>Ga0209839_10000568_pt1 | contig 18632 bp, 16 predicted proteins | sample OrgsoiDNA2013050_FD_185800 | JGI IMG/M metagenome (GOLD analysis project Ga0209839, IMG submission 185800) | Permafrost soil microbial communities from the Arctic, to analyse light accelerated degradation of dissolved organic matter (DOM) -... | ecosystem: Environmental > Terrestrial > Soil >... | reverse complement strand
AGAACCGCTCCACGGCGAGGTCGACGACCACCGCCAGCGCGGCCAGCATGGCAAGTATCCCGAGCCAGCCGTCGGGCGCGCTGGTAGCGCTCAGGTCGATAAACGGGAACGAGAACCAGGGCAGGAACAACAGGTCGATTACCAGCAGCAGCGCAACGCCGCCGACTATCCAGTCGTCCCGCGAGACGTTGTCCACGTTCACTGGGTCCTCCATCTGTAGCTGACCGATTGAAGATTCGAGGAATCGCGTCGCCCTCCTGCGTGGGGCATCCCTGCTGGCGAGCGCTGATAGAGCGTAGTGCACCAGTGCGTCACTCGCGCGCCCGGCGCCGAGCCGCGAGGCGTGACCGGTAGCGTCGCTGCGCCGGCTCTGTGCGGTCACGGCGCTCCTGCATCGACTCGTATCCGCCCAGCGCGATCCCCACCGCGCAGGCCAGGCCGAGCAGCGCCCCGAGCTTCTGATCGATGACCTCGTTGGCCGCCGGCAGGCTGATCAGCACCCGGTAAGTGAGCAGCAACGCCGTCAACGATCCGAGCGCGGTCACGGCGAGGCTGGTATTCGTCCGGGTGCCGTGCGACTGCTGCGAGGCATGCACGATCACCGACCCGAGCGTCACCGCGATCGTCAGCAGCATCACCCATCGCACCACGGGGAGGCCATCCCACGCGTTCTCGGCGGAGGTGATCGCCGGCCGCGCGGCCGACGGATCGGGGACTCCGGCGACGCCGTACCAGTTCAGCAGGAACATCACCAGCAGCAGCGACAGCGCGCTCGTCGCGCTGAGCAGCTCGCCGCGGTGTACCACGGTCGCCCGAGTCGGATGCGCGGCCGCGTCGATCTCCTGTCCGTCGGCCGCGTCCACGCCCTGTCGCTCGACCTCGTCCACACCGCGTCGCTCGACCGCGTCCACGCCCTGGCGCTCGACCGCGTCTGTCCGGTGGCGCTCGGCCGCGTCCATCTCTCGTCGTTCGACCTTGTCCATGCCCTAACGCTCGGCGGCGTCGATCTACGCCGCGCGCGTCAACCGCGCGGCGGTCACCGTGTTGCGCAGCAGCATCGCGATCGTCATCGGCCCGACTCCGCCGGGGACGGGGGCGATCAGCCCTGCCCTCGCCGCTGCGGGCTCGAACTCGACGTCGCCGCGCAGGCCGTGCTCGGTGCGGTTCACGCCCACGTCGATCACCGCGGCGCCGCGCTTGACATGCTCGGCCCCCAACAGTCCCGGAACGCCGACCGCGGCGACCAGTACGTCGGCTCGCGCGCAGATCGACGCCAGGTCCCGGGTGCGCGAGTGGCATATCGTGACCGTTGCGTTTCGCGCCAGCAGCAGCGCGGCCAGGGGCTTGCCAACCAGGTCCGAGCGGCCGACGACCACCGCCTGCGCGCCGTCCAGCTCCACGGCATAGGCGTCGAGTAGCTCGATCACCCCCAGCGGCGTACACGGGCGCAGTCCCGGAGTTCCCTGGGAGAGCCGGCCGGCGCTGATCGGGGTCAGGCCGTCGACGTCCTTTGCCGGCGCGATCAGACCGGTCAGCGACGCGCTGTCGAGCCCCTGCGGCAGCGGGAGCTGAAGCAGGATGCCGCTCACCTCGGGATCGCGGTTGCATGCCTCGATCAGCTCGCCCACCTCATCTGCGGGCGTGTCCGGTGGCAGATGACGGTGGTGGTCGGAGATCCCTACCTCCGCGCAGGCCTTGCGCTTGTTGGCGACATAGATCGCCGAGCCGGGGTCGTCGCCGACCAGGATCGTCGCCAGCCCCGGGGCTCTGCCGGACTGCTCGGTGAGCTCGGCGACCTGATCGGCCACGTCCGCGCGAACCCGCGCCGCTACCGCTCGCCCGTCGATGATCTCGGCTGTCATACGGGCAGCACGCTAGAGGATCGGGTGGCCGCTCAGCACGTCCGGCGAACGAGCGCCCGGGCCTGCGATCAGCGGCGGCATTGGTGCGCTACTAGGCATTGGTGCGCTACCGCTTGGAGATCGGCGCCAGATCGGCAACGAGCTTTCGCTCCGAGCGGTCCTTGCTGAAACGGATCACGACGATCCCCCCCGGCTCGACGCCGGTGACCACCCCTTCGCCGAAGGCCGCGTGGACGACGTCCTCCCCCAGCCGGTAGGCGATCGCGGGAGCCGATCGAGGATCGGGGCCGCTCGACCGCGATCGAGGATCGGGATCGGGCGGGCTCCAGGAGGTGGCGCGCGTCCGGAGCCCGCCAAATGCGCGCGGCGCCTGCTGCTCGCGGTCGGTCAGCTCGCTCGGGATCTCCCCCACGAACCGGCTCCGAAGCCCGTAGGTGCGGGCGCCGAACACGTTCCGAGTCCGGGCGGAGGTCAGGTACAGATCGCGCTCGGCGCGGGTGATCCCGACGTAGCACAGACGCCGCTCCTCCTCCAGGCCACCCTCATCGAGCGCCCGGGAGTGCGGGAACACACCCTCCTCGCATCCGATCATGAACACGATCGGATACTCCAGGCCCTTGGCGTTGTGGAGTGTCATCAAGGTGACCAGACCATCGTCATCGGTGCGCGCATCCGCGTCCGCGACCAGCGCGATCTGCTGCAGGAACTCGGGCAGGGACGACTCCTCGGACTCACTCGCGTCGTATTCGACGGCGACGTTGACCAGCTCCTCCAGATTCTCGATCCTGCCCTGCGCTTCGATCGTTCGCTCGGCCTGCAGCGTCTCCAGGTAACCCGTCTCCCGGAGGATTTCCTTCAGCAGCGGGCCGAGCGCCGCGTCTGACTGGGCGCGCTCCCGAAGGATCTGCATCGTGCCCATGAACCGCCGCAGTGCCCTGACGGCCGCCGCCGCCAAGCCCGGCACCTCCTCGGGCGCGGCGGCCGCGTCCCAGATCGAGACCCCGACCGTGTTCGCGAACGCCAGCACGCGCGAGAGCGAAGTCGAGCCGATCCCCCGCCGCGGGGAATTGACGATCCGGGTGAACGCGCCGACGTCCTGCGGGTTGACGAGCACCGTCAGGTACGCGATCGCGTCCTTGATCTCGGCCCGCTCGTAGAACTTGGTGCCACCGATCACCTGGTAGGCGATCTCCGCCCGCACCAGCGTGTCCTCCAGCACGCGTGACTGGGAGTTGGTCCGGTAGAAGACGGCGATCTCCGCGCGCGAGATCCCCTCGTCGACCAGTCGCTGGATCTCGCCGATCACGAACCGTGCCTCCGCGTGCTCGTCCTCCAGCTCGCGGATCTTGATCGGATCTCCCTGGCCCAGCTCGGTCCACAGCGACTTGAGCTTCTGTCCGCGGTTGTTGCGGATCACCGCGTTGGCGGCGTCGAGGATCGTCTGCGTCGAGCGGTAGTTCTGCTCGAGCTTGACCACGTGCGCATCGTCGAACGTGTCCTCGAACTCGAGGATGTTGGTGATGTCGGCACCCCGAAAGCCGTAGATCGACTGTGCATCGTCGCCGACCACCATCAGGTTCCGGTGCTCGCCGGCGAGCAGCTGTAGCCATCGATATTGCGCGTGGTTGGTGTCCTGATACTCATCCACGAGCACGTGACGGAAGCCGGTGGCGTAGCGCTCGCGAACCTCGGGGAACAGCTCGAGCACGTTCACGGTGCGGACCAGCAGGTCGTCGAAGTCCATCGCGTTCATGCGATGCAGCTCCCGCTCGTAGGAGCGGTACACGTCGGCGACGGTCTGCTCAAAGAACGAGCCGACCAGCTTGCCGTAGGCGTCGGCGTCGCGCAGCTTGTTCTTGGCGTCGGAGATCTGCGATTGGATCGAGGCGGGGGTGAAGCGCTTCGGGTCGATCCCGAGGTCGTCGAGGCACCGCTTGACCAGCCTGCGTGAGTCGGCCTGGTCGTAGATCGTAAACCGGCGCGTGTAGCCCAGCCGGTCGGCGTCCGCGCGGAGCATCCGGGCGCACGCCGCGTGGAAGGTCATCACCCACATCGCGCGGACGCGGCGGCCGACCAGCAGCTCGGCCCGCTCGCGCATCTCCCCGGCCGCCTTGTTGGTGAACGTGATCGCCAGGATCTCGTTCGGCTTCGCGGTGTCGGTGGCGACCAGATAGGCGATCCGGTGCGTGAGCACTCGGGTCTTGCCCGAGCCCGCACCGGCCAGGATCAGCTGCGGGCCTGCGCCGTAGGTCACCGCCTCGCGCTGAGGATCGTTGAGCCCGCTGAGCAGGGCTTCGAGGTCGGCGGTGAGCTCGGTCATCGGTTGAAGGCTCAACGTTAGCGTCCCGCTCGGAGGGCTCCCGCGAGCCCGCCGGCGTCATCCTCTGCCTCGTGCGAGAGCTTCGTATCGCGTGTGCGGCGGTCTAGTCGTCCAGGGCCTCCGCCCGTGTCCTGGCGATCGCCTCGGCACCGGCCTCGCCGACCAGCAGCTCGGGCCGGAGCGTGCCGCTGAGGACCAGGTCGAGCGCCGGGAAGCGACCCGTGCTGGCCAGCGAAGCGTCAAGCGCGATCACGGTGGTCTCCCCGCCGAGCGGAGCCGACGCGGTCGCGATCACCGTCACCGACCCTCCGCCGATGATGTTGCGCGCGGCGGCGAGCAGTCTGCGCGCGGTCGGTGGATGCAGACCATCGAGGGTGTCGATCAGTACGACGGCGTCGGCGCCTCGGGCGGCCAGCCGCCGAGCCTGGTCGATCACCGGCTCGACGGTGATGCCCTGGGCATCCGGGGAGCCGGCGAAGCTGATCCCCACCGCCGGCGCGAGCGACCCGCGGCTCGCCTCGGAGATCTCCTCCGGCCTCACCCCGGCGAGCACCAACGTGAGCGCAAGCTCGTCGTGGCCGACCAGCGCCGCGGCAAGCCGCCGCAGGGCCTCCGTCTTGCCCGAGCGCGCCGGACCGGTGATCACGACGCGCGAGCCCTTCCCGAACGGGGTCAGCCACTCGATCGCCTTGACGGTCGGATCCTCGGAGCCGAGCCGGAAGCGGTCATCGGGAAATGCCGCGGGGAGGTCGTCAAAGCGCACACTGTCGGCGAGCTCCGAGGCGGGGCGGCCGTTGATCGTGTCGATGCGGATCAGCGACGCGAACCGCTCGGACCGTCGCGCCGGGCGCTTCGGTCCCGAGATTCGATCGCCCGAGACGAGCTCGCATCGCTTCACCTGGGCGGCAGAGATGTAGACGTCGCCGTCCGATGGCTCGGGTGGATCGACACGGACGAAGCCCGAGCCGTTGGGCAGCAGCTCGACCGCTCCTTCCACCGTCTCGTCCTCGCCCGAGCGACCAGTCTCCTCGCTCGGCCGGGAGACCTGCTCGGCCGGTGGCGCGAGCTCATCGGCCGCCTCGGCCGGCTCGGCCGGCTCGGCCGCCTCGGCCGGCTCGGCCGCCTCGGCCGGCTCTTCATCATCGTCGCGAGAGGATTCCTCGCGCGCGTTCGAGCGCCCACGCCCGCCACGGCGCCCGCGTCGGCGCCGGGGCGCGGGACGGTCCTCCTCGTCTGCTTCTGGATCGGCCTCCGCCCCGTCGGGCGCCTCGACGCTCGCCGTATCGGCGTCCTGCGGCGTCGACTCGCGGCCGCTCGCACGCTCGTCAACCGCATCGTCGGGCCCGTCGCCGCGATCGGCTGCGGCCGGCTCACCGTCGGTCTCGCCAGTGCCCGTGGCCGCGGCGGGCTCATCGTCGGTCTCCTCAGCGCCCGCGCCGGCGGGCTGCTCGAGACCTTCCTGTTTGTCGAGGATCGCCTGGATCAGCTGCGGGCGTCGCAGGCGACGGAAACCATCGATCGAAAGCTCTGAGGCGATCTCGTGGAGATCGGCGAGCGGACTCTGTTCGAGCGCGGTGCGGTCGAGGACGGACATATTTGCTCCTCCCGTGGTGTGGGATCGGTGGGCCCCGGTCGCGTTGAGCCAGCGACCGGCGATTCTCAGATCTCGAATCTTACGCGTCGCCCTGGTCCCATCGCAGGCGATCAGGAATCGCAAGCGCGGGATCGACCTCGGTTTCGGCGCTCAGCACGTCGCGCACGGCCAGGAAGTCGGCGGTCTGCGCGACGTCGTGAACCCGGAGCACGTGGACGCCCGCGTCGACTCCGTGCGCCACCGCAGCCAGGGTCCCGGCAAGCCGTTCCCGGGGCGCCCGCTGGGTGACCGCGCCGACGAAGTCCTTGCGCGAGACGGCCAGCAGCAGTGGCCGCTCGAACGCGTGCAGCGAGCTCAGCGAGCGCAGAACCTCGATCGTCTGCGCCGGCGTCTTGGCAAAGTCCGGACCGGGATCGAGCATCAGCTGCTCGAACTCCACCCCCCGAGCGGTCGCGAGCTCGATCCGCTCCCGCAGGAACGCTGCCACGTCGCCGACGATCCGCCCCTCGAGCGACGGATCGTGCAGCTTCTGCTTGGGAGCCGCGCGGGTGTGCATCAACACCAGCCCAGCGCCGGTCTCGGCGCACACCTCGGCAAGCCGTGGGTCGCGCAACCCGCTGACATCATTGACGATCGAAGCTCCGGCGGCGATCGCCGCTCGGGCCACCTCCGGCTTGTAGGTGTCGACCGACACCCGCGCTTCCAGCTCGCCGGCGACGCGCTGGATCAGCGGCACGACGCGGGCGATCTCCTCCTGCGGGTCGACCGCCGGACGGTTGGTCACGCCCGACTCGCCTCCGATGTCGATCAGCTGCGCGCCCGCCTCCAGTAACGACCGCGCAAGTTCGACCCGCTGTTGAAGTGTCTGGTGCAAACCCGCGTCGGAGAACGAGTCAGGGGTCGCGTTGACCACGCCCATCAGCCACGGACGGCGGCCAAGCTGGAGCGTTCCGGTGCTGGTCCGCAGGCGTCGCGCCGGGGCGATCACGGGTCCGCGAGCGCGCAGTCCGTTTGGCCGCCGCACCCGGGACGCTCACTTTCCACCGCCCCCAGGTCGACCTGCCACGCCCGATAGCACACCGAGGCTTCGAGCATTGCGGCGTGCGCCGCGGTGCACGCCGCACAGTTGCCAAGGTGCTCCAGGAGCCAGGAGTCTTCGGCCTCGCTGAGTGACTCTGCGTCCTGGCGCCTGGTGATCGAGGCCAGCGACCGGTCACGTTCAGGGCACTCAGCCACCGGCTCGCCGGCGCCGCGCAGCTGCGCCCGCAGCGCGAGGCGGGCTCGCGCCAGCAGCGGAGCGGCCGCGACCGGCTGGATTCCGATCACGCTGGCCATCTGGTCGTGCGACAGACGCAGCAGCTCGCGCAGCACCAGCGCCTCGCGCTGGCGTTGGGGTAGCTGGGCGGTCGCGTAGGCAAGCTCGCGAGCGACCGTCTGCGCCAACTGTCCGGGCTCCGGAGTTCCCGGCTCACCCGGCGGCTCGGGATGCTCCGGCTCCCCGGTTCGACAGGCCGCCGCGGCAGCGGTCAGGCGCTCCACCCGATCCCCGCCACCCACCGCACCGGCCTGCAGCGCCGCCTGGGCGGCGGCGTCACCGTCGCCCAACACCCGCGCGCAGAACTCGTGCAGCTCTTCCATCCTCGGGGTGAGCTTAGTGGTCTCCGTCGTAAGTACGGTCGCACCGAGTCAGCCGCTGACGGAGATTCCTTCGGCCGCCGCTTCCCGGCGGAAGCACTCGACCTCCGAGACCGTCCGCGGCTCCCCCCAGCCCAGCTCGGCGCCCATGGCGAGTGCGACGCCGAGCGGCGCCCGGCTGTCCTGGGCGCATAGTTGGCGACCCGCGAGCGGCCCGAGGCGGGTCCGCCGCAGCAGCACGTCGCCGACGCTTCGGGCCTGCTCGTGACGGGCCGCATACGCGGCCTCGGCCAGCAGATCGGGCAACCCGGCGACGATCGGCGTGGCGAGCTCGGCGCGAGCTCGCGCGATCTGCAGCACCGCTGGCGCGGCATGGCCATAGCGTCTGGCCAGCGCTCCGTAGCAGTCCTCCGGAGCGCCGGGCACCCTCGGGAGGACCGCGGGGTCGATCGGCGCGCCGAGCGGGATCTCATGGGTTCGGCATCGCGCGCACCGCCCGTCGCGCTGCACCAGGCGATCGACGGCGAGCTTGGCCATCCGCCGCCAGGTGGTGAGCTTGCCACCGGTGATCGTGATCAACCCGCTCGATGTCTCGTACAGCTCCGCCTTGCGGGAGATGTCGACCGACCTACGCGAGTCCCCGGTCGAGATCAGCGGGCGCACACCGGCGTACGCGCCCGTCACCGCGCCGCGGGCGAGGCTGATACCGAAGAATCGATTGACGGCCCGGAGCAGGTAGTCGATCTCGCCGGCCGAGGGCCGTACGTGGTCGATCTCTCCCTCGTAGGTGTTGTCGGTGGTCCCGATCAGGCTGCGGCCGAGCCACGGTTGGGCGAAGATCGAGCGCCCCTCGCCGGCGGGCACGATCGCCCCGGCGCGCAACGGCAGGTCAGCGTGATTGAGGGTGATGTGAGTGCCGCGGCTGGGGACTATCGTCGGAACATCCGCCTCGGCGTGGAGCTCCGCGGGGCGGATCCGGTCGGCCCACACGCCGGTCGCGTTGACGACGTTCTCCGCCCGGAGCATGAACTCGAGTCCGCTCTCCTGATCTTGGACGCTCAGAACGGTGCCGCGGCCGGGCTTGCCCGCGAGCCCGGTGACCCGCAGCCGGTTGGCGCAGATCGCGCCGTAGCGCTCGGCCTCGCCCAGCACCGTCAGCACCAGTCGCGCATCGTCGGTCTGGCAGTCGTAGAACAGGTACCCGCCCGTGGGATGACGCGCGCCGAGCGCCGGTAGCAGCGCCTTCACCTCGGCGCCCGAGATCAACCGGTGGCGCGCGGGCCTCCAGTCGCCCTCGCCGTCCTGCGACCCGGCGCGTCGCGCGTTGCGGCGAGCGCGCAACGTGGGCGCCGCCATCGCGTCGTACAGGTTCAGCCCGATCCCCACCAGCGGGTCGGGTCGGGCCCCGCCGAACGCCGGAACCACGAACGGCAACGGCCGCACCAGGTGCGGCGCAAGCTTGACCATCAACTGCCGCTCGAGCAGCGCCTCGCGGACGAGCCCGAGATCGAGCCTCTGCAGATACCGCAGCCCACCGTGAACGAGCTTCGAGGACCGGCTGCTGGTTCCCGAGGCGAAATCGGCCTGCTCCACCAACGCGACGCTGTAGCCACGCGACGCCGCATCGAGTGCCACGCCGGCGCCGGTGATGCCACCGCCGATCACCGCTACGTCGAACCGCTCGCCCGCCAGGGTGTTAATCGCGCGGTCCCGGGCGAGCATCCCGGGCAGCGTAGCCGGAGCACATCGGCGGCCCGCGCCCCGTGGTAGATCAAGACTGAGACCGCTCAGCGCGCCGGGTCCACGACGCCGGCCTTTCGGCGCTCTGCGATCGTCTGGTTGATCCGGTCGAGCGTTTCGTCGGACATCCGCCTGATCTCCCAGTGGGTGAGCTTGAGCAACCGCATCGGCGAGGTCGCGATCACGTTGGCGCTCCGCCGCGTTCGTTCGATCAGGCCCATCTCGCCGATCAGGTCGCCGGGATTCAGCGACGCGATCTTCCTCCCTGCCTGAATCACGTCCGCCGTGCCCTCCTCGATCGCGATCAACTCGACCGAGAAGTCACCCTCCCTGATCAGGATCTGTCCTTCGGCGGCGCTGGTCTCGGTCGCGAACGCAGCGAGCCGCTTGGTTTCCTCGGGCGAGAGCCCGGAGAAGATCGGGATTGCGGTCAGCCGGTTGAGGTCCACGTTCGCTGCTGGCTTACGGTCGCCGGGCGCGGACTCTAACCCTATTGCCCGTGGCCACGCCACGTGCACCGGGAGGCGGTCAGTACCCCGGGAGGTGGGTCGGCGCTCGCGGAGCGTGAGCGGGCGGGGACGCGGTCCGGCTCAGCCGAGACCGACCGGCGCGAGCACCAGCGCGGTCGCCAGCGCAGCGTCGGTCGCCAGGCTGACGAGCGACAGCGTTGCCCGGGTGGGCCCGTGTGCCCGGCTCGCATTGCCGCCGTGAGCTGCGGCGCCGCTCCGCGCCCGATCCCGAGTCGCCGCTGCGCCCGCCGCCCCAGACGCCCCAGACGCGCCGGAGGCCCCGGATCCCCCAGAGGCGGCCCGAGCAGTGTGATGCACGACGAGGTGGCGCCGGTGCGTATGCACCGCACGGTGCGCGGCCGGCGCCGCGGCGTGGCGGGGTGGAGCCGGCAGCGGTACCGGGGCGATCGGCAACGGCTTGCGCGCCAGCGCCATCAGCGCCTCGCCGGTCACCCAGACCGGCGTCTGGTCGAGCCCTCGCGCATACTGGATGTGTCCATCTGAGCCGATCAGCGCGCTCAGGTAGCGCAGCGGCGAGACAGCGCCACCGCGATGGAGCGAGCCCGGGTCGACTCCAGTGGCCAACAGCCCCTGGATCGCCCATGCCGTGGTCTGGGCATTGGACTCGCCGCCCGGCTGAGAGGGAAAGCCCCCGTCGCGGTTCTGCTGGGCCGCGATGAAGCCGACGGCGCGCCGGCGCGCGCTCGACCCGAGCGCATGCGTGCCCGCCAACGCCTCGAGCGCCGCCCCGGTGTCGTCGACATCGCTGCTCCCGCCCTTGGTCGCGAAGTTGAAGCCGGCGTCCGGATCCTGCTGGGCCGCCAGCCATGACAGGGTCCGCGAGGCGGGCGCGACGCCGACCGCTCGCAGCGCGAGGACGGCGAACGAGGTCAGGTTGACCAACCGTTGCACCGAGCCATCGGACCGGATGTCGCGCTGCAGCGCGGTGACCAGATCGTGACCGTCGAAATCGCGCGGGCTCAGACCGGCGGCACCAACCACCAGCAGGGTCCGCTCGAGCGACCCCGCGTCGGACGATGACCCCACGCCGGCGCGCACGTAGCCGAGCAGGCTGCGGCCCTCGCGGACGACATTCTGGGGATTGTCGCCCGCCGCGGCCAGGCCGAGTGCGGCCCACCCCGAATCGAGCTGGGTGGAAACCTGTCCGGACGCCGCGCCGAAGCCCCCGTCGGGATTCTGAGCGGCCAGCAGGTAGCCGGCGGGGGTCCCGGCCCCGCGGGCGGCCGGGGCGGAGCCCAGGCCGAGGGCCGCGCTCACCAGCACGCCAACCACGATCATCGGCGCGGCTATGCCACCCGAAGAACTCAGCCAGGTGACCCGGAGCCGGGTGGCGAAGCGCTGGATCGACCGCGTCAGCGCCGGTCCGAACGCGAGCGCGAACGCCACGCAGCCCGCGGCGTGGACGGCGTCGAACCCGAGCCCCTTGCCCACGTAGACGCCCAGGGCGGCCAAGCTGTGATCGCTGTAGTTGACCCAGTCGCCCAGGTCCTGAACGGCGGTGAACGCGAACCCGCCCACGCCGCAGGCGATCGCCAACGGCCAGCGTCCGATCCGCCTCGCGGTGATCACCGCCAGCCCCGCGCCGAGCACCCCGGTGGCGCCCCAGGCGGCCATCTGCCACGGCGTCCAGGGCCCTTGCCCGAAGAAGAAGTTCGACGTCAGCCCCGCCACCGCGCCGACCACGAAGCCCGGCGCGCCGCCGAGCGCGTAACCGGAGATCAGCACGATGTCGGTCGTCGGCTTGACGTTCGGCAGTGCCGCAAAGGCGATCCGGCCGAGCGCCGCGAACGCGGCCAGCGTGCCCACGAGCGCCACGATCCGCGCGTCGGGTGCAACCCGCTCGTACCACGCGAACCCGCCCGCCACGGCCACCCCGATGATCGCGAACGCAGCGAGTTGCCAGCTCATGCGATTGCCGCCGTTGCGCCCAGTCGCTCCAGCACCGCCACGCCATCGTCGGGCGTCAGCGCGTCGCCCGCGCCGCCAAGGATCCGCGCGGTCTCGGTCGCGAAATAGGTTCCGCCGGCCAGCACCTGCCCGGCCGTGCCATCGGCGATCGGCGCGCCGTCGGCCAGCAGGATCACCCGGTCGGCGAACGCCGCTGCGAACTCCGGGTCGTGCGTAGCCACCAGCACGGCGGCATCGAGGCCGCGCAACAGCTGCGCCAGATCGTCCTTGCGGCCGCGGTCCATCCCCCGCGTGGGCTCGTCGAGGCACACGACTGCGGCCGGGCCGTCGCCGGCACCGCTGCCGGCTCGTTCACCGAGCACGATCGCCAGCGCGAGCCGCTGTTTCTCTCCGCCGGAGAGGTCCCGGGGGTGGCGCTCGGCGAACGCCCGGTCCGCCAGTCCGACGGCCTCCAGGGCACTGAGCGGGGCCTCCTGCGCGACCGTCTCATGGATCAGGTAATCGTTCGGGTTCTGCAGCAGCAGCGCGACGCGGCCGATGCTCCGCACTGCTCCGCGCGTCGGCGACATCAATCCTGCGGCGTGCCGGAGCAGCGTCGACTTGCCCGCGCCGTTGCGACCCATCAACGCGACGCGCTCCCCGCCCCCCACCCGCAGCGACACCCCTCGCAGGATCGTCGGCCCGGAGGGCAACTCGTGCCACACGCGCTTGAACTCGAGTGCCGGCGGCGGCCCATGCCGTCGGCGAGCGACAGCAAAGCGCCCGCCGACGTCGGCGCGATCGACCGGCTCATATTCGCGGCTCGGATCGGCCGCCTTGGGCAACCGACCGCGCTTGCGCAGCGCGCTCCGGGCGCGCTTGACCCCGGGCACCGGCCGAGCCCCGAGGCCCCTCAGCAGCCGCGCGCCGGGAGTCTGCAGTTCGGGCGCCGCGACCGCGGCCCACTCGAGGAACTCGTCCGGCGGGGCGGCGCAGGCCACCCGGCCGTCGATCAGCGCGATCACCCGGTCGGCGGCGCCGAGACAGCGCTCGAGCCGGTGCTCGGCGAGCACGATCGTGGTATCGGAGTCTTCGTTACAGCGACGCAGCAGGCCGATCAGCTCGTCGCCGGCGACCGGATCGAGCTGCGAGGTCGGCTCGTCGAGCACGACCAGCGCGGGCCGTCCCGCGAGCGCCGCGCCGAGCGCGGTGCGCTGCAGCTCGCCGCCGGACAGATCGCTGGTGCTGCGATCGAGCAGCTGGGCGATCCCCAGAGCGAGCGCCGCCTCCTCCACCCCGCGCGCGACCGTCGGCGGTGACTCGCCTCGGTTCTCCAGCGGAAACGCCAGCTCCGCCCGGACGGTGCCCATCACCACCTGGGTCTCGGGGTCCTGGAACAGGGTTCCCACGACACCGGCCAGCTCTCCCACGCCGTGGGCTCGAGTGTCCATTCCGGCGACCAGCACCCGCCCGGCGAACGCGCCACCGTGGAAGTGCGGCACCAGCCCGCTGGCCGCGCGCAGCAGCGTCGACTTGCCTGAGCCGGAGGCACCCGCCAGGACGACCAGTTCGCCCGCCTCGATCTGCACTGTGACGTCCTTCAGCGCCGGGTGCGGCGCGCCGGGGTAGGTGTAGGTGACGTGGTCCAACTCGAGCAGGCTCACCGCACGGACTCCATCATCCGTCTCATCGCTCGATTCCTTGACGATCCGCGAACGGCAGCAGCGCGCAGGCCAGCAGACCGATCGAGGCCGCCAGCACACTGCCCCCGACCGGGGCATGCAGCGACGGATACGCCTGAAACGGCGCCAGTGCTCCGACGCGGGCTCCGGCGGCCAGCGCGACCACGGCCACCGCCGAGGCTGCGAACTCGAGATCGTGACGGCCGTAGGGTTGGCGCCAGCGCGGCGGCCGGTGCGCCACCCCGTAGCCGCGCACCTCGAGCGCGGCGGCGACGTCAAGGGCTCGGTCCAGCACGCCCGAGGTCGCGGCCCGCATCAGCGCCACGCGGGAGGGCGGCCGGCCGGCGCGGCAGCGCTGGGCGTCGGCCAGACGCCCGGCGTCGCGAATCAGCACCGGGACCATCCGGGTCGCCAGGGTCGCGGTCAGGGCCGATCGAAACGACACCCGCCGAAACAGTCGCAGCACCTGATCCGGATCCACCGCGGTCGTGTACAGCGCGCCGCACAGGATCAGCGTCAGCGCCCGCAGCCCGAGGACCGCACCGGACGTCGTCGCTTCGAGCGTGATGTCGGTGTGCCCGAGCAGCGGCAGGTCGCCGAGCCGGAAGATCACCGTCAGCCCGTCTCGCGTGACCAGCGCGTTGACCAGCACGATCGACGCCGCCAGCGGCAGCCCCAGCAGCGCCGCGCGCCGGACCTCGTGCCCCACCCCGGCGCCGAGTGCCGCGGCGCCAACCGCCACGGTCACCGCACCAAGGGTGAGAGGATTGGACAGGGTCAGCGCGGCGATCGCCAGCGCCAGGCAGTATGCGCACGCGGCACCGGCCCGGGCGGCGTGCAGCGGGCTGACGCGTCGTCGGTAGCTCACTGCGCTCCCTGAAACGGCTGACACGGTCGTCGGTAGCTCACAACGCCCCCTGAGACGGCACCGGCAGCTCGGAGCTGCCCTGCACGGCGAGCGCGAAGTGGTCGTGCAGCGCACCGGGCGTCAGAGCGCGCGCCGCCGCCGAGACCCCGGCGACGTCGGTGCCGGTGATCAGCCAGGTCGGCTTCGATGAGCTGTCGGCGGTCGCCGCGACCAGACCCGACCCGGCGCCGAGCGTGCGGGTCACGGCGCCCTGCGGATCGAGCACCTGCAATGAGTGCCCGCCCGGCCCGGTGAACCGCGCGTAGACCCCGCTCGCCGAGGGCCCGTGGGCGATCAGGCTCGCCGCAACCTCGGGCGCGAGGTCGCTCCAGGTCCCGACGACCACCCCCAGGCTGTCCGGACCGGATCCGGTCCCGAGCAACTGGCTGGACACCGGCACCTTGGCCGTGGTCAGCGCCGCGGTGACCCGTTTGCAGGCCGCCGGCACGTCGACGCCACACTCGAGCGTCGTCGGCAACCGCTTGCCGCCCACGCCGTGGACGAACGGCTCGGGGAACGATCCGACCACCGCGGGGACAGAATCGGTCGCGGTCCAGTCGTGCAGGTCCCACCAGATCTGGTCTCCCTTGTGAACGGCGGTGCTCGCGGCGCCCTGCGGGGCCTGGACCCCGTTGACGTAGTAGAACCAGTCGCGGCGGGACCCCGATCCCGAGAGCCCGTTGATCGACTCGACGAATCCGCCCCCGAAGCGGTTGTGGACCGTGAACGAGCGCTCGAGCATCCGCAGCACGGTTTCCGAGCCCGGAACGTGCTTTGCCGTGGTCGAGCCGATCTGTTGCTCGCCGAACCCCCGGGTCACGGTCAGGGTGACCTGCGAGGTGCCGACTCCCGGCCCGAAACCGCATCCGCCGAGCGCCGTGGTGGCGATCGTGGCGAGTGCGGCGAACGCGGCTCGGGCTCGGAGCGGCACTCCGACCCTACGGCGACACGGGCACGGTCACCTGGGCCGAGCGGATGTAGCCCGTGCTGGTCGCCGAGTACTCGAGCTTGCCCGTGTGCTGGGCGGCGATCGACACCACGCCTTGCTGGTTGCTCACGGCGCTGAACCCCACCCCGCGCACGCGAGCACCCGCCAGCGGCTTGGCTGCGCCCTTGGCGTTGTAATAGAGCACCTTGACGGCGAACGGATGGCCTTCGGTCGCGTGCCTCGGGGCGTTGATCACGATCGGGTAATCGGTTCCCGTATCGGGAACCGCGGCGAACAGCAGCTGCTCCCCGCGGTGCAGCTTCAGCCCGCAGATGCCGGCGGGGGCGAAGCGGTTGTCGACCCAGATGCTCCAGTAGTACGTGTGCGGGTTGAACGGATGGGACTCGCCCAGGATCTGAGTGGCGCTGAGACCCAGGCCGCTCGAGTAGGACCCGTTCCAGCGGTGGCGGGTCGCGATGTCCAGCGCTCCGGCCGCCGTGGTCGAAGGGCAGACGCCCGGCGGTGTGCCCCCTTTGGTGATCGAGCCGGCGTGCGTGCGCACGACGGTCGTGGACAGCAGCGTGCGTGACTTTCCTTCGACGCGCACCGACACCGTGGTGCCGGCCGCGAGCGCCGTCGTGCTCGGCACGAGGACCAACGCGAGCGTCGCTCCGCTTAGAGCGAGGATCTTTCTGTGGTGCATGAGGGCCACCCCTTTCCGCGAGGGCATATTGGCTTGGCGGTCGGAGGCTGGTCTCCTGGCTTACGGGCCTACCAGTCGCGCCTTCCCGGTGGCTGCACGTCACCAGTGGCTGGTACTGCGGCTGGCGTCCCCGATCACAGTGGCGGGTCCGCGCCGGATCTTCACCGGCTTCCCATCACCACCGACCTGAACGGCTGGGATCCTAGCGCGGCGCGGCGCGGCGGGGCGCGGCGGGGCTGGGCGGTAACCGGATCACCGCGATCGCCAGACGCCAGACGCCCGCGGCCGACGCCCGCGGCCGAGCATTCTCCGTGCGACCCATATGTACGAGGGAGACCCTTGGACGGTGTACGAGCGTGTACGAGGGAGACCCCTTGGATGGCGACCACTTAAACTGCAGATGACATGACCGTGAACCTGACTCGCATCTACACGCGCCTCGGGGACGCCGGCGAGACGCATCTCGGCGATATGAGCCGCGTCCCCAAGACCCACCCCAGGATCGAGGCCTACGGGACCGTGGACGAGTGCAACGCCCAGCTCGGCGTGACGCTGACGATCGACGATCTGCCCGACGAGTACGTGCCGTGGCTGCGGCGGATCCAGAACGACCTGTTCGACGTCGGCGCCGACATCTCCGCTCCGGAGGACCCGGAGCGCGAGCGGCTGCGAGTGCTGCCGGCGCAGATCCTGTGGCTCGAGCAGCGCTGCGACGAGGTCAACGCGACGCTGACCCCGCTGAAGTCATTCGTGATTCCCGGGGGAGCACCGGCCGCCGCCCAGCTGCACGTCTGCCGGACCGTGTGCCGGCGGGCCGAGCGCCTGGCGATTGCCTGCGGGGACGGCCTCAACCCCGAGGTGGTCCGCTACCTGAACCGGCTCTCGGATCTGTTGTTCATCCTCAGCCGAGGGGCCAACCGCGGGCAGGAGCCGCTATGGGAGCCTGGGCGATATCGCTAGCTGCGAGCGCTCGCCCTCGACCGGCGCGCGCTGCTACCGGCGCAGGGCGAGCATCACGCCGGTCGCGAGCGCGAGCCCGAGCGCGGCGATCACGGTGGCCCCGATCATGAACGCCTCGTGGGTGCGGGCGTAGGCGACCACTGCGTGGGGCCGGGCCAGCACGATCAGGCCCACGAGCACGAGCGCCCCCAGCATCACCGCTGCGGGCGGGCCGAGCGCCTCCCGGATCGAGACCGGCTTCGCGGCCGGCTCTCGGCTCGTGGCCCCGGGCGCCGTGGCCCGGCTCGTGCCCCCGGGCGCCGTGGCCCGGCTCGTGCCCCCGGCCGCCGTGGCCAGGCGAGGCCGGCGCGCGGGCGCCGCAAACAGCACCGCGACCCCGAGCAAGGTCCACGTGGTGGCGACCAGGAAGCCGCCGAGGACGTCGCTGGGGTAGTGCCAGCCCAGCTCGAGGAACGAGTAACAGACCGCCACGGCGAACGCGGCGCCGAGCGCGGCGACGAACGGCCGCAGCCGGCTGGGGGCGACGATCACCGAGACCAGCGCCAGGGACATCGCCGCGGTCGCATGCCCGCTTGGCCAGGAGGCAGCGGCCACCACCGGGAATCCGTCCAGCGTGGTCGCCCGCGGCGCAGCCAACAGCGGCTTCAGCAGCTGCGTGGTCACGTTCGCGCTCAGCACGATCATCGCTACCACGGCGGCGACCCGGGGCCGGCGACGGGCCAGGGCCACCAGTACCGGCACGGCGGCGAAGTAGACGTAGGGCTGCGGATCGCAGAGGTTGGCGATGAACTTGGTGATCCGATCCACGCGAGGCCGGTGCAGGCCCGCGAAGCCCCGCAGGATCGACTGGTCGGCGCGCTCGAACACGCCGATATGGAACGCGGCGTACCAGGTCACGATCAGCAGCGCGACCCCGGTTCCTGCGCCTATCAGAGCCATCCTGGCGCTTCGGGGCATGGCTTGAGGGTAGCCAACCCCCCGAGACGGCCTTTGCGGGGTCCACCCGCCCTACGGCAGCGAAACCGCTACGCGGTCGAGCGCTGCGCCTTGGCCTTACGGCTGATTTTGATCTCGGGGGCGGCGCCGGTGCGCCGCAGGTGCGCGTAGTGCTCCAGATCCTCGGGCGAGGCCGCCTCAACGGTCAGCCCCGCGGCGAGCTCGAACCGGCCCGCCTCGTACAGCAGCTCCTGATAGCGGGGGGCAGCCGAAGCAGCCGGGCCGCTCGTGCCGCCGGCCCCGCGGCCCTCGATATCGAGGTCGTAGACGCCGCAGCGAAATGTCCAGCGCGCGCCTCGAGCAAGCTTTTCGGCGTTCAGCTTGATCGCGACCGTGTCCATGCCACCGCTGGCGCCGGGAACGCTGCCGCTGCCGCGGCCGACCAAACCGGGGCCGCTGCCCCGGCCGACCACACCGGCGCCCGTGCCCGTGTCCACTCGCAGCTTCGCATGTGCGCCAACCAGCGCACTCGACAGCCGCTCGAAGTTACGCCCATACGGGGCCGGGACAATCGCCACGGGTCCGGTGGCCCGGAGGTCTCCGCGGATCGCCCGCGCAACCGGCCCGACGACCACATAGCCGACCTTGTTGGCGTTCAACCAGCGCAGCACTGCCAGCGATTTTTGATCGAGGTGCTCGAGCCCGTCTGTGGGCTGGACCGGCGTGGATTCAATTCCCGGGGTGCGATGTCTTAGCAGCATGGTGCTGCGTTCGCTCCGGTGTCGTGGACTCCTGCAAGAAACGAGTTCGACGCCACGACGGTATACGCTCGTTGGCTGATGGCTTCCGAACCAGGGCAGGCGCGCCGAGCCGCGCGAGCGCGCGAGCGACAGCGGCGCTCGCGCCGCCGGCGAGTTATGGCGGTCGGCGCCCTGGTGGTCGTGGTCG
>Ga0209839_10000566_pt1 | contig 18647 bp, 13 predicted proteins | sample OrgsoiDNA2013050_FD_185800 | JGI IMG/M metagenome (GOLD analysis project Ga0209839, IMG submission 185800) | Permafrost soil microbial communities from the Arctic, to analyse light accelerated degradation of dissolved organic matter (DOM) -... | ecosystem: Environmental > Terrestrial > Soil >... | reverse complement strand
TGCTCGATCAATGCCTCGCTGACAACCACGTCGCGGCGCGGCACCAGGAAGATCATGGTCGAGGCGCAGGCGGCGGACAAGGCGACAATGGCGATGTTGAGCGGCACCGGCGTTGAAAAATGGCCGCCGAGCCAGGCGCCGAACTGCGAGACCAGCGCGCCGATCCCCATCTGCAAAAAACCCATCGCGCCCGATGCGGTGCCGGCGGCTTCGGGACGAACGCTGATGGCGCCGGCCGCCGAGTTCGACATCACAAAGGCGTTGGCGAACATCACCAGCATCTGGGTGCCGAACAGCCAGGACGGCGCCTGATTGAGCCCGGCGATGCCCCACACCAGGTTCAGCAACGCGCCCAGAAATTGCAGCGCCAGCCCGAACCAGATCAGCTTCTCCAGCGAATGGCGCGGCGCGAAGCGCACGCAGAAGAGGTTGCCGATCAGATAGGCGAAGCCGGTGGTCGCAAACCACGCGCCATATTCGGCGCTGGAGCGGCCCATCTGCGTCACCACGATATAGGGGCCGCCGCCGGCGAAGGCGAAAATGATCTGCGAGGCCAGCACCTGGCACAGCACGTAGCCGATGAAGGCGCGGCTGGTGAAGAGACGGCCGACATCGCCGCGAAACCCGCCGCCGCCCTCGGCGCGGTCGCGGCGCGTCTCCGGCAACGTGAACGCGATGGCCACGGCAATGATGAGGGATGCGGCGGTGATGACGTAGAAGATGGCGCGCCAGCCGAACGCGGTCTCCAGCAGGCCGCCGGTCAGCGGGCTCAGCATCTGCGCGATCATCATCACCGCGATCACCAGGCTGATCATGGCGCTGATGCGGTCGCGGCTGTAGAGATCGCGGATGATGGCGCGGCTCACCACCATGCCGGTGGCGCCGCCGAGAGCTTGCAGAAAACGCGCCGCGATCAGTTGCGGCAGGGTTTCCGCGAAAATGCAGCCGGCGCTCGCGGCCACCATCAGGCCGAGCCCTGCCAGCAGCACCGGGCGGCGTCCGAAACGGTCTGACAACGGGCCCATGATGATTTGCGAGCAGGCGATGCCGACCATGTACAGCGACACGGTCATCTGCGCGATCGAGATATCGCGGCCGAACGTGCTGGCCACTACCGGCAGCGCCGGCACCAGCAGATAGAGCGAAATCGGCGCCACGCCCGTCATCGCGACGAGCAGCAACAGCATCATTCGGGATGTCGCGAGGGCGCCGTTGTCTTGCGCCGCGCGAGGCGGCTTGCCGGTCACTCCGTGCATTGAGGTCCGATCCAAAATCGTGAATCAGACTGTAGCGCTATCCTGCCAGAGCGACATCGCCGTTTCGGAATGCGGCTATTCCGTTTTCGGGACGCGCACATTTGACCCCGTCATTCCGGGTTCGCGCTTCGCGCGCCCCGGAATGACGTTTGAATGCGTGGACGCCTACAACGAAAGCGGCGCGGTCACGGCGTCGAGCCAGACCTTGGTGGCCTCGTCGACATGCGGGCGGACCTCGTGGCGCACCCTCGCATGATAGTCGTTGAGCCAGCTCAGCTCTTCGCCGCTCAGCATGTTCAGATTGATCAAACGCGGGTCGATCGGCGCCAGGGTGAGCGTCTCGAATGCATTGACCGGCTTTTCGGCGCCGGCGATGTCGGCGGCGACCACCAGCTCGAGATTCTCGATCCGGATGCCATACGCATCGGTCTTGTAATAGCCGGGCTCGTTGGACAGGATCATGCCACGCCGCAGCGCCGTGGTGCCGAGTTTTGAAATTCGCGCCGGTCCCTCATGCACCGAGAGATAGCTGCCGACGCCGTGGCCGGTGCCGTGATCGAAATCGATGCCGGCCTGCCAGAGAAACTGCCGCGCCAGCGTGTCGATCTGCGCGCCGGTGGTGCCGTCGGGAAATATCGCGCATGCGATCGCGATATGACCGCGCAGCACGCGGGTAAAACGGTCGCGCATCTCAGGCGTCGGCTGGCCGACCGCGATGGTGCGGGTGACGTCGGTGGTGCCGTCTTCATATTGCGCGCCGGAATCAACCAGCAGCAGATCGCCGGGCGAGATCCGCCGGTTGGTCTTGCGGGTAACGCGGTAATGCACGATGGCGCCGTTCGGTCCGGTGCCGGCGATGGTCGGGAACGAGACGTCCTTCAGCGCGCCGGTTTCGCGGCGGAATGTCTCCAGCGCCTCGACGGTATCGATCTCGGTCAGCGCGCCCGTTGGCGCCTCGCGGTCGACCCAGGCGAGGAATCGCGCCAGCGCCACCGCATCGCGCCGATGCGCTGATCGCGTACCCTCGATCTCGGTCGGGTTCTTGACGGCTTTGAGCAGGCTGACCGGATCGTTGCCACGCACCGGCTTGCCGCCGGCGCCGCCGATCAGGCGGCCGAGGGCGTCGGCGGCGGTCGCACTGTCGAGCGCGATCGACGCGCCGCGTTGTGCGAGCTCGGTCAGCCTTGGCGTCAGCGCGTCCGGCTCCTCGACATCGGCCGTCCGTTCGAGATGATCGCGCGCGCTGTTCGACAGCTTGCGATGGTCGATGAAAACCGTGGGTCGGCCGTCCTTCGGCACCAGCGCATAGGACAGCGGTAGCGGCGTATGCGAGACATCGGCGCCGCGGATGTTGAAGGTCCAGGCCACCGCGTGCGAATCCGACAGCACCAGCGCATCGACGCCGAGTCTTTCGATTTCGATCCGGATACGCCCGAGCTTGTCGGTCTCGGCTTCGCCCGAAAATTGCGGGCCGTGAACGGCGACGGGCCCAAGCGGCGGAGCAGGGCGCTCGGTCCACACCGAATCCAGGGGATTGCTGTCGACCGCAATCAGCTCCGCGCCGGCCTTGGCGCAGGTCGCGGCCAGCCGTTCGGCTGCCGCAGAAGTGTGCAGCCACGGGTCAAATCCGAGGCGGTCGCCGGCGATCAGATGCTTCGCCAGCCAGTTTTCGGGCGGCGGATCGATTAGCGATTCGACGCTCCAGGCCTTGGCATCGACCTGTTTCGCCGCCTGCAGCGTGTAGCGGCCGTCGACGAACACCGCGGCGGCTTGCGTCAGCACGATCGCCATTCCCGCCGATCCGGTGAACCCGGTCAGCCAGGCCAGCCGTTCTTCTGACGGGGCGACATATTCATTTTGCTGCTGATCCGCGCGGGGAATCACGAATCCGGTCAGCTTCCGGCGCGCCAATTCCTCGCGAAAAGCCGCCAGTCGGGCGGTCAGCGCCACGCCGCCTTCGGGCTCTTCGAATGTCTGGAAATGGGCTTCGAACATCGCCTGACCACCTTAAGATCGCGAGGGGAACTCCGCAATGTGACGAAAATTGCGGCATTTTGGCATAGATTATGCTTGAATAATTTACCTGCATCAGACGGGATGGAACAGATTGCTGCCACAGGCAGTTGCTCTAATGGTATCTGGGAGAACTCCAGGAGTGTTTCAACTCAACGGCGAGGGGATACACAATGCCTGCTTTTTCGTTTGAGAAGATTTCGCCACCGGTCCGTCGGGGGCCTGTCCCCGCGATTGTCAAGAAACAACGGGGCGTCATCGTCCAGATCCTGGATCGTTTCGTCGAAGCGCGGGTAAAGCGGACGCTGCGCGCAAAGAAGGGCGTCGTCGCCCGCCGCGAAAAAAAGCCGTCGGAATAGGACGTTCTTGACGGTACGACGGTCGCGTAGCCGGTCCTCATTTCCCGTGACGCATCAAGAGGCTGCTCCAGCCTTCGACGATGAGATGCCGTTCCAGAACAAGCCCGCGCGCGCGGTAGGCGGCGATCACGCCTTGCGCCTGATGCGGCAACAGCCCTGACAGAATGACCAGCGCCGATGCTGCCAGGTGCGTCGCCATCGGCGTTGCCATTTGCCTTAAGGGATTGGCGAGAATATTCGCCAGCACCAGATCGAATGGGCCGTGCCTTGCAAAATCCGGCGCTGAAAATCCCACTGCCGCGATCGTCGCCACCAGATCACCGGTACCGTTGAGCCGCACATTGTCGCGCGCCACCCGAGCCGCGAGCGGATCGATGTCGCTCGCCAGCACCTTCACCCGCAAGGCTTTCGCCGCGGCGATGGCCAGCACGCCGGTGCCTGTTCCGAGGTCGAGCACGCGCCGGGGACGGCGAGCCTTCAGCAGGCCATCGAGCAGCAACAGACAGCCGCGCGTGGTGCCGTGGTGGCCGGTGCCGAACGCCAGTGCGGCCTCGATCTCGATGCCGAGCTTGTTGGGGGGCACTTTTGAGCGGTCATGGTGGCCGTGCACGACGAAACGCCCGGCGCGGACGGGCACGAGTTCTTCAAGCGTGGCCTTGACCCAGTCCTTGGCTTCCACCGTATCGAAGGCGATGTCCGCCGCGACGTCGTCGCCGGCGGCGATGCCGACGAGGTCGCGGACCTGTGCCTGATCGGGGGCTTCCGCAAAATGCATGGTGATGTCCCAGCGCCCGTCGGATCGTTCGAACGCGGCGATGGCGGCCTGGCCCTCAAAAAAGCTCTCGTTCAGGCGATCGACGACGCGGCGCGCGGTCTGCTCGCTGCCGATCGCGAAGGTCGCGCGGCTGGTGCTGGGGGTGAGGGAGGTCATCAAAGGTCCGGGAAATCGATGCGTCGGAAATGCGTTGTCCTTCAAATCCATTACCCGGTAATCGGATGGTGCAACATAGCCGCGTGCCTGTGATGGCTCAATGCTCACCGTCATGAGCGTTTTGTCCCGCACAAAAAAATCCAGTCCGCAAAATGAGATACGGCCGCGTGTTCACAGCCCGTGAACCCGAAACGCAGGGGTTGTTCACAGCGTTATATACGGAAACTTACCCTGGTTTTTCACATGCCGGTTGCCAGGTTTTCCACAACGCGGTGCTGCCCGCCTTTGGAGACTCGGGACATTCCGCTCCTTGCCTTGGAAAGCGGCGGGAGTGTCGCCTTGAGAGCGCAGACCGGTTGATCGCGTGTTCACAGCCCGTGAACCGGAAACGCAGAGGGTTGTTCACAGGGTTATGCACAGAAGCATACGCCGAACTTTCACAGGCCCGTCCCCAGCTATTGCACGAGCCTGTCAGTTGATGCGCGCGGTCGGAGGGACCAGATCCCGGATGACCGCTTCTCCACGGAGTTATGACTTACTGCTCCACCGGCTTATCAGCGACTTCTCCACCGAGTTATCGCCAGTCCATCAACCGGTTCTCCACAATTTGTCCACCGGCTTGTCAACCGGATGGGCGGCTCACGATGGGTGCCTGGCGAAGGTCAAAACCCCCGCGCGACGGCTCGATTACAATTCTTCAGCCGTGAACGTGAATCTGTAAATCGCCTGACCGGTATGATCGGCCACTTCCATCTGCCAGCTGCAGCCCGGTTCGATCCTACCGTCCATCTCCCGGATGATTTCGCCGCATGACATAGAAGCCTCCCGCCATGCAGCGGCCTTGTCACGAAACAACAGGCCGTCCGATTGGCCCGAATGGATTCCGTTCAAGACGATGTGGAAAAAGTATGTGGAGGGGACACCTTGGTCCGAATGAGAATCGTGCATGCGTTCTGCCGTACGATCAGGCGGGAGCACGATCGAACTCCCAGTCACCGATGATTGCCGGGGGCCGTACGGTGATGGGGAATAATATCACGGTCCGTCGGAAACACGACATATAAGAAGACGGTGCGCGAGAAACAGAACAATTAAATTTGCAGACGCCTGTCGTGGAACTTAGGACTGAACACCGATTCCCGGATCGGTGCTTCGCCCTGGAATCATCAACGGCGCATTCACCAGGCGATGGCCATGAAATGCCTGATGATGCCGCCGATGCTGGCACGATAACGGCGGTGATGACGGGTCGGCGCGGCGGTTGACTCGCCGGACACCGTCGTGCGGCCCGGACCGATGGCTTCAAACTGCGCCTTCTGCTCGTCGCTCAGCCTGCCATAGAAGTCGTCCAGCGCCGTACGCACCGTCTTCACCGCCTGCAGCATGACATCCAGCCGTTTGCCGACGGCGGCAAGGCGGGCCGGCGGCGTCAGCGCATCGTCGCTCTGGCAGGCGCTCTTGAGCAGATCGGCCGCCTTGGCGCTGGCGTCCTGAAGCGCGGTGAGGCTTACACGCTGCGCGTCTGTCGGATGCAGTTTGGCGTCGATCTCGGCGGTCGGCCAGTCGGTCACGCCGGCTTGCGCGGCGCCGCAGGACTGGGCGGACGAACCCCCGGTCTTCCGCGCCGCCGACCTGCTGCGCTGGTTCTGTCCGAGCGCGGTAAGGCGGGCCTTCTGCTCGTCGTTCAGCAAATCGAAAAATCTGTCGAGCGGCGGCTGCACCGTGCCGACCGCCGCAATCATCGCTTCGACGCGTTGTTGCATGGCTGCGAGCCGGGCCGGCGCCGTCAGCGATATCTGCGTCGGGCAGGCGGCCTTGATGCCCTGGGCCGCCCTCACCGAGGCGTTGGCGAGATCGTCGAGCGCCGCGCGCTGGGCGTCGTTGGGCGCGATAGCCTGCTGGATCCGGTCGATCGGCAGCCCGGCGATGTCGCGGCTATCGTCGCCGCACATTTGCGTCAGCTGGTCAGGCACGGCATTGGTGGTTGCGGTCGACGCTTGCCCGGAGCCGGCCCGATTGCTGCCGCTGTCGGTTGGCAGGTACCCCGTGAGATCGTCATAGCCGTAAGGCGCGAACATCCCGGCGTAGATGTCGTGGTAGCCGTAATCCCAGAACGAGGGGTCGTCGCCATAGCCCCACATCGTGTAGTCGTACATGTCGTAATAGGCGAACGGCCAGAACAGCGGGCCGACCCAGCCGTAGCCGCCATGGCCGTGCCGCCACCAGCCGCGCCCGTGTCCGTCGTGCCATCCCGCGGTGGCCGCCGTCGCCGCGATCCGGGCGCGGGTGCCTGGATTGCGCAACGCGCTCCGGTTGTGCAAGGCGCCTGCCACCGCGCGCGAACTCAGCGCGCTGTGTACGGCGCGGGATCGCAGATTTGCGTTGCGATTGCCGCCAGACGTCCGGTTGCTGCCGTTGGTGCTGAACGTCGTTCTGCCGCCGCCACGAGAAATTGCTCGCGCACTGGATCGGGGGCTTGCGGACCGGCCGCTAAAGTGCCGAACGCTGCCGCCGCTGAAGTGTCGGACACCACCGCCACCGCCGAAGTGCCGGTAACCACCACCGCCGCCGAAGTGCCGCACTCCGCCACCACCGAAATGCGCGCCGCCGCCACGCATCCCGCCGCCGAAATGTCCCCCGCCACCGCCACGCATTCCGCCGCCGCCGAAGTGTGCACCACCACCGCCAAAGTGTGCGCCGCCGCCACCGCCGCCATGCCCCCCGCCGCCGCCGCCTCCTCTGCCAGGGGCCGCGTAGGCCGAGCCCAAAAGCGCGAGCGCAAAAACAACAACGGCTAACGACTTGAGATTTGCCATGGCACCCTCTCCAAGCGCTCCCGCGCGTCAAGAAACGGCACGATCGAGTGATTTCGCCCTATAACGCTGACATGGCGGTACGGTTCCAAAGTGGCGGTTCGGTGTTGGCATCACGTCACGCGAACAGCGCCGGCAATACACCGCGCGGTTACCGATGAAGCAAAATCGAACAGTCACGGCCCGGTCGACCTGCATCAGTGGCTGGGGAGCGTTTTTTTGCAATGCGACAAATCTTGACGCCGGCAGTGCGTGGTGAACTGATGATCGACAAACTCAGCCTCGCTTTGCTTTGAAATCGTCAACCGCCTTTCGGGGGATGCGATATGGATGCGAAGAAATATGCCGCCGAAGCGATCGGGACGTTTTGGCTGACATTTGCAGGTTGCGGCAGCGCAGTTATCGCCGCAGCGTTTCCGCAGGTCGGTATCGGCCTGGTCGGTGTGTCGCTGGCGTTCGGGCTGAGTGTCGTGACGATGGCCTATGCCATCGGTCATGTTTCCGGGTGCCATCTCAACCCGGCCGTTACGGTAGGCCTTGCCGCGGGCGGCCGTTTCCCGGCGGGACAGATCGCGCCGTATGTGGTCGCGCAGGTGATTGGTGCGGTTGTCGCTTCGGCGCTACTCTATGTGATCGCGAGCGGTGCCGCCGGCTTCGACGTTGCCAAGGGTTTTGCGTCGAACGGATATGGCGAGCATTCTCCCGGCCAATACGGCCTGGTCGCGTGCTTCATCATGGAAGTTGTGATGACGATGATGTTTCTCTTTATCATCATGGGCGCGACCCATGGCAGGGCCCCGGCGGGCTTTGCGCCGCTGGCGATCGGGCTTGCGCTCGTCATGATTCACCTGGCCAGCATCCCCGTCACCAACACGTCGGTGAATCCCGCGCGCAGTACGGGTCCGGCGTTGTTCGTCGGTGGATGGGCGCTTGGCCAGCTCTGGCTGTTCTGGATTGCACCGTTGCTCGGCGGCGTGCTTGGCGGCGTCGTCTATCGCTGGCTGAGTCAGGAACCGACTGGCACGGTGCAAGGCCGGAATCCTTGAACGCGAATAGGCGCGGATGATGGCATCACGCTGCCGGCAAGCCTCGCTTACTTGAACAGTGCGCGGTGATCCCCCAAAATCACGCGCGCGGCGTTATGGCCGGGGGCGCCGGTGACGCCGCCGCCGGGATGCGCGCCGCTTCCGCAATGATAGAGGCCTTTCAGGGGACCGCGATAATCGGCGTGGCCGAGCGTCGGCCGCGCCGAAAACAACTGGTTCAGCGTCAGCGCGCCATGAAAAATATCGCCGCCAAGAAGGCCGAACTGGCGCTCCAGATCGAGCGGCGACAGGATCTGCCGCCCCATCACGGTCGCCGCGAAGCCCGGCGCATAACGATCCACCGTCGCGATCATGAGGTCGGCGACCTCCTCGCGATGGTCGTCCCACGATCGCCCGTCCGATAATTGCGGCGCGACGTGCTGGCAGAACAGGCTCGCAACGTGCTGTCCCCGCGGGCAGAGCGTATCGTCCAGCGTGGAGGGGATCAGAACCTCGACCACCGGCTCGCGGCTCCAGCCGTGGCTGCGGGCGTCCTGCCAGGCGCGATCCATATAGCCAAGACTCGGCCCGATGATGATGCCGGCTGAGAGATGATCGCCGGCGCCGGGCAGCGCCGTGAACGAGGGCAGGGCATTAAGCGCGACATTCATCCGGAAAGTGCCGGAGCCGTTGCGCCAGTTCTTGATGCGACCGAGAAAGGTTGCCGGCAGCGCGTCCGCCGGCAATAGCCGCGTATAAAGCAGTTTCGGGTTGACGCTGGAGGCGACATATTTTGCGCGAATGGTTTTTCCGTCATCGAGGATCACCCCGACCGCGCGGTCGCGCTCGACGATCACCTCGCGCACGCCGGCATCGATGGCGATGTCGACACCGTGGCCGCGGGCCGAGCTTGCCATCGCCTGCGTGATGGCGCCCATGCCGCCGATGGCATGACCCCAGACGCCCTTCTTGCCGTTCACCTCGCCGAAGGCATGATGCAGCATCACATAGGCCGAGCCTGGTGCGTAGGGGCTGGCGTAGTTGCCGACGATGGCGTCGAATCCGAATAGCGACTTGACCAGATCGCTCTCGAAGCAGTCGTCCAGCATCTCGCCGGCCGAACGCGTGAACAGATCGAGCAGGCTGCGCTGCTGCTCCAGGTTGAGCTGGCGCAGGATGTTCGCGGTGCCCAATGCGTTGAAGGCTTCTCGGACCGTGTTGACACCGAATCCTTCAACGATGTTCGGCGGCGCGCGCAGCACGAACGCGCGCAGCACGTCCGCGATCGCCTCGAGTTCGCGCGTGAACGCATCGATCCGGCCGGCGTCGCGGGGGCTGAGCCTGGCAATGGACTGATAGGTGCGGCCTTCACCGGTCAGCAAATAGCTGCCATCGGGGGAGGGAAGGAAATTCTGCGCGCGGCGTTCGACGATCCGCAACCCGTGGTCGGCTAGTTTCAGGTCTGCCGAAATCTGCGGATTCAGCAGGCTGACGGTGTAGGCCGCGACCGAATTGCGAAAGCCGGGATGGAATTCCTCCGTCACCGCCGCGCCGCCGACCACCTTGCGGCGCTCGACCACCTTCACGCGCAGGCCGGCCATCGCCAGATAGGCCGCGCAAGTGAGGCCGTTATGCCCCGCGCCGATGATGAGGACGTCCGTTTCTGTCATGTTGGCTTCAAAAGTGTTGATTAAATTCGCGCTGCCCGGCATGGCGCCCCGTGTCTTGATTTCGTCGTTCCGGGATGGTCCAGCTGAACTCGGGTTTACCCGCGTTTCAGCAATATCATTATCCAAGTCGGCAACAGCCGACTTGGATAGACCAGACCCGGAATCCCAGGGATTCCCCCGATGTGCAATAGCACATCTGAGGTTGCGTCTGCCCTGGAATGATCATGACGTTTAGCCGTCTTCCTGGCGAAGATGCCGGCGCCATCACAGCGTCAAGTGACGATTTGGTTTCCGGCCGCCGCATTGCCCGCCGTGTCGCCATATGCTCCATTGGCCGCCCCCGGCGTACGCCTTGCCGGATCCCGCCGCCGCCGGCGCCCGCCGGGCTCAAGCCGGAGTTCGCATGACTTTAGCCCATCCGTCCGTGGTCACGGACCAGCCATCCGCGAGCCGAAACCGGCTGGTGCTGATGGTTTATACCGCGGCCATCTTTGTCAGCGCGCTGCTGCTGTTCTCGGTGCAACCGTTGTTCACGAAAATGGTGCTGCCGCGGCTCGGCGGCTCGCCGGCGGTATGGTCGGTGGCGATGGTGTTTTTCCAGTCGCTGCTGCTTGGCGGCTATGCCTACGCGCATTATCTGATGCGGCTGCGCAACCGCATGATTCCGGTGATCGGGCATCTGGTGCTGCTGGTGATCGCATTGCTGACGCTGCCGCTGTCGATTGCGAGCGGCTGGGGCGAACCCCCGACCTCGGGCTATGCGTTCTGGCTATTGGGCCTGTTCGCGGTTTCGATCGGGCTGCCGTTTTTCGCGCTGGCGGCGAACAATCCGCTGCTGCAGGCCTGGTTCGTCCGCACCGGCCACCAGAACGGTCCCGATCCCTATTTCCTTTATGCTTCCTCGAATATCGGCAGCTTCCTGGCGCTGTTGTCCTATCCGGTGCTGCTGGAGCCGATGTTCACGCTGCGCACGCAAAACCTGATCTGGACCTGCGGCTACGGATTGCTGATTTTGTTGATCGCCGGCTGCGGCGCGCTGTTGCTGCGCTCGCCGGTGAATGCGGCGGTCGATACGCTTGCGGAGGATACCGACGCGCCGCCGCCGGCCTGGATCTTGCGCGCGCGCTGGATTTTTCTCGCCGCGGTGCCGTCGGGCCTACTGATCGCGGTGACCGCGCATATTTCCACCGACGTGGCCGCGGCGCCGCTATTGTGGGTGCTGCCGCTGTCGCTCTATCTCCTGACCTGGGTGCTGGTGTTCCAGTCGCGCCCGCTGCTGCCGCATCAATGGATGCTGATGCTGCAGCCGCTGGCAATCACGGGGGTGATCGTGCTGCTCGCGGTCGGCGGCGAGCAGAATCTGCTGCTGACGCTCGGCGGGCACCAGCTTTGTTTCTTTATCATAGCGATGGCCTGCCATGGCGAGCTGGCGCGGACCCGCCCGGCCGCGAAATATCTCACCGGCTTTTATGTCGCGTTGTCGTTCGGCGGCATGGTCGGCGGATTGTTTGCAGGCCTGATCGCGCCGTTCACGTTTTCATGGATCGCGGAATATCCGATCCTGCTGGCGCTGGCGGCATTGTGCCGCCCGCCCGGCGGCGACGAGCGCTTTCCCCGCTGGAGCGGCTGGTATTGGCCGTTTCTCGCCGTGCTCGCGGTGGTCTTGATCGCGCCCTCTTATTCGGAGGGCAAGATCATGGCCTGGCTCAATGAACAGCGGGTCTGGGTGATCGGCGCCGTCGGCGTGCTCTCGGCACTGCTGGCGCTCGGATTGAACGCCAACCGCTGGAAGATTTTCGCAACCGTCGCGGTGGCGCTGCTGCTGATCCGCGCCTATCCGTCGGATGATGGACGGGTGGAAACCGTGCGCAGCTTTTTCGGCGTCCACAAGATCGTGGTGACGCCGCACGGCCAGTATCACGTGCTGATGCACGGCACCACGATCCACGGCGCCGAGAAATTTCAGAACGACGACGGCACGCCGGTGACCGGGCGGCCGGAGCCGATCACGTATTACCACAAGGACGGCGGCATCGGCCAGGCGATCACAGCGATCCGCGAGCGCAAGGGCGGACCGCTGCGGGTCGCGGTGATCGGCCTCGGCTCCGGCACCCTGACGTGCGCGTCGGAGCCGGGCGAGACCTGGAAATTCTTCGAGATCGATCAATCGATGGTCGATACCGCGCGTGATCCCAAATATTTTACCTACATCCAGAAATGCGAACCGGATCTGAAGCCCGTGATCGGCGACGCGCGGCTGACCTTCGCCCGCGAGCCGGACGGCATCTATGATCTGATCATCGTCGATGCCTATTCGTCGGACGCGATCCCGATTCATCTTGCGACCGAAGAGGCGATGGAGATCTACAAGGACAAGCTCGCGCCGCAGGGCGCGGTGCTGATGCATGTCTCGAACCGGCATCTGGAGTTGTCGAGCGTCGTGGTCGGCATCGCCGACGCCAACGATCTCAAGAGCTGGGTCTACAGCGAGGATTCCAACCGCGACAATGAATATATCTTCTCGACCTCGGTCGTGGTCTCGGCGCGCGAGGAGGCCGATATCGGCAAGCTGGCGTCGTCAGAACAATGGGCGCTGACCGAGGCCGACGAGAATCAGCGGGTCTGGACCGACGATTATTCCAACGTGCTCGGCGCGGTATGGCGGCGGCTGCGCGACGGCGAGCAATGAAAAGTTACGTAATCTAAGCGACCGCCGCGCGCGATAACCGGAACGCTTCCTAGTCCTGATACGTGAACAGTCTGCGCGGCTGGTAATATGGCCGCGGCGCGTAGACCTGCGGCGCCTGTTGCGGTGCGTATCCGCGGCTATCGTAATATTGCTGCGGCGGATTGGCCTGCGCGTCGTAAAGGCGCCGGGAGCTGCGCGGCGCGGGATAGCGCGCCACGTCCGGACTGCCGTCGGCCGGATAGATGTAGCCGTCGTCAGCCTGCACGGGAGGCTGCGCGACCGGCGCGATCTGGCGCGGCGGCGGCAGCGGAGACAGCATCACCGGATCGCCGGCTGAATTATACTGCGGAGCGTATTGTTGATCCGGCTCGCGGCCGGCGACGGCGGTATTGGCGCGGGTCCGCGGGTTGCGCGCCAGTGCGATCTGGGAAGAGCCGGTGAGCGTCACGGTGGTGTTGAGCACGCCATCTCTCTCGACCATCGCATACAGCGTGGCGGCGTTGGCCTTCGACAGACGTACACAGCCATGGGACGCGGGCGTGCCAAGGCGGCCTTCGGAGTCCGTGCCGTGGATGGCGTGGCCGATCTTGGTGAAGAAGATCGAGTGCGGCATCGGCGCGTCGTCGAATTCCTTGGAGAAGTGGTCTTCCTCCATGCGGAAGGCGCGGAAGCTGCCGTTGGGCGTCTCGCGCGATGGAATGCCGGTCGAGACCGGCCAGTGATAGCGCTCGACGCCGTCGACCGCGACGGTCATCAGCTGCGCACTCTTGTCGATGGTGACGTCGATTTTGGCCTGCGCGGCGCCGGCGGTGAACAACATCAGGCCGGCGATAGCAACGAGGAAGGAACGCATTTTACTTTTGGCCTCCAGGCCTTCACTGCGACGTCTTGACTGCGACGCCGCCACCGTACCCCGCATCAATATGCCCCGAATTCGGCTTTGGTTCCAGCGGCTCGTCGGTCAATCGTTCACTGTCTGGCAGGGCGCAAACAAGGCGGCGGCCGGTCTGAATGCGGCGGGCCGCGCAATTTTTCGGGAGGTGACGCCTTGTCGCGCCATCCTGAATTTACCACCGAGGCGCAACCTTTCGGCCGTATCGGCGTTACAAGTTCCCGCCGCGCCGGTCGGTTGCGGTCGAGCCCCAAGGAATTTTGATGATGAAGACGAAGGTCAAGACAGCGGCGCTGCCGGCAGAGCTGCCCGCAAAACTCTATCTTGCGGCCGCGGCCATTGTGCTGGCATTGCTTGCGATTCCCCATATCGGGCACGCCCAGGGCATTGTGCGCGGCGCGCAGGAAGGTTCCCACGAGGGCAACCGGGTCGCCGGACCGATCGGTGGTGTGGTCGGCGGGGCGGTCGGGGCCGGCGTCGGCGGCGCGATGGGGGCCGTGAAGGGCGTGTTCGGCATCACGGACCGCGGCTACCGCTGCCGCGGCTATTACGACCGTCACGACCGTTTCCACTGCTATCGATAGTTTTGTTTTGTAACGTCATTCCGGGGCTTGTCGAAGACGCGAACCTCAGATGTGCGATTGCACATCGGGGAATCTCGAGATTCCGGGTTCGGCGCTTCACGCCGCCCCGGAATGACGTTCACTTAGTGCTACCGCGCTTCGCGTCAGTTCTTCAGCCGATAGCCGGTCTTGAAAATCCACCATATCGTGACCATGCAGATGGCGAGAAACATCAGCGTGATGCCGATACTCAGGCCGACGCTGACGTCGGCGATTTCGTAAAAGCTCCAGCGGAAGCCGCTGATCAGATAGACCACGGGATTTAGCAGCGTGATGGTGCGCCAGCCCGAGGGCAGCATGTTCACCGAATAAAAGCTGCCGCCGAGGAACGTCAGCGGCGTGACGACCAGCATCGGGATCATCTGCAGCTTCTCGAAACCGTCGGCCCAGATCCCGATGATGAAGCCGAACAGGCTGAAGGTCACCGCGGTCAGCACCAGGAACGTCAGCATCCACCAGGGATGATGAATGTGCAGCGGCACGAACAGGCCGGCGGTGGCAAGAATGATCAGGCCGAGGATGATCGATTTGGTCGCGGCCGCGCCGACATAGCCGAGCACGATCTCGAAATACGAGATCGGCGCCGACAGCAATTCGTAGATGGTACCGACGAATTTCGGAAAGTAGATGCCGAACGAGGCATTGGCGATGCTCTGCGTCAACACCGACAGCATCACCAGCCCGGGCACGATGAAGGTGCCGTAGCTGACGCCTTCGACGGAAGTGATGCGCGAGCCGATCGCCGCACCGAACACCACGAAATACAGCGACGTCGAAACCACCGGCGAAACGATGCTCTGCAGCAGCGTGCGCCAGGTGCGCGCCATTTCGAACAGATAGATCGCGCGGACCGCCCTGAAATTCATGACGCCCTCACCAGGTTGACGAAGATGTCTTCCAGCGAACTCTGCGTGGTGTCGAGGTCGTAGAAGCGGATGCCGGCTTTGCGGAGATCGCTGAGCAGGCTGGTGATGCCGGTGCGTTCGCCCTTGGTGTCGTAGGTGTAAATCAGCTCGCGTCCCCCGTCGCATAGTTCGAGATCATAGGCGGCGACATCGGCGGGGATCGCATCGATCCTGCCCTGCAGATGCAGCTTCAGCCGCTTCTTGCCGAGCTTTTGCATGAGGCCGGCTTTGTCCTCGACCAGGATGATCTCGCCCTTGTTGATGACACCGATGCGGTCGGCCATCTCCTCGGCCTCTTCGATGTAATGCGTGGTGAGGATGATGGTGACGCCGGAGGCCTGCAGCGTCCGCACCACTTCCCACATGCCCTTGCGCAATTCGACGTCGACGCCCGCGGTCGGCTCGTCGAGAAACAGGATCTGCGGCTCGTGCGACAGCGCTTTTGCGATCATCACCCGGCGTTTCATGCCGCCGGACAGCGTGACGATCTTGGAATCCTTCTTGTCCCACAGCGACAGGTCCGTCAGCACCTTTTCGATATGCGCCGGGTTTTTCGGCTTGCCGAACAGGCCGCGGCTGAAACTGACGGTCGCCCACACGGTCTCGAAGGCGTCGGTGTGCAGTTCCTGCGGCACCAGCCCGATCAGCGAGCGCGCCGCGCGATATTGCTTGTTGATGTCATGGCCGCCGACGATGACGCTTCCTTCGCTGAGATTGGCGATGCCGCAGATGATGCTGATCAGCGTGGTCTTGCCGGCGCCGTTCGGCCCCAGCAGCGCAAAGATCTCGCCGCGGTTGATATCCAGATTGATGCCATTCAGCGCCTTGAAACCGGAGCCGTAGGTCTTGGACAGATTGGAGACGGATATAATGGAAGGCATGACGGCTTTGATGATCTGAATTGGAGATGCAGGAGCGGATGAAGCGGCGCTTCAGCCAGCTCAGCGGCAGGAGGTGGGCGAGGTCCAACAGATAGGAACGCTTAGGCCATTGCGCAATCGTTCACGCCCGCTCGACAAAACTATCGACTACCTTTTTCTCGCCGGCCTTTTCGAAGGCGATTGTGAGCTTGTTGCCGTCGACCTTCACGACGTTGCCGTAACCGAATTTTTGGTGGAATACGCGATCGTCCAGCGAAAACTCCGATGTGGTGCCGGTGGATTTCGCGACCAGCTCGCCTTCGATGGTCATCGGACTGCGCTTGTTGCGTGCGAAGCCGCCGGCATCGCTGCGCGTGCCAGAGAATGGCGACTGGCTCTCATTAAAACCGCCGCCGGCCTGGCCGCTCTGTCCATTGCGGCCAGTTTGGCCACGCGCGCGGTTGGCTTGCGCGCGCTGCCAGCCCGGCGTCGAATAGCTCGAGCCGAACGATTCCACGTTGTCGAAGCGCGAGGGGCCGTAGCCGCTGGCACCGCCCCAGCCCGAACCGCCCTTGGATTCGGTGATCTCGACATTGTGCGCCGGCAATTCGTCGAGAAATCGCGACGGGATCGTGGTCGACCAGGTGCCGTGAATCCGACGGTTGGTGGCAAAATAAAGTTTGGCGCGGCGCCGCGCGCGAGTGATCCCGACATGGGCCAGACGGCGTTCTTCTTCGAGGCCGGCGCGGCCCTGTTCGTCGAGCGTGCGCTGGCTCGGAAACAGGCCTTCTTCCCAGCCCGGCAGGAACACGTTGTCGAATTCCAGCCCCTTGGCCGAATGCAGCGTCATCAGCGATACCGCGTCGTCCTCGGCGCCGCCGTCGCGGTCCATCACCAGCGAGATGTGTTCGAGAAAGCCCTGCAGGTTCTCGAACTCCTCCATCGAGCGCACCAGCTCTTTCAGGTTTTCAAGGCGCCCGGCGGCGTCGGCGGAGCGATCCTTCTGCCACATTTCGGTGTAGCCGCTTTCGTCGAGCACGATCTCGGCCAGTTCGGTGTGCGAGGTCACTTCGCGCTGCGCACGCCAGCGATCGAAATTGATGAGAAGATCGCGCAGGGAACCGCGTGCCTTCGGCTTCAGCTCGTCGGTTTCGACCACGGCGCGGGCGGCCTCGGAGAGCGGAATCCGGCGCTTGCGGGCGTGGTCGTGCAGCATCTGCACCGTGGCGTCGCCGAGACCGCGCTTCGGCACGTTGACGATGCGTTCGAAGGCGAGATCGTCGGCCGGCGAGTTGATCACGCGCAAATAGGCCAGCGCGTCGCGGATTTCGGCGCGCTCATAGAACCTCGGGCCGCCGATCACCCGATAGGGCAGGCCGAGGGTCACAAAACGATCTTCGAATTCGCGCATCTGGAACGACGCCCGCACCAGGATCGCAATGTCGTTGAGCTTGTGGCCGCCGCGCTGCAGCTCCTCGATCTCCTCGCCGATGGCGCGGGCTTCCTCTTCGGAATCCCAGGAGCCGGTGACGGTAACTTTTTCGCCGTCGACGTCTTCGGTGCGCAGCGTCTTGCCGAGCCGGCCCTCATTATGCGCGATCAGATGCGAGGCGGCGGCCAGGATATGACCGGTGGAGCGGTAGTTGCGCTCGAGGCGAATGACCTTGGCGCCGGGAAAATCATGGTCGAAGCGCAGGATATTGTCGACCTCGGCACCGCGCCAGCCATAGATCGACTGGTCGTCATCGCCGACGCAGCAGATGTTTTTGGGGGGAGATGGCGATTGGGGCGACGTCATTCCGGGATGCGCTGAAAGCGCAGACCCGGAATCCCGAGGTGATTGCCCTTCATCTTCAGATTCCGGGTTCATCGCTTCGCGATGCCCCGGAATGACGGAGGAGTCAGCGCGCCCCGGCATGACGGGAGCGTCGACGGCCCCCGGAATGACGGAAGAGAGCGGCGCGCCCGGCTTCGCCGGCGCCTGCGACAACAGCCGCAGCCACAGATACTGCGCCACGTTGGTGTCCTGATATTCATCCACCAGAATGAACTTGAATCGGTTCTGGTACTGCCGGAGCACGTCGGGATGTTCGCGAAACAGCCGGATGTTTTCCAGCAGCAGATCGCCGAAGTCGGCGGCGTTGAGGACTTTTAGCCGTTCCTGATAGGTCGCGTAGAGCTTGCCGCCGCGGCCGTTGCCGAATACCGCGGCTTCGCCCGGCGGCACCTGCGACGGCGTCAGCCCGCGATTCTTCCAGCCGTCGATCAATCCAGCCAGCATGCGCGCCGGCCAGCGCTTGTCGTCGATATTGTCCGCCTGCAAGAGCTGTTTCAGCAGGCGAACCTGATCGTCGACATCGAGCACGGTGAAATTGGATTTCAGCTGCACCAGTTCGGCGTGGGTGCGCAGGATGCGTCCGCCGATCGAATGAAAGGTGCCGAGCCACGGCATGCCTTCGACGGCCTGGCCGAGCATCTGGCCAAGGCGCAGTTTCATCTCGCGCGCCGCCTTGTTGGTGAAGGTGACCGACAGGATTTCGGCGGGGCGGGCGCGGCCCGTGCTGAGAATGTGGGCGATGCGACAGGTCAGCACCCGGGTTTTGCCGGTGCC
>Ga0209839_10000565_pt1 | contig 18663 bp, 19 predicted proteins | sample OrgsoiDNA2013050_FD_185800 | JGI IMG/M metagenome (GOLD analysis project Ga0209839, IMG submission 185800) | Permafrost soil microbial communities from the Arctic, to analyse light accelerated degradation of dissolved organic matter (DOM) -... | ecosystem: Environmental > Terrestrial > Soil >... | reverse complement strand
AGAGACGATGTCCACCCTAGAGATCCGTGACTTGCACGCCAGCGTGACGGATGCGGCCGGCGAGGCCCGTGAGGTGCTGCGCGGCGTGAACCTGACGGTGTCAGCCGGGGAGACGCACGCCATCATGGGGCCGAACGGGTCGGGCAAGACCACCCTGGCCTACGCCATTGCCGGCCATCCCCGGTACCAGGTCACCCAGGGCTCGATCACGCTGGACGGCGAGGACATCCTGACGATGAGCGTGGATGCCCGGGCCAGGGCCGGCCTGTTCCTCGCCATGCAGTACCCGGTCGAGGTGCCCGGCGTATCGGTCGCCAACTTCCTGCGCACGGCGGTCACCGCGGTGCGCGGCGAGGCTCCCAAGCTGCGCGCGTTCGTCAAGGAGATGAACGCGGCGATGAAGGACCTGGCGATGGACTCGGCGTTTGCCCAGCGCAACCTCAACGAGGGCTTCTCCGGCGGCGAGAAGAAACGACACGAGATCCTGCAGCTGCAGCTCCTCGACCCCAAGATCGCGATCCTGGACGAGACCGACTCGGGCCTGGACATCGATGCCCTGCGCATCGTTTCGGCCGGAATTAACAAGTTCCGGGAGAACACCGAGCACGGCATGCTGCTGATCACCCACTACACGCGGATCCTGCGGTACGTGCAGCCCGACTTCGTGCACGTGTTCGTCGCCGGGCGGATCGTCGAGGAGGGCGGCGCCGAGCTCGCCGAGGAACTCGAGTCGAGCGGGTACGAGCGCTTCCTGACCGCGGGTGCGCCGGCATGACGGCCGCGGGCGAGATCACCAAGGCGGCTGGCGAGTCGGCGCTGCTGGCCCCGCTGGACTCCGACGCCATCCGGGCGGACTTCCCGATCCTCGGCCGGGCGGTCCGCGGCGGGAACCCGCTGATCTACCTGGACTCCGGCGCGACCTCGCAGAAGCCCCGCCAGGTGCTCGACGCCGAGCGCGACTTCTACACGATGCATAACTCGGCGGCGCATCGCGGTGCCCACCTGCTGGGCGAGGAAGCGACCGACGCCTACGAGGGCGCGCGGGTCCGCGTGGCCGACTTCATCGGCGCCGACCCCGGCGAGATCATCTTCACCAAGAGCGCCACCGAGTCGCTCAACCTGGTGGCGTACGCGATGAGCAACGCCGCGACCGCGGGGCCCGAAGCGGCCCGCTTCCGGGTCGGCCCAGGTGACGAGGTGCTGGTCACGGAGATGGAGCACCACGCGAACCTGGTGCCCTGGCAGCAGCTGTGCCAGCGCACCGGCGCCACGCTGCGCTGGTTCGCCGTGATGCCCGATGGCCGGCTCGATCTCAGCAACGCCGGCGAGCTGATTAACGACCGGACCAAGGTCGTCGCGGTGACGCACCAGTCGAACGTGACCGGCGTCATTCCGCCCGTGGCGGAGATTGCCCGGCTAGCCCATGCCCGCGGCGCGCTGGTCGTGGCCGACGCTGCCCAGTCGGTGCCGCACCGGCAGGTGGACGTGTCGGAGATCGGCGCGGACTTCCTGGCGTTCTCCTCGCACAAGATGCTGGGCCCGTCGGGCATCGGGGTGCTGTGGGGGCGGCGCGAGCTGCTGGCGGCCATGCCGCCGTTCGTCTCCGGCGGGTCGATGATCGAGGTCGTCCGGATGGAGGGCTCGACGTTCCTGCCGCCGCCGGAGCGGTTCGAGGCGGGCGTGCCCCCGGCCGCTCAGGCCGTCGGCCTCGCCGCGGCCTGCGACTACCTGGACGGGCTCGGCATGGACCGGGTGGCGGCGCACGAGGAGGAGCTGACCGCGCACGGCCTGGAGGCCGTGACGGCCATCCCCGGCCTGCGGGTACTCGGCCCGCTGACGACGGAGGACCGCGGCGGTGCGCTGTCCTTCGTGGTCGACGGCATCCACCCCCATGACGTGGGCCAGGTGCTGGACGAGCTGGGGATCGCCGTGCGCACCGGGCATCACTGTGCGTGGCCGCTGCACCGGGCGCTGGGCGCTCAGGCCAGCACCCGGGCGACCTTCTACCTCTACAACACCCACGACGAGGTCGACGCGCTGGCCGACGGGATCCGCAAGGCGCAGAAGTTCTTCGGGACGGCGTGATGGCCCGTGGCTGGGGTGTTCGTGGCGGTGTTCATGGCGGTGTTCATGGCGGTGCTCATGGAACATGGGCCGAGGCCGGCTTGTTGAGGTCAGCGTGATGCAGCTCGAGTCGATGTACCAGGAGATCATCCTGGACCACTACCGCCACCCGCACCATAAGGGCCTGCGGGATCCCTTTGATGCCGAGGTTCACCACGTCAACCCGACCTGCGGCGACGAGGTGACCCTGCGCGTCACGCTTAAGGACGCCGCCGGCGAGGCCGCCGTGGCCGACGTCTCCTATGAGTCGCTGGGCTGCTCGATCAGCCAGGCCAGCACGTCGATGCTGACCGACATGGTGATCGGCAAGACGGTGGCCGAGGCGATGGACATCAACGGCGAGTTCCTGCGGCTGATGCAGTCCCGTGGCGAGACCGCGCCGGATGAGGACGTTCTGGGTGACGCGGTCGCCTTCGAGGGCGTCTCGAAGTACCCAGCGCGGATCAAGTGCGCGCTGCTCGGCTGGATGGCCTGGAAGGACGCGACCGCCCGCGCGCTGGCGGAGGCCGACGCGGAAACTGCTGACAGCGCGGGGCCTGCCGAAACCACGGGGCCTGCCGAAACCACGGGGCAGACGGACAGGGAGCACCGATGAGCGACCAGAGCACGGAACTGACGCAGGACCGGCTGACCGACGATCCCGGTGCGGAGACCGCCGTCGTCGGCGAGGCCGGGAGCCCCGGCCAGGCCGCGGGCCCCGGCGGGCCGCTGACCCCGGAGACCGAGGACCTGATGGAGGCGCTGCGGGACGTGGTCGACCCTGAGCTAGGCGTGAATGTCGTCGACCTCGGGCTCGTTTACGGCGTCTCAGTAGACGAGGACCGGATGGCCACCATCGACATGACCCTGACCAGTGCCGCCTGCCCGCTCACGGACGTCATCGAGGACCAGACCAGGGATGCCCTCGAAGGGCTGGTCGGCGACTTCCGGATCAACTGGGTCTGGATGCCGCCGTGGGGTCCGGACAAGATCACCGACGACGGCCGTGAGCAGCTCCGCGCGCTGGGGTTCAACGTCTGATCCCGCCGTGGCCGAAGGCCCGGCCGGCGGCCTAGTCCAGGCCCGTCTTGCCGGGCGTCCAGAAGGGCTTGCAGCGGACGTTTCGGCGCGGCCAGCCGCGCTCACGGACGAGATGCTGGCATACGGCCTGCACGGTGCGGGCCTCGCCGGCGACGTAGGCGGCGCCGGGCTCAGGTGGCAGGTCTAGTTCCGCGACAGCCGCCGCCAGGGCGGCCGACGACGCAGCCGCCGCGCCGTTGCGGTACCGCCAGGCCAGCCCCGCTGGCAGCGGCAGCCGGTCGGCGGGGGAGTCCACCTCGATGACGCCGCGAAAGCCGGCGTCGCCGAGCGCCCGGAGCATGGGACCGAAGGCCACGGCGGCGGTCTCCTCGCCGACGAACAGGTGATAGGCGGCCGGCCCCACGACCATGGAACCCTCGGGCGGGCTGAACAGCACCTCAGCACCGGGGCGGATCGACCGCGCCCAGCGTGCGCCGGGCCCGTCGCCGTGGTCCAGGACGCACAGGCGCATCAGGCCGCCGTCGTAATCCCACACCGAGTAGCTGCGCCGCAGCCCGTCCAGCCAGCCGGACGGCGACGTAACGTCGGCCACGCACACCCGGACGTGCTGACCAGGCCGCCAGGCCAGCTCCGGCACGGCCATAGTCATGCAGCGCATCCGGGCGGTGATCTGGCTGACCTGCGTGACCTCGCCGGTCTGGAAGAACTGCCCGACGAGGCGCCGCCCCATGCCGCGGTTGGCCATGGCATCCATCGGCACCTCCGGCAAGGCGATATATCGCGAGTACCGAAATAACATATAAGGTCCGTCGGCGGCGTGCCAGCGGTATCGCCAGTCCAGTCCCCGGCGGCCGTCCCGCCGCCGGCCGTCCCGCCGGCGGAAATCGACCGGCTGCGGCGGGGCGGGGGCGGCGTGCCGGGTGGGGCGGGGGCGGCCGGTCCGCCGAGATCGGCCACCTGGCGGGTCGGCGCGGCCCCAGGGCCAGCGGCCGGCTAGGCTCTGGCCATCATGACTGGCGTGCTGCTCCTTAGCGGCCGCGGCGAGGCCCGGTAATCAACCGGTCGGCCCCTTGTCGCGGGTCGCAGTGCTGCGCCGACCGATTCTCACCGGTCACCACAGTCCAGGAGCAGTCTTCATGAGCATTCCGCATTCACAGCGGCCCTCCGGTATGCCCTACCACCGTTACAGCGCCTTCCCTGCCGTCGACCTGCCCGACCGGCGATGGCCAGCCGCCACGATCACGACCGCGCCGAGGTGGCTGTCGACCGACCTTCGGGACGGTAACCAGGCCCTGATTGACCCGATGAACACCGCGCGCAAGCAGGCGATGTTCGAACTGCTGGTCCGGATGGGTTACAAGGAGATCGAGGTCGGTTTCCCGGCGGCCAGCCAGACCGACTTCGACTTCATCCGCGGCCTCATCGAGAGCGGCGCGGTCCCGGGCGACGTGCGGATCTCGGTCCTGACGCAGGCCAGGGACGAACTGATCGAGCGCACTGTGCAGTCACTCGCCGGGGCGCAGCAGGCCACCGTGCACCTCTACAACGCGGCGGCCCCGATCTTCCGCAACGTCGTATTCGGCTGGGACGGCGACGGCCGCGAGCAGTGCAAGGCGGTGGCGGTCCAGGGCACCCGGGCGGTCATGAAGTTCGCCGAGACCTACCTGTCCGGCACCGACCTCGGCTACGAGTACTCACCCGAGATCTTCATGGACACCGAGCTGGACTTCGCGCTGGACATCTGCGAAGGCGTCATGGACGTGTGGCAGCCGGGGCCTGACCGCGAGATCGTCATCAACCTGCCCTGTACCGTCGAGCGCTCCACGCCGAACGTCTACGCCGACCAGATCGAGTGGATGAGCCGGAACCTGACCCGGCGCGAGTACATAGCGCTGTCGGTGCACACCCACAATGACCGGGGCACGGCGACCGCCGACGCCGAGCTGGCGGTGCTGGCCGGCGCGCAGCGGGTCGAGGGCTGCCTGTTCGGCAACGGCGAGCGGTCCGGCAACGTGGACCTCGTGACCCTGGGCCTGAACCTGTACAGCCGGGGCATCGACCCCATGATCGACTTCAGCGACATCGACGAGATCCGCCGGACGGTGGAGTACTGCAACCGCATCGGCGTGCACGAGCGGCACCCTTACGCCGGTGACCTCGTCTACACGTCGTTCTCCGGATCGCACCAGGACGCGATCAAGAAGGGCTTTGACCACCTGGACCGGGTCGCCGCGGAGGCGGGCAAGCCCGTCGGCGAGCTCCCGTGGTACATGCCCTACCTGCCGATCGACCCCAAGGACGTGGGCCGGTCCTACGAGGCGGTCATCCGCGTCAACTCGCAGTCCGGCAAGGGCGGCGTCGCCTACATCATGAAGTCCGATCATCACCTCGACCTGCCGCGCCGACTGCAGATTGAGTTCAGCCACGTGATCCAGCGCCACACCGATAACGAGGGCGGCGAGGTCGGCGCGCCGCAGATGTGGCAGTTCTTCGCCGCCGAGTACCTCGAAGGCGGCCAGTTCGAGCTGATCAGCTTCAGCTCGACGAGCGATGCCGGAACGGAGCGGATCTCCGCGACCGTGCGCGCGTTCGGGGTGGAGCACACCCTGACTGGTGTCGGCAACGGGCCCATCGCCGCGTTCTGCCAGGCGCTGTCCGCGATCGACCTGGGGCTCGGCGGCGTCAGCGTGCGGGTCCTCGACTATGCCGAGCACGCGCTGACGGCCGGCCGCGACGCCGAGGCGGCCGCGTACCTGGAGATCGAGGTGGGCGACCGGGTGCTGTGGGGCGTCGGGATCAGCGAGTCGATCGTGCGGGCGTCGCTGCGCGCGGTGATGAGCGCCCTGAACCGCGCCGCGCGTAACCCGGCGGCCTGAGCCGTGGGCGGCCGGGCCAGGTCCGTTCGGCCGGGACCCGCGGTGACTAGTACGGAACGCCCTGGCGCGCCGCTGCCGAACTCGGCGTCGCTGACCGGCTCGCCGGGCGACCATCCGGCCCGTCCGATCAGGCGCAGTTGCGCGGCGGCGGGCAGGATGGTGCGCCACGGCTCGGCGGCGCCGTTCGGGCGGCGCGCGTTGGCCTGGGCCACGACGACGTCGGAGTCGAGGCCATCTGGGTGGATCGCGAGGCTAACTGCGAGCCTGCTGCCCGGGGCGGCCCGCGACCGCAGCGCCGACAGCAACCCGACGAAGGCCTCCTGGTCCAGGTAGACGAGCAGCCCTTCGCAGATGAACAGCGATGCCTGCCGGACGTCGTGACCGGCCGCGGCCAGGACGGCACCAACATCGTCATAACGGAAATCGGCCCCGGCCAGGGTCAGGCCGCCCAGATCGGCGCCCATGCGGAGGAGCCGCCGTCGCTTGTCCGCCTGAGTGACCGGATGATCGAGCTCGAAGTAGGCCGAGCCCGGCGCGCGAAAGCGCAGCGCGCGGTCGTCGTAGCCCGCCCCGAGGATCACCACCTGGCGGATGCCGCCGTCGAGGGCGGCTAGCACCTGCTCGTCGAAAAACTGGGTCCGGGCCGCGAGATGGGCACGCTGCGGCAGCGCGCGGACCGCCGGCATTCCCGCGCAGAGCCGGGCCTGTGCGGTCGCGTCGCCGTCCTGAGTGTGCGGTCGCTGCAGTTCGGCCCGGACGACCGCCACCGCCTGACTGGTCTTGGATGGCCGGGCGCGAAGGTGGTGTCGCCACCCGCGCCAGCGCTGACGGTTCATGTCACTAATCATACGCTCATGCGTATGATGATCGCTCTGTCCAGGGATCGTGATCGCCAGTTTACCTATCTACGAGACGGAAAATATTACGTGTTAGCGTAGGGATATGCAGGAAGAACCGCTTCTGGAGACCGCGGCGTCGGTGCGTCGGGGAGCGACCAGGCTCGGTCTGCGGCTGCGAGCCGAGCGACCGGAGCGCGGCGAGCCGCTGTCGAGGCTGAGCGTCCTGGCCCACCTGAGCCGCCACGGCGCGATGACGCCCGGCGCGCTCGCGGCCCTGGAGCGCCTGCAGCCGCAGTCGCTGACCCGGACCCTCGCCGGCCTGGAGCGCGACGGCCTGGCCAGCCGCCGCGCGGACACCGGCGACCGCCGGCGCGCACTGCTGGCCATCACGCAGGCCGGCCGGGAAGTCCTGCGCCAAGACATGCGCGAGCGAGACGGCTGGCTCGCCGTTGCGATGGCGACCGAGCTGACGCCGACGGAGCAGGTCGTCCTGCGCCTGGCGGGAGAGCTTATGGAGCGGCTCGCCGCCAGCGCCTGATCCTGGCCCGGCCGGAGCTCAGGCGGGGTCCAGCTCCAGTTCGGGCGCGTAGCGGCCGTGCAGCGCCGCGACGTTCATCGCGACCCGCCTGGCCAGCGCTCGCTGGCCGGCCCGCTGGCCCGTCCTGGTGCCCTGCCAGGCGGCCAGGGCCGGCTCGACCAGCGCCCGGCCGAACGAGAAGGTCAGCGGCCACAGCAGCGGAAGTGACAGCAGCGGAAGTGACAGCGGTGCCGGTGCGTTGCAGTGCGGCGAGGTTGGCGGTCGCCTGCTCCGGGCGCTGGCCGCCGGACAGGAATGCCACGCCGGCCAGCGTGGCCGGCAGGCTGGCGAGCGTCGCGATCGTGGCTTCGGCGACCTGGTCCGGGGCGGCCCGCTCACCGGACTGGCCGCCCGGCAGCGCCATGCTGGGCTTTAGCACCGTGGCCTCGCTAGCCGCTGCCCGAACGTCTCCGCGCAGAGAATGACCCCGCTGATTCCGCCGGCCAGCGCCGGGGTCGTCAGCAGCATCTCGCGGTAGGCCAGCCTGTGGCCCGCGGTCGGCTCGATGCCGGCGGCCGCGAGCCGCGCCGACATGGTGGCGATGCTCTCGTCCGCCGCCAGGATGCCCTGGCCGGGCGCGACCAGCGCTGCCGCGACGGCGGTGAGATCCCTCATCTATCCCGCCTTCCTCCGTAAGGGCTGCAGCTCATGAACCTAGCCAGGACGGTCGGCGGGCGCCTCCCACCCCCCGCCCACCCCCTGGCTCACCGTCTGGGGGGAAGCGGCGCCGCCACGCCGCGGCATACGGTCGGTGTGGTCGGCGACCGCTGCCGCCCGCCAGGAGGTGCCGTGACCGCCCACAAGTCGATCAGATTGCAGCGCAGCGAGTCCGCCAGGGAACCTCGGCGGCCCGTCATGCTGGCCATCGCCGGGGACAGCGCGGCGGGCAAGACGACCCTGACGCGGGGGATCGCCGCCGCGCTCGGCCCGGCCCGGGCCACCACCATCTGCGTCGATGACTACCACCGTTATGACCGGGCGGAGCGAGCTGGCCTCGATTTCACCGTGCTGAGCCCTGCAGGTAACTACATCGAGGTGATGGAGCAGCACCTGCAGCTCCTGGCCCTGGGCCGGCCGGTACTCAAGCCGGTCTACGACCACTCGACCGGGCAGCTGAGCCGGCCTGTCCTGGTGGAGCCGCGCGAGTTCGTCCTGGTGGAGGGGCTGCTGCCGCTGCACAGCAAGCTGACCCGCGCGTGCTTCGACATCACGGTGTACCTGGACCCGCCCGAGGAGATCAGGCGCTGCTGGAAACTGCGCCGCGACACCGCGGACCGCGGGTACTCGCGTGAGCAGGTGCTGCAGGAGCTGGACCGGCGGGAGCCTGAGTCGGCGGCCTACATCCGCCCGCAGCGGCAGTGGGCCGACATCTGCGTGCGGTTCGCCCCCGCCGCCGGCCGGCCGGCCGGCGAGGGCACGCCGCTGTCGGCCGAGCTGCTGCTCCGGCCGACGGCCCGGCATCCGGACCTGTCGGGCGTGCTGACCGACGACGACCAGCGCACCGTCCATCTCAAGCTGATCCGGGACGCCGACGGCCGGCCGGTCGACGCGCTGCACATCCACGGCTACGCGCCGCGGGAGGACGCCCGGATCGTGGAAAAGGCCATCTGGGCGCAGCTCTCGCGCGGGCATGGCGCCGCGATGCCCGAGACTCTCGGCGGCTTCGCCGACGGCCGGCGCAGCGAGCCGCTCGCTATCGCGCAGCTGCTGCTGGTCTGGCATCTGCTGGCGGCCCTCGAATGACGGCCGCCGGGATGACCGGCGGGACGCGCGGTCATGCGCCCAGGTCTGGGTACCTTTCTGCTATGAGTTCCGCTGCTCCGCATCCCGCCGCTCCGCATCCGCCAGTCAGGCTGGTGATCATTGATGATCACCAGATGGTGCTCGACGGGCTGCAGGCCATGCTCCGGCCCTACCGCGATCAGGTAGAGGTCGTGGGGGAGTCGAGCGACGCCCGGGCGGCCGCGCAGCTCGTCGCCGACGTCAAGCCGGACGCGGTCCTGCTGGACGTGCGCCTGCGCGGCACCAGCGGGCTGGACCTGTGCACCGAGATCCTGTCCCGGGTGCCGGGCTGCAAGGTCGTCTTCCTGACCGTCTACGACGATGAGCAGTACCTTTTCCAGGCCCTCCGGGTGGGCGCCGCCGGCTTCCTGCTGAAGCGGATCCGCGGCGGGGAACTGGTGGACCACCTGTCGCGCATCTGCGAGGGTGAGGTGCTCATTGATCCCGCGCTGGCCGGGCGAGTCGCGCTGTCGGCGGCCCGGCTGCGCAGTGGCGAGTTCTGGCCGGGCGCTCATCTTGGCCTCACCCACCGGGAGAGCGAGGTGCTCGCGCTGCAGGTGGCGGGGCTGACCAACCGGGCCATCGCGGCCAAGCTCGTGGTGAGCGAGGAGACCGTGAAGACGCACTCGCGCGGCGTGTACCGCAAGCTGGGCGTATCCGATCGCGCCGGCGCGGTGGCCGCCGCGCTGCGTGAGGGAGTCTTCCGCTGAGCCCGGCCGCCGGGACCGGCCCGGAGCGCGAGGTCCGGCTGCTGACCCGGGTCATCGAGACCATCTCGGCCGGCCTGGACCTCAACCTGATGCTGCAGGGCGTCACGCGGCTGGTCACCGAGACGACGGACACGGACGTGTGTTTCGTGCATCTGCTGGATGAGAGCGGCGGGCGGCTGCGGCTGCGCGGGGCGACGCCGCCGTTTGACTCGATGGTCGGCAAGGTCGAGCTGGAGGCCGGGGAGGGCGTGTCCGGCTGGGTGGCCACGCACGGCGAGCCCGTGGTGATCGTCGACAACAAGACCGCCGACTCGCGCTACCGGTATATCCCGGCGCTGCGCGGCGAGGATTTCACCTCGATGGTCTCGGTACCGGTGGTGACGCCGCTCGGCCAGCTGGTGGGTGTCCTGAACGTGCACACCAGGACGCGACGGGAGTTCGCGCCGTCCGATGTGCACGTGCTCCGCTCGGTCGCGGGCCTGGTGGCCGGGGCCATCGAGAATGCCCGGCTGCACCACCAGCTGGCCGAGCGCGAGGAGGCGCTGGAGCAGTTCGCTGAGCAGACAATGGAGTGGCAGGAGCACGAGAGCCGCCGCCTGGCGGCCGAGATTCACGACGGCATCAGCCAGCGGATCGTCAGCCTGTTCTTTCACCTGTCCGCCGCCGCGGACGCGATTCCCGCCGAGCCCGACGTCGCCGCCGAGCAGGTGGCCCGCGCCCAGGACCTCGCGTCGGCCGCCCTGGACGAGACGCGGTCAGCCATCGCCGGCCTGCGGCCGCCGGTGCTCGACGACCTAGGCCTGGCCGCCAGCCTGGAGAGCCTGGGCCATTCGTTCCCGCCCCTGCAGGTGCAGGTCGACGCCGCCGACTGTGTCATCGCCGAGCACATCGAGATGGCCGTCTACCGGACGGCGCAGGAGGCCCTGCAGAACACCGCCAAGCACGCCGACGCCACCTCCGTCCGGGTTCGGATGTCCGCCGACGCCGACCGGGTGTTGCTGGAGGTCAGCGACGATGGGAAGGGGATGGCCGGGGCCGCCGAGCCCGCCAGCTCTGGCGTCCGGCCCACGGGGTTCGGGCTGTCGGGCATGCGGAAGCGAGCCGAGCTGCTCGGCGGGCACCTGGTGATCTCCAGCGTGCCGGGCCGGGGCACGACCGTCACGCTGACGGTGCCGCTGGCCCTGCCTGCGCCAGCTCTGGCTGCGCCGCCAGCCCGCCGCTGAAGACCCGGCTGCCGCGCACGTCGGCCGCGCTGATCTCCATGAGAGCGGCCCGGCCGACCCGGCCGCCGGCTGTCACCAGGCGCCGTGCCTGCCGCAGCCGGAGACGGTCGATCGCATTGCGCATGCTCCGGGCGTTGGCGAACCGCGGCTGGCTCATCCGCAGCTCGACGTACTCGCCGAACGCCGCGGCGGCGTCGGGCGACAGCCGGTACTGCTCCTTGTCCAGCATCAGCTCAGCTATCGCGATGAGCTCGGTCACGCTGAAGTCCGGGAAGTCGATGTGGTGGGCAATCCGCGACGCCATCCCGGGATTAGAGCGGAAGAAGACATTCATCCGGTCGGCATAGCCCGCCAGGATGACGACGAGGTCGGCCCGGTGCTCCTCCATGAACTGCAGCAGGATCTCGATGCACTCCTGCCCGTAGTCGCGCTCGTTATCCGGCCGGTATAGGTAGTAGGCCTCGTCGATCAGCAGCACGCCGCCCAGGGCGCGCTTGAGCACCTCCTTGGTCTTGGGCGCCGTATGGCCCACGTACTGGCCGACCAGGTCGTCGCGGGTAACGCTGACGAGGTGGCCTTTCCGCAGGTAGCCGAGCTCGGCCAGCAGCTTGCCCAGGTGCGTCGCCAGCGTGGTCTTGCCCGTGCCCGGGCTTCCCGTGAAGCACATGTGCAGGCTGGGCCGGGCCGAACTCAGCCCGAACTGGCCGCGCAGCCTGTCGACCAGGAGCAGCGCCGCGATCTCGCGCACCCGGTCCTTGACCGGGGCCAGACCGACGAAGTCGCGGTCCAGCGCGCTGAGCAGCGCGGGGATGCGCAGCGCCTGCCGCTCCCGGGTGATGTCCACCGTCTCGCCGGGTGCCAGGGCGCCGGGTGCCGTGACCTCAGCAGGCGGAGCCTCCGGGGTGCCGGGGACCGGCCGGGGCATCGCGAAGCCCGGTGGCTGGCCGCTGGCCGACCTGGCCATCAGTCGCCGGCGGGGTAGCGCTCGCCCTGCGGCCGGTCGGTGGCATAGGCGTGCAGCGAGTAGCGCACCTGGCGGCCCCGAGTTTCCTGGCGTTCGAGCCGGAAGCCCGGCTCCGCCGCGGGACGGCCGACGATGAAGCTGAGCGCCGTGGTCTGCCGCCCGAGGCTCGCGTCGTAGGCGGAGAGGCGAACGTAGCGCCCCGGATAGGCGGCGCGGCAGGCCGTCACCTCCGCCATCGCCGCCGCGCCGTCGCAGATATCGAACATCGGCAGGTCCCACATCTCCCAGTACACGTTGCGCGGATGCGGGTCATCGGTGAACTCGACGGCGATCGACCAGCCCTGGCTGACCGCGTACTGCGCCTGCGCCTCGATCTCGGCGTCGGTGAGATCGGGGAGGAAGGAGAATGTGCCCTGGGTAACGCGCATGATGAGGCTCCTGGGATCCGCCCGGCGGCTAGCGAGCCGGCGTGGCGACGACGTCGGGGGTGTCGGTCGGCTCGTAGTTGAAGGAGATGGTTCCCCAGGTGTCGAGGGCGACCCGGAGCTCCCGCGAGTGCTTCGCCGCCGCGGCGAGGATGTCATCGCCCTCGCCGCGGAAATCCCGGCCCTCGTTACGGGCCTTGATCATGGCCTCGACGGCCACCCGGTTGGCCGTGGCTCCCGCGGCGATCCCCAGGGGGTGACCGATGGTGCCGCCGCCGAACTGCAGGATGACGTCCTCGCCGAGGTAACCCAGGAGCTGGGCCATCTGTCCCGCGTGAATGCCGCCGGAGGCCACCGGCATGGTGCCCGGCATCGAGCCCCACTCCTGATCGAAGTAGATGCCCCGGGATAGGTCGAGCGGGATCGTCTGCTCGCGCAGCGTGTCGTAGTAACCCGTCACCATCGCGGGATCGCCTTCCAGCTTTCCGACGACGGTGCCCGCATGCAGGTGGTCGACGCCGATCAGGCGGCACCACTTGGAGATGACCCGGAAACTGACCCCGTGTGACTTCTGCCGCGTGTAAGTGCCGTGACCGGCCCGATGCAGGTGCAGGAGCACGCCGTTGGCCCGCGCCCAGTTCGACATCGAGTGCAGCGCCGTGTAGCCGACGGTGAGGTCGACCATGATGATGACGCTGCCGAGGTCCCTGGCGAACTCCGCCCGCTCGTACATGTCCTCCATGGAGGCCGCCGTGACGTTGAGGTAGTGGCCCTTGACCTCGCCGGTCTGCTCGGCCGCCCGGTTGACGCCCTCCATCGCGAACAGGAAGCGGTCCCGCCAGCGCATGAACGGCTGCGAGTTGATGTTCTCGTCGTCCTTGGTGAAGTCCAGGCCGCCGCGCAGCGCCTCGTAGACGACGCGGCCGTAGTTGCGGGCCGACAGCCCGAGCTTGGGCTTGGTCGTCGCCCCGAGCAGGGGGCGGCCGTACTTGTCGAGGTACTCGCGCTCCATCACGATGCCGTGCGGCGGCCCGCGGAAGGTCTTGACGTAGTGCAGCGGAATCCGCATGTCCTCCAGCCGCAGCGATCGCAGTGCCTTGAAGCCGAAGACGTTCCCGATGATCGACGAGGTCAGGTTCGGAATCGAGCCTTCCTCGAACAGGTCGATGTCGTAGGCGATGTAGGCGAGGTACTCACCCTCGCGACCGGGCACGGGATCCACCCGGTAGCACTTGGCCTGGTAGTGGTCGTAGGCCGTCAGCCGGTCGGTCCAGACGACCGTCCAGGTGGCCGTCGATGACTCGCCGGCGACTGCCGCGCCCGCCTCGTGCGGGGGCACGCCCGGCTGCGGCGTGATCCGGAACGCGGCCAGGACGTCGGTGTCCTTCGGCACGTAGTCCGGCTCGTAGTAGCCCATCTCGGCGTACGGGATGACTCCCGCGTTCCAGCGATCATGTCCGGTAGCCATGCTTGCCCTCCATGCTGGGCCGGGCCGTGGTCGGCTCCTGCCGCCTCGCTTGTCAGCATGGCAAGGACAAAGTTCAGCGTCTAACTATTGTTTTGTCGTAAGTAATAAGCTCACCTTTATGAGTTAACGGCCCGCGAGCGGTGCCCCAGGCTCACGAAGTCGGCTCGCGGTCCCGCGCCGCCTCGAAGCCGCCCGAGCTGAGCGCCTCCCGGACCAGCCAGGCCGCCGTCGCCGGCAGCGGCCCCGGCCGCGTGACGAGGTGCCAGTCGCGGTGCAGGGGTGTGCCGGGGACGGGCAGCTCGGCCAGCCGGCCACCGGCGGTCTCGGCCTCGATGGCGTCCCGCGAGACGAGCGTGACGCCCAGGCCGACGCCCGCCGATTCCCGGATGGCGCCGTTCGAGCCGACGGTCAGCGTCAGCGGCGCGATGTCCAGGTCCGCGAGCAGGGCCTCGGTCGCGGCCCGGATACCCGAGCCCGGCTCGCGCAGCAGCCAGGTCTGCCGGGCCAGCCAGGTCAGCAGGCCCTGGCCGGGAGCGGAGCCAGCGCCCGGCGCGGCGGACCGGCTGGCCAGCGCCGGCGCGGCGACCACGACCAGCTGATGCGGCCGGACGGCCTGGACCGCCACCTCCCGGCCGGGTTCCGGGCGGCCGCCGATCATGACGTCGACCTGATGGCGCTCGAGGAGCGCGGTGACCCGCTCCCGGTTGCCGGCCTCGAGCAGCACGCCCACCTCCGGATGGCGCTTCCGGAAGCCGGCCAGCAGGGCGGGCACGATCTGCTCGGCCGCCGTGGTGACAGCCGCAATCCGCAGCTCGCCGCGTTCCGGGTCGGCGGCCGCGGCTGCGGCCCGTGCGGCCTCGCCCAGCAGGCCCACCGCCCGGCGCACGTGGTCGGCGTAGACCGCGCCGGCGGGGGTCAGCCGCAACCCCCGGCCGTCCGCCTGCACGAGCTGGACGGCCAGCGATCGCTGCAGCGTCGCCATCGACGCGGACACCGCCGCCTGGGTGACGACCAGTTCGGCCGCCGCGGCCCGGACCGATCCGCTGTCGGCGACGGCCAGGAAGGTGCGCAGCTGGTTGAGGGTCACCATCGGCCGCTCCTCGGTGCTGACTAGGCCCGGTGTCAGTGCACAGTGTTAATACGCGACTTAGCTGATGTGGCTGATTAGTAAGTTATCAGCGAAACGAGCCGTCGCAGGCGCTGACGGCGGCCTGGCGCGCGCGGCCTGAACGTCGTGGCTGGGCCTCTGCTGTCGTTGGGACGGCAGTAGGTGCCCAGCCACGACGTCGGGTTTGGGTCGGCATGATGGCCGAGGCCGGGAAATCGGCCGCTGGACCGCTTGTTTCCGGGGTGGTCGCGGAGGATGCTCGGTCATCGGGGACGTCTAGGGAGGTTGCTTATGCCCGAGCAGGTGGCATCCGTGGAACTTGTCGCGGGCCAGGTCAGTGCGGCACTGGAGGCAGCCGACCTGTCGGCCTTCAGCGATCTGCTTGACCCCCACGTCCGCTGGGGCGCGCCCGGTGACCCGTCGCCCGCCTGCCAGAACCGGGCTCAGGTCCTCGCCTGGTATGAGCGCGGCCGGGAAAGGGGAGTTCGTGCTCACGTCTGCGAGACCGTCGTGGCGGGGGACCGGATCCTCGTCGGGCTGCGGGTGATCGGAAACCGGGTGGGCCGAAACCGGGCAGCGGCCGACTCCGGTGGCGAAGCCGAGCGGTGGCAGGTGCTGACGGTGCGCGGCGGGCGGATTGTCGACATTGTCGGGTTCGATGAGCGAAGCGAGGCGGCCGCCCGCGCCGGTCTCGCGTCTCGCCCTGGCACGCATCCCCACGCGAGCGCCTAGCGCGAGGGCCACGCGCGAGGGCCGGGCGAGCGGGTCAGGCGGTGGCGGGTCGGGGCGCGGGCAGCCCGACGGAGCGCTGGTAGAACGGCGCGGCGGAGGAGGCGATCCAGCGGTCGATGACATCGGGCTCGCCCTCGCCGGGAAACGTGACGTCGATGGGCCAGCCCACACCGCGCGGGGCGGCGGCCACCGCTTCCTGTACCGCCGTCATGGCCGCCGCCCTGGCGACCTCGTCGGCGGGATCGTCCAGCGTGACCGAGATGATCATGCCCTCGCCGGCGCGCTCGACCGACAGCCACGCCGCTGCGGCCTCCCGCGCCCCGCGAAGCCCGGCGAGCCGGGCCCGGATCGCGGTCAGCAAGTCGGCGGGCGTCGCGGGCAGCGGTCCGACGCTGACCCGGCTGCTCCCGACGGTGGCGCGCTCGGCGGCCAGGTGTGCCACTCCCGGCGGATAGATGGGCACGCTCTCGCTGGCGGCCGGGTTCAGGGCGATGCCCAGGGCCCTCGGCAGTCGCCTGGCCAGGTCGGCGGCCCGGACCACCGCGTGGGGAATGACCGCTACCCGCTGGCCGGCAGACGGGTCCTCCGTCGCGCGCAGCAGCCTGGCCGCCGATGTATAGGCCGGGACGAACACGCTGCCGAGATAGCGAACGGTCGGCAGGTGCACGGCCGAGCCGTCGGTCACCGGATGCCCGTCGTCAGGCAGCGGCAGCCAGAGCCGGCCCTGGCTCAGGGCATCGAGCAGGTCGCCCAGCCGGGCGGGATCCCGGACCGCGGCGGCCAGGGCTCGCTCGACGGCGTCATCCTGGTTGCCGGTGCTGATCACTACGCCGGCCTGAGCGGGGACGGCGGCGCGGTAGGTGATGGCAGGGTTGTCATCCGTAACGACGCTCAGCTCGGGTGACTCCATGTAACGGATAGTAGGCGTTGGAGAGCGGTGGGTAATGGGAAACGGGGTACCTGGCGTGGCGCGCTGGCTGGATGTCGCGCCCGACCGGCTCGCCGCCTGGATGGAGTCTTTCGCGCAGCGGCACGGGGCGCTCACGACCGAGCCGGAACCGGGCGAGCGGTCGGCGGCCCGCCCGGTGGCGGTGGTCACCTTCCGGGCCGCCGACGGCTCCGTGGCCGAGTGCCATATCCCGTTTCCGCCGCTGTCGGCAGGCGAGGCCGCAGCGGCCGGGACGGATCCGGCGGTGATCGCGGCGCGGCTAGCGGCACACGCGAGCGCCGAGCGGGTCGTGGGCGTTCTGCTGGTCCGGCTCGGCGGCTACGCGGCCGGAGTCTTCGCCGGCCCGGATCAGCAGCTGGTCGCGTCCAAGGTCGGCTCCCGGCTGGTGCACGGCCGCAGTGCGGCCGGCGGCACGTCCCAGCGTCGCTTCGCCCGGCGCCGCGAGAAACAGGCGAGCGAGGCGCTCACGGCGGCCGCCAACACCGCGGCGGCGGTCTTCGGGCCGTACTCCGGCCGCCTCGACGCGGTGCTGCTCGGCGGCGACAAGCGCGCGATGGCCGGCCTCGCCGGCGACCCCCGGCTGCGGCCCTACCTGGAGCTTGCCGTCGACAGGTTCCTGACCGTGCCCGACCCGCGGCTGGCGGTGCTCAAGGGAACGCCGCGAATGTTCCGCGCCATCCGCGTCCGGCTAACCGAGGCAGCACCGCCCGCCAGCTAGCCCGCCGGCCGCAGCCCGACGCGCTCGGCGCTCGGCGCTCCGGGCTCCGGGGCTCCGGGCTCCGGGCTCCGGCGTGATCACTACCGTTTTGTCGCACGCAGCGCAGCAAAACGGTGGTGATCATGACGATCCGGCCTTCTGGACGGTGCAGTGGGGTCCGCAGCGGCGCAGCCGGACGGCCGTGCCACGCTGCCGCAGTACCTGGCCGACCTGTCCGGCGACCAGGCACGGCCGCAGAGTCACGTCCGCCCAGTTATAGCGCAGCGTGATGAGGCCTGCGGTGGCGTGCGCATTGTCCCGGTGCATATCCGCCCAGCGGTCCTCGATCGAGTGCGCTACCTGGCCGTCGAGTTCCACGGCCAGGCCCGCATCCTCGTACAGGTTGTCCACGTAACGGGTCCGCAGGCCGAGCACTACCTTGGCCTGGCGACGGGCGGGCGGCATGCCGTGACCGCGCTCCACATCCCTGACGTAGCGGAGCTCAAGGCCGGAAGTCACCCCAGAGCCGAGGTCGCCCAGCGCGGCCGTCAGGCCGGCCCGCCAGCGGACTTTCGGGCGGGCATCCAGCGCGGCCTGCAAGCGGGCGGCGGTCGTTAGCCGCCGGCCGACGCTGCGGCACAGCCAGCCGAACGCGTCATCGAAGCTGGCCGCCGCCTGCGTCAGGTCAACCACCGTGTCCTCGACCCGTGTCCTGGGCGGTGTCATGACCGGATGCCGGGCCCAGTCGAGCCTGCCCGCCAGATGGATGATCGCGCCGCGGATCGGCGCGGGATGCCGGGTTGCCGGTACGGTAACGTGGATCGTCCGGCCGCGATCGTCGGCCATCCCGTGCAACTCTGCCGCGGTCTGATGGCTCAGCGCCGCCCCGGCCCCGGCACGCAGGACTACGGCCCAGAGTTCAGCGTCGCGGCTGGGGGTGCCCGTGAAGGTGGCGTATACCCCGGTCTGCAGGCGCTGCCACCGGCCCGTGCGCAGCTGGTTGTTGATGGCGTCCGCGGCTATGCGGCAGCTCACTGCCTGGCGGCGCGAGATGATGCCTGACTGGCGGTGCAGCAGGTCCTGGCAGTCGGGTGGGAAATCCATGCGCATGCCAGCCAGCGTCGAACGCGGCCGGAGCCATGTCGCCTGCTGAAACTAGCCATGTGGAC
>Ga0209839_10000564_pt1 | contig 18666 bp, 14 predicted proteins | sample OrgsoiDNA2013050_FD_185800 | JGI IMG/M metagenome (GOLD analysis project Ga0209839, IMG submission 185800) | Permafrost soil microbial communities from the Arctic, to analyse light accelerated degradation of dissolved organic matter (DOM) -... | ecosystem: Environmental > Terrestrial > Soil >... | reverse complement strand
CGCCGTGCCCTCTTTCGGTTTCGAGCGCCGCGGCGCGCCGGTAGCAAGCTACCTCCGCTTCGACGAGCGCGAGATCCGCCAGATGACCAACATCTATCACCCCGACTGCGTCCTGTGCATCGATCCCACGGTGGCGCGCGCGGTGAACGTTTTCGACGGCATCAAGGACGGCGGCGTGCTGGTGCAGACCACGGCCAAACCGCTGGGCGATTTTCAGCTTCCGCGCGAGGTCGCGACGGTCGGGCTGTGCGACGCGGTATCGATCGCGCTCGACATTTTCAAGCGCTCGATCACCAACACCATCATGCTCGGCGCATTCGCGCGCGCCACCGGGCTGGTCTCGCTGATCCTTCTCTCGGGAACCGTGATCCTCGGCATCATGTCCTCGGTCGGTTGGACAGCACATCGGTGGCCACGATTTGTCTCCCAGGCCGTGCATCGAAACGCCTCGTTGTTCTGCCTGGCCCTGATCGGCATCCACATCGTGACCACGGTGGCCGATGGCTTTGTGCCCATCGGGTACCTCGACGCGTTCGTGCCTTTCCTCACTCCGTACCGACCGCTGTGGATCGGTCTCGGTGCCTTGGCCTTCGACATGCTGCTCGCTGTGGCCATCACCAGTGGGTTGCGTCGTCGCATCGGAACTCGAACCTGGCGCGGCGTCCACTACCTGGCCTATGCCTGCTGGCCCATTGCCGTCCTGCACGGGCTGGGCAGCGGCACCGACACCCGCTTGCCGATCATGCTGTTGATCGAGGTGGTCTGTATCGCTTCGGTGGTAGGAGCCGTCGCATGGCGAATCGTGGCGGCCCGCGGCATGCCGAATGTGGGGCGTCTGGCCACGGCCGGCGCAACCACGGTCGTGGTGATCGGGATCGGGGTCTTCGCCCTGGCCGGGCCGCTCCGGCCCGGCTGGTCAAAGCGGGCCGGCACATCATCCGCGCTGCTGGCCCAGATCGCCGCCAAGTTCGCGGCCCAGTCAGCAGCAGGAGTCTCGAGCGGTACCTCGGCTTCGCCGACGGTCCCGAGTCCGACGCAGCCTGGGTCGACCAGTGCCCTTCCCACCGTTCCCTTTACGGCGACTGTCACCGGTACGGTCCAGCAATCGAGTCCGAACAGTGCCGGAGACGTCACGGTCCAGCTGACCATGCAGGTCCAGGGCACCAATGCCCCTCTGGTAGTCCGCCTGAGCGGTCCCGCGGTCAACGGAGGGGTGTCGATGACGACGAGCAACGTCACCTTCGGGACCGAGCAGGGGGCGGTGACGGGCCTCAATGGATCGAACGTCCAGGCCAGCGTGAGCGGACCGAGCGGAAAGGTTGACCTGGTCCTCCAGTTGACCATTGATCAGAACGCCGGCACCATCAGCGGATCGGTGTCGGGAACCGCCCGGGGGGGACGGTGAGCACCCCGATGGCTGCGCCCACCGCTCGCCCTGTGGCTGCACCGAGCTTCCCGCGCCTCCTCTCGGGGCTTTCGAAGTCCGGCGACGCCTTCGATCTGTCCCAGCACAACGCCCAGTGGGGCGGCCTCTCTCTGCGTTCGGCCCAGACGACCCTGCTCGACGAGCTGGATGCCAGCGGCCTGCGTGGCCACGGAGGAGCCTGGTTCCCGGTCGGGGCCAAGTGGCGGGCCGTGAGCGGTGGGCGGGTGCGCCGCCCGGTGGTGGTGGCCAACGGGCCCGAAGGGGAGCCGGCCAGCCGGAAGGACGTCTTTCTCCTGACCAAGCTCCCCCATCTGGTGCTCGACGGCGCGTCGCTCGCGGCGGCGGCACTCAATGCGAACCGCATCGTGGTCTACGTGCCGCAACGGGTGCTCGCCTCCGTGGAGTACGCCATCGACGAGCGCCGACGCGCCGGCGTGGACCCGGTTGCCATTGACGCGATCGTCGCACCGGATGCGTATCTCTCCGGGCAGGAGTCCGCCGTCGTGCGGGCCCTCAATGATGGTCCGGCGCTCCCCACGTTTGTCGGTTTGCAGTCCGTCCGTGATCGGGGCGTTCGGGGGAGGCCCACCCTGGTCCAGAACGTGGAGACGCTGGCCCACGTGGCGATGATCAGCCGATTCGGAGGCCAATGGTTCCGCTCTTTGGGAACGGCCGAGTCGCCGGGCACCATGCTGGTGACGGTCACCGGTCGGTGGCCCGAGCCGCTGATCCTCGAAGCGCCGCTCGGGACCTCGTTCAAAGATCTCCTCGAACTGACAACCCAAGACGCCGAAGGGTATTGGGGGGCGCTCTTGGGCGGCTACGGCGGCGGCTTCATCTCCATGGCCGATCTCCTCGACTGCCGCCTGACCGAGGAGGGCGCCCGCAGGCTCCATTCGTCCCTCGGCCCCGGGGTCGTCGCGCTTCTCCCCCGCACCCATTGCCCCCTGGCCGAGACGGCTCGAGTGGTCCGCTACATGCAAGGCCAAAGTGCCGGCCAGTGTGGACCCTGTATCCACGGTCTGGCCGACCTGGCGGCACAGCTCGAGGTCCTGGCCTACAACGCGGCGTCGTTCCGGGGTCACCTCCCACCAATCAACGAACTGTGCAACCTCATCGACGGTCGTGGCGCATGCCGCCACCCCGATGGCGTCGCCCGGTTTGTCCGCAGTGCACTTGCGGTCTTTCGTGACGAAACGGACAGGCACCTTCGCCACGGTCCCTGCCCTGCGGTCAAGGGGCCCGCACTCTTGCCGTGTCCCTCCTCCCAAGGCGGTCTCCAGTGACAGAAACGACCCGTCGCGTCAGCGGTCAACGTGCTCGCGTCGAAGGCGCACCAGTGCCAAAGTGGCGCGTCACCCTCGTGGTCGACCCCACCCTGTGTGATGGTCACGGCGTCTGCGCAGAATTGTTCCCCGAGTGGGTCACGTTGGACCCCTGGGGCTTCCCGATCATTGACCAGGAGGCGATACCTCCTGCCCTGGTCGATCACGCTCGTCGTGCCGTCCTCGCGTGTCCTCGTCTGGCGCTTCACCTGGTCGAACGTCGCCGCTAATCCGCAATCGTGCAAACTGACATCGACACTGAAGTCCGGCCGGCAGAGGAATCCAGACGTGACCTGAGGACCGGGCCTTCACGAACCTCCGGCGCGCAGCCGGATCCTTCGAACGGCTCAACGGTGCGGCGGCACCGACGGATCAAGGTCGTCGTTGTCCTGGCCCTTTGCAGCGCGACCCTCTGGATAGCCGTCTCGCTCGGAGGCGCCCTGTTCAACCCCGCGCTCGGAAGCTCGGTCGGCTCCCGCCTTTCCGAGTGGTTCCGGGGTCACGGGGGTGCCCCCGTCGTGAACTGGGCCGAAAAGGAGTGGTACATCCACCACCCTCCACCCGTCGGTGGGAAACCGCCGGCCGGAGCGATCCAAGCCCCGCACGCGTCGACGGCCACTGTGGCTTCGGGGCCGGCCCATCTGCCCCCACCCTCTCCGATCCATCCCTTTGCCACCCCGGCCATTCCCGGGGAGGGTCAATGGTCATCCACCGGTCGGCTGGTCGGGGGTATTCCTGCGATCTACCAGACCACGCTGCGGCCCGACGCCATCCACACCAGCTATGTGGCCGGCGTGGCCTGGATGGACACCAAGCTCTTGAAGGCGACCCTGTACTCGGGCAGTCAGATTCCGGGTGGTGGTCCCTATTCCCACACGGCTCCGGTGCAGCCCGGCGCGGCAGGCAGCCTGGTCGCCGCCTTCAACGCCGGGTTCCTCATGAACGGTGCCAACGGGGGCTATTACACGGACGGCAAGGCGATCCTCCCTCTCCGGGCGGGTGCGGCGTCGTTCGTCATCGACCGCAACGGAACGGCGACGGTGGGTCAGTGGGGCCGTGACGTCACCATGTCGCCGTCGGTTGTCTCCGTTCGCCAAAATCTCGATCTCCTGGTCGACCGCGGCCGACCGGTTCCTGGCCTCAATTCGGCGGACACAACGCAGTGGGGAAACACCTTGGGCAACGCGATCTACGTCTGGCGTTCGGGCATCGGAATTACCGCCGACGGCGCCCTCGTCTATGTCGGAGGCCCCGGCCTCAACGTCACCGACCTGGCCGATCTCCTGGTGCGGGCAGGAGCGGTGCGGGCCATGGAGCTCGACATCAACACGGACTGGGTCAATTTCTCCGTCTACCAGCCGGCCACGCCCAGCGGACCAGCTTCGGGGGCCAACGGTTCCGAACTCCTTCCGTCCATGACCGGCACGCCGGCTCGGTACTTCGAGCCCTGGTGGGGCCGAGACTTCTTCACCATGTCGGCGAGCGTCAACGGTTGACGCGAGTGTCGGGGACAGGGCGACGTACAACCCACCCGGACCCGCCCGCGCCTGATCCACCACCCGGTTGCTCCGACCAAGGACCAGGGGCGCGCCGTAAAGGCAGGCGGAGCCGCCGGTCGATCAGCGGTTCTGTCGGATCCGACCGCGGAGCGCCAACAGGGCCATCGACATGCTCACGACCCCGATACCCGTCACCGCCGCGAGTCCCTGCAACAGGTTCGTGGCCACCCAGCCCGTGGTGATCAACGATCGCAGCGCGCCCAGGAGATACGTCACGGGGTTGTAGGTGGCGATCGTCGAGAACCAACCGGTGAGGGCACCCTTGGGCACGACCGCATCGGTCAAGAAGAACAGGGGGAAGAAGACGATGAAGCAGGCATTCACCGCGGCCGGACTGCCGGTCTTCAGCGCCACCGCATAGGGAAATCCCGTGAAGACGAGGCCCCACAATGCACAAAATACGACGAAGACCACCAGCCCCGGCAGACCCGTTGCGAAACGCACGCCCACGAAGAACCCCATGGCCAGTACCGGCACGCACAGGGCAACCAGCACGCCGACGTCGGCCACCATGAGTCCCAAGAGCAGGGCGGATCGGCGGACCGGGGTCATGCAGAGCCGGTCGAAGTACCCGCCCTGGATGTCGGTGACCAAGGTGGGCGCGCGTGACATCCCCGTCACCGCGAAGGCGATGGCCATGGGGATGAGGAACGCCTTGTAGTTGAACCCACCCGCCCGTTGCGCCAGGTTCTCCAACGCGCCCAGGTTCACCACGTAGAAGAAGGCGGGCACAAAGACGGCGGGGATGACCGACGTCGGTTCGCGGGGAATCTGGCGCAGCGCTCGCCCGGCCACCGCACCGATATCGTGCCCGAAACCAGCCTCCGAGCCCCCGATGTCGCTCTGGGCGAGGGTCATCGACCGGCGCCGACTCCAATGTGGGAACCCGTGAGCTCCATGAAGACATCGTCGAGGGTCGGGGTACGCACCGTCAGGGTCTTCACCTTCAGCGCGGTCTTGTCGAGCGCGATGGCGACCGGACTCAGCCCGGCGGGACCGTCGGACGTGCTGACGATGATGCGGCCGTGCTCCGTGGTCACCGCATCGACGCCCGGCAGCTTCTCCAGCGTGCGGACCACGGCCGGATCGAGCCGGTCCACGTCGGCCACGATGAGGTCCTTCCCGATGGAGCGTTTCAAGGCAGTGGGAGTCCCTTCGGCCACCAATCGACCGCCGTCGATGATTCCCACCCGGTCGGCCAGGGCGTCGGCCTCGTCGAGGTATTGGGTGGTGAGAAAGATGGTCATGCCGAGTTCGGAATTGAGTCGTCGGATTTCATTCCACACGACGGATCTGCTCAACGGGTCCAGACCCGTGGTTGGTTCGTCGAGGAACAGCACCTCAGGGTTGTGCACCAAGGCGGCCGCCAGATCGAGCCGCCGCTTCATACCGCCCGAGTAGGTGGCGATCCGCCGGTCGATGGCGTCGCCGATGTCGACCAACTCGAGGACCTCGGCTATTCGTCTCCGGATCCGGGAACGATCCATCCCATAGAGGCGGCCCTGGAGGGCGAGAAGCTCGCGCCCACTCTGGCTCTCGTCGAGGGCGGCTTCTTGAAGGGCGACGCCAATGCGCCTCCTGACCGCTTGAGGTTCGAGCGCCACGTCGTGTCCCGCCACATAGGCCACTCCCTCGTCGGGTCGCAACAGTGTGCAGAGCACTCGGACCAGGGTCGATTTCCCGGCACCGTTCGGACCCAAGAATCCGTAGACCTCACCTTTCTTGATGGACAGGTCGATCCCGTCAAGCGCAGTCACGGGGCCGTAGTGCCGGCCCAGGCCACGGGCCATGACCGCGGTCTCCGATGGCGCAGTGTCATCCGCCACCAGCTCCGCCATCTTGGTGAAATACTTAAAGGCATCGTACATACTCATCAGTATGCACTATACTTGCGGGTAGCGCAAGCCCATGACACTCGAACCCCTCACCGCCGATCGCCGCCGACAGCAGACGCGTGACTACCTGCTCGAAGCCGCCGCCCGGGTCTTCGCCGAGCACGGGTACCACGGGGCGTCGCTGGACCAGGTGGCGGCGGTGGCCGGGTTCACCAAGGGTGCGGTGTACTCGAACTTCAAGAACAAGGACGATCTGTTCCTGGCCCTGATCGAGGCGGCCTACAGCCGGGAGATGACGGCCCTCAAGGAGACGCTCGAGCACTCCGACGTGCCACCTGAGGCCCGGCTCGGTGACTTCGTCGGCCTCATCCGCCATGAGATGGAGCAAATGCCCGAGAACTGGGGCGCCTTGTCGCTCGAATTCACCGTCTACGCCTTACGCAATCCGGTGGCCCGGGAGCGGTTGAGCGAACTGGAGGAAGCGGACATCCGGGCCATCGCCGAGATCATCGAGAATGGGCGCATGGACCGGGGGCTCGACACCGAGGTCGGGGCCGAGAATGCCGCGCGCATTATCGTCGCCCTCTTCCAGGGCATCGGATTGATGCGGGTGATCAAGCCCGAGACGCTCAGGCCGGACCTGCTGGAGGACGCCATGAACTTCGTGGCCCGCGGTCTCGCCGTCGTGCCCTGAATGAGTGCAGCAGCAGAGGACGCCCGCCCGAACACATCTTCCATTTTGTTGAACGGCGTTGTCGCCAGTTCGAATGGTCGGGACGCCGGAGCCATGGCTGGCTGAGTCCCGTGGCCCCTGGCCAATGGCCTGGGCCACGTCCCACCAGGCGGGTCTATTCTGGGCGGAGCACCAATACGTTGAGCTTGGGGGTACACCGTGTCCACGACGATCTTCGACGCCGACAGCCACTTGATGGAGACCGGTGACTGGTTGGGGGAATATGCAGATCCCGATGTCAGGGACCGACTCCTGCCGCTGAGTTTCGATGCTGCGGGCTCCAAAGCGGCTGAGCTCATGGCGAAACTCCCGGGCCTATGGGAAGAGCACCGTCATCAGGACATTGGCGCCGATGTCCTCACCGGGCCGAAGGGGTGGATGGCACCCGGCGCCCTTGACACGGACGTCCGCTCACGAGTCCTCGATGCGCTGGAGATCACCGCCCAGCTGGTGTTCCCCACCTTCTCGCTCGACCAGTTCGCCTTCAGCAAGGACCTCGACGTTCGCTACGGGGGCACCCACGCACTCAACCGGGCCATGGTGGCGTTCTGCGCACCCGACCCACGCCTCAAGGCGGTCGGGTTCCTGCCCCTCGCCGACCCCGAGCGTGCCCTCATCGCCCTCGAGGAAGCGCTCGCCGGTGGCGTGGCCGCGATCTGGGTGCCGTCGGAAGCTCCGGGCGACTTCTCGCCGGCGCACGTTGACCTGGACCCGGTGTGGTCCCGCCTGGCCGAGGCGGGCGTCCCGTTCGTGCTCCACGTCGGAGGGGGCAAGTTGCTTCCCAGGGCTTTCCACAACAACGGACTGCCCCGCCCAACGGACTGGCTCGGTGGAGGAGAGAATCTCCGGGCCAAGGACTTTCCGGTGGTGCACCATTCTCCCGAGCGTTTCCTGGCTTGCCTGGCTCTCGACGGGGTTTTCGAGCGGCATCCGAACCTGCACGGAGCAGCCATCGAGTTGGGAGCCACCTGGGTGCCGGGAATGCTCCGCAACGTCGACTACGCCCACCGCTCGTTCTCGAAGTTCGAACCGACATTGAAGGCTTTGCCGTTGCTGCCCTCGGAGTATCTGAGACGTCAGGTTCGGTTCACGCCGTTTCCCTTTGAGGACACGGCGTGGCTGATCGAACAGTGCGGCCCCGAGCTCTTCATGTTCTCCACCGACTATCCGCACCCCGAAGGGGGCCGCCGCCCATTTGAGATCTTCGCTGAGGCGGTGGCCGGGTTCGACCAATCGTCACGAGAGCGATTCTTCTGGCGGAACGGCGCCGAGCACTTCGGCCTGGTCTGAACCGCAGCCGGGGTCGGCGCGCCGGCCCCGGGCCGGCGACGATCGCTCTCCTGAGCCCAGAATCGGCCTGAGGCCGGCTGGTTAAGGCGGGTACCGAATCGTCTGGTTCATGTCCTCTGCCGGCCCGCCATCCCAGCCACATAGTAAGTGCTATGGTGCCGGACGAGGCCGCCAAGCCTCGAGGGGAAGGTGATCACAATGGCTGGAGTGTTCGAAGGATTGAACGTTCTCGACCTGTCGTGGGGCACTGCCGGGCCCATGACAACGATGTTCCTCGTGGACAACGGCGCCCGGGTGACCCGCATCGAGCCGCCCGGGGGAGATCCGTTCGGCCATCAGTCCGGGTACCGGGTCTGGAACCGCGGCAAGCGCAGCGCCCGGCTGGACCTGCAATCGACCGAGGGTCGTCAGGCGTTTCTGGCTCTGGCCACCAAGGCCGACATCGTCGTCGACAGTTTTTCTCCGGGGACAACCGCTCGTCTTGGCCTTGATCACTCCACGTTGAGCGAGCTCAACCCCAAGGTGATCACCTGTTCCATCACGGGGTACGGCGATCACGCGCAGCACCGGGATCGCCCCGGCTACGACGGGCTGGTGGCTGCCCGGACCGGCCTGCTCTACGACCAGAAGGGCCGCAAGGGCACCGCCATGGAGTACATCTGTGGTCGCCCGGGCCCACACCCCGAGTTCGATGCGCCCGAAAGCCTCGTTCGGGGGGCGGATCGTCCGGGCCCCATTTTCCCGCGGTCGCCGTGGCCGAGTATCGGCGCGACCTATCTGGCCACCTTGGGTCTGGCCGCAGCTCTCCACGCGCGGGAGGTGACAGGATCCGCGCAACGGGTCACGACCTCGCTCATGCAGGGCGCGCTGGCCGCCGTGTCGCTTAACTGGCAGCGGGTCGAGAATCCGGATGCTCCCCTGTACTGGATGTGGCCGACCGACTCGAGGTCGATCGAGGGCATCTATCAATGCGCGGACGGCAAATGGGTGCATCACTGGACGCTGCGCCCCCGATGGGTCCTGGCCGAGGCCGAGAACGAAGAGCTCGGCTCGGTCGGGCTCGATGCGGCCTATCGCGACGATCCCGATCGTGTGTCGATGGAGCCGGACGGGCTCCTGACCGGGATCTTCCTCCATCCTCTTCTGGCGGACGCCTTCAAGAAGTTTCCGGCCGCGCAATGGGACGAAGCCGCGGCGGGCGCCGGACTGGGCATGAGCACCGTTCGCTCTCCCGCGGAAGCCCTGGCCGACGAGGCCTTCCTGGCCGACGGCTGTGTGGTCGAAGTGGACGACCCCGAGGTTGGTCGTATCCGACACGCCGGCCCGCTGCTTGAGTTTTCCGCCACCCCGGGCGCGGTCGCTGGACCGGCGCCCCGGTCGGGCCAGCACACGGCCGATGTCCTGGCCGAAGCGGTCGCCGCCCGAAAGGGTGATGTGGCGAACGAGAGCAAGGCCAGCGGATCCAACACGGCGGCCCCACTGGCCGGGATCCGGGTGCTCGATCTGGGACTGGGTGTCGCCGGGCCTTTCACGGGCCGAGCCCTGGCCGACCTGGGTGCAGACGTGATCAAGGTCAATGCTCTTCACGACACCTATTGGGCCGGGACCCATATGGGACTTGGCACCAATCGAGGGAAGCGGAGCATCGCGCTGAACCTCAAGGACGAGAGGGGTCGCGATGCCCTCGAGAGGCTCATCGCGGCCGCGGATGTGGTGGCCACGAATTGGCGGCCGGGAGCAGCGTCTCGCCTTGGGATCGACTACGAGACGCTGAGGCAGCGCTATCCGCGGCTCATTTACTGCAACACACGAGGCTACGAAAAGGGTGCGAGGTCGGAACTGCCCGGGACGGATCAGAACGCAGCGGCACTCACCGGAACAGAGTGGGAGGACGGAGCCTGTGACACCGGGAACCCGCCCCTGTGGAGTCGGTCGAACATGGGGGACACCGGCAACGCGCTCCTCGCGGCCATCGCCATCACCGCCGCGGTCTACCACCGCGACAAGACCGGTGAGGGCCAGGCCGTGAGCACCTCGATCGTCAATGCGGGATTGCTCCACACGTCGTATGCCTGGATCCACGCCGACGGAACACCGGGAGACTGGGACCACGTCGATGGTGACCAGTTTGGGCTGTCGCCGTTCTACCGGATGTACCAGGCGGCCGACGACCTCTGGGTGTTCCTGGCGGCGGTCTCGGCGGAGGAGCGAGCCCGCTTGGGCAAGGTGGTGGACGGTCTCGATGTCGTCATCGAGGACGCCGAGCGAGTCGAAGAGCTCCTCACATCGCAATTGGCCAGTCGCACGGCGGCGGAGTGCTTCGCCCTGCTCGACGGCGCGGGTGTTCCCGTCGAGATCGTCGACGAGACATTCTGTCGCTCGATCTTCGACGACCCCGTGGCGAAGTCGTCGCAACTCGTGACCGAAAGCTGGTCAGGCAGCGTGGGCCGGTTTGAGGATCCGGGCCTGCTCGTCAATCTGTCGCCGGCGGCGTGCGTGATTCAACGAGGCCCGTCGATGTGTGGCGAACACTCCCGGGAGATCCTCCTCGAACACGGGTACTCGTTGGCGGAGATCGACGACCTGGCCACTGAACGTGTCATTCTCGAAGCGACGCCGACAGAGCCATGAGCGAGCCTGGTGCGACGGGGCGACCAGCACCGATCCTGACCGAAGACAACCACTCCTTTTGGGACGCGGCGCGGGAGGGAAGGCTGGTGGCCCAACGATGTAGCCGATGCCGGCAACTCCGTCACCCGCCACGACCGATGTGCCCGACCTGCCATGCGGTCGAATATGACATCGTGGATCTCGCCGGAACCGGAGTGGTCTACAGCTACTCGATCTTGCACCATCCCCAGAATCCTGCCTTCGACTATCCCGTGATCGCCGTCCTGGTCGACCTCGACGAGGGCGTCCGCATCGTGTCGAATCTCATCGACATCGAGCCGAATGAGGTCAGCATCGGGTTGCCGGTACGGGTGCGATTCGAGCCGACACGGGACGAGATGGCCGTGCCGGTCTTCACGCCGCTGGCGATGGCCCAATGAGCAAGGTGCTCGCCGGTTCGACCGCGGTGGTGGGCATCGGCCAGACCGAGTTCTCCAAGGCCGCCGGCCGGAGCGAGACCCAACTGGCGAGCGAAGCGATCGTGGCCGCGCTGGCCGACGCCGGGCTCTCCGTGGCCGACGTCGATGGTCTGGTGAGCTACACCATCGATCCGGTCGAAGAGACAGAGCTCGTCCGGGGATTGGGCATCCCGGAGATCGGCTTCTCGAGCCGCGTCCCCTACGGCGGCGGGGGATCACAGGGGGTCGTGTTGCACGCCGCCGCCGCCGTCGCCTCGGGCGCCGCCGACGTCGTGGTCGCCTACCGCGCCGTGAAGGCCCGCTCGGGCGCGCGATTCGGGCGCGCCAGCGCGGTAGGCTCACCGACCTCGTCGCACTCCGGCACCACGGCGATGCAATGGTGCGCACCGTTCGGAGTCTTCACGCCGGCGTCGTGGATGTCGCTCAATGCCACCCGCTACATGTATACCTACGGGGTCGAGAGCCAGGATTTCGGGCGCGCCGTGGTGCAATTCCGAGAGTACGCAGCCAACAACCCCGATGCGCACTTCTACGGGAAGCCGATCACCCTCGAGGATCACCAAGCGTCACGTTGGATCGCCGAGCCGGCGATCCGTTTGTTCGATTGCTGCCAGGAGACCGACGGTTCGGTGGCGTTGGTGATTACGAGTGCCGAGCGGGCCCGAGATTCGGAAGGGCCGGTCCAGATCGCCGCCGCCGCCGGCGCCGGGCTGTTCGAAGAGGAGATCGCCAGCAACCACTATCAACCGGATCTCGCCGTCATGAGCGGTTCGGTGGCACTGGCCAGGCGGCTCTTCGATGGCTTCGGCATCGCCCGATCCGAGATAGACGTCGCCATGATCTACGACGCCTTCTCGCCCATCTTCTTGATGCAGTTGGAAGGGCTCGGATTCTGCGGCTTCGGTGAAGCCAAAGACTTCATCGCCGATGGGCATCTCGGCCTGGAGGGAAGCCTGCCCAGCAACACCAACGGCGGGTTGATAGGGGAGGGGTATATCCACGGACTGAACCTGACGGTCGAGGCGGTTCGCCAGCTGCGCGGCATCTCGTCCAACCAGGTGGAGAATCCGACCACGGCCCTGGTGTGTGCCAACCGAACCGGCGTGATCCTGCGGCGCCCATAGCCATCTGCGTCTTGTTCGCCGAACCACGGCTGGCGCAGCACTCGGAAAGGGTCCGATGACAGTCAGCCCTCGCAAGGTCACCGTGACGATCGATGTGAGCGGGCACGCCCCACCTGGATGCCGGCTGGTATCCGCCGATCTGTTCGTTCCGACCGAAGTCGAAGCAGACCCCATCCTGTGGTGCTGTGTGCCCGGTGGCGGGATGAGCCGGGACTATTTCGATCTCGACGTCGCGCCCTCGGTGGGCCCGTACTCCATGGCCAGGTTCGCCGCCGAACGTGGCCACGTGGTCCTCACCATCGATCCTCCGGGGGTCGGTCAAAGCGATCTGCCCGATGACGGGTACGAGTTGACGCCCCGTGCGGTAGCCGACGTCCTTCACTTCGTGGTGACGGAGATGATCGAGCGACTCGCCGTCGGAGGGATCCCGGGCGTGGTGCCGACCGAGTTCCGGATCACCCTGGGCGTTGGTCACTCAGCCGGCGGCCTGCTGGTGGCGTGCCAGCAGGGGCGCCACCGGACGTACGGAGCAGTGGCGCTCCTCGGATTCTCGAATGGCGGGCTTCCCTCTGTGCTGACCGCCGAGGAGGCCGTCTTCACGAATCGGCCGGATGACCTCGTGCGCGCCCTGCCCGAATTCGTACGAACTCGTTTCGGTGACCCACTGCCGCAGTGGTCGAGTGCGCGTTCGGGCATGGTGTCGTCTGACGGGCCGACTGGTCAGATCGAGGTGGCCATGGCCAAAGCCGACACGAGGCTCCTGGCGCTGGTTGGCATGACCGCATTGGTTCCCGGCTCAATACGGCCTGAACTCGATCAGATAGACGTACCCACGTTGGGCGCGCTGGGTGAGCACGACATCGCGGGAGACATCGCCGCCCTCCCTGGGCAGCTCCCAGCGTGCCGTGACCTGACGCTGTTCGTGCTGTCGGGCGCCGGACACAACCACAACGTGGCCGATACCCGACTCGATCTCTGGCGGCGTGTGCTTCGTTGGATCGATTCCGTTGCGCCTCCGGGGGCCCGCCATTGAACGAGCCGTCTCGTCAGCCATCACCCAATCGGATTGCTCTCGGATGGCCCACCCACCTTCTCGGCCCGCCACCCATAGTGTGTACTATGCATGCGAACGAGGACTTGGTTATGGCAGATGGACCCGGGGAGGGACTCATGCGCTTCGACGGCAAGACGGCCGCTACCGGTCCCGAGGAAGTCAAGGAAACATGACGGATACTGCCCTAGTGTATGACCCCTCGTCCTATCAACTGCACGAGGACCCCTTCCCGTATTACCGGCGGATGCAAGACGAAGCACCGCTCTATCACAACCCGGACCTGGGCTTTTGGGCCCTCACTCGATTCGACGACGTCCTGGCCGGGTTGGGGGACTGGGCCACTTTCAGCTCCGCTCAGGGCACCGTCATCGAACAGATCCAAAGTGGCTCGCCGCCTCCCGACATGATGATCTTCCACGATCCACCTCGCCACGAGCAGCTACGCAGACTGGTGGGAAGAGCCTTCACCCCGAGGCGCGTGGCCGAGCTCGACGCAAAGATCCGATCGATGTGTGTTGGCTGGCTCGACCCGTTGGTGGAGTCGGGCGAGGGCGAGGTTGTGGCCGACCTGGCGGGCAAACTCCCGATGGCCGTCATCGCCGCGCTCCTGGGCGCTCCGGCTGAGGACAATCACCGTCTCAAGGCTCTCTCCGATCGACTCCTGCATCGTGAGGATGGCTCGATGGCCATGCCCGACGACGGCAGAGCGGCCGGCGCCGAGCTCTATGTGTACTTCAGCGAGCTGATTGCCTCTCGGCGCAAGCTCCCGGCTGATGACCTGACCACTGCCCTCACCCAGGCGGAGATCGTCGGGAGCGATGGTGAATCCGAGCGGCTGACGGACGACGAGATTGTGGCCTTCTGCCTACTCCTCGGCGTGGCCGGCAATGAGACCACGGCCAAGATGATCGCCACCGGTACGGTTGTCCTGGCGCAGTTCCCCGATGAGCGCTCCCGCCTGGTTGATAATCCGGCCCTCTGGCCCAATGCCGTCGAAGAACTCTTGCGTTTCGACCCACCGTCGCACTACCAGGGTCGAGTGACCACCCATCCGATCTCCCGCCACGGCGAGGAGATCCCAGAGGGCGCGATCGTCCTCCTCATCAACGGGGCGGCCAATCGCGACCACCGGGCGTTCGATGAGCCGGATCGCTTCATCGCCGACCGCCCCATCGAGCGACACCTGGCCTTCGGCCACAGCATCCATTTCTGCCTCGGAGCCCCGTTGGCCCGGCTGGAAACCCGCATCGCCCTCGAGGAATTGGTACGGCGGTTTCCGCTCTACCAAGTCGACATCGAAGGGCTGGAGCGATTCCACTCGACGAACATCCGCGGGCTCTCGAAAGTCCCGTTCTCCCGGTGACCGACGCCGCACTGCAGCCTCGAGGTCGCGGGCTTCTGCTCTGAGCTCACTGAAGAAGGCCGGTCATGCCGGTTCGGCCACGCTCTTGGTCTCGAGGTATTCCTCGAAGCCGGCTATTCCCGACTCCCGCCCCAGCCCGCTCTGCTTGTAGCCGCCGAATGGCACATCGGCGGCGTACCACTGTGCCCCATTGATCCCGACCGTGCCCGTGCGAAGCCGAGCGGCAACCTGTCGAGCCCGATCGAGATCAGCTCCGACCACCGCTCCCGACAGGCCGTAGATCGAGTCATTGGCCAGGGCGACGGCGTGGTCGTCCCCGTCGTGGGGGAGCACGCACAGTACCGGCCCGAAGATCTCCTCTCGGACCGGGGTGGCATCGGGGCTCAGCCCCGAGATGAGCGTGGGCTCGACGTAGTACCCGGTCGGTAGATGCGAAGGGATGCCGCCGCCGGTCACGACCGTTCCTCCCTGGTCGACGGCGGCGGTGATGTAGCCAAGGACCCGCTGACGCTGCTTCTCGCTGATGAGGGGACCCATCAGATTGGAGGCGTCAGTGGGGTCTCCGTACGCCATCGCCGCGAGCGCGGTCGCCACCGCTTCGACGCCTTCGTCATAGCGGGCCCGGGGCAGGAGCAGCCTGCTTGTGATGGCACACCCTTGTCCGGCGTGTGTCGTCACCTGGAAGGCGGCGAGGACCGACGCGAGATCGAAATCGGCATCGTCGAGAACGACCAGTGCCGACTTGCCTCCGAGTTCCAAGAACAGCCGTTTCAAGGTGGGTGCTGCGGCGGCCATGATCGTTCGACCGGTTGCCGTTGAGCCGGTAAACGACACGAGGTCAACCCTCGGGTCCTCCACCAGCTGCTGGCCCATCTGGTTCCGAGAGGATGTGATCACGTTGAAGACGCCGGGGGGTATGTCGGTCTCCTCGGCGGCGATTCGACCGAGCAGGCTGGCGGTCCAGGGTGTGTCGGGCGCAGCTTTGAGGACGACGGTGCAGCCGGCCGCCAGCGCCGGACCCACCTTGGCCAGTTGAATCTGCATCGGGAAGTTCCACGGCACGATGGCCGCCACCACGCCGGCAGGTTCGCGGAGGACGAACCGGTCGGTCTGCGCCCCGAAGACCGTGCTGTCGCCGAGTTCCTGGCGCCAGGCGTACCGCTCCGCCAGATCAGCGATCCACGAGAGCGAGTTGACCGGCGTGTCGAGTTGTGGACCATAGGTCAGGGCAAGTGGAGCGCCGACCTCGGCCACAATCGTCTGCCGCAGCTCGTCGGCATGTTTGGTCAGCTGCTCCTGCAGCTGACGCAGGCAGCGGATCCGGAACGGGTGGTCCGTCGACCACGATGTCTCGTCGAAAGCTTGGCGCGCCGCTGTGACTGCCGCGTCAACGTCGGGACCACCTGCGTCTGCGGCCGTGCCGATCACTGCTTCGGTGGCGGGATTGGTGTTCTCGTAGGTGGCACCCCCGGTCGCTTCGACGAGCTTTCCGCCGATGAGCAGCCGCTCCTCGTGCCACAAAGCGTTCTCCATTACTCCTCCTCCCGGCGGAAGCGGCTGAGGCTACAGGCCGTAGAGCCGGGAGGCATTGCCGGCGACCATGAGGTCCCGCTCCGTCTCTGGAATGCCGGCAAAATCCTTCTCGACGATGCTCTGCGAATTCGGCCACGTGGTCGCCGGATGCGGAAAGTCCGTGGACCACATGATGCGGTCGACACCGAGTTCCTGCCGATGCTCAAGACCGCGCTGGTCGCTGACGAAGGTCAAATACATCTGACGGTGGAAGTAGCTACTCGGTTTGTCATCGAGCGCAGGAAAGTCATACGGCCCGCTGGCCATCTTGTCGAGCTGGTCGAGATAGAACGGGACCCATCCGAGGCTGGGCTCGACCAGCACCACCTTCAGCTCGGGAAACCTGGCCAGCACACCGGGGAGAATCCAGAACCCGATGGTTTCCGCCAAACGAAACACCGGCTGTGACGTGAAGATGCCCTTTTGTGGGGTCGGATCGCGGCGAAACAGATCCCACAGTGACTCGACCAGCCCGAGGTGCTGGCTGATCGACATTCCGGTCTCCTGTATCGCCGCCCAGACCGGATCGTAACGCGCGTCATGGTATTCGGGGAGACCGACCTCGGCTGGGAAGGTTGGAATGTGGATCGCTCGCGCCCCTTCGGCGGCGAGCGCGAGCACCTGCTTCACGGCGAACTCGGGCTCGATGAGTGGAACCTGATAGGCGGGCACGAACCGGCTGGCGTCAACCGAGGCAAAGTCCGACATGACACGATTGAAGGCCTCGGAGGCTTCCTTCCAGCCCTCGCTCATGAAGGGATAGTTGCGGAAGGCGCTGACCTCGCTGTAGAGGACTTCTGCATCAACGCCATCGCGATCCATGGCCTTCAGACGGGCATGCGGATCGTGGTAACCGGGGTCTGAGAACGCCTCGTGGTTGAATTCCCCGGCCAGTACCGACGGGTCCATTCCACCCATTTCCTCAAGGTGCTTGGCCCGTTCCGCCGCCACGGCACCATCCCAAAAAGAATGGTACTTGGACGGCATGTGCGCCTTGATCTGCTCGGGAAGGATCTTCACGTGCGAGTCCACCGAGATCAATCGAGTCGTCATTGTTGCCTCCTCGAGCATCCAGCGGCGCGCCACCAGCGAGAGTCCGGAGTGGCTCTGATCCAGATGCCATAGTAACTACAATGGAAAAGGTACCATAGGTGCAGAGCACCGACAAGGGCCGCCGTAGAGTTGCGGCGTGAGGAGACCCGAGATCCCTACCGCGGCGAAGCGCGAGGTGGCTGAACGAACCGCAACGACCAATGGCGATCTCGCGGCGAGGGAGCGCGTCATCGACGCCACCGTCAGCTGCATTCTCGAGTTGGGCTTTTATCGAGCCAGCACCAATGAGATCGCCCGCCGGGCCGGAGTGACGTGGGGCGTCATCCAGCACTACTTCGGGACCAGAGAAGCCTTGATGCTGGCGGTGCTCCAGAGCGTGGCCGGCCAATTCGTCGAATCAGTCGATGACAAGCACATCGATGGAGAGACCGCCGTCGAACGCATGGAGCAGCTCATCGACATCTTCCTGGGCCACTATGCCCAGCCGGCGTACATTGCCCATCTTCAGATCTTGCTCAACATGGACCGTGATCCCCGCACGAGTGCCCAAGTCCGCAAGATCATGCTCGAGGTGGCGGAGCGCTCGAATGTCCACGTTCGTCGGTTGTTGAGTGAAGCACTCGGAGGGGCGGCGAAGATTCCGGATCTGTCGACGACGGTGTTCATGGTCCTTCGTGGCTTCGGACTCAATCAGCAGCTGCTCGAAACGATGTCGTACGACGCACTGGTGCCGAAACAGGATCGGGTGAAGCGCCAGCGCCGTCTTCTGGCTCAGCTCCTTGCTCCCTACATCGAGTCCTCGTCAGCCGGAGGGTCTTGATCAATGCCATCGATGGAGAGCGATAGACCTGGGTCTGGCTGACGCCACGGCCGTCGTCGCCGGTGGATCCAAAGGGATGGGACGGGCCGTCGCGCAGAGTCTGGCCGGTGAGGGCGCCCGGATTGCGGTGCTGGCTCGGACGCAAGGCGCGCTCGATGAGACGGTGGTTTCATTGAGGAGCCTCGGCGCCCCGGATGCCGTGGGCCTGGCCACCGACCTCACGTCGTGGGAGTCGGTGGAGCGTGCTCTCGAAACGCTGGGCGAGCGATGGCAATCGCTCAACATCCTCGTCAATGCCGCGAGGCCAGTCGACGTCGGTATCGGGTTGTTCGAAGACGGCACGGTGTGTACGAGCCGCACTCCCACTCCTGCGCTCGGCATCATGGGCTCGCATCGTGAACATCTCGGCCCATTCGACCAAAC
>Ga0209839_10000562_pt1 | contig 18690 bp, 16 predicted proteins | sample OrgsoiDNA2013050_FD_185800 | JGI IMG/M metagenome (GOLD analysis project Ga0209839, IMG submission 185800) | Permafrost soil microbial communities from the Arctic, to analyse light accelerated degradation of dissolved organic matter (DOM) -... | ecosystem: Environmental > Terrestrial > Soil >... | reverse complement strand
CTGAGCGACGATCACCCACAGCCAGGTGTGCGAACGGAACTCCGACCAGCCCTCGCGCAGTTCGGCGAGCATGCTCGGCGCCGGCGCCTGAACCGGCTCACCCGCTTCGCCCGCTGCCCCGCCGGGTTGCGGTTCTTCTCTCGTATCAGGCCGCGAGCCTCGGATGGACAGCAGCAGCGGAACGGTAGCGACCATGCCGGCGCCGCATAGCACCAGCGCCCAGCCTGCCCCGGCCGCCGCGACCAGCAGGCCGGCCACGGCCGCGCCTGACATCTGCCCGGTGTTCATCGCCAGCCGGCTGATGGCGCTTGCTTCCTGCAGCATGCTGCGGGAGACCAAGCGGGGGAGCAGGGCCTGGGAGGCTGGGTAGAAAATGGCTACCCCGGTCCCGGTGATGGCCTCCAGCCCGATCATCGCCCACAGCGGCGGATGGCCGCTCAGCACGAGTATGCCGAAGGTTCCCTCGCCCAGTGCCATGAGCAGGTTGGCCGCCACGATGACCCGCTGCGGCCGGAACCTGTCGGCCGCGACACCGCCGATAAGCGCGAACACCAGCGCCGGCGCGATCTGAGCGGCGAGTACGTAGGACAGGTCGGCCGGGGAGTGGGTGGCCTTGAGGACCGCGAACGAAACGCCCACCATGGAGAACCCCACCGAGGCCGGCGCGATCAGCCGGTCGGCGAGCAGGAGCCGGAAGTCCCGGACCGCGAGCACGGGGAAACGGCGGAGCAGCCCACCCCGTGACATCGTTCGGTCCTTTCCAGTCGGCGCGTGGCCGGTCTGGTCAGAACCCCGGCGCTTTGACGCTAATCACCGCGCCGGGCCGGGGCAAATTGTTTTCCTAGCTGACAGATATTGTTTCCCAGCTGACAGAGGGTCAGCCGAGCTGGTCGATCCGGGTCCACACGCCCGGAGGGTTATCGTCACGGGGCAGCCACAGCATCGGCTGCCTGCCCTCGTACCTGAGCTGGAAGCCGGAATCGCCCGGATAGCGATCCCTGCGGTCGGGCCAGACCACCTGGAGGTAGGGCGGCCTGATGTAGCCGTAATACCGGTCCGAGACCGCGAACATGCTGGTCATCCGCCAGCTCGCGTGGACGGGGCGGACGGCGAGCGAGCACGGGCAGATACCGTCGATCTGATCACCGGCGGCGATCATGTCGCCGCTCGCGATGCGATCGGCGATCGAGTTCAAGATGACCGTCATGTGCTCGACGGGCAGGCCGTACATGGCCAGTTCCGGGCCCTGGTTACTGAGCCACAAGCCCACCGTGTACGCCCAGGGCGGCGCGATCTCGTCGCCGAGCACGGCGGAGACCGACCAGCCGACGGCCTGGATGTCATCGGCGACCGCGGTCATGCAGGCCTCCGGGTCGAGGTCCGGTTCCTCATCCAGCGCCGCGCACTCCGCGCACCGGCACCGTTCTTCTGGGGAGTTGGCGCGGCGCCTTCGTGATGGGTTCATGCCCGACACATTACGAGGGGGGTACGACATTTTCGGGGCTCCCCGGGGCCCCGGCGTCCCCCGGGTCCCCGGCCTTCTCGCTGGCGATGCCCAGGTGCCGCTCGATGGCGGTCAGCCGCTCCTCGATCCTGTCCAGCAGGGCGGGAATCGCCGGCTGCCATCGCAGCGTGACCGGCCGCAGGCTGAGGGGCTCCGGCCGCGGGCTGAGGGGCTCCGGCCGCGCAGCATAGGAAAGGTCGTCCTGGTTTTCTGGATGGTCCGCCAGCTCCTGGATGACTCGCGCCCGGAGCTGGTCCAGGTCCGCGCCGAGCCTGCCGAGGACCTGGACGGCCGCGCTGTCGCCCTGGCTCATCAGCCCGAGCAGGAGATGCCCGGTGCCGATGTAGCGATGGCCCAGCTGCAAGGCTTCCCGCAGCGAGAGCTCCAGGCATTTCTTGGCCGGCCGCGTGAACGGGATATGCCCGGACGGCGGCCGTTCGCCCCGGCCGATGAGTGCTTCGACGTCGTGCCGGGCCGCCTCCAGGGTGATGCCGGCCGATGCCAGCGCCCGCGCGGAGGTGCCCTGGTCTTCACGCAGCAGACCGAGCAGCAGGTGCTCGGAGCCGATATAGTCATGGTCGAGGCTCCGCGCCTCTTCCTGGGCCGCGACGATGGCGTACCGCGACTGGTTAGTGAATCGCTCGAACATGGCGATCCTCCCGATTCATGCCGGACCCCCGCGGTTAGACCTTGCCCCTAGTGTGCACCCGATGGGTGCTCAGGATAGCCGGGCGCGGAACGCTGCGGTCTTGACCCGGTTCTGGCACGAGGTGGAGCAGTAGCGGCGGGTGCCATTGCGTGAGGTGTCGACGTAAACCCGGTCGCACCTCGGTGCCGTGCAGACGCCGAGCCGGTCCTGCAGATCACCGCCGAGCACGACCGCCAGCCCTGTGGCGCAGCCTGCCGCCCAGCCGTTCGGCAGTGAGTTGTCGGCGGCGTGGAAGTGAAGGTGCCAGGCCTGCCCGTCGTGCCGCTCGAGTTCGGGCCGCGCGCCGGTGCGGATAAGCAGCGCGTTGACCTTCCGGGCCGCCTCGTCCACGGCGCCCGCGCTGACGGCCTCGAAGACGCCGCGCAGTTCGGCCGCCACGAAGCAAAGCTCCGCGGCTTCCTCCCAGGTGGCCTCGCGGCCGCCGGCTGCTCGCAGCACGGCACCGACGGCCGTGGTGCGCTCGTCCCCCTCGATCGGACGATAGCGACGGCCCCGGTCCTCGCCGGCGGTGAGCAGGTTCACCAGTTCTGCGGCCACCCTGATCACCACGTCGTGGTGACTGTTGAAATTCACTTGACCAGTTACACCTCAGCCTTTACGTTGGTGACTAGCAAATGAAGCTTAGCCAGTAACGCAAGGGCGGCCTAGGGTCACCTGCCGGGCCGAGCCGGCCAAAGCGAGCCGGCCAAAGCGAGCCGAGCCATGAGGAGACCACGCGTGCCAGAACCTGACCGCGACACCGCCCGAGACTGGATCGAGCGCTGGGACTGCCAGCAGGAGGAGACCCTGCCAGACCGCGAGGACCGTTTCACCGCGCTGATCGACGCCGTCGAAGAGGGCACCGGGCGGCCGGACCCGCTGGTGCTCGACATCGGCTGCGGTCCAGGCTCCCTCGCCGTCCGGCTGCTCAGCCGGCTGCCGCGCGCCACGGTCATCGGCATCGACGCAGACCCGGTGTCGCTGACGCTGGGCCAGGCGGCCTACTCCGGCGTGCCCGGACTGCGGTTCATCGACCTAGACCTGCGCGTGCCCGGCTGGCCGGCGCGGCTCGGCCTGCCCAGGGCCGCCGACGCCGCGGTGAGCACCACCGCGCTGCACTGGCTGCCCGAGCAGGATCTGCGCGCCGTGTACGCCGAACTCGCCACCGTGCTCCGCCCCGGCGGCCTGCTGCTCGACGGTGACCATTTCCGCCTCGACCCGAAGGAGTCCCCGACCCTGGACCGTCTCGACGTGGCGCTGCGCCAGCGTGAGGACCTGCGGCGATTTCCCGCCGGGCACGGCGAGGGCTGGTCCGGCTGGTGGGAAGCGGCCGCCGCCGACCCGGCCCTGGCCGGGCACGTCGCGGAACGCAATCGCCGTCACGTCGACTCCGGCCACCACGGCACCTCCTCGACTCAGCTCGCTACCCACGTGGAGGCGCTCAAGGCGGCGGGCTTCGCCGAAGTCGGCACGCTCTGGCAACGCGGTGACAACCGGCTGCTGTGCGGCGTCCTGCCCGAACATCGTTCGAGGTAGGTCAGCGCCGCCGGGCGTAGGCAATGTTGATGACCGCGATGGCGGCCCAGATGAGCAGGACCATGACGGCCTGCGTGCCGGAGTTGCCGGCATGCGACACGATCGCCGTGGCGGCGACGCCGAGAGCCATGGACCCGAGGGCGGTAATCGTGGTGGCCACGTTGCGCTGCCCGATGGAGGGCGGTCGCACCGGCGGAGGCCCCATCTGGTAGCCGGGCGGCAGCATCGGCCCCATATAACCCTGATACCCCATATAACCCTGGTACCCGGCCGGGGTCTGGTACCCCTGGTAACCCGGCCCGGCGGCTCCAGGAGGTCCTCCAGAGGCCGCCTGACCCGCCACACCCGGCCCGGCCGCCGGAGGCATCTGCTCTCCCGGTGAGCGGTACACCGGCGCACCTGGAGTGCCCGGCACGCCAGGGGCACCCGGCACCGGTCCGTACTGGGTTCCGAAGGACCCGAGCCTGGCGTCTATCCGCTTGTCGATTTCCGCGCCGATGCGCTCGACCAGGCCTTCGGCCACGGCCTCGTCATAGCCCGAACCCAGATCCTGGTGCGCGGCCACGGAGGCGCGGATCTCCGCCTCGTGATCGCTGCTCATGAGCGCACGCTACAGCCTGCTGCTGATCGCCACAAATGACGTTACCTGCGGCGGGCGTAGGAGACGTTGATGACCGCGATCACGATCCAGATCAACATGATCAGGACCGCCGAGCCGCCGCTGAGCTGGCCGGGGGAATCGCCCGGATGAAGCACCACCGCGGTGGCCCCGATGGCCATGCCCATCGAGCCGAGGCCCAGCACCACGCCGCCGAAGCCGACCCGGCCAGGCACCGGTTCGCGGCGCGCCCGCGGGCCCCGTGACGGCGCCTGATACCCCATCTGGCCGAACAACCGGGCGTCCACCCGCTTGTCGATTTCCTCGCCGATGCGCTCGACCAGGCCTTCGGCCACGGCCGCGTCGTAACCCGGGCCTAGATCCCGGTGCGCCGCCGCCGAGGCCCGGACTTCTTCCTTGATGCTCATGGGGCCAAGCTATCGGCGGCCCGCGCCGAAAACACTGGGGCTAGCACCCGCTTCCCACCTCCGGCTGCCCCCAGCAAGCTGGCACACTGATGGGGTGTCGCAGTTCCCCGCCCGGACGGGTCCGGATGAGCCGTGCGTCTTGCTCAAGCTGGGCGAGATCGTGCTCAAAGGACGGAACCGGCAGCAATTCGAGCGCATCCTGCAGGGCAACATCCACACCGCCGTCCGGGACCTCGGCGTGCCGGTCGAGCTGCGCCAGCGCCAAGGGGTCATCCTGCTCCGCGTGGCCGACGGCGAGCAGCGCGGTGAGCCCGGCTGGACGCAGGCCGCGGCCGCGATCGCCGAACGGGTCCGGGATGTACCCGGCATCGCCCGGGTCTGCCAGCCGCTCCGGGTGGTCAAGACGCCCGAGGCGGTTACCGCCGCCGCGGTCGCGCTGACCAAGGGCCGCACCGGCACCTTCGCCATTCGGGCGCGGCGCAGGGACAAGCGCTTCGGTCTGACGTCGGCGGAGCTGAGCGTGCTGATCGGCCGGGAGATCCAGGAGGCGCACGGCCTGGGCGTCAACCTGTCCCATCCCGACACCGAGGTTTTCATCGAGGTGGACCAGGACGAAGTGTTCGTGTTCACTGAGGGAGCTCCCGCCGTGGGCGGGTTGCCGGTGGGGATGAGCGGCCGGGGCGTGGTGCTCATGTCGGGCGGCATCGACTCGCCTGTGGCCGCCTACCGGATGATGCGCCGCGGGCTGCGCTGCTTCTTCCTGCATTTCTCCGGCATGCCGCTCACCGGCCCCGAATCGATCTACAAGGCCTACGCGCTGGTCCGCGGGCTTGACCGGTTCCAGGGCGGGTCCCGGCTTTTCGTGGTGCCGTTCGGCAAGGCGCAGCAGGCCCTGGCCTCCTCCGGCGCGGACCGGCTGCTGATCGTGGCGCAGCGGCGGCTGATGCTCAAGACCGGCGAGGCGCTCGCCCGCCGGCTCAGCGCCACCGCGCTGATAACCGGCGATTCACTCGGCCAGGTGAGCAGCCAGACGCTTGCCAACATCAACGCGCTGGACGACGCCGTGCGGCTACCGATCCTGCGCCCGCTGATCGGCTGGGACAAGAGCGAGATCATGGCGGAGGCCCGCCGCATCGGCACCCTGGCCATCTCCGAGCTCCCTGACCAGGACTGCTGCACGCTGCTGACCCCGCGCCGGGTGGAAATCCGCGCCCGCCTCGACGACCTGCACCGCATCGAAGGCCGCCTCGACATCGAGGACCTCGCCACCGAACTAGCCAGAAACGCCCAGCAATACCGCCAGTAACACCCTTATCCCGAACGACCGGCCGTTCGTGCCCCCGCCAAGCTCTCGCCCAGCCAAGTCCCCGCCCCGCCGCCCGCGAGTACCAAAAATCACGTCAGCACCACCCGACCCGGCAGCATCCTCCCATCCAGCCTTCATATGGACCCGATGGAACATTGGGCCGGTTGGAACCGGCCCAATGTTCCATCGGGCCGGTTTGCCGGGTGGGCGGCCGGGCCGGGCTTAGGTGAGGGCGGGGGTGAGGGGGATGGGTGGGGCGGGGGTGAGGGTGCGGCCGACCAGGGGGGACAGGTGGGCGGCCACGCTGGCCAGCTCGCGGAGGTCGGATTCGACCAGCGCCTGCGGGCCGTCGCACAGCGCGGTCTCCGGGCTCGGGTGGACGTCCACGATGATGCCGTCGGCGCCGACCGCGATCGCGGCCCTGGACAGCGGCAGGACCAGGTCGCGACGGCCGCCCGAATGCGACGGGTCGACGATCACCGGCAGGTGCGACAGCCGCTGGACCACCGGCACCGCGCTGATGTCCAGGGTGTTCCTGGTTGCCTTCTCGAAGGTGCGGATGCCGCGCTCGCACAGCACGATGTCGAGGTTGCCACGCTGGGCGATGTACTCGGCGGCCATCAGCCATTCCTCGATGGTGGCGTTCATGCCGCGCTTGAGCATGACCGGCTTGCCGACCCCGCCGACCGCCTGCAGCAGCGGGAAATTCTGCATGTTGCGGGTGCCGACCTGCAGCATGTCTGCGTAGCTGGCGACCAGGTCCACGTCCGCTGGGTCGACCACCTCGGTGACGATCGGCAGGCCGGTCTCGGCCCGCACCTCCGCCAGGATCTTCAGGCCGGCCTCGCCCAGGCCCTGGAACGCGTACGGCGAGCTGCGCGGCTTGTACGCGCCGCCGCGCAGCAGCGACGCGCCCGCGGCCCTGGCCATCAGCGCGGAGGCAAGCGTCTGCTCGGCCGTCTCCACGGCGCACGGGCCGGCGATGACGGTCAGCGTGTCCGGGCCGATCGGCACCCCGCCCACCCTGATCACCGAACGCTCCCGGTGATGCTCCCGGCTCACCAGCTTGTACGGCGCGGAGATCCGCACCACATCGCTGACGCCCGGCATGCCGCGCAGGTTCAGCGTGTCGAGGTGATCGACGTTGCCGACCAGGCCGACAATCGTCCGGGACATGCCCCGGCTCACGAACGCGTCACCGCCCGCCGCGCGCACCCGGTCGACGACGCCGTCGACTTCCGTCTCTCCGGCCTCCGCCGTCATCACCACGACCATGTTGTCCGCCTCCATTGGTTCTCACACATAAAGAAAGCCCCGGGCCTGATGGCCCGGGGCTTTCGTAAGGTCGCTTCCGTCAGCGCAAGGTCTGGCGGGCGACCGTCCCAAGCCCGGGCCGGTAGCCAAACCAAAACCAAAACTGCTGACGCATGATCGAGATCATAGCGTATGCCGTCAAGGCACCGGCGTCGCGGCCCGGGTAGGTGCCAAGCTGCACGTCGACGTGCGAGCCGACCGGGGGACCCACAGGTCAGAAACCGACGTCGAGGGTGATGGTGCTGCCGCGAGGCGCCTGGCCGACCGGGCTGAAGTCGAACACCTTGTCAAGCGGTCCGTACCTGTTTACCTGGACCTGGAACCCCGCCTGCTGAAGATTCTGGGTCGCCTGGGCCACCGACATTCCGATCGGGCTGGGCACGTTGACGGGCTGGGGACCGGTGGACACGTTGACGCTGATGGTCTCGCCCGGCTGGAAGGTCGCGCCCTCGGCGGGCTGCTGCCCGGTGATGGTGCCGGCTGGCTGCTGGCTGTTGTTGTCTGGCTGCTGCTGCAGCTGGACGCCGTGCTGGCCGGCCCACTGCTGGGCCGTCTGGAGGGTTTCCCCGACGAAGTTGGGCAGCGGCGAGCCGGCGGAGATCAGGATGGTGACCGGGCTGGTCTGCGGCCAGGAGGTCCCCGCGGCCGGCTTCGTGCCGAACACCGACCCGACCGGGAAGCTGGAAACGACCTTCTGGGTGGGAGCCGTGGAAACCAGGTGCAAGCGCTGCAGTGCAGCCTGGGCCTGGGCCAGGGTGTCATGCTGCACGTTGGGAACCACGGAGGTGAAGGGGCCGCTGGAGACGACAAGCGCGATGGCCGCGCCTTTCGACACCCGCCCCGCCGGGCTGGTGCCGAGCACTTTGCCCTTCGCCACGGTGTTGCTGGGCGTCTGGGTGCTCTTCTTGACGGTGAAGCCCTCTGCGGTCAGGGCGGCGGTGGCGATCGTCACCGAGTCGCCGGTCAATGCCGGCACCTGCGCGTAGCGTCCGGTGGTCAGCCACAAGCCGCCGAGGCCGAGCCCTGCACCGAGCGCGACGACCAGCACGATGACCAGGAGCCTTGGGCTGAAGAGCCAGCGCTGCAGGAGCGGTTCGCGGCGGCTCAGGTACTGGCCGCCGTCCTCGCGGTGCACGACAAGCGTGTGGGAGCTGACGTCATCGCGCCCGCCGCTGGCGAACCGGCCCGTATCGAACCGGCCCGTATCGAACTGGCCCGTATCGAACTGGCCGGTGCCGAACTGGCCGGTGCCGAACTGGCCGGTGCGGGACGGATCGGGGCCGGACGGCCGAGGGCCGGAGGGGGCGGCGCCGTCGACGGCCGGCATGGTCCCGCTGCGGGTCCACCATCCGTTGGTGGCCGCGGGCGTGTTCAGGTCGAGCCAGGGCGCCTCGTCCAGGCCCTGGACGCCGACCCCGATCATGCCGGTAAGCCCGCTGGACTCACGCAGACCCTCCCTGACCCGGCGGACCGCGTGCAGGAACTCGCCGGCGTCGGCCGGGCGCCGCGCCGGGTCCCGGCTGGTGGCCGTGAGCACGAGCTGGTCAACGGCGGCCGGCAAGCCGGGCGTGAGCGTCGAAGGCGCGGGAACATCGTTGTTGACATGCTGGTAGGCCACCGACAGCGGGGTGTCGCCGGTAAACGGCAGGCGGCCCGTGAGCATCTGGAAGAGCATCACGCCCGCCGAGTACACGTCCCCGCGCGGGCCCGTGCTGTCCCCGGTCACCTGCTCGGGCGGCACGTAGGCGACCGTGCCGATGAGCAGGCCGGTCCTGGTGTGGCCCGCCGCGGTCAGCGCCCGGGCCAGACCGAAGTCCGCCACCTTGATCCGGCCGTCCGCTGTCAGCAGCACGTTCTCCGGCTTGACGTCGCGGTGCACGATACCGGACGTGTGCGCGGCCGCCAGGCCGCCGAGCACGCCGGTCATGATCTCGAGCGCCACCGCAGGGGGCAGCCGCCCGTTGTCGTGCAGCATTTCCTTGAGCGTGCGGCCCGGCACGTACTCCATCGCCAGGTAGAGCAGCGGGCCGTCGGCACCCTGGTCGAAGACCGCGACCACGTTCTGATGCGACAACCGCGCGACCGACTTAGCCTCGCCGATGAACCTGCGGACGAAGTCGTCGTCCCTGGCCAGCTCGGCGTGCATGACCTTGAGGGCCACCTCGCGGTCCAGCCTGGTGTCCATGGCCAGGTAGACGGTGGCCATCCCGCCGTGCGCGATGCGTGCCGTCACGGCGTAACGCCCGTCAAGCAGGCGCCCGGTGAGCGGATCGGCCAGGGTATCGTCCATCGCGACCGATTTTACGATCCTTTTGCCTATCTGGCGCTGTTAATCGTGGTGTCTGTGAGGACCGCGGCCGGCTCGAGGCGGTCCGCGGCGGGGTGCCACGGCTCGTTCGGACCAATAAGAACAGGAAACGGCCGCCCAGATGGGCAGGACCCGCACCCGGCCCGGGCCGGCGCGTAGCCTGTTGCACTGTGACAGATACCGGCCGGGTTGTGGTGGCGGGTGCGGGCCTGGCCGGGCTGCGCACGGTGGAGCAACTGCGGGCGCGCGGCCTGGCCGGCCGGATCACCTTGATCGGCGCGGAGCCGCGGCCGCCGTACGACCGCCCGCCGCTGTCGAAGAAGGTGCTCACGGAAAGCGCCCTCGACCCGTCGCTTGACGCTGACTTCGCCGCCCTGGACGTGGACTTCCATCCCGGCGAGGAAGCCGTCCGCCTGGCCGGGACGACCCTGGTCACCGACCGGGCCGAGTACTCCTTTGATCACCTGGTGCTGGCCACCGGAGCGTTCCCGATAGCGCTGCCGGGGGAGGGGCGGCAGCGGTTCCTGCGCAGCTACGATGACGCGCTGGCTCTGCGGGACCTGCTCCGGCCCGGGCTGCGGCTGGCCATCGTGGGCGCCGGCTGGATCGGCGCGGAGCTGGCCACCGCGGCGGCTGGCCGTGGCGCCCAGGTCACCGTGGTGGAGGCGGGACCCGCGCCGCTCGCCTCGGCCGTGGGGGCCACTCTGGGGGCGCAGACCGTCGGCTGGTACGCCGGCGCCGGCGTCGACCTGCGAGTCGATGTCGCGGTGGAATCCGTTCAGCCGGACGGGCTGGCGCTGGCCGGGGGCGAATGGATCGCCGCGGACGAGATCGTCACCGCGGTCGGGGTACGCCCGGCCACCAGGTGGCTGGCGGACTCGGGCCTGCACCTGCAGAACGGCGTGGCCGTGGACGCCGGCCTGCGCGCCTCGCAGCCCGGCGTCTACGCGGTGGGGGACTGCGCCGCGTTCGAGTCGCGGCGCTTCGGCCGGCGGCTGCGGTTCGAGCACTGGGACGTGGCCCTGCACGCGCCTGAGGTGGTCGCGGCCAACCTGCTCGGCGGCGACGAGGTCTACGACCCGGTGCCGTATTTCTGGTCCGAGCAGTTCGGTCGCATGGTGCAGTATGCGGGCTACCACGGCGACGCCGAGGACCTCCTGTGGCGCGGTGATCCCGCCGCCCCTACCTGGACGGCGTGCTGGCTGACGGCCGGCCGCCTGGTCGCCCTGCTCACCGTGGACCGCCCCCGCGACCTCCTGCAGGGCCGTCGCCTCATCACCTCCGGTGATCCCGTGGACATCGGCCGCCTGGCCGATCCTGCCATTCCCCTGAAAGCGGCCGTCGCCACCTAATGGGGTTACCCGGCCACTGATAGCCGTTCGCCTGCTGGTAACCCGCGTGTTTGGAAAGACCTTGGACGTGGGACATTTGACTCGTGACCCAGATTGACCCCGCGACCGACGCTCAAGTCGGCGAATGGCTCTCACTCCCCGACGTAGCCGACCAGCTCGGCATCCCCATCGGACGAGTGAAGCAGCTGCTCCGTGATCGCAAACTCCTCGCCGTGAAGCGCCCAGAAGGGACGCTCGCGGTACCGGCCGCCTTCCTTGACGACAATCAGGTCGTCAAGGGCCTGGGCGGCACGCTGACCCTGCTCTTCGACTGCGGATTCGACGAGCCGGACGCGCTTCGCTGGCTGTTCACCGCGGACGAGACGCTGCCCGGCACGCCGATCGAGGCGATCGCCAGGAACCGGGCGACCGAAGTCAACCGGCGAGCGCAGGCCCTGGCGTTCTAGGCCTGCTCCGGCGTTCCAGCGGCGGCTGGCGGCCAATCCCGCCCTGGCGGTCGGCCCTGTCCTGGCCGCCAGCCTGTGCTGACCGCTAGCGACGGTGCTGACCGCTAGCGGCTAGGCTGACGGCATGCCGCCGAGCCCGCCGCGCCCGCGCCGATCCGCCAAGACGGCAGCCCAACGTGCCGTCGGGCTGCCGCACGCACCGCTGATCCGCGAGCTGCTCGCCTCCGGGCGCCAGGCGTTCTCCTTCGAGTTCATGCCGCCCAAGACGGAGGCCGAGGAACAGCAGCTGTGGCGGGCGATCCGGCAGCTCGAGCCGTTGCGTCCGACGTTCGTGTCGGTGACCTACGGGGCCGGCGGGTCGACCAGGGACCGGACAGTCAGGGTCACCGGCCGGATCGCCGAGGAGACCACGCTGACTCCGGTCGGGCACCTCACCGCGGTGGATCACTCGGTGGCCGAGCTCAGGCAGGTCATCGGGGCGTACGCGGCGGTCGGGGTGCGCAACGTGCTCGCCCTGCGAGGTGACCCGCCCGGCGACCCGAACGCCGACTGGTCCCCCCACCCGGACGGACTCAGCTACGCGGCAGACCTGGTCCGCCTGGTCCGTTCGGCCGGTGACTTCTGCGTCGGGGTGGCCGCGTTCCCGGAAAAGCACCCGCGTTCGCCCGATCTGGAAACGGACGTGCGTTTCTTCCTGGCCAAGTGCCGGGCAGGCGCGGACTTCGCGATCACCAACATGTTCTTCTACCCGGAGGATTACCTGCGGCTGCGGGACCGGGTCGCGGCCCAGGGCGGCGACGTGCCGATCATCCCCGGCATCATGCCCATCACCAGCCTGCGGGTCATCGAGCGGGCGCTTGAGCTCGGCGGCTGCCGGGTGCCGACGCAGCTGTGGGAGCGGCTGCAGGCGGTGGCGGACGACCGGGCCGCGGTCCGGGAGATCGGCGTGGACTACGCCGCGAGCATGTGCGAGCGGCTGCTCGCGGAAGGCGTGCCCGGGCTGCATTTCTACACCCTCAACTGGTCCCGGGCGACCAGGGAGATCTATCAGCGGCTCGGTCTCGGCGAGAGGGGTTCGGGGGAGCGCGGCCAGGGGGAGCGGGTGCGCAGCGGAAGCTCGGCGCCCATCACCGCGTAAGGCGGTTCGCCGCTGGGGAAGAAGTGGAACCCGGTCAGCAGGTCGACGAACCCGGTGCCCCGGTAGAGTCGCCGGGCCGGCGTGTCGGCGTCCCGCGTCGACAGCAGCGCGGTGCGTTCTGGCCGCCCCGAGGTGAGTCTGAGCAGGAGGTCGGCGCCGGTGCCGTGACCCTGGTACGTCGGGGCCACGTGCAGTTCGGCCACCTCGAACGAGTCATCCAGCCAGTCCGCGGCGACGACCACGCCGCGGGCGGCCGCCAGCGCATGCCGGACCGTGTCGTGCCACCACTGGCCGTGCATCCCGTGAAAGCCGTAGCCGAAGCCGACCGGCTCGCCCGAACCGTCGTCGGTGACGGCGAGCGCGCGGAACCCGGGATTGGCGGCGTGCCTGGCCATGATCGACTTACGGCCGGCCAGCAACTCGCCGGGGGGCCGCATCGCCGCCGCGTACACCGAGATCAGCTGATCGAGCCGCGCGGCGAACTCGCCGGGGCCGAGCTCGGATACCGAAAGCGAACGCCGCATCCTCGCAAGCTTAAAAGAAGAAAATTATGCTCCTGAACGGGCCGTGGTAATACGGCCGGCCCAGGCGTCACGCCCGCCCGGTCACGCCCGCCCGGTCACGCCCGCCCGGTCACGCCCGCCCGGTCACGCCCGCCCGGTCAGGCCCGCCCGGTCAGGCCAGCTGATTGTCCTGGCTGGCCTGCTGGGATCCGACCTGGACCTCGGCCTGGCCGAGCAGCGGATGGCTCGCGGTCAGCGTGATGGCGCCCGGCTGGCCGGCGTGCGAGCGGATCCACACCGCGCCCAGCCCGCCGTACTCGCCGAACGCGAACGGATTATCGCCGACTAGCGTCGCGGGACCCGACAGGGTCAGGGTGACCTGGCCGCTGGCGTACCTGCGCTGGTTGCCGTGCGCGTCGATGGCCCGGAAGACGGCCCTGGTCGCGTCCGAACCGTCGGCTGAGATCGTCATGTCGTCCACCGTCAGGCCGAGGGCGTCGCCGGCCGGGTCCGATGACATGCGCAAGTAGGTGACCTGCTGGCCGCCGACGTAGCCCAGGATGAGGAGTTCCGGCGTGGTGTTCGGCCTGGGCGCCGGCAGGTGGATCAGGAAGGGCGGGTGGGCCAGGCCGCTGTACTGCGCCGAGCCGAGGGCGGGCAGCGCCGTGGCGAGGTGCACGCCGTCGATGAAAACCTCAAGCTGCTCGCAGTTGCTGGCGACCATCACGGTCGGGGCGGGAGCGGGAACGGCGCCGCCGGGCTCCCAGAAGAACACCGGGATGATGACCGGGCGCACGCTGGGGTCGCCTTGAGACTGATAGATGGCCGCGCCGGGCTTGGCCACCCGGAAACCGTCTGCCACCCCGGCCCACTTGATGTTGTCCGGATCCTGGCTGAGCACCGAGGCGTAGTCGAACCCGGCCCAGGCCAGCAACCCCGAGTACCCCGGGTTCGACCGGGCTAGGCTCTGTACCTGGCCGTGCAGGGCCGCCTGCCGGGCGAGCAGGGCCGGTGAGTCGGTCCAGGCGAAGTGCCCCGGCCTGGCCTCCTCCACGCCGACGGCTTCGGTGATCAGGTAGGGCACGCCGGGGAACGGGGGCTTCAGCTTGGCGGCACCCGTCCTGGGGTTGACGCCGTAGTCGTTGTAGGCGAAGACATCCTCGTTCCAGCGGACGTTATCGTGGTAGGCCATCGCGCCCGAACTCGGCCGCGAGCCGTCGAGTTCGACCGCGGCCTGCCGGGTCGCGGCCCAGAGTCCGGGGAAGTCGGGCGTCTCGTTGAGCCGGGTGCCCCAGATGATCACCGACGGACGGCTCCGGTCCCGCGTCACCATGTCGCGTACGTTCTGCACCACTAGGTCCTGCCACGCCGGGCTGCTGCTCACAGCGTGCCAGCCCGGTGCCTCTTCCCAGACCAGTAGCCCGAGCTCGTCGCAGGCGTCGAGGAAATGCGGCGACTGCGGATAGTGCGAGCAGCGCACCATGTTGCAGTTGAAATCGTTCTTGAGGATCTCGACGTCCTTGCGCTGGACCCGGGCGGGCATCGCCATGCCGGCATACGGGTAGAGCTGGTGCCGGTCCAGGCCGAAGAGCTGGAGCCGCTGGCCGTTGAGGTGGAAGCCATCAGGCCGGAACGAGGCCTCGCGGAACCCGATCTGCCTGGTCAGGACGTGACTGCCGAGACCGGGGAAGCTGACCGTGGCCTGGACCTTGTACAGCTTCGGGCTGTCGGGCGACCACAGGCCGATCGGCCCCAGATCGGTCAGGCTCAGCTTCGTGGTGCTGATCCCAGGGGAGGTGACCTTGACCGTCGCCACCTGCGTGGCGATCTGCGCGGACCCGTCGAACAGCTCGACGAGCAGGGTTCCGTCGGCGTGCGGCGTCACCGCCGAGTCGATGGAGCACTCGACGTCCACGCGTCGCTGCGGGCTGAGCACGTCGGCGGGCATGGCGAACAGGTCGGAGAGGAACGCCTGCGGGACCACCCGGAGGTTGACGTCACGGTAGATCCCGCCGGGCTGGAAGAAGTCGATGCTGTCCGGGCCGCGCCCCACGCCGACCGGCGGTACCGGCAGGCAGCGCGCATCGACGATGACCGCGAGCAGGTTGTCCCCGGCCGCGACCTTGCCGGTGAGTTCGGCGGACCAGGGCAGGTACCCGCCCTGGTGGGTGCTGACCACCTGGTCGTTGAGGACGACCGACGCGTTGACCATGACCCCGTCGAAGTCGATGAAGATCCGGTTGCCCTCAGGATGCGCGCCGAGCAGGTGCGCGCCGCTGAAGTGGCGCCGGTAGATCCACACCTGCTGCCAGGTGCTGACGTCCCAGTTCTGCCAGGAAAGCCCGGTGACCGTATGCGGCAGCGCGACGGGCGCGAAGTTGCCGTCGTCGTAGAAGCTGCTCTCCGAGCCCGAGGTGTACTGACCGCCGAACAGCCAGTTCGTATTCATCGAGTAGGTGAAGCTGGCCGGCTGCTGTTCGCCCTTCCGCGCCATGCCACCGACCAGCGCGAGCAGTGGCAGCGCGGCCACCCCGGCGCCGCCGATCAAGCTCGCCCGCAGCACTACACGCCGGCGAATCAGCCGCTTGGTCGCGATCTCCGGCTCGTCGGGCGTTCCGCCCTCCGTCGCCGCTGGCTGCGTTTTTGACCCTCCCGGCGGCGGCGCTGAGCGCTTCGGGTCCGCAGCCAGGTTCCTGGCTGATCCCTCGGCCTGCTGGGCTGGCCTGCCCGGCTGGCCGGGTGCTGAGTGCGGCCTGGGTGGCCGAGGCGGCGCGCCTGCCCGGTTCGACGGCGACGACGCGCCCGGCCGGGCCGGCCTGGGAGGCGCGTTCGCACCTCGCGGACGTGACCCCGAACCCGCCGGGGCCGGCCTGGAAGGCGGGCTGGAGGTGCCCGGCCGGGGAGCCGCCTCCGGGTTGGCCTTGCGGGGTGGGGTGGTTGTCTCAGTGGATCTTGGCGCTGCGCCCGTCTCCGGCAGGCTGGGTGCCGAAGCTGCCGGCGCTGAAGGGGCGTCCAGTGCCGGAGCGTCCGAGGCGGGAGCGTCCGGCTCTGTTCCGGCCGGGACGACGGGTGCCTCGGCCAGCCCTGGGAGCCCGGCCAGGCCCGCAAGCAGCGAGTCAGCCCCCGCCGGACGGAACCACCGCCCCGACTCGCCTGCACGCGGCTCAGCGTCGGCTTTGGCCGGGCGTGGTTCGGCGTCGGCCTCGGCGGGGCATGCTTCGGCCTCGGCGGGGCATGCTTCGGCCTCCGCCTCGGACTGACGCGGTTCAGCGTCCGGTCCGGCGGCACGCAGCTCACCGTTAGCCGTGCTCACGCGCAGCTCAGCGGTAGCGTCGGTAGCGCCAGGCATCACGTCGGTCTCGGTTGCAACAGACTCGGCGCTAGCATCCCCTTTGATGTCCTGTTCGCCGGAGCTTGTGCTCAGGTCCTCGGCGAGTGGCTTCGCGCTCCCGTCATCAGTGGCGGGTAGGGATGGCACGCGATTAAAATACAGGCCCGGGCCAGCCCTTCGCACAAACAGTCGCGTCGCGCGCAAATGGCGCTTATCGCTCGTCTGCCCTCCATAGCCCCGCCGCGGTCGGCTCCACGGCCCCTGAGGGAAGCGCGGCCAGGGCCACGCCAGCCACGACGGCTCGGCTCACGGTCCGGGCCCTGAACCCCCGAAAATGTCAGACCCCCGGGTTATCTTCGAACAGACATCGAAGACCGCTGGACATCCGAGCGAATTTAGGTTCGAATAGATGTGCCAACGCCGACCGGGTGAGGCAGAGGGTAGCGTCTCGCCTGGCCAGGCCAGAGAAGGAGATGAAGAGCGATGGTGAACGCAGTGGAGATGCGACCGGGCCGAGGTGACGTCAGCCCGCGGTATCCCGGGGCTCCCGCAGCTCCCGGGTTGGCGCCGACGGTGCTCAGCATGCTCCAGTCCGCGCGGCGCGGCCTCGCCGAGGCGGCCGACGAGTCGGCGCCTGGCGCCCGGTACGTCACCGCCCACTTGGCGGCGCTGCGAGCTGCGGCCGCGGTGGTGGCCGCTCGCGGTGAACCCAGGTCGAGGCGCAGGAAGCCGCACAGCGTCTGGGAACTGCTGCCTCAGGTCGAGCCGGCGCTCACCGAGTGGGCCGCCTTCTTCGCGGCCGGAGCCGGCAAGCGCGCGGCCGCTGAAGCCGGCCTGCCGCGCGCGGCATCGGCGCGCGAGGCCGATGACCTGCTGCGGGATGCGGAGACCTTCCTGTCACTCGCAGAGACCGCGCTCGGTGTCGAGGTGCAGTCTCCGCTCCCGCTTCGGCCGGCCGGCTAGCGGCTCAGAAACCTTCCATCGCACCACGCGCATCCGCGTCGAGCACGCCCCAGCTGATGAGCTCCTCGGTCAGGTCAGAGGGGGACTTGTCGTAGATGACCGCCAGAGAGCGGAGGTCCTCATGCCGCACAGACAGGACGCGGCCGTTGTAGTCGCCGCGCTGGCTCTGGATGGTCGCAACGTAGCGGGCCAGCGGGCCGACCTTGTCCTTGGGCAGCTGGCCCATGCGCTCCAGGTCGATGACGAGCTTGGGTGACGGCACCAGGGGCGACGGGGCGGCGTCGCCGGGCAGCAGCTCGGACACCGGCACCCCGTAAAACTCGGCGAGCTCGGCGAGTTTCTGGACTGTTACCGACCGGTCGCCGCGCTCGTAGGAGCCCACGACGACGGCCTTCCAGCGGCCGCGGGACTTCTCTTCAACCCCGTGCAGCGAGAGGCCCTGCTGTGTGCGGATGGCGCGCAGCCGCGCGCCGAGTGTCTTGGCGTACTCAGATGGCATTGTTCCTCGGTTCCCCGGCCAGTCGTCGCTTACGGTAACGGTTACGCTCAGTGACGGTAGGCGGCGCGCGCTAGAAGGTCAAGCCGAATGGCAAAAACTGGCTTAACTCATCCGGTAACCGACTAGCCCTCGCACTTCACTATGTACCCTCCGCTGGCCGGCAAGAACCCAGCTGCGACCAGGTTTCCCGTCGCTACAGGCTTATTGGCGGGGCGGGGCGGGCTATCGTCACGTTCTGATAACCTCCGTCGGGTGTGAGCTAAATCACATACGGTGAGGGCTATCCCAAAGCTGCTAGGCCCGTTGGTAACTCCCCGTATGATCGTCCACGTAGACATCCTTTAAGGACCGTCCCGAGAGGCGGGGAAGGAGGTCCGTTCTATGTGCGCAGCCAGTAGTCCGGTCGCGGGGCGTCATGGTCTCGCGGTCCTCGACGCAGAGGAGATCAGGCGTGCGCTCACCAGGATCGCGCACGAGATCCTGGAGCGGACGCACGGCGGTGATCAGGTCATCCTGCTCGGCATTCCGACCCGCGGGGTTCCGCTCGCGGGTCGCCTCGCGGCTCGTATCGGGGAGTTCGAGGGGCTAGAGGTCCCGTGCGGTTCGCTGGACGTCACCATGCACCGGGACGATCTGCGGCTCCACCCGGCTCGCGCGCTGGGTCGAACCGAGCTTCCCGCTGAGGGAGTAGACGGGAAGACCGTTGTCCTGGTCGACGATGTGCTGTATTCGGGCCGGACGGTGCGGGCCGCGCTCGATGCGCTGAACGACCTGGG
>Ga0209839_10000561_pt1 | contig 18690 bp, 18 predicted proteins | sample OrgsoiDNA2013050_FD_185800 | JGI IMG/M metagenome (GOLD analysis project Ga0209839, IMG submission 185800) | Permafrost soil microbial communities from the Arctic, to analyse light accelerated degradation of dissolved organic matter (DOM) -... | ecosystem: Environmental > Terrestrial > Soil >... | reverse complement strand
CTTCGTTGCGCTAAGGCGGCGCCGAAGGCTTATCATAATCTCCAGATTCCTAATAGATAGAAGAAAATAAGTAATTTAATGTCTAGTCTAGAGCCTTAACAATTAAAATCGTGTTTAGAAACAATTTGAAAATCGCCTGGAGAAACCTGCTGAAAAGCAAGACATACTCTTTTATCAATATCGCAGGCCTCGCGGCGGGCATGGCCGTGGCGATGATCATCGGCTTGTGGATTTCTGACGAACTCTCCGCCAACAGGCAGTTTAAAAACTACGAATCGATTTACCAGGTTATGTTGCATCAAACCTTCGACGGGAAAAAGGGTACACAGACTGCCATTCCCTATCCCCTGGGCGAAGAATTAAAAACGAAGTATCCGGATATGAAGGCCGTGGCCATGTGCGACTGGGGACGGAATCATTCACTGGTTTACGCGGATAAAAAAATCAGCAAGCGGGGGTATTTTATAGGTGAAGATGCGGTGGACATGTTTTCCCTGAATATCCTGAGCGGCGACAAAAATCCCCTGCATGACGCGCATTCCATTGTACTGACGGAAGAGACTGCAAAAGCCCTTTTTCCCAATGAAAATCCGCTGAATAAAATAGTCAGGATGGACAATACGGTCGACCTGAAAGTCACCGCCGTGGTAAGCAAGCTGCCTAAGAACAGTTCACTCAGTTTTGATTACCTGATGCCCTTTCAACTGCAGGAGACGATTTATACCTACATCAAATTAAATCATAATGAAACCAACTGGACAGGTAATGACTGGCAGGTTTTTGTTCAGCTGAACGATCAGGCCACGGAAAAAAGCGTAGATGCCAAAATCAAAAATGTAGTGATTTCACATTTTACAGATGAGAATACACTTAAAAACGTAAAACCCGAAGTGTTCATTCACCCGATGTCCAAATGGCGCCTCTATAACGATTTTGAATATGGAGTAAATACAGGCGGCTTTATCAAATACGTCAGAATGTTTGGCATTTTGGGATTGGTGGTGCTGCTCATCGCCTGTATTAATTTCATGAACCTGAGTACTGCCCGCTCAGAAAAGAGAGCCAAAGAAGTGGGTGTGCGTAAAGCGGTCGGTTCGAACCGCAAACAATTGATCCGCCAGTTTCTCAGTGAGTCGATGTTTATTTCCGTGCTCGCCTTCGGGTTCGCCCTGGCGATTGTGTCCCTGGCGCTGCCTTATTTTAACAGGCTGACCGAAAAAGAAATGAGCCTTCAATTTACCAGCCCTTTGTTCTGGATCATTATGATCGTTTTTACACTGCTCACCGGTTTATTGGCGGGCAGTTATCCGGCATTTTATCTTTCATCCTTTAATCCCGTCAACGTTCTGAAAGGAAATTTGAAGATTGGCAGATCAGATGCATTACCCCGGAAAATACTTGTGGTATTGCAATTCGCCAGTTCCGTTATCCTGATGATTGGTACCACGATCATTTACCAGGAAATTCAACACGGCAAAAACCGGCCGATTGGTTTTGATAACAGGGGATTGATTTCTGTGGACTGGTCGGATGATATCAGTAAAAATTATGAGGCGTTGCGCGCTGATCTGCTGCGTTCAGGGGTTGTGAGTTCGATTTGTAAAAGCAATGCCCCTCCCACCGAAATATATAGTTCCAATAGCGGCTGGCAATGGAAGAACAGTCAGCCGGCGGAAAAATCCGTTCTCTTCTCCACCATTGCTACCGACTATGACTATACGAAAACAATGGGCATTAAATTAGTTGCCGGCAGGGATTTCTCAAGGGATTATGCTGATTCCAATTCAGTGATTCTGAATGAGGCTGCGGTGAAAAGGATGGGACTGAAAAATCCGGTGGGAGAGATGATTAGATGGAATAATGCAAAACTGACCGTGATCGGTGTGATTCCTGATATCCAGATGGAATCGCCCTTCCGTCCGATTTCACCCCTGACCCTCATTTTCAATAAAAACTGGACATCCTGTGTGGACGTCAGAATCAATCCAAAAGTATCCGCATCCACAGCCATCAACAAGATTCAGCCCATTTTTGACAGATACAATCCAGCCTTCCCCTTTGTGTATCGTTTTGCCGATACTGAATATGCGAAGAAATTCAATTACGAAGAACTCGTGGGCAACCTGGCTGCCATCATCTCCGTGATCGCCATTTTCATTTCCTGCCTGGGACTTTTTGGCCTGGCTTCATTTACGGCAGAGCAACGCGTCAAGGAGATTGGCGTGCGAAAAGTATTAGGTGCCAGCGTACTCAGTCTTTGGCAATTGCTTTCAAAAGATTTTGTAAAACTGGTATTGATTTCCTGCGCCATTGCTGTGCCGGTCGCATATTATTTTATGAACGAATGGCTAAAAAATTATGACTACAAAATCAATATCGGTTTCGGCGTTTTTGTAATGGTGATTGGATTGTCCATCGTCATTACCCTGGTAACGGTGAGCTTCCAGGCGATTCGGGCAGCCAGGGCGAATCCGACAACCAGCCTTCGTTCTGAATGACTTGTCCGCTGGCTACTCCCGATTTCAAATCAGGAAGCTTTCGTAGCCGCCTGGAAAATGGTGATGAAGTTTTACTTAATATCCGGGTAAGTAATATCGCGCATGAATTATTGCCGAACGTTTATAATTTCGCTTTTGGACCGCCTGACAAACAAGGCAGGATAAATGATCGTGCAGAACTTACGCATATCGATTATTCAAAAGTATTTTCGACAATCCTGCTTTCAGCTTTCACCTATTTGGAACATAACACGAATCACTACCTGGGAGTCGATGGCTCAGATAATAACAGGGCTTTCTTTTACTATAGGGCTATGATGAGAAATTTTAACTATTTGGACAGACATTTTAATGTGTATGGCATTAAATATTTTGTTAGAATTTCCCGTCTCGGCAAAACTCAATATGATAATTCATTTGATTTTGAGGATATTATATCCGAATCCTACAAGATCACCCCTGACCAACAAATTTCACAGCATTCGATGTATAATTATTTCGTTTTCGGGTTGAAAGAAGAGGCTAATTAATATTAGGATTTTAAAAAAAATAGTAACTTTAACTATATGAAAGATCGTGTACGAATCAATATTGAAGCCATAGAAAAAAAAGCCAGGGAAGGGAAAATGCCAGCTAAAATGCCAAGAGCTCCTTACTCCTCCTTGCATAAATTTATAAAGACTAAGGAACAGGCTGACAGATTTATGAAGTCCTTAAGGGATGCAAATTTAGCTTTCTTCGTTCCACTTTTCCTGATCGTTTTTTGTCGGACCTGGCCTCTAGTTATCAGTAGGGAAGGCGTTGCGCAGTTGCTAAATGGATGCTATTTTTGCTTAAATGAAAAACCTACTCTCAATTTGTCTGTTAATTTTATTTTCATTGACTGTCGGCGCCCAGCAAATGACGCTGGATCAATGGAACGAAGAGGCAAAAACCAACATTCGTTGTCTGCCAAAATATGGTCATGTTGAAAAGACGGCAGGTCAGTTGGAAGCCGACACGATATTTATCCAAAACACTCTTACTGAGTTTACTAGCAAAAGGCTGGCTTCAGAACATTTAATCGATTTGGGATTTAAATATATATATCATGATGTAAAAACCGCTATGTACCGGTTCAATCAGGCATATTTACTCGACTCAACAAATTCAGATATCTATTGGGGATACGGAGGGGTGTATATGATACTGCAGGATTACCCCCGGGCAAAGGAGCAATACGAAGAGGGCCTTTTACACGATTCGGTGAATACTCGAATTATGACGGATTACGGAACCTATTTTGTGGTTCAAGACATGCCTGATTCCGCCATTAAGTATTTGTCAAGGTCATATATATTAGACAGTGCCAATCAAAATACGTCTTTCAAACTGGCTGCTTGTTATTATTTTAAGGAGGATTGCAAAAATGCCGTATACTATTACAAAAGATGTAAATCCTTAGGAGGCCAACCCCTAACAAAACAATTCGTGGATTCGCTTCAAACAAAATGCAAGTTCTGATATTTCACTCTTCAATCCAAGGGTATTCATGTAGGATAATGCTTCAGGATATCATATCCCGCAAGACGGGATATACGAACTACCTCGATTGTTCAAGTTTCACCAACTAATCACCGTTAAATCACGGTAGGATAATTCGACAAGATTTTTATTTTCGTTATAGCACCTGGCCATTATCGTGGAATTTAATTATTAATAAAATTTGTAAATTAACTTATAAGTGAATACCTTTATTTTGGATATGGGAGTACTTTAAACAATATGAGAAGTAAGATTGCAAAAAAAATATTATCAGATACACCTGCGGAGATAAGGATATTCGTTCGTCAATATACTGATATTGTACTCCGGATTCATGAGCTTATGCAATTGAATGGATTTACTCAAAAAGTTCTGGCAGACAGGATGAATAAAAAACCTTCTGAAATTAATAAGTGGCTCAAGGGGATCCACAATCTAACTTTGAAGACGATCGCTAAATTAGAAGCTGAATTGGGTGGCTCTATAATATATACTGCTTCTTCCAAGGGAAGAAAACAGTCTGCTAGATAAATTTCTAAAGACCAAAAAGGATTATCATTTCTTTTTGGCGAGATTGATGGACAGTAGGGCTACTTTCCTGCAAATCCGATATAAAGAAAAGACATTTGTTATTGTACTAACGATCGCACAGGTTTATGGAATCTTTTTGATTTTGTATCTGTGTTATAAATTATTGCCATGAAGCAGTTCCTTTCAGCGACTGCCAGCGTGCTGGTATTGATATTTATTTTCTCCTGTAACTACTCTCATAAGGAGCAAAGCCGCGTAGTGTCTGATGTAATGGTAGTTGATAACACAGCAACACCTACTGGCCAGCCGGGTAATGATACGATAGCTTTTCGACAAGAATCGGGTGAACGCAGGTTCGTAAGAACAGCCAGCCTGAGATGTAATGTGAATAAGGTGGATGACGCGGTGACCGGCATAGAAGAAAAAACCAGAGCGCTTGGCGGATTTGTTAGTTTTAGCCGCATGAAAAATACCATTCAGGATTCCACCGGCAAATCGACAAGTGCGGATTCATCAATTCAAACCATACACTTTACAACGGAAGGTTTGCTGGTCCTGAGGGTGCCGGATTACCAGCTGGATAGCCTGGTAGCTGCACTGAGACCCCTGGCTATTTTTATGCTAAACCGCGAAATCAGCGCAGAGGACGTTCATATCCAGATGCTCTCCAACCAACTCATCAATCAGCGGGCGTTAAAGACCCAACACAGGATCACCGCAGACATAGATGTGAAAGGGAAAAAATTATCAGATATTGAACAGGCGGAAAAAACTGCGGAGGATAGAGAAGAAGCTGCCGATAATGCAAAGCTTACTAATCTTTCTTTGGAAGATAAAATAGAATACAGCACCATTTCTGTTGAATTGTATCAGGATCCGGGAATCCGGTACACAACAGTTGCCCAGGAAAGAAATATCACCAAATATGAGCCTCCGTTTTTGGATCAGCTGGGCGAATCTTTTTCCAGTGGCTGGCAGATGGTGAAGGAGCTGGTCATATCGGTAGCTAGATACTGGAGCATCCTCCTTTTATGTGGGTTCGGATATTTTATTTTTATGAAATATTTCCTGACGGTAAAAAAGGAGATGCTCACAACGTCAAAAAATCAGGCAAGCTAGAACCAGCCGTTCTTCATACCACGACAAACTTTCTATCTCTCACTCCGTTCTCAACGATTTAACGGGATTCGCTTTTGCCGCCCTGACGGTATGATAACTGATCGTGAACAAAGCGACCAGTATCACGACGATTGCTGCAAGTCCAAACATCCACCAGCTTATGCTGATCCGGTATGAATAATCCTGCAGCCACTGATGCATGAAATAATAAGCCACCGGCGATGCAATGATAATGGCAATGATAATTAAGCCGAAAAAATCTTTAGAGATCAATGCCGTGATATGCGATACGGATGCACCCAGGACCCTGCGGATGCCGATTTCTTTTGTACGATGTGTTGTAATAAAAGCGACTAATCCCAGCAATCCCAGACTCGTTATTAAAATAGCCATACCGCAAAGCAATGACATCAGCGTTCCCAACTTCCTTTCGGTGCGATACATGGCGTCATATTCATCATCCAGAAAAGAATAACTAAACGGACGCGAGGGTACAAATGCTTGCCAGCGCTTTTCAATCTGGGCAAGAACATTCGGTAATTGACCTGGACCAATCCGCAATAATACACTGCCGAAATATTTCGGGTTATTAAATAATACCACCGGTTCAATTTTATCGTGCATGGAACTGAAATGGAAGTCTTTCATTACGCCAACAATATGACCGGGTCCGGTTAAACCAAGAATAACATTCCTGCCGAGGGCGCCATCCGGTTTAAGATTGTAATGCCGAAGGAATGCTTCGTTGACGATAAATTCATTGATCGTACTGTCTTTTTTAATTTTGGCTGGATCAAAATTCCTGCCTGTCAACAGAGAAATACCAAGTGTCGGGATATAATGGGGGTCGCCGGCAATACCGCCTACAATATGCCAGTCATCGCTGGTGGTTGGATTTGATTTAATAGAGAACCCATTTCCAACAACTGTTCCAAAAGGAGAGCGCCAGGTGAGCGAAACATCCTGTACGCCGCTGATCTTTTTCAATTCGCCGGAAAAAGCATCCAGATTTTTATTAATATCCGAATTGCCGTTAATCAGGAGAACATGTTCCTGATTGAAACCCAGTTTTTCCGATTGCATGTATTTCAGTTGCAATCCCACGATCATCGTTGCCAGGATCAATATCATGGAAATGGTAAACTGGAAAACGACCAGGCTTTTCCTGATGGAAAGTCCCGATTTGCCAGTTTTTGTAAAAGATCCTTTTAAGGTTTCAACAGGTCTGAATCGGGACAGTACAATCGCAGGATAGAACCCGGCCAGCAGAGCCAACACCAACCATCCTCCGATAATGCCGAATAGAAAATGGCTGTCGAGCAGGTCGAAAGGAATGTTTTTACCTAATAAATTATTCAGATACGGCAATAGAAAACTTACTGCAGCAATCGAAATGATGATTGCCGGCAGAACTAGCAAAAATGATTCGGAAAGAAATTGTGTAAAGAGTTGCAGGAAACTCGCGCCGATGGTTTTCCTTACCGCAACTTCTTTGGCCCGGGTAGACGCCTTTGCCGTGGCAAGATTCACATAATTGGCACAGGCGATCAGCAAAACAAGGATCGCAATGGTGATAATGATGCCGATATATTTAAAATCAGTAATGGCCAGTTGATTTGCATAATTATATGCCTGCGTATCGAAATGAACTTTTTTTAGTGGCTCCAGTCTTAAATGAAGTGTGTTTTGAGAAGCCTGTTCGCCTGGATTGCCCGATGGGTTTACCCAGGCATCAATTTTTTTGGAAAGCGCCCTGATATTGGTTCCGGGTCGCAGGAACAGAAATGTTGCGTAGTCCGGGTTGTTCCATTCCACCTTCGCTTCCATATCATCGAAGCCCGTGATACTTCGGAAAGACGTGATAAAATCGAAACTCAAATGAGAATTGGAAGGAACATTTTCGACAACTGCCTTCACCACGTATTCTTTTTTATTATCGATAAGCAAGGCCTGGCCAATAGGATCCGCTGTTCCAAAATATTTTTTGGCCATATCTTTTGTAATCACCAGCATGTTCGGATTGCTCAGCGCGGTGATTATATCGCCGGCGGCAGACTTGAAATCAAATATTTTAAAAAAAGCAGGATCGGCATAGCAGAATTTTTTCTCATCAAAAACAGCGTTCCCGTGACTTATGGTTGGTGCTCTCCATAGCGTGGAGAAGCGGCAAACCTCTTCAATTTCAGGGAATTTCTTTTTGAGCGCAGGCGCAACAAAAACCGGAACGGATGGGGATACAACCTGGTTCCCTCCCATAAGAACATCATAATTCACTCTGTAAATGCGATCTTTTTTCGAATGAAATCCATCAAAGCTCAATTCATACAATACGAAGGAAAGGATCAGCAAGCAACAGGTAATACCAATCGCTAGTCCCGCAAGATTAGTAATGGTAAAGGGCAGATCCTTTCTCAGGGACCTCCACGCCATCCGGATATTATTTTTAAACATTCCAGTAATTATTTGGTTGATAAACTTTCCATGAACCAGGCATCAATAAAATTATAAAGAAAAAATCACCCCCTGAAATTTATAACACGATACTTTTCCCATTTCAAGTGAGATAAAAGACGCGGCCATTTACCAAAAGTCGATTTATATAAAATTCACCCTTTGTGGGGTAATTACTGATACTTCGGGAACACCTGTCCTGATATTCCTTACAATTGATTTATCGATGTCGTCGAAAGTAAGTGTAGGGTATATGTTTCCTGGGTTTATGTATTTAGAGAGATGAAAATAATATTTGGGGTTTTGATACTGGTCATTTTAGCTGCCTGCAAAGATAAATTCTCTCCGGATGTTCATTTTCCCCCGGCCGGATTTCTCGTTGTAGAGGGATATATCAATACCGGCATCGGGCCTACAACAATTACCTTAACGCGGGCAGCCAGTTTGGACAGCATAGCGGTCATTCCTGAACCCGGTGCGCAGGTTGATGTGCAGTCATCGAGCGGTGCGAGTTATCCACTCATGGATCAGGGTGGGGGGAAATATTCGGTTGACCAGATGCCAATCGACCCTAATCAGACATACAGATTGTATATAAAGACTTCCAACGGAAAGGAATATGTTTCCGATTTTTCGCAGGTGAAAATTTCACCACCGATCGATACGATAGGATGGAGTCCCGTCGGCGACGGAATCACGATAAATGTTTCCACCCACGATGACAAGAACAAGAGTATTTATTATCAGTGGCAGTATGAAGAGACCTGGCAATACAATTCGGCATATGATTCCAAGCTTGAGTTTAATCGCAAGGATAGCACGATTTATATAAGGCCCGATAACGAACTGATCCATGCCTGCTGGAGCTCCGATCAGTCGACAGATATCCTTCTCGGCTCTTCGGCAAGTTTAAGTTCTGATATTATTTATCAGTTTCCGCTGACGACCATTTCTTATTCTACAACAAACAAGTTGGTATTACGCTACAGCATTCTGGTAAAGCAGATGGTACTTACCAAGGATTGGTACGAATGGGAACAAAAGCTCAAAAAAAATACAGAACAGCTGGGATCTATTTTTGATCCTCAGCCTTCGGAAACGGGAGGAAATTTGCATTGCGAGACGGATCCGGCTGAAACGGTGGTTGGATTTGTCGGATGCAGTTCCCAAACAGAAGAACGGATTTTTATCGATCGCTCACAAATACCGGCGGTGTCCGTATATAGTGGTTATGAATTATGTGTTCAGGATACTGTTCTGAATATAAAACTTCTGCTATACGTGTATTTTGGGACCGGGTATGGGATTCCAATACAACCTTTTCATGACGAATTTGGAAATCTTGCCAAATATTATGGTTCTTCTACCGGATGTGTAGACTGCCGCCTGAGAGGCGGGACGCTTACGCAACCGGATTTCTGGAAATAAATCATCAAAGTCCTGATCTGTGTAAATCGCCAACTTTAGTCTTCTATTCAATCCTCAGAATTTTTATGGGACTTGCCAGGGCCGCACGAATTAACTGAAAACTGATGGTTAGCAAGGCAATAAACACCGTTCTATAGTAACCCCGGTAAATTGTCTAAGTGTTTCTACTTAGTCACTGCCCTTTAAAAAAAGGTTTCCTAAGTTTAAAAAAATTGTAAATTGAATTACCTATTTAATTCTCCTCCTCCGCATTTATCAGTCCGTACTTATGTAAGTGAATCATTTACTGTTGTATTTGTGTCCATTCGTTCAATTCCGTGAAGAATTTCAGTTAATTTTTATCCCATTCAACAAGTATCATGAATTCTTCCAAATGGATCTATATTGGTGCAATCGGGTTTCTCGTATCGGTGGCACTTTCAATATTATATTTTTATCATGGGCGGCAACTCTTTGGGTCTTCATTGTCTATATTTTATTTCATCCTCTTGTTTCCGCTGGGGATTTCCTCAGCTGCATTCTTGTTCAAGGGATTAAATTCCTACGCGTCATTCAGTGGTAAGTACATGGGGAATGAATTGAAACTGGGCGGTCCTGTCGTGATGTTCTGTTTGGTCTTTGCCGGCGGTTTTTATTTTTATCAACATCCCCCCGCCCAGAGTACCTACACTTTTTCTATTTCTTTTATGGATTCCACGAATCTTGCAAACGTTTTAAAAGGAAGTGCGACCATTAGTTATGGGAACGAAGTAAATATAAAACATCCGCTCGAAAACGGAGCCGTGGTTATTAAAGATGCAACACCCGGAAACGCAATTATTATTAATCCAGGCATTTACGGATATTTTGCAAAACATGGCTTTCGGTATAGTGTTCCATATCCCCCGGATCCGCTGGAAATCTTCATGTATGAAGATCAACTTGTCTTAGGCAAAATGCGTGAACTTCATTCGCGTATTTCAACAGCGCTAAATAACTATGTAAATGACGCAAAAAATTTTAGAGAACTCTTGTCTGACACTATCTATTACATTGATTTATTGCAAAGAGCAGTAGATTCACTTAATACAGGCGCATCGAGGTATGCTACTTCCTTTACAACTTTATACGTTTTAAGAGACAGCTTTTTGACTGCCAATAAAAAATCGAATGTAATAGACACCGTTGTTCTTCAGCAGGCTTTTGATGACTTCAATTTTGTTCATGTAAGACTATTCAGGGATTTTGATTCTATCGTGAGGCCAATGTTAATTGAGTATTATAATGATAAAGACCCTTCCATCAGAAAGAATATTGTCGACCGCATAAAAAACGATGTATTAAACACCTCGCAAAAGCTGAATGATCTTGATATTATTTCAGCAAACGTCAAAAGCTCTTTAAACCTTTGATATGAAAAAAAGCCAATTAATTATTTATTGTCTCCTGACTCTTTTTGCCTGTAACAAGTCTGATACCACAACCAAAGTTCAGGTGGTCGTTCCTGCAATAACAAGCTTTTCACCAACACAGGGAAGTCCTGGTACTGTTATCACGATATCCGGCACAAACCTCGATGTCACGAAATCCGTAACGATAAATGGAAGTGCGGCTTTTTATAAAATTGAAAATAGCTCGAATCTGGAAGCTGTTATTCCTTCTACAGCGAAAACAGGCTTGGTCGGAATTGGATATAGTGGTGGAACGATTTCATCTACCGGTACACTTACAGTTCTGCCGCCTGCTGATACGACTTCGCCTGTAATTACAAACGTATTGCCTGATAATAATCCTACCGGGGGCCCCGTTCTTATACTAGGGACTAATATAGATTCTGTTGCCAGCGTGTCATTTAATGGCGTTTCCGCACATATTGATACAAATTTTGTTGATGCAAATTCTGTAGGAACCCTTACAACTACAGTACCTGGTGGTATTACACCAGGGCTTTGCGAATTGACTATCACGAGAAAAAATGGAACTTTTACCAAAGTGCCGTTTACCATTGTTGATATTTTACCTTTTGACACCGAAACCCAGCCTGATCGGGTTGTTATTAAAAAGCTGGCACCATATATAGTCCGGGTTCCAAATGATTGGTTCAATGAATACGGAAGCAATGGCGACAACGTAAATATCGAAACACCTTATCCGGGACCTTTCAATCTGGGAGGTGTTGAAACAATAAATGATGTTGACTATGGCTTTTATGTTTCTGCCCTCGACACTGTCAAAAAGACGATTGAATTAACAATAAATAGAGGAACTAATCCGGTTGGGGATAGCATAAATGTCAAATACGAAGGACGTTTTGTTGAAGCCAAGGACGCAACACATCAAAGGATTATATTCTTTAACGATCAGGGAAGACAGATTGTAGTGAATACTTCTCTCTAAACAATACCACTCCTATCCAAACGCATATTCTTCCAGGATAATATAATTGCCGGGGAATCCGGAATTTTTAATGGCTTTTTCAGCAAGTTTTCGTGTAGCATACAGATTTTCCAATCCCGAAGTGAAATAAACGCTTAGGATATATTGATAATAATCTGACTCCAGCGGCGGCATATTAACATATACGATTCTGAATTTTGATGTAAGTGTCATAAATGTAATTTTTAAATTAAGAAGTGAATTAAAAAGAAGTATTACATAAAAGATTTATTTTATTAAATATTTATCTGCGCTCATCTTTCCGGCAACTTACCCGTATCCATTAAACGCGGTATATAAAAACTTGAACTTGTTTCACCGGCTAGGGTCTGGATAGTTTTTCGTTATTTCTTCCTGTCTTTCTTTTCTTCGACGGTAACATCCAGACAACGATGGGGAGAAAAATGTAAATCAGGGGGAACAGGAAAAAGATCATTTTTAAAATGACGGGGGCGTAAATGCCAATATCCAGGAAGATGTTTTTTTCCATAAAATCAGTGATATATGATTTATCGAAAAAAACCTTCGGAGGGAAACAGTTTGAGCCCCCTGATTATTCATAGTGTTTCTTTATCCATTCACCCAGGGCATTCACAAACGGTTCCGGGGCCTGCATCACCCAACGGCCCATATAAATGGAAATAGTAACGGCAGGATTGCCGGGTATGCGTACAACAAAGGCATTTGGCATACCGAATGCCGGCTGCTTGCCCGAGGGGGTTATCGTACCCGAATAGGTTTCCTCCCCGGCCTGGATCGTAAAAGGAATGGCGACTTGTTTGCTATCTGCTGGTTTTCGGTAATTGCCTGCCATGAGTGAAAATAAAAACTAGACAAGCTAAAGCTACGGCTTCGCTGGAAAGTTTTGCATAAATTTTCGACAGTGGTGACCGCGCTCGGGTGCAAATAAAAAGAGGTCCTGGAAAGGACCTCCTCAGATTGCTAGCGCTTTGACTGAATCTACCAAAGCGATAGTAATAAACCACTGATTAATCTCTTGAAGGGGTTTGGAAGATATTATGAATAATGACCCGGAACCCAGTGTTCGTGATAATATCCCGGCGCGTAATGACCTGGCACATAATGGCTGCCATAGGCGCGTGCACGGACCACACAGGAACTAAATGTTATTGCGAGAACTGCAAAAATCAGTAAGAGTTTCATGATTGTTTTCATGGCTATACGTTTGGATATTAGAAGGCTCCGGGCTCCAAAGGTTTAATCCCTTATTGACGAAAAGAGGACTTAACAACTGCATAACCAGCTAAAAAACTCATTTGATTTATTCAGGCACAGGGAGAACTGCAGAATCGATTATACGTTCATTGGAAATGCCACAATTACAATCGCAGGTTTTCGGTTTAGGGCCTCGTCAGGGTTTGTTTATTAGATGTTGATAAAGCACTTATTCCATAGAGGCTCTGGCGAATAAATATTATCTGACCCATCTTTGAATAAACCCAAATATGCATATAGTGAGCAGGCATATTTCAATTATCCAGAGTTGAATTATTCTTTTCTTCGCTATCCTTTTTGTTACAATATCAATAACCACAATGACAGCAATTAATGGGGCCAGTAATATAACTCCGAGAAGACTCCATCCACCGGAATCTTTCATATCGAGTAAGCTCACAAATATTCCTACCAGCAAAAAGATAATTACTATAATACAGGGTGAAAATATATGTAGCCAATTCCGTTCTTTGAACATGGATATAGGATTTTCTTATTGTATAACGTTATTTTGATATGTTTCTGATGTGCACGGCTCCGACGGGAATCAGAAGTACTGGGAACTCCCGCGCGACTAAGTGTAAACCCTTATACTGTGGGAAATAAACGGATGAAAATAATGGTCCATGGACAATCCGGTTACTGATCCAACCACCTCAAACGCTGACGTTTTTCTACGGCTCCATTTTTCTGGTAAATAACTCGAAAGTTATTTTTCCAAAGATTATCGTTGAAAACAGGGCCTTTACAAAATAAGGTTTTATAAATTCCTCTTTTATATAATAGGAGAATAAATCTCCAGTGGAAAGGGAAGTAAATATGAATGTTAATATGAGAAATATAGTATTTATGGTGGATCTGGATTGAGAAAAGAACCAGATCGCAATACCGCAAATGGCTATAATATAAGTGGGCGACTCGGCTTTGTGATTAAAAATGACTACCCAGATCAATGTGGAACAAAGAAACCATATTCTAAAATCATAAAATATATACTTCCGAACCTGTATTAAGGGAAGTAGAAATAATAGTAAAGCTATTCCCGTTATGGCATTTTTTGAAATAGTCAGACCAAACCAGCTGTGTAAAATTCCCATCACCGATATCCCGGCTGAATTTTCCCGGTCGGCCCGCAATAACATGATCCAATCTTTATACTGATAAAACAAATGGTATAGATCAGTCACCAGGAGAGGTAAGGTTCCCAGGAATAAAAACCATAATAGGGTAAAAAGCAACAGCTGCATTTTAGATGGATAAAATAAAAATAAAACAAATCCGATGCCTCCGTATATTTTGAGATATACTGAAAAGACTACGAAAAAAGTGGCCAGGAAATACTTTCTATTCTCAAGAGATGTAAATGTCAAAATGAGCAGCGCAGCCATTAATCCATTACTTTGCGCGTTTTGCAAATTGCCGGATAGTTCAATCAGGCAGAAAAGTAATGCCCAAACCTTGTTTAGTTCACTCATTTTTCCGAGCTGGTAAAAACCGATTAATAACGTTATGGTATTAAACAGGTTCCAGAAGAGTAGCCCGATGAAATCGGGTAAATAGGCGAACACAGAAAAAACCAATGAAAAGGTCGGGGAATATTTATAGAGGTCCCATTGTTCTTTGGGATAGGCTATATATAAATCCTGACCATGAATCAGGTGGAAATATGAATTTTTGAAAATAAGATAATTATTGTAATTAGGATACGATCTTCCGGTATAGCCTGTTGGGTAAATGCTGCCGAAATAACATTGAATGGTGGCTATAAGAGCCATTAATAAATAGAGAAAGACAATATGTTTAAAACTAATTTTTGTGAGAATTTTGGAAAGAGCCGGCGCCAGCAGAGTCATTAATTCAAATTATTTTTTAATCTGCTGATATATAACCTGATCCCGAACATAATGAGCAAAATAAGGAGGATCACCCGGGATATTCTCCAGTAGGTCGCCCAGGTTAGCGATCCGAATCTTATGAATATAAAAGACGCGGTCGTAAAACCTAAGAAGGCCATTACAAGGAGCCTGAAGAGTCTGTTGTATTTTTTATAAGTGATATTTTTATCTATTGTCACAGACGGAGTTTAAACTTATTTAATTGTATAATTCGTAGTTGTCAAAATTCATTTTCGAATTACTTTCTATTCCGGAAATATCACGCCCGAAAATAAAACGGAAGAAGATAAACATCAGCGAGAACCAGGACAGGGTTACAAAAAAACTTCCGATTACATCCGTAGCATAGTGAACGTGCAGATATATTCTGCTAAGCCCGATGGCCAGGCCGAAGGCTGCTATGATAATGCTCCATATCCATTTTCCATGGGTGGGTAATTTTGTTTTCCAGACAAGAAATAGTAAAACTCCACTAAAAATGAATCCGCCCAGCGCATGGCCACTGGGAAAGCTATAACCGCCGGCTCCGTTGACCAGGGGATCAGCTGGCCTGGTGCGGTGAAATAAGGCTTTTAATACCCATCCAAGCAGCATGCTGGAAATGGCCATTGTGGAAACCATCATGGAATATTTTACCAGTTTTTTCCTTTTGAGATAAAAGATAATAATTCCATAGCATGGAATAAGAAAAGTGCCCGTTCCAAAAAAGGTGATACATTCCGCGATCTTTATATTTGTCGCGGATATAGCGGGCTTGAAGTAATGCCAGGCCAAATTGTCAATGGCATTTTGGTTTTCCGGAATAACAAAACGTACTAAAAAGTAAAAGAACAACGTGGAAATTAGAAAAAAGCTGAAAACGATCAGGAATTCTACGGAGAACTCGCTGATCGTATGCATAATGTTGATTGAAAACTTTTTGGAACCGGGCCAGCCCCGAAGTTTATTTGACATGATTATTTCGTCAAAGGAATAGATGCCTTTTAAATCAGCATGGTTGGGTGAATCCGGTTTTATTTCTAAAGAAAATGGCGAAGGGAAGAAAAGTCCTGTAGTTACAGCCTGTAATGCAGGCCGATCCCTATTCCGATGTTGTAAGGATACGCTGAAAGAGCACTATGAATATTGATTGGGCTTAGTGTATTTTTAAAGCATGGGGTAAGACTGATCCCCCAGGTTGAATTCATATGATATTCAAGTTCTGCTTTTACCAGGACTCCATAATTTATCTTTTTCAAACCCTTTATGGGAATGGCCGATTCATCCTGGCTGAAACCGGGTCCATATATTTTTGTTTCTACTGTGGCGCTGGTTAGAAAATTTATACTCGCCCCGGCCCCCACCAACAGCGAAAACCGGTTCATTTGCAGGGAATAGGATAATATCAAGGGCACAGTTAAATAATGAAGCTGGCTATATGCTTTTGCAGTCAATACGCTGTCACCCACAGCAGGCTGTATGGTAGAGGAAGGCTGAAGATAACCGTAGCCCGAAATCGTGTTGAACTTAAATTGTACACCGCCACCATCATCTTTAACCGCATAGGACTTGGCAGAATCAATGACGCTGTTTGACCATGAATAGCTTATTCCTGACTGGATCACCCATCTCTTGTTAATCCGGTAATCCAGGTAGAACCCCAGCGATGCCGAAAAAACATTTCTTTCTCTTTCTTCTATTTCCTTGCCATTGGCAGCTGTTGCGTCATCATCTGAAAGCGTATATCCCGCAAATTCCTTGGAAAAATAAGGCATCACGGATATCCTGTTTTTAAAGGGCCGCTTTTCTGGTTTAATGACCGTTAGATCCTGGATTCCCTGACCGGTAACAAGAAGGGGTTTGGCCGGGAGATTTTGTTCGGCATATAATTCGTGATTTTCGATAACGGAGCCGACCTCTTTAGTTTCAGTCACCCAATCCCGTCCGTACTGTACGGCATAATTCTTTTTTACTGTTTTACCCTGTGCCTGATTATTGATGGCCGATGCAATCCTCTTTATCTGTGTATCGCCTGACAAATTTCGATTATGGGTACTCGTTGGAATCGCATCAGCGATATCGTGTTTTTTCCAATGATCATGTATAGTGGCGGGTCCTGCAATTAGAATAACCAACAGACCGTATGTGATCCACCGGTTTCTGCTTTTTTTGATCGCGTAAGCCTTTTCGTTTTCCTTATCCAGCTGTTTTTCGATTACTTCCCATGTTTCAGCGGCAGGATTCTCCCTATGGGATTGAAGTGAATCCTGGAATATTTTATCTACCTGTTTGTTTATCTGTTCGTCCATAAATTCCTATCTCGCCAATTTTAAATCAGGCGTCAGTTGTTTTTTCAAAATACTGCGGGCATCAGACAAATTTGATTTGGAAGTGCCTTCGGTAATATTCAACAGAGAAGCTATTTCGCGGTGTTTCAGACCTTCAAAAACATAAAGATTAAACACCATCCGGTATATCGGCGGCAACGATTGGATAAGCCGGATGAGCTCCCTTTCACTCAGCCTGTCCATATGATCGGTTGGGGTCGTTAAAAAGGATTGTACATCATTCAGAGGGATCAGGACAATTCGGTGAATCTTTCCCCTAAATCTTTGCAGGGCACAATTGATCATAATTTTCCGGAGCCATCCCTCAAACGATCCATTATTTTTAAATTGGGAAATGCACTTATACATTTGAAGAAACCCGTCCTGGAGTACTTCTTCCGCCTCTTCCCGGTTTTTTGAATACCGCAGGCAAAGCGACATCATGGAAGGGCCGTATATATCATAGATCCTGCGCTGGCAGGCTTTGTCCCTGGCCAGGCATCCCTGAATCAGTTTTTGAAGTTCCCTTACTGGTATATTTTGCTCCTTTTCAAACATAGATGCAAAAAATCTGGAAAGGGTTGGGTGGTCGAGGAAATTCCCTTACCCTTTTTTTATCTTCAATATGGTGAATGCTGGCCTGATGCCCGACATATTAAATATAAAAAATATTATCCTTACAGGTCTTTCATATTATCATTTGGCAGGCGGTCTATCAATTTGGCATAGGGATCAATTCCTACGCGAACAGGTTTCCCCTTTACGGTTAGATGAATGGTATGTTGACCCGCCGTGAGTTTATACTTGCTTAGATATAAGGGGTTTACGAGCGACCTTCCTTTTTTGTCCTTCGTATCAGCCGCAAATATGCCGATATCGATATAATCATTCATGTCCCTGGCAACCACATCATTGCCCTTGTCATCGATCCAGACTTTTCCCACATCCACTTTGATGGTCACCTTATACTCATCTTTATTTCCGCCGGGTTCAACCCTGGCCTCGGTTATTTTATTGTCGTACAACGTGATCTTCTGCCAGGTATCCGATAAATAATATTGTAAGGAATCCGGCACGTGCTTCTGAAGACATTCGTAGAGATTATTTGCGCCCGCAAATGGCGGATCTGTTTTAAACGCATACGTGTTTCTAAATTCGCGCAGCGCGGCATTCAGACTATCCTCACCGATCAGGTCCCTCAGGCCATATAAAACAAACCCGGCTTTGCCACCCCACTCAAACCATTCATTGGCTCTGACCAGGGGGTGCTCTTTATTTTCCAAACGC
>Ga0209839_10000559_pt1 | contig 18697 bp, 16 predicted proteins | sample OrgsoiDNA2013050_FD_185800 | JGI IMG/M metagenome (GOLD analysis project Ga0209839, IMG submission 185800) | Permafrost soil microbial communities from the Arctic, to analyse light accelerated degradation of dissolved organic matter (DOM) -... | ecosystem: Environmental > Terrestrial > Soil >... | reverse complement strand
TCTTGCGCAGGTAGATGGTGCCCGCGGTGGTGGTGCTGGCCGCGCCGGCGGTGTTCCAGAGCCAGTCCGCGGTCGGCGTCCCGGAGTACGAGGGGACCGTGCTCGCCGCAGGCAGGGCAGCGGCACCGCCCCAGCCGCTGTCGTCATAGCCGGGCTGCGTCCACCCCGGCTTCGCCAGGCGCGCATCGTATGTCTCGGCGGCCGGCGAGTTGGCGGTCGTGGGGCCGGTGGTGACCTTCCAGGAACCGTCGCTCACCACCTGCGCCGAGGTGCCGTCGGCGTACCACACGTCGAGTTCGAGCTTCAGCGTGGGCTCGCCCGGCTGCCAGGACTCGCCGCTGGCCGGGTAGTCGTCGGCACCGCCGGCGTAGAAGCCATTGCCGAGGCTCACCGCGAGCGCGTCGGACCCGGGGCGCACCAGCCGCGTGACGTCGTAGGTGGAGTAGTCCACGGTCTTGTCGTAGGTGGTGAAGTCCGTGTTAAGCACATCATCGGTCACCGAGTGCCCGTTGACGTACAGGTACGGGTAGCTGAGGCCCGCGACGTAGAGGCGCGCCCGGGTGATGACCTGGCTGCCTGGCCGGCCCCCCGACTGGCTCGCCAGCGTGAAGTCCTTGCGCAGCAGCAGTTCGCTGCCGCCAGCCGGCGTGGGGCTGGTGATCCAGCTGCCCTGGAACTGGCTGGGGTCAAGGAACGCGGTCTCGAACCACACGGGCTGGCTCCACGGCGAGAGCCTCCCGCCGTTGTCCCGCACGCGGACCTGCCAGTAGTAGCGGGTCTGGGACGCGAGCGCCGGGCCTGCGTAGGACACGTCGAACGACTGCGCGGAGTGCACGGTGCCCGAGTCCCACACCAGGTCCCGGCCGCTCGCCAGGCCGTTCTCGTCGTGGGCGACGCGGATCTCGTACTGGCTCTGCGAGACCCCCCGCGCGGCCGAGGTGATCACCCAGCCGAGTTGCGGATGGCTGTCACCGATCCCGAGGGGATCGGTCGAGTGGTCGGTGGTCAGCGAGCCGACGGTCGCCGTCGCCGGGGCGGGCTGAGCCGCCTGCCTGGCCGGCAGGGCGCTGGCCGCCGTGGCACCGGTGAGCGTGAGCACCCCGAGGGCCAGGGAGAACACGCCCGCGGCGGCGGCCCGCAGTCGGCGTCTGCGTGGGTTGTTGGAGGGACCGGCCCGATGCGATGAAGGCGCCCGGCGGCGCTGCCTCGCCATCATGTGATACCTGCCTTTGGTATGGGGCTAGAGACCTGGCTGGCGTTCACCTGCCCGCGACCCAACGCAGCGCCACAGGCATTGAAACGTCCCAATCACCCAAAGCCAACTACCGCGCCCGGTGATAGGCAACAGATGTGGCCGGAACCGGACACGGGATTCCGCGGCCAGTCCGGCACGACCTCGCGCGTGGCTGCTGGCAAGCGTGCGCCGGAGTCGCCGCAGATCCCGCAGAGCCGGGGGACCGGCAAGCGGATCCGGCACCAGGGCATGTCGGCGAACGCGAGGCGTCCGCTGATTCAGATCCGCTGAGAAGCTCGCCTATGGCGCGGACTCGCCGGTGGCCGGCGCTTCGCGGGACGGACTCAGCCCGGCCCAGGCCCGCTGCCTGCACTCTTTACGCCACCCACTGGTGCCGTGCCAAAACCCTGACCGTGCCGTGCTTGCCGCCCTGGCCAGGCTGCTGCCCGGGCACCTGCGGCTGCACCGCATCGTGACTCCGGCCACCTTGCTGGCCTGGCACAGGCGCCTGGTCAAGAGAAAGTGGACGTACCCGGACGCTGCAGGACGCCCGCCGGCGCCGGATGCCGTCCGGGCGCTAGTGGAGCAGCTGGCCCGGGAGAATCCTCGCTGGGGGTACCGGCGCATTCAGGGCGAGCTGGCCGGCCTGGGTTACCGGATAGGGGAAGGGACGATCCGCCGGATCCTGGCCGCCGCAGGTCTCGGGCCAGCGCCCCGGCGGGCGTCGCCGACCTGGCGGCAGTTCCTGGCTGCCCAGGCGTCAGGGATCCTTGCGTGCGACTTCCTGCATGTGGATACCGTGCTGCTGCGGCGCGTGTATGTCTTGTTCGTCATGGAGATCGAGAGCCTGGCCGTGCACATCCTGGGCGTCACCGCGCATCCGACCGGGGCCTGGACTGCCCAGCAGGCCCGCAACCTGATAATGGACCTCGGCGAGCGGGCCGGGAAGTTCCGGTTCCTGTCCGCGACCGGGACGGCAAGTTTACCGTGGCCTTTGATGAGGTCTTCGCCGGGAATGGCACCCGGGTGATCAGGACGCCGGCCCGGTCGCCGCGGGCGAAACAGTGGGCTTCACACTGCACCTCTTCTGGTCGGTGGGGCGGGTTCTGCTCTGGTTCTGGTGGAGATGGTAGCGGTGGGGGCAGACAGGCGGTCACGCCGCCGGTCCCGTCACCGACCCCGTTCGGGCCGTCTTCCATGTTGATCGGCGCGATGCACAGATCGGGGACTGCGGGGACCTGGCCGATGTAGGACGAGCCGCAGGGTTTTCGGCACCCACAGGCCCGAACTCCAGCCGCGCGGATTACCGATCAAGCACCGGTTTCCCTGGGCTCCCAGGTGGCGTGTTTCCAGGCGAGCGGGATTACCGGAACCTTCGGCTGACCTGTCAGCCGCCTGAGTCGCGACGCTCTGTTACCGCCGCGCGGCAAGGACCGGCACGGTACGATAACAGTGCTCGCTTGCGCGACCTATCGTGGGCTCAGGGGGTACCGCATGAGCGTGGACATGATCGCTCCAGAGTGGATGCACTCGCAGATCACCGCGGCGGAATACGAGTCGTGGTCCGAGGAGCAGTGCGCTGGCATCGAGATCGTGGACGGGATGGTCGTCGTGAGCCCGAGCGCCTCGAAACGGCATAACCGTCTCGCCCGGATACTGGCCAACGCCCTTGACGCCTCGGCCGGGCCGGACTGGAACGCCGACACCGACTTCGATGTCCGGCTGCAGGACGTGCCGCTGACCAACCGCCGCCCGGACGTCGTCGTATACCGGGCCGACACCATCGACGTGACGCCCACCCGCCCCGAGCACGTGCTGCTGGTGGCGGAGATCGTCTCGCCGGGCTCGGAGACCACCGACCGGATCGTGAAGCTCGACCAGTACGCACGCGCAGGCATTCTCTTCTACTGGCGCGTGGAGCTGACCGCGACAGGCATCCCGGTCGTATACACCTACCTGAACGACTCTGCGAGCAGGCGGTACCGGGACAGCGAGGTATTCACCGGACTCGTCAAGGCCACCGCGCCCTTCCCGGTCGAGATCGACCTGTCCAGCCTCGGGTAACAGCCAAGGCCCACCCAGGGCGGACAAGATGATCCGCCGCGTCCGATGTACCTCGCGTGTGGCCCCGAAACGGCCTCCACGAGGCCGACCGAATCGGGTATAATACCAAGTCAGGGCGACTACAGCGGGGTGCGCCGCGAGGGATTTGAACCCCCCAACCCGCGGATTAAGAGTCCGCTGCTCTGCTATCAGATCAGTGCTCTCCATGTCGCTCCGTGCCGGGCTGTGCGCGACTCAGCCCGTTCCGGTGCCGCGTGGTGTCAGGCGCGCCGGGACCGCCGCTGGCTGTTCCTGACCGGCATCCGCGGCCTGCTCGTCATCGCTCTCGACGACCGCGAGCGCGCCGAATCCGCCTACCAGGCGCTGCTGCCCTTCGCAGCCCGGCCCGCCGGAGCCGACACGATGTTGATTACCCTCTGGCCCGTGGCCCATATCCTCGGCGACCTCGCCCGCTACCTCGGCATCCCCGGCGCGCAAGCCCACTACCAGCATGCGCTCGCCATAGCCGAGCAGGCGCACGTGGAGCCGTGGCGCGAGGCCGCCATAAGGCGCCTGGATTAGCGGCCACCAGTACCTGCCGGGCATCGGGGAGGCAGGGCGCCAGCCCGACGCCGGTCTGCTGGGCCAGCACGCCGGTGACCAGAGGCTGTGGGGCCAGCTGACCGAGCAGCTCCCCGTCGGCACGTCGTCGGCGCTGCTGTTGTTGCTGGACGTGCCCGAGGACGGGAAACGTCGTGTCAGCGAACTGGAGCGACTACGCAAGGGCGTGTTCCGGCCCAGCTCCAAGGGCATGGTTGCCGCTCTCGACCGACTGGCGGACCGAAGGAAGCGCGGGACCAGCACCGGCCCTCCGGGGTCGGCGAGGATCGCAACCCGCCGAACACCGCCGACGCCGACCGGTCCAGCTCACCAGCACCGGGCCGAGCACCAGCTGGACCTGATCCGCGCCGAGGCCGGCCGCCGCAGCGTTACGATCCACATCACCCCGGCACCAAGCAGGGCCAGTACACACTCGGCGCCTGACCGGCCACTTCACTCCAAAGGAGCTGCACCCTGGCGACAGCATCGTGGTGGACAAGCTCCAGGATAATGCCACGAGCGCCAGAGGGGTCGGGGTGACGTTCATTCCGACCGTCTTCGGCAGTCCGCACCTGGTGGCGGTGTACTCACGGCGCTGGCGGCCCGTGGTGCAGTATCCGGCCGGCGGGACCGGCGACCCGGAGCCGGTGTCGCTGGAGGCTGTCGAGCGCAGGCTCGACGCACTGGCGCACCCGGTCCGGCTCCGGCTGGTGCGCACGCTCACGCGCAGCTCGCACACCACCAGCGAGCTGGCGTTCGCCTGGGACCTGACGGCCCCGGAGGTCTCCCGTCACCTCGCGGTCCTGCGTCGCGCCGGACTGCTCACCACCGAGCGGCGCGGCCGCTACGTGCACTACTCCGTGGACCTTCTGGCGCTGACGGCGCTGGGCGCGGACCTGCTGGCGGCGATGCTGAGGTAGCCGGTCCCGAAGCCTCAGATGACAGCAAGAAGACGTCAGCTTGCGCGGGTCGCCGCCCACGCCGCGATGTCGGCAATGACCGCGGCGTCGACTCCGGAAGGATCCCCTAGCGCAGGATGTGAGGACAAGACGCGCACGACCATCGAGTCGGCGCACGCCTGGGACCTGGTGCCCCCGAGGTCTCCCGCCACCTCGCGGCACCGACCTGCCGGCCGGCACGCCGGCCCGTTCGCCGTCACCGGCACCAGGTCGGCGCCTTACCGGGGGTAAATCATCAGGAGCAAGGCGTGGCTATCGGGTTCCAGGCCCTGGTAGATGTGCGGCTGGGCGGCGTCGTGGTGAATGGAGTCGCCGACAGCGAGGTCGGCAGGGTGGGCCGCCGGGCCTGCCCTGACGGCGCCACGGGTGACGATGAGGCATTCCCGCACGCCGGTCAGGTGGGGGTCGGAGGACTGCTGCCTGCCGTCGATGGCGAGTTCGTAAACCTCGACGGTGCCGGGTGCTGCCAGCCGGTGCAGCAGCCTGGCGTGCACTGAGGCGCCGTCTGCCCGGGCGCCTTCGCCGGCCCGGACTACCACCGTTGGCGCCGGCTGGTTGTCCAGCAGTTCGCCGAGCGGGATCCCGAGCGTGGTTGCCAGCGCCCATAGCGTGCTCAGCGTTGGATTTCCGCCACCGAGTTCGAGGGCGTGCAGGGTGGACTTGCCGAGGTCCGCCGCAGCCGCCAGCTCCGCCAGTGACATGCCCGCGGCGCGGCGGTGCCGGCGCAGGTTGCGCCCTACGGTGTCTGAGATCGCCATGTCGTTCATTTTACTGTGATAATCGTCCCGTATAGCGAAATCGCGAGTGAGCCGCCTGCTGATCGGAGGAGTCCCTATGCCCGTCTCGCGCCTGGCACACATCCAGGGAATCGGCGTAGACGAGATTGGCGATGCCGCCGATGCCTCCGGGAATCTTGATCTTCTCCGGCTGGAGAACCTCGACACCGATGTCCCGCCGCCTTCGGTCGCCCGGGAGATCACCCGCGCCGCGGTAGGAGCCGATGATGCCAACAGCTACCTGCCTTTCCAGGGGCATCGGGTGCTGCGGGAGGCCGCGGCCGAGCATGTCAGCGCTATGACCGGCAGCAGGTACGACCCGGGCACCCAGTGCGTCGGCGTGGCGGGCGGCCTCAACGGCATCCTCAACGTCCTGCTGGCGACCGTCGAGCCGGGGCAGGAAGTAGTCATCGCCGACCCGGTCTATGCCGGCCTGGTCAACCGCATCCGGCTCGCGGGCGGCATTCCCCGCCATGTGCCGTGCGTTCCCGGTGAGCGCGGCTGGGCAACCGACCCGGGTGAACTGGCGGCGGCCATCGGGCCGCAGACGGCCGCGGTGCTGCTGATGAGCCCGGCCATGCCCACCGGCGCCGTCCTGTCCGGCGAGCACTTCGACGCCATCGTCGGCCCGGTCAACCGCCATGGTGCGTGGGTCATCTGGGATGCCGCGATGGAGCGGCTGGTCTTCGGCGGCAGACGGCCCGTGCATCCGGGTGCCCACCCGGACTTGGCCTCCCGGACGATCACCGTCGGCTCCGCCTCCAAGGAACTGCGCATGATCGGCTGGCGCGTGGGCTGGGTAGCCGGGCCTTCGCCGATCATGAATGACATCGGCCTGGTCGGGCTGACCAACGTGGTCTGCCAGGTCGGCATCGCCCAGAAGGCCGTGGCCGCGGCGCTGCGGGATCCCGGTGCCGCAGCTGACGTGGCAGCCGCGGCTCGCCTGTGGCAGCACCGGTGCGAGCACATCCTCGATCAGCTCACGGGTTATCCCTGCATCCGCCCGGACGGCGGGTGGTCGCTCCTGATCGACTGCGCCAGCATGGGCATACCCGCCGCGCAGGCGTCGCGGCGCCTGTTCACCCGCGGCGAGATCGCGGCCACACCGATGACCGGCTGGGGCCCGAGCGGCCAGCGTTACCTCCGCCTCGTTTTCGCCAACGAGCCGGTCGAAAGACTCGGCGACCTGCGGACACGCTTCGATGCCGCACTGGCCTGAGGCAGGAGGAGTCCCGGCCGCGCCGCGGGCTGGGCAGGTAAGCCGTCACGTGCGCCGCTGCCGGGACCGAGTCACAGTATCGCTAGCCGAAAGGACGCTGAATAATGCCTTTGCCCTGGTCTGCCGAGCTGGCCGGTCGCATCCACGAGCACGTCATCACGAGCGAGCTGCTTAAGGGCAACCCGCTCGGTGACCCCCACGAGCGGCCGTTGATGGTCTACACGCCCCCTGGCTACGACGATTCGCCGGACCAGCGATACCCCGCGGTGTACGTGATCCAGGGGTACACCGGGCACGTGGCGATGTGGCGGAGGCGAGCGCCGTTCCGGCAGCCCTTCCCCGAGACAGCCGACGCCATGTTTGCCCGCGGGGAGGCGCCGCCCGCGATTGTCGTGTACGCGGACGCGTGGACGTCCTATGGCGGAAGCCAGTTCGTCGATTCGCCGGGCACAGGGAAGTATCACTCCTATCTGTGCGAGGAGGTCGTGCCGTGGGTGGATGCCCGGTACCGGACGATCCGGGATGCGGCCCACCGGGCGATCGCGGGCAAGTCCAGCGGCGGGTTCGGCGCGATGATCACGCCGATGCTCCGGCCCGACCTGTTCGGCGCGCTGGCCACCCACGCCGGCGACGCCCTGTACGAGTACTGCTACTTGCCGGAGTTCGCCGCATCGTTCCGGCACCTGCGCGCCTACGACGGCGACATCTTCCGCTGGTGGGACGACTTCCGGTCCCGGGTCGCTTTCACCCGGCCCGAGGACATGACGCTGCTGACGGTGCTGGGGGTCTCCGCGTGCTTCTCGGCGCGCGATGACGGCACACCGGAACTGCCATTCGACGCCGGGACCGGGGTGCTACGCCCGGACGCATGGCAACGATGGCTCGAGTGGGACCCCGTCCGGATGGTTCCCGAGTACGCGGACGCACTGCGGTCCATGCGGGGCATCTGGATCGACGCCGGGACCAGCGACGACTTCTACCTGGACGCCGGAGCATCGGCGTTCCGTGCCGCGCTGGAATCAGCAGGTGTTCCCGACGACGCGATCCACTACGAACTCTTCGACGCCGCGCACGCAGCCATCGAATACAGATACCCGCTCTCACTCGCATGGCTCTGCAAGCAAATGACTCCGTAACCGCCGCCATGCGCGCGCAACGACAACACGAGGCAGGTGATCTAGCGGCTCAGCCCTCATGCTGGCCGGGGTCAGGACACGGAGTGGAATGCGATCACTGCGCGGCCGGCGTTGTAGAGGGCATCGGCGACGGTGCTGGGTTCGCTGAGGTAGCCGCTGACCATGGCCCCGTCGCGCAGCATCACCAGCTGGTCGGCGACCCTGGCTGAGTCCGGGATGCTGATCTCGTCGAGGAGATCCTGGATGGTCTGCTTGAACCAGCGGCGATGGGCGTCCGCCACCCGCCGTACCGGATGTTCCGGATCGGCATACTCAGCCGCCGCGTTGATGAACGGGCACCCTCGGAATCCGGGACGGCAGCTCTCGGCACCGATTGCCTCGGCGATGATCCGGAATACATCGGGCGCGTCGTCGGCCGACTGCCGGGCGTGGGCGATCGCATCGCGCTCCCGCTTCGCCCGGCGCTCGAGGTAGGCGACGATCAGGTTGTCCTTCGTCGGGAAGTGGCGGTAGAACGTGACCTTCGTGATGCCTACCTGGGCGATAATCTTCTCGGCGCTCACCGCGCGCAGTCCCTGCGCGTAGAACAGCTCGGTCGCGGCTTCCACGATGCGCTGCCGCATCGGGACCTTCGGTGCCGGCCGTCCGGCGGGCGTCCTGCCCGCGGTCGCGTCTTCGTCCGTCGTGTTGCCCATCAGGCTGCCTCACCCATCGTGCCAGTGTGCCTCACCCGTCCTGCAGCGACCTGCGTCGCGGAGGGCTCCGGCTCGGCTTGCGCATCTCCGCCGGGCCGCGTAGCGTCCAAGTAGAGTTACTAGTAAGTCTACCTGGTGATTCCCGGAGGAGCACATGCTGCGGCGTTTCCAGTACGAGGTCCTGGCCGAGGAACTGAGTCGCTCTTGGGGGATTGTTGATCCCCCGACCTGCTGGCATTAGCGTCGCTACCGGGATATGCCCGGATCTGGGAAGGGGCTCGTTGATGCTGCTGGACCGCCGGGTTGAGCGCGAGCATATTGACCGCGTCCTTGCCGCGCCCCAGGAGGGTTTGAGCGGGGTGCTGGTGCTGCGGGGGGAACCGGGGATCGGCAAGACGGCCCTGCTCGACTACGCGGTGCAGGCTGCCGCGGACCTGCGGGTTGTGCGGCTGGCAGGGATCGAGTCGGAGATGGAGCTGGGCTTCTCTTCGCTGCACCAGGTTCTCTTGCCGTTCCTCGGCGGTCTCGACCAGCTACCGGCGCCGCAGGGCGCTGCCCTGGGCTCGGCGTTCGGGTTGCGTGATAGCGGCCTGCCTGACCGGCTGGTGGTGGGCCTGGCGTCCTTGAGTCTGCTGGCTGCGGCCGCTTCCGATAGGCCGCTCCTGTGCGTGGTGGATGATGCGCAATGGCTGGATCGGGAATCGGCGGCGGTTCTGGCGTTCGTGGCACGGCGGCTTCTAGCCGACCGCATCGCGATGATCTTTGCTGTGCGGGAGCCTTCCGGGCGTCCGGTCTCGTTCGACGGGCTGCCGGACGTGCAGCTGCGGGGCCTGCCGGAGGTGGAAGCGCAGGAGCTGCTCTCGTCCGCCGTCGGCGGCGGGGTCGATAGCCTGGTTGCCGCCCGGATAATCGCCGAGACCGCCGGGAACCCGCTGGGTCTTATCGAGCTGGGTGGTGAGCTGTCCGCGGGCGAGCTGGGCAGGCACGTGGCGCTGCCGGATCCGCTTCCGCTCGGCCGGCGGCTAGAAGCCCGGTTCCTCGGGCAGGTCCGCCGCCTTCCGGCCGATACCCAGCTTCTCCTGCTGTGTGTTGCGGCTGACGCGACTGGTGATGCGGAACTGCTGTGGCGAGCCGCAGATCACCTGGGCATTCCTGCCGGTGCGGCGGCTGCTGCCGAAGAGCAGGATCTTCTGGCCTTCAGGTCACCGGTGCGGTTCCGTCATCCGCTGATCCGCGCGGCGCTCTACCACGGCGCGCCCGTGCATGACCGGCGGCGGGTGCACGCGGCTCTGGCCGAGGCCACCGATCCCGTTCTCGACGGTGACCGGCGGGCATGGCACCGTGCCGCCGCCGCTGCTGGCCGCGACGAAGTGGTCGCCGTCGAGCTTGAGCGCGCCGCTGGCCGGGCGGGACGCCGTGGGGGCTACGCCGCTGCGGGTGCCTTCCTCGCCCGCGCTGCGGCGCTGACACCCGACACCCGCCAGCGGGTACGGCGGCTCCTCGCCGCCGCCCGGGATGAGTGCACCGCAGGAAATCCGGGCAGAGCCCAGGCGCTGCTGGAGGAGGCGGCAGCCGATCTTGACGGCCCCTACGAGCGAGGGCTGGCGAAGCGAGTCGAGGGAGACATCTGCCTGGCTGCGGATCAGCCGGCTGAAGCGGCGCAGTTGCTGCTCGCGGCGGCCGATGAGCTCGCCGACGTTGATCGTAGCCTGGCGCGCGACGCTCTCATGGACGCGCTGACCGCGGCCGGGATCACTAGGCGCTTTTCCGCTCCCGGGGCTGACGCCCGCGCGGTCGCCCGCGCCGTGCGTGCCCTCCCGGTTTGGCGGGGCGCGTCCCCGACAGCCCGCGATTTGCTCCTCGACGCCTACGCCGCGTATCTCCTGGACGGCCCTGCCGCCGCGGCGTCCCTGATACGGCATGCCCAGGCTGCCCTCGATCAGGACGAAGCCAGCGGGCCTGTCCCGTTCAGCTATCTCCGCATTGCCTGCTGGATGGCCTGTGCTACCTGGGATGACAACCGGGCGCACGCAATAGTCCGCAAGGGAGTGGAGCAGGCCCGTCGGCAAGGAGCGATGACCCCGCTAGCGATGCTGCTCGTCCTGCTCGGCGAGTCCTGCCTGCTCGCGGGGGAGATCGGCCCCGCGCGGGAAGCCTTCGCGGAGCGCCGCGAGATCAAGTCAGCTGCGGCCGACTTCTGCAGGACCGGCGAGGTTGTCGTCCTGGCCTGGCGAGGCGAGGAACGCGCCGCCCGGTCTCTGGCCGCAGTCGTCACTGAGGATGCGACGCGGCGGCAGCACGGCTGGAGGGTCGTCTGGGTCGAATACGCGCTCAGCGTGCTGGAGCTGGCCCTCGGCCATTACCGCGACGCGTTGGACAGCGTGACCCATGACTACGAGGAAAACCCTGTGCTGGCCGCGCTGGCCTGGCCAGACCAGATTGAGGCCGCTGTGCGCTGCGGCGAAACACAGCTCGCCAGCGAGATACTTGACCGGCTCGCGCAGCGTTCCAGCGGCAGCACCGCCGGTCCGGCGGTCGGCTTGCTCGCCCGGTCGCGAGCGTTGCTCGCTGACGACCACGACGCCGAGCGCCTCTATCTCCAGGCCATCGATCAGCTGAGTGGCTGCCGCGGACCGGCCCACCTTGCCCGGGCCTGCCTGGTCTACGGGGAGTGGCTGCGGCGGGAAAACCGCGGCAGCGACGCCCGGCGGCAACTGCAGATCGCCTGGGAGCTGTTCACTGAAATCGGCGCAGGGGCATTCGCCGAACGCGCCCGCAGGGAACTGGCTGCCACCGGCGCAGCTGCCGGCAAACTGGCAGCTGAACGGCCGTCGCAGCTCACCCCGCAGGAGGAGAATGTTGCGCGCCTGGCGGCAACAGGTGCCACGAACACGGAGATCGCCGCGGAGCTGTTCATCAGCCCGAGCACCGTCGATTACCACCTGCGCAAGGTGTTCCGGAAGTTCGGCATTGCGTCACGGCGGCAGCTGCGCCGGATGCAACTTGAAGGTGTGTAGAAGCGGCCTGACGCCCCGCTAACCGGTCGGCCGGAGCGTTCTCTGCCGCGACGGAATCGCGCCGGTACTCCTCATCCCGCCACGCCTCCTGATCCTCAGGCACCGCCAAGGCACGGGGCGCCGGCGTCGTTCGCGTAGCGGAACCACGAAGCCGCTGCGCGTTGGCGACTACGAGCCGCGCGGTTCGCGGACTACGCGCTTTGCGGGACTCGGGGACGGCACCCACGCGCGGAATATGGCAGTCAGCTACCCAGGCTGGCGAGCCGATGGATCACCCGCCAGGGAACGCTGCACGTCGTCAGCCCACCGACATCTGGGCCATTTCCGGCCCGGAAGGAGCGATTCGATGAAATTTCCCCATGCTGCGCGGCTAACCAGGCTGCGCTTCGGCCTGCTGGCCGCCGTCCTGGCGGTCGCTGGCCTGTTCGCCGCTTCCGCCCAGATTGCCTCCGCCAGCCCCAGCCGGGCCGCCACCGGGCCCAAGCCCACGATCGTGCTGGAGCATGGCGCGTGGGCCGATTCCGGCAGCTGGAACGGTGTGGTCCAGCGCCTGCAGCATGACGGGTACAAGGTGTACGCCCCACCCGACCCGCTGCAGGGCCTGAAGTACGACACCGCGACCCTGAAGGACTTCCTCGGCACCATCCCCGGGCACATCGTCCTGGCCGGGCACTCCTATGGGGGGATGGTCATCACCAACGCGGCTACGGGCAACAAGAACGTCAAGGCTCTCGTGTACGACGACGCGTTCATCCCGGCTAAGGGCGATACGGCCGGGAGCCTGAGCGGCGCACGGCCCGGGTCCTGTCTCGCCGTCGCGAACCCGGCGACAGTGTTCAACTTGGTGCCGTTCCCCGGCGCCCCAAAGGGCGTCGTTGACGCATATGTCAAGCCGAGCGTGTTCCCCGGCTGCTTCGCCAATGGTCTTCCAGCGAGTGAAGGCGCGGTGCTGGCGGCTACCCAGCGGCCGCTCGCGACCAGCGTGCTGACTGATAAGTCTGGCGTCCCGGCCTGGAAGACCATCCCGTCCTGGGCTGTCGTCGGCACCGCTGACCACGTCATCCCTCCGGCCGAGCAGCTGTTCATGGCCAAGCGGGCAGGCGCGCATATCACGGAGGTGCACGCGCCGCACCTGTCGATGATCTCCAACCCGGGGGTCGTGACCAGGACCATCATCGCCGCCGCCAAGGCCACCGGCTGACACCAGCGGAGTCGGACGACACAAGGCCGCGGCCGGCGTGAGGCCAGGAAGGGAGACGAAGATGCGAGATCCAGATCTCACCATCGCGCCGGGCCGCGGCACCCGGCGCCTACATCAGCTAGCCGCCACCTATCCCGCACCTGCTCGAGCCCTCCGCTAAGCCCTCACAGACAGGAAATGTCATGACCGCACCGCGCACGCCCGTCGTTTTCATCCACGGACTGTGGCTGCACGCCACCAGTTGGACCCCGTGGCTGGAGCTGTTCACCCAGGCCGGCTACGACCCCATCGCCCCCGGCTGGCCCGGCGAGCCCGACACGACCGAGCAGGCCAGGCAGCAGCCAGAGCTAGTAGCGAACACCAGCATCGACGACGTCACCGCTCACTACACCAAGATCATCGACTCCCTCGACGCCAGCCCGGTCATCATCGGGCACTCCTTCGGCGGCCTGATCGCCGAGAAGCTGCTCGGCCAGGGCATCGGCGCCGGCGCCGTCGCCATCGACCCCGCGCAGATTAAGGGCGTCCTCCCGCTGCCGCTGGCCCAGCTCCGCGCGGCCTTGCCCGCCCTGGGCAACCCGGCGAATCTGCACAAGGCCGTGTCTCTCACCGAGAAAGAGTTCAAGTTCGGCTTCGGCAACGCGCTGTCCGAGCAAGAGTCCGGCGAGCTGTTCGGCAAGTGGGCGATTCCCGCTCCGGCCCGCCCGCTGTTCCAGGCAGCGGCGGCCAACTTCTCCCGCCACTCAGAGGCGAAAGTAGATACCGGCAACCAGGCCCGCGGCCCGCTGCTGCTCATCTCCGGTGCCGAGGACCATACTGTCCCGGACGTGGTCACCCGCTCGACCCTGAAGCAGTACCGGCACTCAACTGCCGTGACCGAGCTGAAGCAGTTCGAGCACCGCGGCCACTCCCTGACCATCGACAGCGGCTGGAAAGAGGTCGCCGAAGCCGTCCTGCAATGGCTGCGAGCGCACGGAATCTGACCAAGCGGGCGAGCGCACTCACAGCGGTAATCTGCGGCGACGTTGCCAGGTGGGTGATGTGGTCTCGGGCATTGGCTGGGTCCTTTCACTGCTGGTAGAGCTCGCTGAGTACCTCCTCCCAGCGCGCCCGTTCCGGCGCGCCGGCTGCCACGGTCTCAAGCGGGGCGTCGAGCTGGCCGAACACGTGGCCGAGGGCGGCTTCGAGGCGCTGCTTGATGTCGGTGAGGCGCAGCGACGTGAGGCCGATGTCAAAGAAACTGGTGCTGCCAAGCGCGGCTGACGCACTACTGACGGCGTGCTGAGCCGGCCGGGGACCCTGGTCGTCGTGTTCACACCGATCTCCTGGGTCACAAGCTCGCGCCACGGGTGAGCGGGTGAGCGGGTGAGCGGGTGACCCAGCAGGCCCGTAACCTGCTGACGGGGTCATTGTTTTCGTGTCATGAACTCGTTGAACTCGGCGTCGGCAGTTGCGTCCACGGCCACCTCCCTCACCCGTCATGACGGCGGCAGTGGCCTACGCCGTTGGATGCGATTCAGGCGATCAGGGTCCCCGGTCCGGCCTGGGGCATCCTGCCGCCAGGATGTCCACTAGTGGACATTGGCGCTATTGCCCTTCGCGGTTGGCCAGGATGGGGAACGGCATTCTCCCGTGCCTCTTACCTGGCCTTAGCTTAATTCTACTAGGGGATTACCGCATTGCGCTCATTCACATGCCTCTCTCACGCGCTGAGGCATATTGACCGAGTCGTCCGGCGATGTTTTAATCTCTAAAATGTAAGCGTATAGATAAATTGGTCAGGAACCCTGCGAAGAGCGTCCCTTTGACTGCCCGAGGACCGGATATGACGCCTGCGGACATGCGCAGTTCGGCTAAGCCTGAACGAGGGCTTGGCTCCGGGAGCATAGTCCCGCTGGCCATCGTGGCCTGCTGCGCAGTGATCGGCCTCGACCAGGTCCTGCACACCACCCCGGCGGCGCTATTAGCGTCGCCGCTCGCTCAGACGCTGCACTGGGCTGGCAACGTCGTGCTCGCCGTGCCCTTCGCGGCGGTCGCGATCTGGGCGGGCGGATGGCTCGGCAGCAGGCTGGGCATCAACCTGACCGGCAGCTGGGGTGTCTTCACCCAGGCATGCCTGATCACGCTGGTACTCGCTGTGCTGCTGGTACCGGCCTGGTTCGGCCACTACGCGGTCGACAGCGTGACCCAGGCTCCGGTCGTGCCGTCCGCCGGCGGCCATGCCGGTCACGAGCACGGCGGCCCGCCCTCCATTACCACGTCCTGGGTCGGCAGCGGCGTGCTCTACCTGCTGATGTCGATTCCGATTGCCGCGGCGGCGGTCTGCGTCGGCCAGCGGGTCACCAGCAAGCTGGCAGCCCGGCATGGCGGCGAGACAGATGTCATCGTGCGAGCGGCGGTGAGTGCCGGGGCCGCGGCGCTCGGGCTCGGGCTCGGCTGGTTCCTGGAGGGCGTCGCCAGCCAGACGAGCGGCCTGCTGACCTACGCGAGCAGCTTTTCCGTCGTACACCTCCATCACCACGCCCATGCACACCTGGCCACCGTCACCGCGGTGGTGGTGCAGCCCCCGTTCGGCTACCAGCTCGCCACCGCCGCGCAGGACGCGCTGGCAGGGCAGGCCGTGGCGCTGCCGGTGATATTCGCCGGGCTGATGTGGCTTACCCGTCGCATGTCCGACGGCCGCAGGACGAGCACAGCACCAGTCGAAGTGACTTAACTAACGGAAGGATCAGGCGATGGACAGGCCCCTGAGGATTGGCCGCAGAGACCTTCTGAAGATAGGAGCGGTAGCCGGGGCGGGCGTCGCCGTCCGCTTCGGCGGCGCGCGACTGCTGACGCTGAGTGCGAGCGCGTCGGTTCAGGCACCGCAGACCGCTCTGGATGGGAGCACCATCATGCAGTTCGTCACGCCGCTGCCTACGTTCGTCGGCAAGCGGGTGACTGGCTCCTCGCTGCAGGCGGTCATGAACGAGTTCCAGCACAACGTGCTTCCCGACAAGTTCTACACCGCGCTGGCGAGCCCGTTCAGGAGGGGCACGTTCCTGTGGGGTTACGGGATCTCCGGATCCCACGGATCCCCGCAGGCGTCGTGGCCCGGCGCCACGGTGGAAGCGCAGAAGGGCACCGCCACCACGATCAAGTACGTAAACAGCCTGCCGGCCAACCCGGTCCTTCGCAACTACCTGACCTACGACCAGACCATCCACTGGGCCGACCCGCTCAAGGCCGGGCATGTGTTCACGCCTTACACCGGCCCGATCCCGACCGTCGTCCACCTGCACGGCGGCGAGGATCAGTCGACCTCCGACGGGGTGCCGGAGGCCTGGTTCACCAACAACGGGCTGCATGGCCCTGGGTACTTCACAGCCGCAGCGACCGATCCGAACGCCGCTATCTACTCCTACCCGAACACGCAACAATCGACGACGCTGTGGTTCCACGACCACACGCTGGGCATTACCCGCCTTAACGTATTCTCCGGGCTGGCCGCGTTCTACTTCATCAGGGATCAGTTCGACACCGGGCTTCCCGGCAACCCGCTCATGCTGCCCGCCGGCGCTCAGGAGATCGAGCTGATGATCCAGGATCGCCAGTTCGACACCAATGGCCAGCTGCTGTTCCCGGACAGCAACAACAACCCGTCGCTGGTCGACGGGCCTCCGAGCAACCCCCAGATCCATCCGTTCTGGATTCCCGAGTTCTTCGGCGACACGATGTGCGTCAACGGCCGGACCTGGCCGTTCCTGGCCGTCGAGCCGCGCCGTTACCGCTTCAGGGTCGTCAACTCCAGCAACGCGCGGTTCGTCCGCATGGGCCTCGTTGACGCGTCGAGCGGCGCGACCGGCCCGGCCATCTACCAGATCGGCACCGACGGCGGGCTGCTTGACACCCCCGTCCAGCTGCTCGGGCAGCCCGAGCCGGTCAACAATGACGACCCGGCGCCCACGACGCGCCTGTTCCTGGCGCCGTCGGAGCGCGCGGACATCATCATCGACTTCGCCGGCCAGCACGGCAAGACCTTCACCCTGTCCAACGACTCTCAGGTCCCCTTCCCCAGCGGCACGCCCCTCGATCCGGCCGACCCCACCCGCTCGGTCATGCAATTCCAGGTCAGCCTGCCGCTGTCCAGCCAGGACCGGACCTACAACCCCGCCAGCGGCAGGCCGTTGCGCGGAGGCAAGAACCAGGAGCCGGCCATCGTCCGGCTGGCCAACGCGGCCACGGGAACCATCGCGGCCGGCGTCACCCTCAGCGCCACCCGTCAGCTGGTGCTCTTCGAATTCGAAGACCCCAACGGCAACGGAGGCAACACCCCGGGCACGCCGATCGAGGACCTGATCAACAACAGCAAGTGGAACGGGAAGAGGGACGGCGGCTCGTTCTCCCCCATCCCTGGCTCGGTCCAGGACCAGTCAGGTCAGGGCATCTGGATGACCGAACTGCCCAGGATCGGATCGACCGAGGTCTGGGAGTTCCTCAACACCACCGTGGACGCCCATCCGATCCATATCCACCTGATCCAGTTCCAGCTCCTCAACCGGCAGGCGGTCGTGATCGACCCGGCCACCGGACAGCCGACCTACCTAGACGCGTGGGCGAACGCCTTCCCCGGCGGCACCTTCAACGGCGAGACCGCCGACGGTACCTGGGGTCCTGTGGTCTACCAGCCGGGCACGATCATCCCCGGCTACGGGCCGCCCCGCAACTACCCCGCCCCCAACGCCGACGGCGCGCTGGGCGGCAACCCCGCCTTCAAGCCGTTCCTGAGCGGGCCGGTCATCCCGCCGAACCCCAGCGAGGCGGGCTGGAAGGACGTGGCCAAGACGTTCCCCGGGTTCGTCAACCGGTACATCATCCGCTGGGCGCCGCAAGCAACACCGGTCGGCGGCGTCCACCCCGGGCAGAACCAGTACTCCTTCGACCCCACCAAGGGTCCGGGCTACCTGGTGCACTGCCACATCCTCGACCACGAAGACAACGAGATGATGCGGCCCTACATCCCGGTGTCCTAGGAAAGCCAGCCAGGTGGAGGCGCTCACGGGTTGCTGACCGATAGCGCGATTAACTAATGCGCTCTTCACTAGTGCGCTCTGTCAAGCATTGGGAGAAACAACGCCATTGCCATTGCCAATCCGCAGCGCCTGGCGGTGTTCCCGCGACCGTGGTCAAGGCCATGTCAGCCCGGCGAAGGTGTTCGCTGCATTGGTGAACGCGAAGGTCAGGCCCGGGTCGATGGTGGAGGCCCAGATCGCTTCCTGGCTGAACTGGCCGTAACCCCAGCCCGACCACACCTGGCCGGCGGCCTGCTGCAGAACGGGGGAGATGTCGGTCGCGTAGTAGCCGGACTTGGCCTGGTTGGCCAGCCACGCTGTGGCCGCCGGGGCGTACGCCGGGTAACCCGGAGCCAGATCAGCCTGGTAGGCGTTGTTCGTCGTCACCCAGGTGATGAAGTCCGCCGCCTGGCTGATATGCGTCGAGTGCGCCGACAGCGGCGCGGAGAGCAATGTCGCGATAGGTGCAGCGCGTCTGGGAGCGCAGGCCACCTGGGGCTCGGTCGACAAAGCGCTAGCGGCCTCCCTGGCCTGGCTGAGCTCGAACGGCCATGCCCTGCGCGGCGGCAACCTGGACCTGCGCCCCGAGGACGCCGCCGCCCTGTCCGGCCTCGCCGGGGAGCCCCTGGTCGACCTGCGCTACCGATTCGACGGCCGCAACCTCGTTGCCCTGGTCATCGGCCGGCTCGCCGACCTGCAGCAGCTCGGCATCGTGCCAGAACTCACCGGCAGCCTGGCGGCACCGCTACTGGCCGCGTCGCAGAAC
>Ga0209839_10000558_pt1 | contig 18735 bp, 21 predicted proteins | sample OrgsoiDNA2013050_FD_185800 | JGI IMG/M metagenome (GOLD analysis project Ga0209839, IMG submission 185800) | Permafrost soil microbial communities from the Arctic, to analyse light accelerated degradation of dissolved organic matter (DOM) -... | ecosystem: Environmental > Terrestrial > Soil >... | reverse complement strand
CCGGGACGCCAGCTTCACCGCCACATTCGACTCGGTGTTCCAGGCTGCGGGCGTAAGGGTTATCCGCTCAGCGGTCCAGGCGCCGCGGATGAATTCGGTTATGGAACGCTGGATAGGCAGCTGCCGACGTGAGCTGCTGCGGAGATCCGCAGCTACGCACCCCTGTCGTCCAGATTCGGTCATTCTGCTGCGTCAGTGCTCGCGTGGGAGCGGCTTTCCGATCGGTCGCTGGGCGATTCGCCCGCGCAGCGCTCAGCTCGGCGTGCGGCGGCAACGCCTGGCGTGGGTGTGCGGGGCGTGGCGGTTAGAGTGCCTGTCGTGGGCGTGAAGGCGGCGCCCGGTGGGTGAGGCAGCCCTGGCCGGCTCGGAGTTCCCTGTCAGTGTGCTCGCGGCGGCGGTGCTGGCAGCTGAGAAGGTGTCGTTCGTGCTGGTGGGCAGTGCCGCGCTGTGGCTGCGCGGAGAGCAGGTCACCGTTGGTGATGCAGACGTGGTGATAGAGCCCGGCGAGGCGAACCTGCGTCGGCTGCACGAGGCGATGGCCGAGCTGGCGATCCGGCCAGAGACCGTGCCAGCCGTCCGCCGGCTGCGTGGCCTGTCCGTGGCGACAGTCGTCACGTCCTACGGCCGGGTGGACTGCCTGCTCGAGCGCGGCCGCCTTGACTGGGACCAGTTGCGCCAGGGCGCAGGGTACGTGGCCGTGGCTGACGCGCCGGTGCTGGTGGCGAGCGCGGATGACGCCTGGGCGTTGCGGCGCCGGTTCAGGAAGTGAGGACGATGGGACAGCGCAGCGGCGTGGGCCTGGTCGAGCTCGCGATACTCGAAGCGCTCGACGCGCGGCGCGCCTGGCCAGGCCGGCGGGCAGTCCCGTGCCGGAAGGTCCTGGCCGCGCTCGAAGACGAGCTCGGGCTGGCCCCGGGGTACGCGTACCAGGTGCTCATCGACTTGGCGCTGCCGTGGGAGATCCCGGTCCCGCTGGTCAAGCCGCAGGGCAACTTCGGCAGCCGCGGCAACGACCCCCCGGCGAGCCCGTACTACACCGAGGCACGGCTGTCCCCGGCCGGCCAGATCGCGCTGGCCGCCGAGCGCTGCCAGATCGCACCCGTGCCTGTCGGGCTGATCAACGGCAACACCCACCGGCACAGCCAGGCCAGCGACTGCGGGTACCGGTAGTCGATCGCGGCGTGGGTGGCCTCGAACAGTTCGAACTCGATCACGCCCGGCGCCACGCCGGCGGCCAGCAGCGCGTCCCGGAACGCGGTGGCCCCCAGGTCGAGGAACCAGTCGTCCCTGGTGCCCGCGTCGATCCAGATGGCCCGCAGCGAGCGCAGCGCCTCGGCGTGCCTGGGCACCATCCGGACGGGGTCCCAGTCGAGCCAGCGCTGCCAGATCTCCGGCCGCAGCACCCCGCTGGCGGGGTCGAACGGCAGCTCCACGGTGCCGTCCTCGCGGGCGGAGAAGCAGGCGGACGCGCCGAGCAGCATGAGCAGCGTGCGGTCCTCTTCCTTGGTAAACGAAGTGCGCGAGGTGAAGTCCCGCCACCAGTTCCAGATGTCGCCGCCGTAGCTGCGCAGCTGCCGCACGCCGGTGCGGAAGTCGGGGATGTAGCACATCTCGTACAGCGAGTCCCCGGCGTGCGTGGCCAGCGCGCCGAACAGGTCAGGCCGCAGCATCGGGGTGATCATCGCGCCGAAGCCGCCGCTCGACTTGCCGGTGATGGCCCGGTGGGCGGCGTCGGCCTGGGTGCGGTACCGGGCATCGACCCACGGCACCACCTCGTCGCACAGGTAGGAGTGGTAGCGGCCGGTGCCCGGCGAGTCGACGAACTGGCTGCCGCCGTACTTGGTCCACGCGTCCACGTAGACGACGATGGCCGGCGGCGCCTCACCGCGGGCGAACATGGCGTCCGCGGTCTCCGGGAACGGCTGCCGGTAGGCGGTCCTGTTCCGCCACATGGCCAGGTGCCCGGTGTATCCCTGGATCACGTAGACCGACGGGTAGTGCCGGTCCGGCTCGCCGTCATAGCCGGGCGGCAGGTACACCCACAGCGGCCGTTCGTGGGGGTCGCCGAGCGGGTTGCCGCGCAGCAGCTGACTGCTGAACACGTGCTCGTCTATCCGGCCGGCGAACTCGGCGGACCAGGGCAGCATGACGCCTCCATTCGTTGTGCTCGGGAATCCTTATCCGAGGGGGGTGACTAGGGCACTTGTGGCTGGTCGGGCTGGCGGGGCTCGGCCTGCTCCGCCAGGCGGGCGGGGGCGTGCCGAGCGGCGAGCCGCAGGCTGCCGATCGATCCGGCGACGAGGATCAGCGCGATAGCCGACCAGCCGGCCCGTCCCGAGGCGGCGAGCACCGCGGTCACGAGCGCCGGGCCGATCGCCTGCTGTACCGACATCGAGGAGCTGTAGAGGCTCAGATAACTGGCCTGGTAGCGCTCCGGTGCGAGCTCCGTGGACAGAAACTGCTCGCCCGCCGTGACCTCAACCTCGCCCAGCGTCAGCGCGCTCACGGCCAGCACGAGCAGCACGATGGCCGGGACTCGCCCGGCCCCGGAGGCGACCGCGAAGCAGACAGCGGCGACGACGAAGCCGATCGCCGCGGTCCGGTAGCTGCGGGTGATACCGGACGGCGAGATGATGCGCCGGGTGACGCGAACCTGCAGGAGCACGACTAGGAGCGTGTTGAGGGCGAACAGGAGCCCGGGCATCGAGAGCGGCGCGGTGGTGTGCAGGGCTACCCACAGGGGCATCGCCACGATGAGCACGCTGTCGTGAAAACTGGCCAGCACATTCAGGCCGGCCAGGCCCAGGTACACGCGGTCCCGGGCGAGCTGCCGGAACGCGCCCCGGTCGTCCGGGCTAGGAGCGGGGGCCGCGGGCGGCCTCATGGCCGGCAGCCGGAGGATGAGCACGCTGGCGACGACGTAGGAGACGGCGTTGGCGGCCAGCAGCACGTCGAACGGAGCCCGGCCCGGGAACACCAGCGCCAGCCCGGCCAGCAGGCCGCCCACGCCGTAGCCGAGATTGGTCAGCGTCCGCTGCCAGGCGAGAGCCACGACCCGGTCCCGGCCGGACGCGACGCGCAGCGCGAGGACGCGGCCGGACGGGCGGCTCATCCGGCCGGCGAACTGGATCACGATCGCGACGGCGACGAACGACGGGAACGAGTCGACCGCCAGGTAGGCGACGAACCCCAGCGCGCTCGCGGCGAAGCACCCCACGACGACCGCTCGCGCGTCGAAGCGGTCGAGCAGCGGGCCCGCGCAGGGAGCTGCCACCACTGCCACCAGGCCGGCGATCGTGAGGCCGAGCCCGGCCCGGGTGGCGGAGAGCCCGACGATCCGGGTCAGGTAGATCACCGAAATCGGCAGGAAGAGGCCGGTTCCTAGCGCGTTGGCCAGATACGCGACCAGGATCAGGCGCTGGTTTCGGTCCCGTGGCGGCAGCATTCAGCCAGGCTCGGCGTAAGACCCCTCGCAGGGTATCGGGCCGGCGCCCGGGATCTGCCGCCGGTGCGCCATGGCGGACCTGGTCGCCCGCCCGGGTGCTGGGATACTGGATGAGTGGACCCGACTCCGCTGGTGGGCAGGAACGCCGAGCTTGACGTCCTGATCGGACTGCTCGGCGCGGCGGCCGCCGGGCAGTCGGTGGTTGCGCTGGTCAGCGGCGACGGGGGAATCGGCAAGACCCGCCTGGCCGCTGAGCTGGCGGCGACGGCGGGCGGGCGCGGTTTCACTGTGCTGTCGGGTCGCTGCGCGGAGCTGGCCGGCGCGATCCCGTACCTGCCGCTGGCCGATGCCCTGCGCAACGCCGCGGCCGGGCCGTCGGGCGGCGAGCTGGCCGAGGCGGTCGCGGCGCGGCCGGTCCTGATGCAGTTGCTGCCCGACTGTCCGATCACCTCCGCGGTCACCTCGCCGCCGAGCGACGACGCCCCGGGGCTGGGCCGGCAGCGCCTGTTCGGCGCGGTGCTCGGCATGCTCGCGGAGCTGGCCGCGGTCAGCCCGGTCCTGCTGATCCTGGAGGACATGCACTGGGCCGACGACTCGGCGCGCGACCTGGTCACCTTCCTGAGCAGGGTGCTCCGCCGCGAGCGCGTAGCTATGGTGGTGAGCTACCGGACCGACGACCTGCACCGCCAGCACCCGCTGCGGCCGGTGCTCGCCGAGCTGCTCCGGCTGCCCAGCGTCACTCCGCTGCGGCTCGGTCCGCTTGACCCCGTGGCCATGGCCGAGCATCTGACCGCCCTGTCCGGCCGCCCGCTCGGCGCCGCGGAGCTCGGCCAGCTCATCAGGCGAGCCGGCGGCAACCCGTACTACGCGGAGGAGCTGCTGGCCGCCGGGGACCCCGGAACCGGCGGCCCGGCCCTGCCTGCCGGCCTCGCCGAGCTGCTGGTGTCCAGGGCGGAGCGCCTGCCGGAGGCCGCCCGGCAGGTCGTGCATGCCGCCGCCGTCACCGGCCGCCACGTCGACGACGAGCTGGTCATGCAGGCATCCGGGCTGGCGGCGCCCGAGTACGAGAAGGCGGTGCGGGAGGTCGTGGCGCACCAACTCCTGGTGCCCGATGGCCCGGACGGCTACGCGTTCCGGCACGCGCTGCTGCGGGAGGCTGTGTACGCCGACCTGCTGCCCGGCGAGCGGACCCGGCTGCACGCCAGGCTCGCGAGCGTGCTGTCGGATGAGCGCAGGCTCGCGGAGGTGCCCGGAACCGCGGCCGAGCTCGCCCATCACTGCCTGGCCAGCCAGGATCTGCCGGGAGCCCTCGCGGCATCCGTGCGCGCGGCGAAGGAGGCAGACAGGCAGGGCGCACCAGCCGACGCGCACCGCCAGTATGAGCGTGCGTTCTCGCTCTGGAACCAGGTCGCCGAGCCGGAGCGAGTAAGCGGAACCGACCGGAGCAGCCTGGCGTTCCTGTCGGCGCTCCGCGCGGCCGACGGCGGCCAGGCCGACCGGGCGGTCGAGCGGCTGCGCGAGCTGATCAGCGCCCTCGACGGCAGCGATCCGGTGCTGCTGTGCCGGGCCAGCGAGCGGCTGGCCTACCTGCTGGCGGAAGGCGGCGACGGCGACGGCGCGCTGGCCGCTGCCGAGGCGGCCGTCGCCGCGCTGCCGGCGGATCCGCCGCGGTGGGAGCGGGCCAGGGCCCTGGCCACCCAGGCCAGCGTGCTGCTGCGGCAGCGCGACCTCGGGCCCGCCCGCCTCCGGGCGGATCAGGCGCAGGCGGCGGCCCGTGAGGCCGGGGCGCTGCGGGCGGAGGCCGACGCGATGGTGACGCTCGGCCTGATCAGCGAGCAGAGCGGGCGCCCCGAGGAGGCCGTCGACCTGCTGGAAAGGGCGCACCGGCAGGCCCGCAGCGGGGCGGCGAACGCGGGCCCGCGGCGGCACCAGGTCCCGGCGGAGCGCTGCGACTGCGGCGCCTGCCTGCTGGGGGCGGAACTCCGCGCCGCGTTCCACCTGGGCCGAGCCCGGCTCGACCTCGGCGACCCGGCCGGCGCCGCCGGGCCCGCCCACGAGGGCACCCGCCGGGCGCGCAAGGCCGGGCTTGGCCTGGCTCCTTACGGGCTGGACCTGCAGTGCCTGCACTACCTGGTGCACTACGCCGACGGCGCGTGGGATCACGCCGAGCAGATCGCCGGGGACTTCGCGGTCCACGTGACCAGCGCCGGCGAGGCGCGGCTGTCGGCGGTGGCCCTGTCTGTGGAGGTGGCCAGGGGCAGGACGGCCCAGGTCGCGGACCGCGTCCGGTGGCTCGAGCCGTTCTTCGCGGCCGACCGGTCCGCCGAGTGCACGGCGCGAGGCCAGCTGGCCGAGCACGCACTCTGGCCGGGCGACCACCAGACGGCGATCACGCAGGCCGAGGCGGCGATCCGCGCGGCGCACGCACGGGAGCAGGGCTACGGTCTCCTGGCCGTCCGCCCCGCCGCCGTCGCGCTCGGCGCGCTGGCGGACGGGGCGGTGGCGGACGGGGCGCACCAGCAAGCGGCCGCCGAGGCGGACGGCCTGCTGGAGATTGCCCGGAAGGGAGCCGCCCGCCAGCGCCCGCGGGTTTCCGGCGCCGGCGCGCCCGGCAGGGGCTGGCTGGCCCGGGCCGAGGCCGAGTGGCTGCGCGCCGTCGGCCGCAACGACCCGGCGGCCTGGCAGGCGGTCGTCGAGGCGTTCGGCGCGAGCTCGCCCTACGAGACCGCGAGGTCGCGCTGGCGCCTGGCGGAAGCGCTGGCCCAGGCCGGCCAGCACGAGGCAGCCCGGCGGGAGTGGCAGCTCGCCACGCGGACGGCAGGTGACCTGGGAGCCGTGCCGCTACGGGCGGCGCTCGATGACCTCGGCCGGCGCGCCAGACTGGCCCCTGCGCTGCAGCGTTCCAGCAAATCGGCGGAGCAGTCACGCGGCCCGCTGACCCGCCTGACCACCAGGGAGCTTGAGGTCCTCCGGCTGCTCGCCGCGGGACGGAGCAACAAGGACATCGGGGCCACGCTGTTCATCTCCGCGAAGACAGCCAGCCTGCACGCGTCGAACATCATGGCCAAGCTCGGCGCCGCCAGCCGCATCGAGGCAGCGGCCATCGCCCACCAGCAGGGCATCGCCGCTGTACCCGGCCCGAGGCCGGGCCGTTACTAGGCTTCGGGCCAGGGTCGAGCCGAGAAGCCGGCCTTGGCTGGCTCACCCGGGGTGGCCAGGGTTTCGTCGAGCCAGTCGGGTTACAGTCGGCCAGTGCGCGCGATCAGCTGGCTGGCGAAGTCCAGCGTCTGATCGAGGCTGGGGAATGCGGCGAACGCGTCCACGAACGCCTCATCCATACCGGACGAGGCGAGGCGCGTCAGCTTGTCGGTCAGCGAGGCGACGGATGTGTTCGGTTCGAGGTTGATTCGCATGGCCTTCTTCAGCGCGTCGGGATCGCGACCGGCGTCTTCGGCCGCGCCGCGCGCGATCGACCACAATTGCCGGCGATGTCGTCGGGCAGCCTCTCGACCGCGAGCCAGCCGACGGCGGCGCGGCCAACGCGGCGCATGGCGGCCTCGCTGACGCCACCGACCCAGACCGGCGGCCCGCCCGCCTGGACCGGGCGCAGGCCGGCGTGGACCGGCGGCAGGGAGAAGAACTCGCTGTCCCAGGGCACCGGGGTGGTCGTCCACCACGCGTGCAGGAACGCCAGCAGGTCATCGAGCATCTTCCCGCGCCGGTGCCAGTCGGCGCTTCGGGCGATGTCGTGCTCGTCCTTCATCCACCCCAGCCCTACGCCGACATCGAGGCGGCCGTCGCTGAGCACGTCGAGCGTGGTCAGCAGCCGGGCGAGGTGCGGCGGCTCGTAGTAGAACGTGCTGAGCGTGCTGGCGTTCAGCCGCATGCGGCTGGTCACCGTCGCGGCGACCGTCCAGAGCAGCAGCGGATCGAGGTAGCGGGTCATCTGCGGCGGGAACGGTTGCTGCCCGCCCGGGTAGGGGGTGTGCGGCGCGACCGGCGTGACCAGGCGATCAGCGACCCACAGCGAGTCGTAGCCAAGGTCTTCAAGACCCCGGCAGTAGGCGCTCAGGTCAACGGCGCTGCTGACGGCCGGGCCGATCACCGGGATTCCGAAACCAAGCTTCATCGTGGGAAGCCTCCAAGCTCCTCCTCAGATCTCGAGCAGAGCCTTGGCGGCCTCGTCCGGGCGGGTCAGCATCGACAGGTGCCCGCCGGACACCATCACCGGGATCAGGCCGATCCGGGTGGCGAACTCGGTCCCCGGCCGGGCCAGGGCCTGGTCGTCCTCGCTGAGGATGTAACCGGCCGGTACACCCAGCGTGGTGACGTCGCCGACGTCGATCGGGTCGAGGAAGTAGCCGCCCGGCTGCGGGACGAGCAGTTCGAAGACCAGGTCCTGGACCTGCTGGTCGGCATCCGGCATGAGCATCGGGACCTGCTCCCGGAACAGGCTGATTGTGCCGTCCGGGCTGGCCTCAATCGCCGCCCGGGTCAGTGCCGCGTACTCGGCGTTCTCGTCCACCATCGCGGTGCCGCGAGCCGGGACGACGGCGTTGTAGTAGATGACTTTGGCCAGCCGCCCGGCCAGCTGGTGCGCGGCGCCGGTGATCACGTAGCCGCCCCAGCTATGTCCGACGAGGATGACCTCGCTGAGGTCGCGGCGGCCCACCTCGGCCACCAGATGATCGACCGCGTCCGAAAGCCGGAGTCCGGCGCGCTCGTCGCCGTCGGTCAGGCCGGGCAGGGTGATCGTCACCGCCGCGAAGCCGGCCTCGCGCAGCCGCCGGGCGACCGGCTGCCAGGCCCAGCCGCCCTCCCAGGCTCCGGGGACGAGGACGAAGGTCGGGGAGGTGGAAGTCATGACGGTAATGCCTCTCTGCGGAATAGGAAGGATCACCATCACGATGCGAGCGGGAGGCGCGAAGTTCGCTCCGCCCGGTAACTCTTTTCGCCGGGTCAGGCGGCGTGCGGCTGGTGGAACAGCCGCAGCTGGCTCACGCGGCCGACGTCGAACCTCATCAGCCAGGCCGAGCCGGCCGGGCAGTGATACGGGTCCTCCGGAGGATTGAGTATCTCCGTCTCCCAGATCACGATCTGCCGGCTGGCCACCACGGTCGACAGCCCGCTGCACGACCCCGGCGCCAGTACTGCGGTCGAGCAGGCCGATCACCGGGTCGACGCCGAGTGTGCGCCGTCCGTCCGGCCATACCGTACGCAGCCGCGGATGCCACGCGTCACTAAGGAGCGTGGCGTAATCTCGCGACCCGGGCAGCAGGATCTGTTCGGCCTCGCGGCGGCGGGTGGCGGTGATCGCCCGGACATCGCCGTGGGCCTGCGCGGCGCTCTCGCGCAGACGCCGGGCGAGGGTGGACCGGCCTTGCTCAGCCGGCTGCGCACCGTACCGACCGGGATCCCGCAGATGGCCGCGATCTGCTCGTACGTCGCCACCCTGGTGAAGTAGCGCAGCAGGGTGACCACCCGCAGTGGCTCCGAGAGCTGCTCGACCGCGTCCCACACCCAGTCCCGGGCGGCGTGATCCTCCAGCAGCACCGCTGGGTCGGCCGCCGCTTCGGCGGGCAGGACGCCGGCAGCGGTTCGGCTACGGGCACCGGCAAGCTGGCCCGGATGTGCATGCGGCAGCGGAAATGCCTGGTGTCACTGGGCGACGAGCCGCGTCCTCCGGCCGAGTGTTAGCGGCCACGCTGTTTGCACATGGTCCGGCGGCGTTGCGTGTTCACGTGCCGGCATGGCTCGGTGAGGATGGCTGGCCCTGGATCGCGGGCTGGGGACGGGCTGGCGCGGCGCGGTGGCGGGACTTAGCGTGAGTTTCCGCTGGCTGTGCGTGTCAGCGTGGCCGGGGGTTAGCCGGCTCGCTGAGTAGTTCGGCGAGCGCGGCTATGGCTTCGAGCAGCAGGGCGCTGAGGCGGGCTTGCTGGTCGGCGGCGCGGCGGGCGCGGAATTCGGCGATGGCGCGGCGGTGCTCTGCCTGGGCGGCGAGCTGGCGGATCCGGGCGGCGACGGCGGGGTTCATGACGGTCGCCGGGGAGCCGGCTGCGGCCGGGGGGTGCGGGGTGCCGGCGGGCATGGTCAGTCGCGGGTGAGCTCGGCGACTGCTTTCTTCGCGCAGGTGTCGTCGATGAGGTCCTTGCCGGCGGTGGCTCCGGCGATGATCGCGGCGGTGGCGGCGGTGGCGGCGGTGGCGGCGTTGCTGAGGGCGCGGGGCAGTCCGTTGGAGACGCGGTGCAGGCGGGCGATGGCGTCGTCGGCGAACAGGGGCTCTTCCCGCCCGGCGAGGGACAGGTGGTGCCGCAGGTAGGCGGCTGATTCGGCGAGGTCCATCGCCTTGATGGAGAACCGGGTGGCGATCCGCTGGTCCAGGGCCGCGAACACGCCCATCCGGAGCTGGCGGCTCAGAGTGGGCTGGCCGACGAGGATCCCGCCGAACGGGGACGCGGAGTCCATCTCGGAGTTCGTGAGCAGCCGGAGCTCTTCGAGCTGGGCGGGGTCCAGGAGGTGCGTCTCGTCGACGATGATCACGACGCGGCGGTGCCGCTCGGCGGTCTCGGCGGCGAGCAGGGGCGGCCTGCGGGACGGCCCGATGGACGTGGCGGCGGGTGACGAACGGCGTCGCCGCCCCGGCGGGCTTCCCGTCGAGGAACCACCCCCGAAGCGAGGTGGGCAGGCTCGGCGCGGCCCTGAACGGCAGGGCGCCCTGGGCAGCCCCGATGAGGTCGACGAGGTGATGGACCGGATCGCGCAGGAGACACGGCGCATGGGCCGGCTGGTGGACGACATGCTCCGCCTCGCCCGGCTCGGCCAGCATCCCGGCCAGTCCCGGGAGCCGGTCGACCTGACGGCCGTCATCACCGGGTGCGCCGGCCGGGTTCGGGTCGCCGACCCCGCGCGGACCTGGCCGGTGCGGATCGCTAACGGCCTGACCACGGTCGGCGACGAGGAACTGCTGCGACGCGCCATCGACAACCTGCTCATGAACGTGCTCGTGCACACCCCCGGCGAGACCGTGAGCACGATCAGCGCATCCGAAGTCGACGATCGCGTCACCATCGAGGTCAGCAACGACGGCCCCGGCGTTCCGCCGGCCAAGCTGCCGCACATCTTCGAACGCTTCTACCGAGCCGAAGCCAGGTCGGGCCGCCCCGGCGCCGGCCTCGGGCTGGCCATCGCGGCCGAGATCGCGTCCGCGCACGGCGGCACCGCGCAAGCGGCAGCGGTCAGCCCGCACGGCCTTCGGATCACGCTGACCCTCCCCGTCGGCCGACTGCCGGGTCCGCGCTCCGCACAAGAGCTAACCGCCGCCGTCAGCTAAGGCTCTAGGACTCACGTCGTTGCGGGCCATCTGGGCGGCGCGCAGCTCGGCGTGCATCTCCCACGGTGCGCGGGGCAGCACGTGGCCGGTCTCCAGCTGGGACTTGAGATTGGCGCACACCGGCGGCCATCCGGCAGAGACCGCAATGGCGGCTGTATCGGGATTAAGATGCCCGGCAGGAGGGTCGGTGGAAGACGGGAGAGCACGGCAACGTGGAGACGTTCGACACAACGCGGCCGAACATGGCCCGTGTATATGACTACTGGCTCGGCGGGAAGGATAACTACGCTGCCGACCGAGAGCTAGCCCGCACGATGGCTGAGGTGAACCCAGGCATCCCGGCAATGGCGCGCGCAAACCGGGAGTTCATCACCGCCGCCGTCCGGAAGGCAGCGGAGGCCGGGGTCGGGCAGTTTCTCGATCTCGGTGCGGGCCTGCCGACCCAGCCAGCTGTGCATCACGCCGCTTGTGCCGTGAAGCCGGACGCGCGGGTTGTATACGTGGACAATGACCCGGTGGTGGTTTCCCACGCTCGCGCGCTGCTGGCGACCGCGCCGAACATCTACGCGGCCCGGGCGGACATCACCCAGCCGGGCGAGGTCCTCGCCCACCCGGCGGTACGGGAAGCGATCGACTGGGCCGAGCCGGTGTGCGTGATCCTCGCCGCCATCTTGCACTTCCGCGACACCGCTGCGGCCGGGCGACTTGTCGCCGCCTATGCCGACGCTTCCTGCGCCGGGTCGTGGCTGACCGTCAGCGTGTTCAGCGGCCATGACGATGACATGGAGGTAAAGAGCCGCGTCGCATACACCGCCGCGACGTTCTGGGTCCATGGCGCCGCGGATATCGCCCGGTGGCTGGACGGGCTCGAGGTGGTGCCACCAGGGATCTGCGAGGCGCGGCGGTGGAGGTCGGGCGTGGGCGACATCCCCGGCCGCGGAGGCTGGGCACTGTGCGCCATGGCCGTCAAGCCTGACCGCCATGATGGGAACTCGACTTAAGATCTGCTGGCGCAGGTCAGCGCTGCGCCCGGCCCGCCGGGGAGACCCACTGGTATTGACGGCTGAGACCGCGCTCAGGGATGCTGCGCACATGGCATCCCAAGCAACCGCTTGCTTCCGGCTGTGCTCGGGTGAGAAGTGGCGTACGCCGTGGCCGATGTATGCCGCGCTCAGGGATGCTGACCCCGCACACCACGTCGAAGACGGCGACTACTGGGTGCTGTCGCGTTATTCCGATGTCCAGGCGGCGGTGCTCGATACCCCCCGCTACTGCTCGGCCGACGGGCTGACCGTTAGCTATGGCGAGCGTGCCGCGGCCGGCCTGGAAGAGGTCGTGCCGCTGGTGATGATGGATCCGCCAGATCACACAGAGTTCCGCGCGCTGATCGGCCGCGGCTACACCCCGCGCCGGGTCGCCGAGATCGAGCCGCAGGTGCGCCAGTTCGTTCGCGCCCGGCTGGATGCCATCGCGGAACTGGGAGAGTGCGACATCGTCGCCGACCTGTTCCGGCCGGTCCCCAGCTTCGTCGTCGCGGGTTACCTGGGGGTGCCGGAGGCGGACCGGGCGCGGTTCGACAGCTGGACCCGCGGCATCGTCGAAGCCAGCGCCGCGAGCGATCCGACGCAGGCGGCCGACACCGCCGCCGAGTTGTTCAGCTATTTCGCGGCGCTGATCAAACGTCGCCGCGCCGAGCCCGCCGATGACACAATCTCGGACCTGGTGCGGCTGATGGACGGCGACGCAGCTGGAGTACTGCGCATCCTGGGTTTCGCATTCACCATGATCGCCGGCGGTAACGACACCGTGACCGGCCTGCTCGGCGGCGCCGCCGAGCTGCTCACCAGCAATCCGGACCAGCGGCAGCTGCTGCTGAACCGGCCGGACCTGCTGCCCGCGGCAATCGAGGAGCTGCTCCGGCTTACCTCGCCAGTCCAGTGCCTGGCCCGCACCCTCACCCGCGACACCACCATTCACGGGCGCAGGATCCCCAGCGGACGCAAGGTCCTGCTGCTGTACGGGTCGGCCAACCGGGACGCTCGCGTGTTCGGTCCCGGCGCGGATGAGTTCGACATCCTGCGCGGCTCGCGGGGCGGGGCCCGTCAAATGGCTTTCGCCATCGGCCCGCACCACTGCCTGGGCGCTGCCGCCGCTCGGCTGCAGGCCCGCGTTGTCCTGCAGCAACTGCTCGCCCGCTTCCCCCGCTTCGCCGTCGACCCCGCGGCGGGCACCTTCGCCCTCGGTCATTACACCCGCCGCTACGCCACTCTCCCCTTCACGATCGGGGCGCGTTAACTGTTCTGTCCTGACAGGTTGATCCCGCCAACCCCAGATGGCTGCGTATCTGTCCATGGCCATGAGAAAGTCCCCGTGTCCGGCACCCCAGGCCCGCTGCGATCGGTGACCTCGACCCGGACAAGGCCGTCCCCGGCGTCATCCCCGCACGGGTGTCCGGGACCGAGCACCGCGCCCACGAACGCGCGAGCGACCCGCGCCCGCTCCGCCCGCCCGGCCACCGTCACGCTCTCCCGAACCACCAGCCCAGTCATCAGCGCACCCGCCTTCCCGGCCGCCCTCGTCCCGGGAACCACGCGGGACCGCAGGGGGGACGCACAGCGGGATGAACGCTCGACTCAGCGGCGTACGTCAAGCCGGAGCATCTCGGCCTTAACCGCCGGACGGATTTTCTCCAGCACGTCGAAAAGTTACCTGACGGCTAGACGCAGGGCCTGCTCGGTGCGGCCCCGGTTACGGTACAGGGCGATGGCCCCTGCTACCCGCCCGGCGATGTCAGCCCCAAGCGCCGGCAGCTGCGCGCCGATCAGCTGGTCAAGTCCGTCATGCGCCCTGTGCTCGACCTGTCCGCTGTCATTGACCTCGAATCCTCCGCGGTAATTGGCAAGGACCCGATTCATGCGCTGCCGGAGGAGCGCCTGGGCGGGCGCCGGGTCGAAGACCTGGTAGTGCCACCCGCAGCCGCCGTGGTCGTGATACTGACTGCCGTGTTCGTCGCCGATGCCCTGAGAGACATGCCGGTGGAAGTACTCGATCAGGTCGAACAGCCTGTCCTCTTCACCTTGCAGCAGGCGGTCCCAGTCGGCGCCGCTCACCTGGGTGTCTTCTGGCAGGTCGATCAAAGGCTCACGCAACGGCCACGCGGAGCGCCACCCGGTCTCGGCCTCGATGTGATCCGCCAGCGGCATGGCCGCTCGCCCCTCGACCCTTCCTGAAGGTACGCAGTCGAATCCGTGCCACTCCTGCATGTAGTCCCGGCGCCACATCTCGCTGACGGCCGACGTTAGCGCCCGCGAGATGTCCTCGACAGTCGGGTCCCAAGCGGCCCCCGGCCGGTCCGCTGAGAGTAATAGGCCTGATCCACCCTGCCCAGCCCCCATCTAACCTGCACAGCCTTGCCAGTGAGGTTTTATCAGTAGCGGAGAACCCGGCATGCGGTACGTAACTGCGCATCCGGGCATGTGCGGGCAGACACACGCCCTGTGGCCGGCTTTCCCGGCCCCGGACTACTACGGATCCCAGGACGGAATCGGAGCCTTTACGCGGTGTTCACCAGCTGATTCTTGCTTCCACCGGCCTGTGGTCGCTGCCGTTGGCCGGCAGCACCCAGGAGCTGTCCGGCTCTACGCCTCTGACCAGGATCTGGTCGGTCCGCACCACCGGGAAAGACGCCGGCCAGGTGAAGCCGAAGCCGTCCCCTGCCACGTCCTGGGCCGAGCGCATCTGTGCGGTGAGGTCGGCGAACGCCCGGTCGTCCATGGTGCCGTTCAGGTCGCCGAGCAGCACCACCCGCTTACTGGGATCGGCGGCGATGGCCTTGCCGAGCACCTGCACGCCTATGTCTCGCGAGAAGGTCCAAAAGCCCGCCTTGGGATTGACCCGTACGGACCCCAGGTGGGCCACGTAGACCGTCAGCGGCCCGTGGTCCGTGGCCACCGTGGTGCGCAGCGCCCGGTCCGAGGCCAGCTTCTGGTCGGCCGGCTTGGCGTCCGCCAGCGGCCCGTAGTCGATGATGTCGATCGGCCGGGTGTCCGACAGTGGCAGCTTGCTCCACAGCCCGACCGTGCCCTGGAGCGTGTGGTACGGGTATGCCTTCGCCAGCGCCTTCTCGTAGGTGCCCGCGGCCTGCGGGGTCAGTTCCACCAGCGCCAGCACGTCCGCGCCGGAGGCGGCTAGGTCGCGGGCGGTGCCGGCCGGGTCGGGGTTGCCTGCGTTGACGTTTTCACTGGCCACGGTGAGGAAGCCCCCAGGGCGGGACTTGTCGCTGAGCACCCCGCCGAAGAGGTTCAGCCACACCACGGCCGGCAGCACCAGCGCGACCAGTGCGGAGGCGGAGCGGCGCCGCAGCGCCCCGGCCAGCAGCACCGGGATGAGCAGGCCAAGCCACGGCAGGAAGGTCTCCGTCAGGCTGCCGAGGTTCCAGCGCCAGTCCGGGATTTCCGCGTGCAGCAGCATGACCAGCGCCAGGAGCAGCGCCAGCGCCCCCAGCACCGGGCCGCGCGCCGAGGGCGGGCGGGGCCTTCCGGTCACGGCACTCGGGGCGGCCCTTGAGGAGGGCCTAGGAGTCATGACGCGAACCGGACTGCCCGCCAGGGACGAGGGCACGGTCCAGGGCAAGCACGAGGTCGTGGCTGGCCTGAAGTGCGTTCGGCAGGATGGTCCCGGCCGTGCCGGGCTGGCCGAAGGTAACGGCCACGATCAGGGTCTTGCGCCCGGCGGCCGTCCCGACCCGCGGCGTGACCGTCCCGGAGGGCAAAGCCGCCGGCCCGGAGGAAGCCGCCGGCCCGGAGGGCGATGTCTTCAGCTCCGCCATGGCGAGTCCAGCCAGGCAGGCGAGTGCGGCCAGCAGCGCCAGGATGCCCCTGAGCGGCCGGCAACCGGTTCGTGCCTGGGCCGGTGCGGTTTGACTCATGCTGCCAGTCAAGGCAGCGCGGCGTTGTCAGCCCGTATGCGGTTTCCGATATGCCGGCGATACACACCGGCTCGTAGCATCGAGAGCATGCGTGTGCTGGTCGTCGAAGATGAGCCCTACATGGCGGAAGCCGTCCGCGACGGACTGCGCCTGGAAGCGATCGCGGCCGACATCGCCGGCGACGGCGACACGGCGCTGGAGCTGCTGAGCATCAACACCTACGACATCGCCGTCCTCGACCGCGACATTCCCGGGCCCTCTGGTGACGAGATCGCCGAAAGCATCGTCGCTTCCGGCAGCGGCATGCCGATCCTGATGCTCACCGCCGCGGACCGGCTCGACGACAAGGCCTCCGGGTTCGGGCTCGGGGCCGACGACTACCTCACCAAGCCGTTCGAACTGCGAGAGCTCGTGCTCCGCCTCAGGGCGCTCAACCGCAGGCGCGCGCACAACAGGCCGCCCGTGCGGGAGATCGCAGGCCTGCGCCTGGATCCGTTCCGCCGCGAGGTCTACCGCAACGGCCGCTACGTCGCGCTGACCAGGAAGCAGTTCGCCGTGCTCGAAGTTCTCGTCGCCGCCGAAGGCGGTGTCATCAGCGCCGAAGAGCTCCTGGAACGGGCATGGGACGAGAACGCCGACCCATTCACCAACGCCGTGCGCATCACGGTCTCGGCCCTGCGCAAGAGGCTCGGCGAGCCCTGGGTCATCGCCACGGTGCCCGGCGTCGGCTACCGCATCGACACCGGAGCAGACGCCCGAGGTGAGGGAGGCGACGGTGGATAGACCGCCGGGGTTGAGCGTTCGCCTCAAGCTCACCCTCAGCTACGCCGGGTTCCTCATGCTCGCGGGTGTCGTGCTGTTCACGGTCGTGTATTTGTTCCTGAGCGTGCCGACGATCAGAGCAGCCAGTAACTTTGCGCCCGGCGGCGTGCGCCTCCAGCTGCGTGAATTCGTTCCGGCGGCGGCCATCGTGCTGGCGTTCCTGCTGGTATTCGGCCTGCTGGGCGGGTGGATTCTCGCCGGCCGCATGCTCGCCCCCCTGACTCGCATCACGGACGCCGCGCGCACCGCCGCGACCGGGTCGCTCTCCCACCGAATCCGGCTACCGGGCCGCAGCGATGAGTTCCGTGAACTCGCCGACGCCTTCGACGCCATGCTCGCGCAGCTGGAGGCGGACGTCGCCGAACAGCAGAGGTTCGCGGCCAATGCCTCCCACGAACTGCGCACCCCGCTGGCGATCACGCAGACTCTTCTCGATGTCGCCCGCAACGATCCGAACCGCGACAGCGGCGCGCTCGACGAACGCCTCCGCGCCGTCAATGCCCGGGCGATCGACCTCACCGAAGCACTGCTCCTGCTCAGCCGGGCCGGCCAGCGATCCTTCAGCCGAGAACACGTCGACCTGTCCCTTGTCGCGGAAGAAGCCACCGAAACGCTCCTTCCCCTCGCAGAAAAGCACGGCGTCACCATCGAGACCTCCGGGGACATCACCCCCACCGTCGGCTCACACGCTCTGTTGCTGCAGATGACCACGAACCTCCTGCACAACGCGATCGTCCACAACCTCCCTAAACCCGGCAGCGTGCAGGTCAGCACCGCCATCGGCCCCGGGTGCGTCATGCTCACGGTCGAGAACACCGGCGCGAAGCTCAGCCCGCAGCTGGTCTCGATACTCACCGAACCATTCCAGCGCGGCGCCGGACGCATGCGCGGTGACCATGCCGGCGTCGGCCTCGGCCTGGCGATCGTCAAGAGCATCACCCAGGCACACGACGGAACCCTTACCCTCGCACCCCGGGCCGCTGGGGGGCTCTGCGTCACGGTGGAACTACCCGTCGCGCTACCGCACACTGGCAGGTGACGATCAGCGGTCGGCCGCGGTCCTCATGAGGCGAACCTGCGTCGCTCGGCGACCGCGGTGAGCACATGCCGGGCCAGGACGGCGCCAGTCCAGCTCGTTGTGCGTGATGCCGCACGCGGCGACCTTGACCAGCACGTCGCCGACGACCTGGCCCGTCGCCGTCAGCGGCCCGGCTGCGAGGATCGTGAGCAGGTCCCGCAGTGGTACCAGGCTCACCCGGACGGGGACCGCGCCGGCGCGGTCCGGCAACATGGTCATCCATACCCACGGCATCGTCCCGTAGACGATGCCGACCTCGGCCAGCGCCTTGCGCCACGCCCACGCCGGCGTGGTGCCGGTGACACGTCGACGGCGTGCCAGAGCCCACACCGTCAGCGCGGCCAACGGTAGTACGGCCACCATGATGACTGTCACGCCGGTGAACGTACCGAACCAGCCGCGCTACCCTCTTGATCACGCTGTCTCCGCTTCGGTCCGACCGCGAGATCTATCTGCGGGTCAGAGCGATTTCGTCGACGTCCCCGCAGATGTGACGGTTGTCCGTCTGTACCCCGCACCGTGTTGGATGAGGTGGAGTTCCTGAAGGCTGACCGGTGCCGGCGCCGGTCGATGAGTGCCCTCGGTATGCGTAGCGTCGAGGACGACGTGGGTGGCGGGTCACGGGCCAGCAGCACGGCTAGCCGATACCGGGGTCGGCACCGGCGCGCCCGAACGCCCACTGGCCTTTGATGATCTTGACCGGTATGTCGTAGGCCGCGAACGACGGGTAGGCGAGGGCCGGCTGGCCTTGCTGGCCACCCGCAAGGGGGAACTTGGCCCCGGTCAACAGATCGGCGTAGGGCCGGTCCAGCACCGTGCCGTCGCCCAGCGCGTGCGCGAACCGGACCAGGTCCGGCGCGGTGGCGAAGCCGGCGTCCCCGGGAGCAGCGAAGTTGACGGGTCCTTTTGACCTCTCGCCGTCATCGGTACCGGCTCGCGAAGTACATGAAAGGTCCACCGCAGGTACATCGCAGGTCAGTGAGAGGTCAGGAGAAACTGGCTGGCGCTGCTGCTGCGCCGCACCGGCCTGCCGGCGGCCGAGGTTCATCCGTGGCCGGTCGTTGCATTCTGCAGACCACGCGCGGCCCAGCAGGCGCGGCCTGCCGCCTAACCCCTCCGCGTGGTAGCGCAAA
>Ga0209839_10000555_pt1 | contig 18758 bp, 16 predicted proteins | sample OrgsoiDNA2013050_FD_185800 | JGI IMG/M metagenome (GOLD analysis project Ga0209839, IMG submission 185800) | Permafrost soil microbial communities from the Arctic, to analyse light accelerated degradation of dissolved organic matter (DOM) -... | ecosystem: Environmental > Terrestrial > Soil >... | reverse complement strand
ATCGCGGCACAGGCCAGGCATCGCGAAAGCTCAGCTTGCCGCTCACGCCGTACCAACAGCGACCGATCATGACTTTACATCGTGCCGTGCGCCACTGCGTCCACTTGCGCCCCTAAATCAGCAGGGGTGCCCGCGGTGTACCGACTTGACGAGTACCCGCTGGCCAGAAGCTCAGCCGCCGGCAACCGCGGGGATCACCGACACGTGCGCTCCCGCCGACACCTCGGTGTCGAGACCCTGGGCAAGCCGGACATCCTCGTCGCCTACGTAGACGTTGACAAAACGGCGTATTTTCCCGGCGTCATCCAAGATCCTGCCGCCGAGTCCCGGGTAGGACGCGTCCAGGCCCGCGAGTACCTCGCGCAGCGTGCCTGGCTCGGTGGCGACCTCAGCAGCCCCACCGGTATACGTGCGCAAGATGGTGGGGATCCGGACCGACACGCTCATGCCCTGCCTGCCTCTCGTGATGTGCGCTCCAGCGCGGCAAATGCCTCCAGCGTCGGCCGGATAGCCGTCAGCGGCGGCAGCGTGGAGGCCACCGCGTCGAGGGTCTTGAGGCCGTCACCGGAGTTGATGATGACCGTCTCGGCGTCCGGGTCGAGCTGCCCCGCCGCCAGGAGCTTGCGCAGCACGGCCAGGGTGACGCCGCCCGCGGTCTCCGCGAAGATGCCCTCGGTCTCGGCGAGCAGCCGGATCGCGTCGACAAGCTCGTCGTCGGTCACCTCGGCCACCGCCCCGCCGGTGCGCCGCACGACGTCCAGGACGTAGGGCCCGTCGGCCGGGTTCCCGATGGCCAGGGACTTGGCGATGGTCGCGGGCCGGACCGGCTGGACCACGTCCTGGCCGGCCCGGAACGCGGTCGCCACCGGGGCGCAGCCCGCCGCCTGGGCGCCGTAGACCTTCCAGCCGGTGTCGGGCACCAGGCCGAGCGCGACGAATTCACGGAACGCCTTGTCGATCTTCACCAGCTGGGCGCCGGAGGCCACCGGGATCACGATCTGCTCGGGCAGCCGCCAGCCGAGCTGCTCGGCGATCTCGAACCCGATCGTCTTGGAGCCCTCGGCGTAGTACGGGCGGACGTTCACGTTGACGAATGCCCAGTCCTCCCGGTCATCGGCCAGCTCGGAGGCGAGCTTGTTCACGTCGTCGTAGCTGCCCTCGACGGCCACCAGGGTGCCGCCGTAGATGGCCGTGCCGAGGATCTTCTGCGGCTCCAGATCGGACGGGATCAGGACAACCGACCGGATCCCGGCCCGGGCGGCCGCCGCGGCCACGGCGTTGGCCAGGTTGCCAGTCGACGGGCAGGCCAGGACCTTGAAGCCCAGCTCGATCGCGGCGGCCAGCGCCACTGCGACGACACGGTCCTTGAAGGAGTGGGTCGGGTTGGCGCGCTCGTCCTTCACCCACAGGGAGCGCATGCCGAGCGCGCGGGCCAGCTGATCGGCCCGGACCAGCCGGGTCCACCCCGGCTCGGTGTTGGGCGACGCCGCTACGTCCGGGGGGACGGGCAGCAGGCTGGCGTACCGCCAGATGTTGTACGGGCCGGCCTCGATCGATGCCCGGGTGATCGTGGGCAGGTCGTAGGCGACTTCCAGCGGGCCGAAGCACTCGGCGCAGACGTGAGTGGCGCCCAGGTCATAGGTCTGGCCGCACTCGCGACAGGACAGGTGGCTGGCGTAGCCGAAACGGGATGGCGAATGGGGGGTACGCGGGGGGGCGAACGTGGTCGACTCGAGTGTCGTGGACGTACCCGGTGCCGCTGATGCGGTCATATGCGAGGCCTCTCTCCTCATCTGCCCCAGCGGCCTGCAAGGCCGTGGGCCGGAGTTGGCACCTGTCCCGAGACGACCTCGCCCTAGCGAGCGAGCGCGTGATCTCGTGATGGTTGCCGGGGCTTCAACGGGCCGTTCCCTCCACCCCTCTGGATGAGCGTTATGCAGTTGTGTTCTCTACTGTAACCGGAGATGGCCCTGCCCGTGCAATCCCCTCGGCCGGCCCTCATCGTCGGCTGGGCATGGCGGTTCACGGGCCAGGGCGCCTGAGCTACTAGCGTGGCGTTATATGGGCCAGGCAGCAGCGCGCGGGCGAGTACTCGTTGCATCAAATCGCGGACCGATCTCATTCACGCTCGGTGACGACGGCCAGCTCGGCGCCCGTAGAGGCGGCGGCGGGATGGTCTCGGGCCTGCTGACGGTGGCCAGCCAGGCCGAGCTGCTGTGGGTCTGCGCCGCGCTCAGCGACGCCGACCGGGCCGCCGCCCGCGCCGCGCCCGGCGGCAGGCTCGACCTCGATGGCCAGGCCGGGGCGAACGGCTCGGCGGTGCGGATGCTCGACATCCCGCCGCAGACCTTCGCCAACGCCTACAACGCGGTGGCGAACTCGACGCTGTGGTTCGTCCACCACATGCTCTACGACCTTCCGAACCAGCCGCGCTTCGGCACCGAGTTCTGGCGCGAATGGGAGTCCTTCCGGGCCTACAACGCCACCTTCGCGGCCGCGCTCGCCGACGCCGCTGACGGCACCGGCCACGGGACCACCGGCCAGGGGGGCCAGCAGCGCGCGCTCGTGCAGGACTATCACCTCACGCTGGTCCCGCGGATGCTCGCCGACCAGCGGCCCGACATCCGGATCGCGCATTTCTCGCACACGCCGTGGGCACCGCCCGACTACTTCGCCGTCCTGCCCGGCGCCATCGCCCGCGAGGTCCTCGAGGGGATCCTGGGCGCCGACCACGCCGGCTTCCTCTGCCGGCGCTGGGCCGACGCGTTCGCGGACTGCTGCGAGGTCATCCTCGGCGCCGAGGTCGACCGCGCCCGGCAGCGGATCACCCACCGGGGGCACGTCACCGGCATCGGCGTGCACGCGCTCGGCGTGGACGCCGCCGAGCTGACCAGCCGGGCGGCAGAGGCCGACGTCGAGTCCCGGGTGCGTGACCTGACCGGGCTCGCCGACGGCCGGAAGCTGATCGTCAGGATCGACCGCACCGAGCTATCCAAGAACATCGTCCGCGGGCTGGCCGCCTACCGCGAGCTGCTGATCTCCCGGCCGCAATGGCGGGGGCGGGTCATACACCTCGCGTTCGCCTACCCGTCGAGAACCGACCTGCCGGAGTACCGCGAGTACGGCAGGGCCGTGCGGCGCCTGGCGGAGCAGATTAACGAGGAGTTCGGTACCGACGAATGGACGCCGCTAGACCTGCGGGCGGACGACGACTACGCCCGGTCCCTGGCCGCCTACCGGGTCGCCGACGTGCTACTGGTCAACCCGATCCGGGACGGCATGAACCTCGTGGCCAAGGAGGGCCCGATCGTGAATGACCGGGGCTGCGTGCTGGTCCTGTCGCGCGAGGCGGGCGCGGCGGCCGAGCTGAGCGACGCGGCGCTGATGATCAACCCGTTCGACATCACCGGCACGGCGGCGGCGCTGCACGAGGCGCTGTCGATGAGCGACGAGGAACGGGCCAGCCGGTGCGCCCGCCTCGCGGCGGCCGGCGCGGCAGTGCCGCCGGCCCGCTGGTTCACTGACCAGCTCGCCGCCCTGGACTAGCTAGTGCAGGCTCGCGTTAATCCTTGACGGGTCAGCCGGTCACGCCCGCGCCGCGCCCACCCCCGGCCAGCGTCGTGGCTGGGCACCTACTGTCGTCCTAGCAGTAGCAGAGACCCAGCCACGACACTGGACGGCGCAGCACGCCCCCGCCCCGCCGCCCCGCGCGGGGCCCGCGGGGCGCGCGGGGCTGACGGGACCCCGCACCGGCGCAACGCGGCACAGCCGCTCCCGCCGAGACGCCCCGCCCTGCCAGCACCCCGAACCCGGACACCCGCCCCGGCCGCAAACCCGCTGCCCGATCGAGGGGGCGCGGCCAGAGCTAGCCGCGGGACTCGAGCGTGTCGGCTAGGGCGGTCAGCAGGGCGACGACGCCCTCGGGGCCGTCCACGACCAGGTCGGCGTCCTGCGCCAGGTCGGTCACCTCGGCCGATCCGCTGCAGACCACCAGGCCGGGGACGCCGTCAGCGCGCAGGTCCCGCACGGCCTCGAACGCCGGGCGGTCGCCCAGGTCGTCGCCGCAGTACAGGGTCGCCGTCGCGGGCCGCTGCGCGGCTAGCTCCCGTAGCGCCAGGCCCTTGTCCGCGCCCGGCGGCCGCAGCTCGATCACCATCCGGCCCGGCTCCACAGCCAGCCCGGTCTGCGCGGCCAGCTGGCCCAGCGGAGCGCTGAGTCGCTCCAGCGCCGCACGCGGGTCGGCCGTCCGGCGGGTATGCACGGCGAGCGCGTCTCCCTTGTCCTCCACCCAGGTCCCCTCGGCCGCGCCGGCCGCTTCCAGCACGGCCGGCAGCCGCGCCCGCGCGTCGGCCAGCCCGGCGGGCGGTGGCGGAGCGGTGAGCGCGCCGCCCGACCAGCGCTGCCTGCCGTAGTGGCCGAGTACGACGATGCCGGGCACGTCGTCCAGGCTCGCGTACGCCACGGCCTCACGGGCCGGCCGCCCGGTGATGATGGCCAGGGTCCCGACCAGTCCGCTGAGGCGGCGCAGGGCCCCGGTGGCGGCGGGCAGCGCCCGGGCGTCGGCGGGCTCGGGCACGATCGGCGCGAGCGTGCCGTCGAAATCCAGCGCGATCAGCGACCGGCCCGGATCAGCCAGCAACGCGGCCAGGCCGGCCCGTCCGGGCGCCGAGCGCGGCACCGGCAGCGCGGGCGGCGCGTCGTGCGACTCGTGAGGTTGCGGCACGGTCCTAGTCTGGCCTGGAGTCCGGCCGGGCGGATCGCATCCGGCGACGGCGGACCCGCTGGCGCCGCAGCCGGGCGACGAGGGCGGGGTCGAACTCGACCGCCTCGGAACGGTCGATCAGCTCGTTGAGCAGCTGGTAGTACCTCGTCGCCGGGATGCCGAACACCTCCAGGATCTCCCGCTCCTTCGCGCCGGGGAACCGCCACCAGCCGCGCTCGAAGACCAGGATGTGCTTGTCAGTATCGGTCAGCGCCGCCACCTGGCCCTCCCAACACCCGCACGCCCGTCCCCCATCGTAGGCAGGCATCGCGGGCATGCGTCCGGTCTTAGCCCAGTGCGCGGCTATGCGCGAAGCCCCGGAAGCCGTACGCTCACCATTCGTGACTGGCTTTGGCTACCTGACGTTCCTGACCGACTACGGACTAGATGATGGGTTTGTCGCCGCGTGCAAGGGCGTCGCACTGCGCATCGCCCCGGACGTCGGCCTGATCGACATCACCCACCTGGTGCAGCCCGGCGACGTCCGCCGCGGCGCCGCCGTGCTGGCGCAGACCGTGGGCTACCTGCCGCCGGCGGTGCACGTGGGCGTGGTCGATCCGGGGGTGGGGACCTCCAGGCGCGCCGTCGCGGTGCAGGCCGGCGACTCGATCCTGGTCGGGCCGGACAACGGGCTGCTGTCCTGGGCCGTGTCCGCCCTGGGCGGAGCCAGCCGGGCCGTGCAGCTCACCAACGGCGACCTGTGGCTGCACCCCGTCTCGGCGACCTTCCACGGCCGGGACATCTTCGTGCCGGTCGGCGCGCACCTGGCCGCCGGCACTGACCTGTTGCAGGCCGGCGACGAGATCGACGTCGCCGACCTGGTCGCCCTGCCCGCTCCGACCAGCCGGGTCCATGACGGCGAAGCCGAGGGCGAGGTGATGTCGGTGGACCGGTTCGGGAACGTGCAGCTGTCGATCCCGGCCGCCGAGGCCGGCATGCTCGGCATCGGAGTCGGCACGCCGCTGGTCGTCCGGGCCGGGCGGCGCCAGCTGACCATTCCCTTCACCGAGACCTTTGCCGCCGTGGCCCCCGGCGAGATCGTCGCGTTCACCGACAGCGCGGGGCTGATCTCGCTGGCCGTCAACGCCGGCGACGCGGCCCAGGAACTCGGTCTGCCACCGGGCGCGCACGTCCGGTTGTCGCTGGCCCGCCAGTCTTAGGCGCCGGGTCCGGGGGTCGTCGGCCAGGAGCAGGGAATTCGCTCGGAAGACCCCCAACTAGCTGGAACGTGGCAGAATGCGGGGACTCTCTCACGGAAGGCAGATCCGGCGTGCCGCTGAGGTTTCCCCGCCCGGTCATGCCCGTGATCGCCACGGTCATCGCGGCGGTATGGGTTGTGGCCGGGAATGCCCCTGCCTTCGCGGACCAGGTCCGCTCGCAGCAATGGTGGCTCAGCAAGCTCGACGTCGGCCAGTCATGGCAGGAATCCAGAGGCGGCGGCGTCACCGTGGCCGTGCTGAGCGACGGCGTCGACGCGGCACACAGCGATCTTGCCGGCGCTGTCACCTTCGGCCCCGACTTCACCAACTCCGGCGAGACGACGAGCACATTCGTCGGGCTGCAGGGCACCGCGATCGCGAGCCTGATCGCGGGGCGCGGGCACGGGTCCGGAAACTCGTCGGGAGTCGTCGGCGTGGCCCCTCGGGCCCACATCCTGTCCGTCCGGGTCACGCTGGACCCCAATGACCCCGCCATGGACCACGCCGCGGTGGGTGCCGGGCTGCCCGATGCCATCGCTAACGGCATCCGGTACGCCGTGGCGCACCATGCCAAGGTCATCGACCTGCCGGTGGATCCCGGCGAGCCCAACCCGGTTCAGGTCGCCGCCCTCCCCATCCCCCCCAAGCAGACCATGGCACCGGAACTGACGGGGATCACGGCCGCGGCCGGGGGCAGCAGCGCCGAGAAGGCGGCGATCGCCTACGCGGTGCACAAGGGAGTCGTGCTGGTCGCCCCGGCGGGCGACAACGGCGCCGGGACCGACGCCGCGAACTTCCCGGCCGCTTACCCGGGCGTGATCGCCGTCGGCGGCTTTGACCAGAACTTCGTGAAGGGCTCGTACTCCAGCCAGCAGTCCTACGTAGCGCTGACCGCGGCGGGCACGGGCGTCATCGCCGCCAGCGCCCACGGCGGCTATACGGTCGTCAACAGCACCAGCGCGGCGAGTGCCACGGTGAGCGGGATCGCGGCGCTGATCAGGGCGCGATTCCCGGGGCTTTCCGCGGCACAGGTCGCTAACGCGCTGACCAGCAGCGCGGTGTTCCAGCCGATCGGCGGGTCCAACAGCGGTTCGGGCTCCGGCACCGCGGATGCCGGACGAGCGCTTGCCGCCGCCGCCGCGGTGGCGGCGCCGGCGGACCAGCGGGCCGGCGCCGGAGCGGTGAGCGGGGCCGAGCCGGCGGCGCCAGTGGCAGCACCCGTGGCGTCCGACGGCCTGGCACCGCGGGTACTGCGCGCCGCGATCATCTCGGCGGGCGCGCTCATCCTCCTGCTGCTCTTCGTCACCGCGTATGCGGCGACCGGGCGGCGGAAGGAGCGCAAGGTGGCCACGGACGCCAAGGCCTCGGCCGAGTGGGTCCGCTCGACCCAGAACGCGTACTCGCCCTACGGGTCCGGCGAAGCCGACCAAATGCTGGAGTATTTCGCCTCGCCCGCCAACGGTCCGTCCAGCCCGGCCGATCCGTTCGCCCGCATCCAGGGGGCACAGCGGGCTGGGTCGGGATCTGCCGGAGCCCAGTTCCCGGGGGCTCAGGTCCCGGGGGCACCATTCCCGGGGGCACAGGTCCCGGGGGCACCATTCCCGGGGGCACAGGTCCCCGAGAGCCAGGTAGCAGCCGGGGCGGGCTCCGACGCCGGGGCCAGCGGGAGCACCGGGACCGTGGCGGCGGCCAGTTCCAGCGCCGTCGGCGGCCGCAGCGTCGGCGCATGGGTCCCGCTCGGGGCGGGATCGCGAGCCCAGAGCCGCCAGCCACCGGTGTCCGGCGCGCCGCCGTGGGAGCCAGCGGCCGAGCCGGATAGCGAGCTGCCCTGGGCCGCGGTTCCCGGCCCCGCCGCCGCCGCGGGCCGGCCCCGGCCCGCCAGCTCCGCCGCCAGCCCGGCGTCCGACTCGATCTGGCCGACCACCGCCCCCGCCGCGCCTGCGTCGCCACCCAGCGACCAGCCCTGGGCGAATCTAGCGGCCAGCGCACCGTCGGCGGTCAGCGCGAAACCCGCGACCGCGGCACCGACCCGGCCGGCCGGCGACGAGCCCGCTCCGGCGGGCGGCCCCTCCGCGGCGGCCTTCGCACCCCTTGCGCCGTTCCCGTCTGCCGCGCCTGGCTCGGCTGCCGCGCCTGGCCCAGCCGACCCGCCTGCCTCGGCCGGCACGCTATGGCAGGTCAGGACCACGCCACGGTCACCTTCGGGCTCGGACTGGGAACTGCCCGATAACGAGCCAGCGCGCCAGGCCGCCGCTGGCCAGGACCCGCACCGGCAGCAAGCCGACAGGAACGCGTACCAGCAGCCCGCGTCCGCGGAGACGAGCTGGCGTCCCTCCGGGGGCGGCACTGGCTGGCAGTCGGCCGCCGAGCAGCCACCGGCCGCCCCAGCCGGGGAAGCGTGGGCCGCGGGCGGAGCATGGCCTGCCGGGGAGACACGGGCCCCCGGTGACCCGCAGGCCGTCGGCGAAGCCGGGTCCGCCGGGCCGGACGAGTCCGCCAGCGACGCCGAGGGCGCCTGGGACGCACAGGCCAGCGGCAGCAGCCCACACTGGCTAGCGGCAGCCGTCAGCGAGCGGTGGCAGCCCTCGGCCCGGAGCAGCCCGTGGCAGCCCTCCGCCGACACCGAGACCGGCACCGGCACCGGCACCGGCAGCGCCGCAGACTCGCCACGGTGGGGATCGTCGGCCGGCACGCCTGCGGACCCACCTCGGGGATCGACTGCGGGCGCACCCGCCACCGACTCGCTGCAGTGGGGGACGCCTCCGGGCACGCCCCGGGACTCCGCGCCATGGGACGCCACCCCGGAGTCCCCGCGGTGGGAGTCGGCCTCGGAGGCCAGGCGGGCGGAGTCCCCGCCGTGGCAGGCCAGGCACGCGGAGCCCGCGCAGCGGGATGCCGCCTCGGAGTCCGCTCCGCGGAAGGCCGCCAGCGCGGAGTCGCGATGGGGGCCGGGCGCCGCGGACTCGGGATGGAATACGACCGCAGAGGCGCCGTGGCAGGCGGCCGGCCCGGAGCCGCGCCAGGATTCGGCGGCCGGCGAGGACGACTCGGCGGCCGGCGGAGACGACCTGTTTGCCTGGCGGCCTAGCGCCGCGACCGAGACCTTCCCGGCCGTCGGCGACGATTGACTGAGTGGTTCGGATCGCTGACGGCACTGACGGTTTCTAGTGCGCGGCGCGGCTCGCGGCCAGCTCGTCCTTGCGCACCGAGGCGTACATCGGCACGTACTCCTGCCCGGAGAGCTTCTGGATGGCCTGGACCACCTCGTCGGTGACGGCCCGCCGCTGCCTGGCCCCGGCGCCCTGGCCCTGGAGCGCCTCGAACGTCAGCGGCTCGCCGATCCTGATCCCGATCTTGCCGGGCCGCGGTATTCGGTGTCCGGGCGGCAGGATTCGCTCGGTGCCGATCATCGCGACCGGGATGACCGGCGCGCCGGAATGCAGCGCCAGCCAGCCGATCCCGGTCCGTCCCCGGTACAGGCGCCCGTCGGGCGAGCGGGTGCCCTCCGGGTAGATGCCGAAGAACTCCCCGGAGCGCAGCAGGCCCAGCGCGGCCTCCAGCATGTCCTGCGCCGCCCGCGCCCCGGCGCGGTCCACCGACAGCTGGTTGGTCGCCCGCAAGTAAGCGGCGACCGCCTTGTCCCGCAGCCGGGTCCCGGTGAAGTACTCAGACTTGGCGGCGAACACCAGCGGCCGCGACAGCATCAACGGCAGAAAAATCGAGTCGATCACCGACAGGTGGTTCGACGCGAGGATGGCCGGCCCCGAAGCTGGGATGTTCTCGGCGCCAGTTACCTCAGGCCGGGCAAGTAGCCGCAGGGCCGGACCAGCGACCAGCCTCGACGTCCGATACTGCACTCAGCTCCTCCAGCTCGCCGCCCGCCGCGCGTGCCCGGCAACTCACGCGCCGGGGCATGTCACAGATTAGCCCGCCCGATCCGCCGCATGTGCAGTCCGGGCATTGGCGGCCGGGTCCGACATGCCGGCCGCAGCCTGCTCCGCGATACCGGTCACGATAGCGATGACCAGCGGCAGAGCGAGTGGCAACGCGGTGGCGGTCACGGTGACGCCCGAGTCGTCAGCCAGCCAGCCCAGCAGCGCGACGAGCCACATGGCGGTCAGCAGCGGCAACAGCAGCGGTTCCGCGCGCATGGCGACGGCCGCCGTCGCCATGCGCAGCCGGTCCGGCCACGCCAGCGTCAGCCCGGTGGCCACGACGACCACCGGGATGATCGGCGTGGCCCAGTTCTCGGTGAGCGAGCCGACATTGGCATGGATCTTGCGCTGCAGGACGTCACCGGCCCCGCCGTGCAGCACGCCATTGACGAACGCACCGATGTCCGACGCGCCGGTCGCGGCGGGGAACCAGAAGTTCGCCGCCGCGAAGATCGCGATGAGCAGCACGCCGCTGACGGCCACCAGCGCGCTGCGGCGGGGCGTGAGCGTGACCCCCGCGATGGCCGCGAGCAGCACCAGGAACGCGGGCACCATCGCGATGGTGCCGCCCACCTTGGCGCCGAAGTAGGGCCACGCCGCCGCGATCACCGTGAACGCGGTGACGGCGCCGGCCGCCGCCACCGCGCGACCCCGGCTCTGCGTCCGCCGCTGCGCCGCGTCGCCGACCCAGGCCGCGCACAGAAGGCCGCCCAGGGCGTAGCCGCCGATGGCGTTGTTGCCGATCCCGTAGAAGCGGTTGGCCACCAGCGCCGACTGCCCGAACGGGGTCTCGCGCTGCAGATGCGAGCCGGTGATGACGTCTATGCCGATGACCACGATCGTGGCTGCGCCGATGAAGCCGGGCGAGCCAAACCGGTCGCGCCGCCACGGCCCGGCGAGCGCGGCCGCGGCGATCACCGCGGCCCAGGCCAGGCCGATCCCGTAGAGCAGCAGTGCCGGGTGCGGCAGCACCGGCCACGGCACCAGGCTCGCCAGGAAGCTGCCGGCCGGCACGGCGGCGACGATGACCGCGGCCACCCGGTAGGCGGCTCGGCGCCGCCGCCTGCGATCCGGGTCGCCGCCGCGCAGGACTAGCCAGATCAGGCCGAACACGATGCCCTCGCCGAATCCGTAGATCAGGAAGTAAGGAGCCAGGGTGTGCCGGTTGACCTGGGCGGCGGTGTCCTGGCCGATCAGCGTCCGGATCGCGGCCCGAAGCGATCCGCGGCCGGACGACTGGATTTCCGACCCGCCGATGCGGGCCCGGCCGACGGCCCCGTGGCGGCCGCGCCAGTCCAGCACGCTCGGGGTCAGGTCGGTGACGGTCACCATGCCCGGCTGCCGGGTGGAAGCCGCCTTCAGCAGGCCGGCGCCGTAGCCAGGGCCGCTGACGATGATCGCCCGCAGGTGCGGGGCGCTGTCGTCGCCCAGCCCGGCCACCACGATGATGGCCCCGGCCGGGACGGCGGCGATGATCCGCCCGGCCGCCCGATCCGCCGCCCCCCGATCCGCCGCCCCCCGGCTCGCGGGCAGCGCCCCCAGATCGGCGACCGTCAACGGGCACTTTGCCAGCACGGCACCGATGGTCGACGTCAGCCGCGGCTCGTAGGAGGCAACGGCCCCGGAGCGGCTCGCCAGGGCAAGCGCGGCGCCGGGTCCGACCGCGGCCGCGCAACCGCCCGGCGCGGCCGTGGCCAGCAGTCCCCAGACCGGGCCGTAGGCGAGCTGCGTGTTGTAGTGCTCGATGCCACGCGGTCCGGTCAGCGCGGGCACCGCGGCGGCTGTGCCTGGCGCAATGCCTTGCCCGGCTGCTGCCGACGCACGGGCGGGCTGCACGGGAGGAAGCGCCTGGCACCGGCCCGACGCGCGCGGCGCCATCGCTCGCTGCCCGGAGTTCAGCGTCAGCCAGACGTCGGCCGGGCAGGTGTAGGTCTGCACGGCCGTCACCACCAGCGATCCGACCGAGCCGTGCTCGGCGAGCCGCCATAGCGCCGGAGTCGCGGCTGGCGAGATGTCCGTCCATCGCAGCCCTGGAATACCGATGATCACGACCGGGTGCGCCGCCGGGTCAGCGGCCCCGGCGACCATGGCCCTAGGGACCGTGTCCCCGGAGACCGTGGCCCCGGCGACCGTGGCCAGGCCAACGAGCCCAGCCAGGACAGCGGCAAGCGCCGTCAGCAGCCTGGCCGCGGTCGGTTTCACGTCGTTCACCGTATCCGCCGCGACCGGCTTTCCGGCTCGCTCGCCGGTGGCCGCCCAGGGCGATCGCGATGCGGCGAACGCGGTCATGTGCACCCGATGAGCCGCCAAAGCGTCTCTTATTCGGGCCCGGCATGAGATAGCCGGGGCGGGTAACAGCCGCTGAGGGGTGGGAGTCGGCCGTATGACTATGGGGATGGCCAGTCACGATGGGGCTACCCGGATAGCGCCCGACGATCTAGACGATCTAGGGACGGCGGGAGGCACGCGGTGACCAGCGGAACCGACGACGTCCGCAGCCACGGCACGGCCTCCACTTACAACAATCTCGGCTGCCGGTGTGATGACTGCCGCGCCGCCGCGTCGGCGGCCCGGGCCACCTGGGTTCAGTCGCTGCAGGACCGGAAGTTCGCTGACGTTCCGCACGGGACGCCGTCGGGCTACCGGAACTGGGGCTGCCGGTGCGAACAGTGCACGTTCGGCCGCGCGGCCGAGGCTCGTGCGCAGCAGCGCAAGAAGCGCACCAAGGGCCGCTGACCCAAGATCACGGTTGCCGCCCGCGATAGTGGCCAGGCCCGGGCTTGACCGGGTGTTCACTCCGTCGTCAGGCCTCCACCGCGAGCGCGTCATCCGCAGCCGGTAGATATCCAGGGATACTCGGCTGACGGAAGGACCACACATGCTCTCGCCGGCGCGGAATACCTGGATGACACTGCCCGCGGTGCTGGGGGCGGCGGCCAGCCTCTTGATCACCGGAACGGCGGTTGCCGCTGCGGCGCCGGCTCGGAACTCGGGCCCGCCGCCGCGCTACACAGTCCGGCAGATCCTGTCCGGCACCCGCCTGCGGCACTCATTCGGGCCGGCCAGCACGACCCGCCGGCGATCCGCGGTGCTCACTGCGCCCGACGACATCACCGCGCTCGGCGGTGACCTCTTCACCGCCTTCCAGAACGGGGTAGGCCCGCAGGGCCAGGCCGCCCCGGACGGCAATCGGGACAGCACGATCGTGGAGTTCGCCCCGGATGGCCGGCCCGTACGGCAGTGGGACATCCGCGGAAAGTGCGACGGCGTCACCGCCGAGCTGGCTGATCACCGCCTTATCGCCACCGTCAACGAGGACGCTCATTCCAGCATCTACACCATCACGCCCGGCGCCCCGTCCGGTGATCAGGTTCAGCACTACTCCTACAACGTGCCGCTGCCCAGCAAGGGCGGTACCGACGCGATCTCAGTCTCCCGTGGCCTGGTCCTGGTCAGCGCCTCGGCGCCCGGAACGACCGGCGCCGCGGCGCCGCAGGCCAGCTACCCGGCGGTCTACCGGGTGACCTTCCGCCGGGCCACTCACGTCGCGAGCGTGCACGCCCTGTTCTCCGACGAGGCTGGCGCTACCGTCGCCAACCTCGGCACCGCCGGGCGCACGGTTCCGCTGGCCCTCACCGATCCCGACTCCAACGCGATCGTCCCGCTGTCGGCGCCGCGGTTTGCCCGCGACCTCATGCTGACCAGCCAGGGGGACAAGGAGCAGGTGTACGTGCAGCGCGCGGGCACTCACCGGCAGCGACTGCTGGTGCTCAGGCTGAGCCAGTCGGTCGATGACACCGCGTGGGCGACCGCCAGGTCCGGGCGGCTCTACGCCACGGACACCGACGGCGACACCGTCGACCTGGTGACCGGCCAGTTCCCCCGTGGCGCCGTCTTCGTGGCCGTCACCCCGTGCGACGCCAATGGCGCGCCTGCCACGTGTCCGGCCCCGCCGAAGTTCCCCGCCAACTATCTCGGCGTGCTGAACCCGTGGACCGGCCAGATCGCCCGGGTCACGCTGTCCGGCCCCGCGCTGCATCCGCAGGGGATGGCCTTCGCGGGCGTCCGGTAGCGACTCCGGCCGGATCTCCCAGCCGTCCGGCGGCCAGCCGGAAACGAGGCCGGCCGCCGGACGGGTGAGCGCTGCGAGGCGTCGTTATATCCGGGCGGTCATCATCTCCGCTGGCATCGCGGCGGTCAGGACGGCGTCAGCCAGCGGCATGGCCATGAGGTTCACCATCCGGGGCGCCTCGATTGCGTGCAGGCGCGGCGCGGCTATCGCCGTAGCAGTTCGCGGCGGCGACAGGGCGGGACGGGCGGCGATCTGCCGCGCGGGCGCGGGCTGCCACATCTGCACCCCGTCACGGCGCAGCAGGTGGACGAACCCAGCGATACCGAGCGCCGACGCAGCGCCCAGCGTCGCGAGGATCGCGAGCAGGGCGCCGGTGATGAGGGCGCTAGCGGAGCTGACGGCCGCGCAGACGACCACGACGGCTACCGCGGCGGCGGGCATGGTGGAGCTGCTGGTGGCCTTGGTCTCGCACATCATGACCACCTGGGGGTGCGAAGGCGGGCCGGGCGGCACCAAATGATTACGGACAGTAACGATCCCATGGCGGGGTCTTCCCTTCTGGTTGCGGGCCGGACTGCCCGGATGCCGCGCCGCCAGCCGGGCACCCGGTGGGCGGCCGCCAGGCAGCCGGGCAGGCCGCAGGTCGGGGGGAGGCGGAAGGAAGGCGCACGTGCCAGATGCGGCCCGGCACCGGGGCGGGGGCGGGAAGTCCCGGCGTCCGCGTCGAGCCGGGAGCAGTGCTGGTGTCAACTTCAGTGGAAACCGCCTTGGCCGGTCTGGCAAGGGGGGAATTGACGTTTTCTGCCGGCGCCGCGCCGATAACGTGGACCGGCGGCACCTGCGACCGTAACCGCTAGCCTGGGCTGCGCAGCATGTCCCGTCCGCCGCCGTCAGCCGCAAAGGGCCTTCCATGGACAAACCGGGCGATGACCGAGGCGGCCGCCAGAGCCGGGTCCAAGCCCAGCTCTCGGTACGCCACGGGCGAGCCGCCGTGGAGTACTACAAGAGCGCGTTCGGCGCGGTGGAGGAGTACCGGGTGGGCGGCACCGATGATGACGAGGCCGTCGTCGCCCAGCTATCGGTCGGCGACGCGTGGTTCTGGGTCGCCGACGAGTCGCCGCCGGACGCTAACTTCAGCCCTGAGTCGCTGGGCGGCGGCTCGGTGCGGATGCTGCTGATCGCGCCAGACCCGGCGGCGATGATCCAGCGAGCGGTGGCGGCCGGCGGCCGCCAGGTCTACCCCGCGGCCGAGCAGCACGGCTGGCTGCTGGGGCGCGTTGCGGACCCGTTCGGGCATCACTGGGAGATCGGGAGGCCGCTAGGCGCCTGGCCGCACGAGGCGTCAGCCTAGGCCGCGTCGAGCAGCGTAGCGGCGGCCACGCGCGCCGCGGCGGGCCAGGTCGGTGAACGTCGCCACCACCCAGGCCCGGGACTCGTCGGCGACATCCTCGATGGGCCGCCTGGCGGGGTCTCCGCGCAAGATCGTTCAGACAAGGACGGAGCCGCCGGCGACGTCGAGGGTGATGCCGCTGACCCAGGAGGAGTGTTCCGACGCGAGGTACAGCGCGGCGTGAGCGACGTCTTCAGGTGTACCCAGGCGTCGGATGGGGTGGATCTCGCGCAGCTGGGCTTGCACGTCGGTCGGGATCTGCTGCTGGTTGCTCTCGGTCAGGATGGTTTCGGGGGCGATGCAGTTGGCGCGCACCCCGTGGGGGCCTGCCTGGGCCGCGATCTCCTTGGTCAGCAGCTCGATCCCGGCCTTGGCGGCGGCGTAGGCCATCGGTGATCCCGGGTTGGGACGGCGAGCGGCAGCCGAGGACATGGTGATGATGATGCCTTGGCCGCGCTGCTTCATGCCGGGCAGGAATGCCTTGACGGTCAAGAAGGTGGCCGTGAGGTTGGCATCGACAGACGCCCGCCAATCCTCTTCTGTGATGTCTTCCAGGGGGCTGGGCCGGATCGGGCTGCCGCCAGCATTGGCAACCAGGATGTCGACCGTACCGAGGCTGCCCTCAATGGAGTCCCGCATCGACACGACCTGCTCGTAGTCGGTGAGGTCAGCGATCGCGGCAAGCGCCCGCCCGCCGGCCTGCTCGATCTCGGACGTGACGGCCGCGACGGCGGTCCGATCACGGCCGTGGACCACCACGGCAGCGCCCTCGCTGGCGAACAGTCTGGCGATCGCTGCGCCGATGCCGCGCGAGCTTCCGGTCACTACCGCGATCCGGCCTGGCAGCTTGTTCACTGGCTATCTCCCACGCCCTGAGGGTAACAGATGCTTCGATATCTGAGCGTTCGATATCATAGAGTTTGTGGTCCAAGATGGGAGGATCATCGACTAGACAAGCGCGTCTGTGCTCGGGGGGTGATTCGGGCAACAATGGTTCGGTGACCGCAGCCGACGAACCTGTCCTGACCGTGACCTTTGCCGGCAGCGGCGACGCTTTCGGCAGCGGTGGCCGCTACCAGGCCTGCATCCACCTCCGAGGCCCCGATGGCATCGACCCGGTGCTGCTCGACTGCGGTGCTACCTCACTGACCGCTCTCAAGCGTCTCGGGCTCGCCCCGGGCGACATCGCTGCGGTGTTCATCTCCCACCTGCACGGCGACCACTTTGGGGGACTCCCATTCCTGGTCCTCGACGGCCAGTTCTCTCGTCGCACGAAGCCGCTTACGGTGATTGGGCCGCCCGGCGTTTCACAGCGCCTGACCGACGCCATGGAGTGCATGTTCCCAGGTTCGTCAACCGCGGCGCGTCGCTTCGACGTCGAGACCGTGGAGCTGCGACCAGGAGAGACCAGCACCGTGGCAGGTGTGACGGTCCGCGCCTGGGAGGTCGACCACCCAAGCGGCGCCCCGCCCTTCGCCCTCCGTTTGGACCTGGCGGGTAGGACAATCGCGTATACCGGCGACACCGCCTGGACTGACGCTCTTCTCGACGTCGCCGCCGGCGCGGACCTTCTCATCGCCGAGGCCTACTGCCGCGACAAGAACATTCCCTACCACCTGCGTCTGGCCGACCTCGACGCTCATCGAGATCAGCTCGCCAGTGGGCGCATCGTCGTGACGCACATGTCCGCCGACCTGCTCAACCACCGAGACCAGGCCTCTTTCGAGACCGCCTACGACGGGCTCGTCATCAAACTGTGAGGCCAGGAACAAGGTGGCTTCGCCGATCCAGCCGTGCTCGGCGGGCGCCGGCTGCGTCAGGTGCTGACGTCACGGCGCAGGAAGGTGGCCACGCCGATGGTAAACGCGATGACGGTAAAGGCAAGCGAGATGGTGAGCGCGCGCTGGTAGGAGACCGTGGTGGTGCCACCCGCAGCGATTGCGTCGACGAGCAGCCCGGGAAGCCAGCTGGCCGCGTTGCTCCAGGACAGCTGGAGGATGTGCTCGACCGGGCCGAGCCAGGCGATGCCAAGGCCGAGCGCCAGCGGAGTGGAGCGCACCAGCACGCCGATCGTCGCGCCGACCACGCCGAAACAGGTGGCGGCGAGCAGTGCGTTGGCGTAATCGGTGGCGGCGTGCCGCAGCCCGGTGCCGGTGAACCAGGCATTAGTGGAGATGCCCCGTGCATGTGCCAGTGCTACCGCTGCGCCGATGCTGAGGACTTCAGCCAGCAGCAAGGCGGCGGCGACGCAACCGACAAGGGCGACGAGCTTGCCGGCCAGCAGCCGGGACCGGGCGGGTTGCCTGGTGAGCATTGCCCGGATGGTGCCCAGGCCGTATTCGCTGGTGACGCTGGTCATGAACAGCACGAAGACCAGCAGGCCGAGGACGCCCGCTGCGATGCTGAACCCCCGGCTCAGCCCGTCAGAACCGGCGAGCTGACCGAGGGTCGTGGTGAGGGACGCTGCCACGTCGAGCACCCGCGGCGGTCTGGCCTTGGCGGTGGCGAACGTCACGGCGGTAGCCAGCAGCGCGAAGGCAACCGCTGACCCGCCGGCGCCGTAGATGATGCTAGGCCGACGCAGCTTTTGCAGTTCCGCGCGCAGCGCGCGGATCATCGGGCGCCTTCTGCCATCAACGTTTCGTAGCGGTCTTCGAGGCTGGCGTGGGTGGTAGTGAGCTCGACCAGCGTCAGGTTCTCGGCCAGGGCTGCTCTGTTGATCTCCGCGATCTGGTCGGCCAGCCCGGTCGCCCGCTCGAGATCAGCCTGCAACTGACGCAACGGCACCCGCAGCCGGCTGCCATCGCGCGCCCAGCGCATTCCGCGGCGGGTCAGCATGTCGCCCAGCCGGGGCAGATCGGCGGGGTACTGGCAGCCGAGCACGAGCTCGTCGCCGCCGCTGGCGAGCAGTTGCGCGGTGGACCCTTGGAACACGCGCCGCCCTTCTTTGATCATCACCAGCCAGTCGCAGGCCTGCTGCACCTCGCTGAGCAGGTGGGAGGAGATCAGGACGGTGGGCCCGTCGTCGGCCAGCGAGCGGACCAGGCCGCGCATGTCCCGGATTCCGGCCGGGTCGAGGCCGTTGGTCGGCTCGTCGAGGATGAGCAGGGCGGGATCGCCCAGCAGCGCGGCGGCGATGGCGAGGCGCTGTTTCATGCCCAGCGAGTAGGTGCGGTAGGGATCTCTCGCCCGGGCGGCCAGGTCGACCCGTTCGAGCAGCGCCGGGATCCGGGCCGGGTCCAGGCCGCCCAGGGTGGCCTGCACCATCAGGTTCCGGGTACCGGACAGGTTCGGATAGAAGGCCGGGCTCTCGATCAGTGCACCCACCCTGTGCAGGTAGCTGGCGGGCCTGGTCAGCGGCGCGCCGAGTACCCGCCCGCCTCCGGCGCTGGGTCGCACC
>Ga0209839_10000554_pt1 | contig 18763 bp, 26 predicted proteins | sample OrgsoiDNA2013050_FD_185800 | JGI IMG/M metagenome (GOLD analysis project Ga0209839, IMG submission 185800) | Permafrost soil microbial communities from the Arctic, to analyse light accelerated degradation of dissolved organic matter (DOM) -... | ecosystem: Environmental > Terrestrial > Soil >... | reverse complement strand
TAGCCCCGGAGGCCGGATGTCACGGCCGACATCCGGTTTCCGGTCCGTCAGCCGGGTTCGCCCGGCTCGCCGACCTCGGTGACCAGGTCGTCGTGCAGGAAGCACAGGTAGCCGCTGACGGCGGCCGAATCCCCCTCAGCCTGCGGGTAGGACCAGACCGCGTCGGCGAGCTTGTGATCGGCCGCGTTGACCGACCAGTACGAGGCCGTGCCCTTGTAGGCGCACACGGTGTGCGTGTCGCTGGACTCGAGCAGGTCCTGCCGCACGTCGGCCGCGGGCAGGTAGTAGCGGTTCGGCAGGCCGGTCTCGGACAGCAGCAGGGGGCGCCGGGTCTCGGCGAGCACGGCGCCGCCCAGCCGGACGCGGACCGGCCGTGACGAGCGGCGTACGTCGATGCGGTGGTACGGGTCCCGGAGGTGGCCTTCGACGCGTTCGTCCTCGTCGTACCACTCATCCATGGCGTTCCAGTAGAAACCGGCGTACCCCTGCAGCCAGTGCGACTCCGGGTTCGGCTCCGGGTACGCCCAGACCGCGTTCTCCGCGACCTGGTCGCCGACGGCCACCGACCAGTAGGACGCGGTGCCCTTGAACGGGCAGTAGGTGTGATGATCGGTGGGCCGGAGCAGGTCGGCCCGGATGTCGGCCTGCGGCACGTACACCTGGGGCAGTATCCCGGTCTCGTGCAGGAGCATCCCGCGGGTCGTGTCAAACACGGCCTGGCCGCCGAAGGCCGCCCGCACCCGGCGCGGGAATTCCTGCATCAGCAGCCGGTGCGCGGGACCGTCAATCCGGTAGTTGACGGTCTCCGGCGCGCGGCCGGAAAGCGGGCCAGGTGGAAAGGTCAGGGACATCTCGACTCTCCTTACAGGTTGGCGACGGCTGTACTAACCGGCGCGGGCAGCCCCGCCATTCCACCCGCAAGCCCACCCGCCCGACGCCGATTCCGGTCCACGCAAAAAGTTCCAGGCTGAGCAATTATCGTGGATAGTTACCTTCTTCTCGCGAAACTAAGTATCCACGATCACGAAAAATGCCTTTTAGAGGTCGGCGGGGGCGGTGAAGCCGGCTAGGCGGGCTTGCCCGAGGGTTAGGGCGGGCCAGTCGCCGGTGAACTCCAGGACGGCCACGGCGGCGGTGGGGAACCTGATGGCCGGCGCCGGGGGCGCGCCGTCCTCGGCGGCCCGTCCGGCCGAACTGCCGGCCAGGCTGCTGGCGAGATCCGAGATGGCCGGGTTGTGCCCGATGAGCAGCGCGGCGCGGTACCGGCTGGGTAGTTCCTGGGCCAGGTAGAGCAGGGTCAGCGCGCTGGCCTCGTACGCCCGCGGCTCGAACGTCACCGACGGCGATCCGCCGAGCTCCGGCGCCACCAGCTCCCAGGTCTGCCGCGTCCGGCGCGCGGTCGAGCACACCACGACGTCCGGCAGGTAGCCGTGCTCACGCAGCCAGCGGCCGACCGCCGGGGCGTCGTGCCGCCCGCGCTTGGCCAGCGGCCGGGCATGGTCAGAGACATCCGGCCAGTCCGATTTGGCGTGCCGCAGCAGCATCAGCCGCCGCGTCGTATCACTGACCACCAGCCCAGCCTGCCATGACCTGGACCACCCGGCCTACGCTCGGCCGGCAAAATCCGTTCGGGGCTATAGCCAGCCGGCCCGGATGCTGATCGGCTCGCCCCCGGCCGCGCCGGCGCCGGCTAGGGCCACGTCGCGAGGTGGGTTGCCGAGCTCGCCGGCCCGCACCTTCTCGAGCAGCCTGCGGGTCGCGTCCACGATCTCAGGCGCGACAGCGCGCAGGCTGTCCGCGTCGTCCGGGCCAAGCACATCCGCCGGGAATCCGGCCGACGCCACCAGGCCGTCGGGGTCCGCGAGCTTGCCGCCCAGCCAGCCCAGCGGGTCCGCGGACAGTTCCCGGTCGAAGACCCGGCTGTTGGGCTCCCATCCACTGAACACCGGGTGGTGATGGGTGCGGTCGAAGCTGCCCGGCCGGCCCGCGGCCGACTCCAGGAAGTCGGCGCGCCAGAGCGGCTGGCCGACCTCGATCGGCTGCGCCGAGTAAATCGATCCCTTGAGCGCGCTACGTTCGAGGATCCGCAGCTCGAGCCGGACGCCGCGCTCGGCGCCCTCCTGGCCCGGGTGCGGCTCAGGGTCGACGAAGTACAGGTCGCTCACCAGCACGCCGACTCGCTCGAATCCGAAGGCGTAGAGCATGGGACAGTCCCTTTCCTCGCTGACGTCGGTCTCGTCCTACTATCTCCCGGCCGGGCAGCAGGAGGCCAGGGGCCGGCGCAGGCTAGGCTCGTCCCGTGACGGTGACGGTGACGGCGAGGGTGCTGCTGGTAGGGCTGGGTGCCCTGATCGCGATCGCCGGAATCGTCTTTACCCTGCAAGGCCTGGGCTACGTCACGGGGAGCTTCATGACCGGCGCCTCCCTGTGGACCATCATCGGCCCGGTCATCGCCCTGGCCGGACTCATCCTGATCGGGTTCGGCCTGCTTAGCCGCCGGCCGCCGGGCGGACGCGCAGGAAGTTGATCACGGTGCACCGCATCACCGTCCGGCCGTCCTGATTCGCCGTCTCAGCCAGCGTCTTGATGATGCCCCGGTCCGGCCGGCTCAGCGATCTCCTGGACTCGACGACCGTGGCCCGGACACGGAGCGTGTCCTCCGGGCGGACCGGGTAGGGCCAGCGGATTTCGTCGGCACCCGCGCCGCCGAGGCTGGCCTGCGCCGAGAGGTAGTTCCCCACCAGCAGCCGCATCGTGACAGCGGCGGTGTGCCAGCCACTGGCGATCAGCCCGCCGAACGGCCCTCGGGCCGCGGCGGCCGGATCGACATGGAAGGGCTGCGGATCAAACTCTTTACCGAAACTTATGATGCTAGCTTCGTCGATGCTGACGGTGCCGCACTCGTACATGCTGCCGAGCGCGTAATCCTCGAAGTATCTCAGGCCATGATCGTTCACATCCGCAGTATTTCAGGGCCGGTGACCTGCCAACTTAAAGATCACAGATGAGTTACAGAAATACCTCGATTTGCCTGCGAGGCTCCGATAGTTGCTGCCATGCTTCCGCAGATGGCACAGACCATCGAAAGCGTAGACAAGCCTCATCGGTTGCGGAAAGTGACCTGACCAGGCTCGCCGATTAGGTCCCACTGGTACCCGGGTAGGCGGGCGCGGAAACAAGTTGGGGAGTTCTGTGGATTCAACGAACGTGGACCGCCGGACGCGGAAGATCCGACGAACCGGTCGGCACACCACGCCGTCGCAGGTCGAGAAGGTCGCGGAGAAGGCAGGCAAGGCCGCCCCCGTGGTGGTGATCGCGGGCGCGATGGTCGCCGCGCCGCAGGCGCACGCCGCCGTCACGACTTCCGCCAAGGCCGCGACCGTGACCGAGCAGGTGCGCATAGAAGCCCGCACCGACGCTCTGGTTCGGCGTGCTCAGCCGGCCACCCGCACGTACACCGTCCGTTCCGGAGACTCGCTGTCCCAGATCGCGGAACGCTATTACGGCAACTCGGCGCACTGGCAGTGGATCTATGAGGCGAACAAGTCCAAGATCTACAACCCGAACGACATCTACGTGGGTGAGTCGCTGACGATCCCCTACTCGGCCCCCCGTTCGGCACCGAGCACGTCGTCCTATACCCCGAAGCACGCCAAGCCCAAGGCCACCGTGCTGACCTCCTCCACCAGCCTGAGCGGAAACCTCAGCTGCTCCGGCCTGGAGAAGCTCTGGGAGCAAGCCGGCGGATCATCCGGCGAGGCCTTCATGGCCGCCGAGATCGCGATGGCCGAATCCGGTGGCCGCCAGTACGCCTACAGCCCGACCAACGACTACGGTTACTGGCAGATCAACGGCGTGCACGGCCCCGCGCAGGCCACGTTCAACCCGCTCGGCAACGCCAGAGCCGCGATCGCCATCTCCGCTAACGGGAGTGACTGGTACCCCTGGACCACCTACACCAGCGGGGCCTACCGGGGGCGCTGCTAAGCCGGCTTTGCGCGCTGCCCGTAGCCCGCGAGCTGGCCAGCCACCAGCGCGATCTCCTGCGCCGGCAGCAGCCGCGGGCTCCGGGGCCTGGCTCCGGGCTCGCACACCGCCAGCGCACGCAGGTACACCTCACACAGCCACTCCAGGTAGCGGCTGCCCACCAGGGCCGATCTCAGGTCCGGGCCGGTCGTTACCGCTCCGTGGCTGGCCATGATGCAGGCGGTCCGGTCGCGCAGCGCCGTCACCACGGTGCGGGCTAGCTCATCGCTCCCGTACGTGGCGTAAGGTGCCACCGCCAGCGGACCGCCGAACATCGCTATCTGATAGTGGATCGCAGGCAGTTCATCCGCCACCGTCGACAGCGTCGTCGCGGCGACGGAGTGGGTATGCACGATCGCCGCCGCCCCGGTGGCGGCGTAGACCCCCAGGTGCAGCGGCAACTCGCTGGTCGGCCGCAGCACCGCCTCGACCGGGGTGCCGTCCAGCCGGTGCACGCCGACCAGGTCGGCGGTCAGCTCCGCGTAATCCACGCCGCTCGGGGACACGGCCACGAGGTCGCCGTCCCGGCCGCTCACGTTGCCTGAGGTCCCCACTACCAGCCCCGATGAGGCCAGTTCCCGGCAGACCCTGACCACATCGTCCCGCACCTGTTCGAGCAGCATAGGTTCAACGGTATGAACCCACCTGAGGTGCTGGCGTGGCGGGACGGGCACATCGAGGCCCTGGATCAGACGGCCTTGCCGCACCAGGTCGCCGTGCTGCGCATCACCACGGTCGACGAGCTGGTCGAGGCGATCACCCGGCTGGCGATCCGGGGCGCGCCGGTCCTCGGCGCGGCGGGCGCGCTCGGCGTGGCGCTGGCGGTTCACCAGGGCGGCCGCGAGGGCTGGGACGGGGCCAGGCTAGAGGCGCAGCTCAACCGGATCGCCGACGCGCGGCCGACCGCGGTCAACCTCAGACGCGAGGTATCGGCGGTCGCGGCGCACATCCCGCATGGCCGCCAGGCCGTCGAGGCCGCTGCGCTGGCCGTGGTCGAGTTCGCCACCGCGGCCAGCCACCAGATCAGCCGCCGCGGCGCCGCGTACCTCCGGGAGGCCTGCGGGCCGGGCCGGCGGCTCCGCGTGCACACCCACTGCAACACCGGTGCCCTGGCCTGCCTCGGCTGGGGTACCGGGCTCGGGGTCATCCGCGCGCTGCACGAGCAGGGCGTGCTCGAGGAGGTGATCGTGGACGAGACCCGGCCGCTGCTTCAGGGCGCCCGGCTGACCTGCTGGGAACTCGGCCAGCTCGGCATCGAGCACCGGCTGGCCGGTGATGGCGCCGGGCCGTTCCTGATCAGCCAGGGGCTGTCCGACGCGGTGGTGGTGGGCGCCGACCGGGTGGCCGCGAACGGCGACGTGGCCAACAAGATCGGCACCTACGGCCTGGCGCTCGCCGCGCACCGGGCCGGTATCCCGTTCCTGGTCGCGGTGCCCGAGTCGACCATCGACGAGGCGACGCCGACCGGCGCGGCGATCCCGATCGAGCTGCGAGCCGACTCCGAGATCACCGTCCCGGCCGCCCCGGCCGGCACCAAGGCGCTCAACTACGCGTTCGACGTCACCCCGGCCGAGCTTGTCTCCGCGGTGGTCACAGAAAAAAGACTGATCCCGAACGGACAGTGGCTCAACGTCCCCGTCCGCTGAACGCTCCCCGTGGGCCGGCGTCAGCCGGCTGGCGGCCGTTCGAAGGTGAGCTGGCTCTGCAGGTCGGTGAAGCCGCAGGCGCGGTAGATCCGGATGGCCAGGTCCGCGGGATCGGCCACGATGACCAGGGTGCTCGCGCCGAGGATCTCGCGGCCGTAGCGGCCCGCGTGCCAGACGAGCGTCCCGGCCAGTCCCTGGCGGCGGGCCGCCGGGTCGGTCTCGACGTCCTGGTAGCGAGCGAAGCCGCCGCCTGCGTCACACACCCCGAGCTGCGCCAGCAGGCGGCCGCCCGAGAAGGCGCCGAACCAGGCGCCACTCCCGGCCCGGGCCAGCCGCCGCCGCGCGGCGGCCCGGCGTTTCAGGTAATCCTGCACCCCGTCGTCGCCGAAGCAACGGACGCCGAGCTCGTAGGATTGCTGCCAGTCGGCGTCGGAATCCAGCGGCCGGATCTCGGCGGCGGCGTTCTGATGCGGCGGCGGGCGGACGTCGGCACAGGTCAGTACGGTGGCACGCTGTGGCTCAAGCCCGGCGGCCAGGAACTCACCGGGTATCACCGGCTGGTCGTCCGTGGTGTCGACGCCCAGCGCGACGTGCCGGGCGGCGGGGAACTCCGCGGCGAACCTGGCCAGCCAGGTGCCGGCCGTGCCGGCCTCGGGCACCGCGTCAAGCAGGAGGAAGTTTCCCCACCAGAAACCCGGGTTGTCCAGGCTGCGGATGACGAGGTGATCGCCGCGGTCGACGACCTCGGCGCCTTCGAGCACCCGCAGCGCCACGTCGGTCCGGAGTCCGAGCGATGTGATCCGCATCGGCCCGAGCTTAGAGGATGAGCGGAGCGAGCAGGATTAGCGAGGCGCCGCGGCGCCGCGGTCCTCCGCTTCGTCCGCGTAGGCCGTCCGCAGCGCCTGCAGGAACGTCTCGGCGGGCTGCGCGCCCGAGATGCCGTACTTGCGGTCGATGACGAAGAACGGCACGCCGGTCGCGCCGAAGGCTTGAGCCAGCTCGATGTCGGCGCGGACGGCATCGGCGTATTCGGTGCCGGCCAGCACCTCGCCCGCCCGGCCGGTGCCGACGCCGGCCTCGCCGGCCAGCCGGACCAGCGTCCGCGGGTCGGACAGGTCGGCGCCCTCGGTGAAGTGCGCGCGCAGCAGCCGTTCCTTGGCCGCGTCGCCGACGCCGAGGTCGGCGGCCAGGTGCAGCAGGCGGTGCGCGTCCAGGGTGTTCACGGTGAGCGCGGCGTCGAAGTCGAAGTCCAGGCCCTCGCCGCGGGCCAGCTCGGCCACCCGGCCGGTCATCTGGCTGGCCTGCGGGCCGAACCGCTGGGCCAGGTACGCCGCCGCCGGGCACCGCGGTGCCCGGCGGGGTGTCCGGGTTCAGCTGGAAACTGCGCCAGGCGATCGTGACCTCCTCGGCGTGCTCGAACTCGCCCAGCGCGTGCTCGAGGCGGCGCTTGCCGATGTAGCACCAGGGGCAGACCACATCGGACCAGATCTCGATATTCATTCGTCCGCTCCCGTCGTCGCCGTTGGTCCCGGTGTCGTCTGCGGCCCCGGCGGCACCTCGCAGAAGCCGTCGGCGCACACGGCCGCGTCCGCGTCCCCCAGGGTCCGCAGCAGCGGGGTGGCGTCGTGAGCGGGAATGGCCTGGTCCGGTTGGCTCATGGGATCCTCCGATCGCTGATCCTTAACCGGCTGGCCGCCGGGCTTGTTCCACCGAGGCGATAGGTTCCAGTCGTGGCTAAGCATCGGGCGGCTGCACTACCGCATGCACCGTAAGCCGCGTAGCTAAGGTGCCGCGGCTGACGACGTTTTGCCGCTGAGCTAGCGCGTTGGGGCTAGGCCCTGTGCCCATGCCGGTGTCCAGGTGCCGGTATCGCGGTGGCCAGGTGAGATGGAGCCGAGGTAGTCGCGGAGGACGGCGAGGGCGGGATGCGGGTTGTCGCGCCGCCAGATCAGTGAGTGCGGGTAGACCGGGGCCGGGTCATGCACGGCAATGCGCCGCAGGTCGTAGCGTGCGGGCCAGACGAGCCGCATCTGGTCGCTGACGAAGGTAGCCAGGAGCGGAGAGTCGGCGATCACCTCTAGGAGGGCGTCAGTACCGAAGTTGGGTCCCATCGTGTCGATGGTGAGCCCGAACGCGGCGGCGAGAGCGTCGTAGAAGGCGGCCCACTCGGTCCCGGGAACGATGGCGGGCATCCAGATCCTGTGCCCGGCCAGCTCGGCGGGCGTCACCGCGCGGGCGGCGGCGAGCTTGTGGGCCGGCCCGGTGAGGAGCTGAAGGGGATCGTCGAGGGCGCGGGCCGCCAGGACGCCGTCGGGTAGCTGCTGCGCGGTCACGGTAACGGCGCGGAACGACGCGTCGATCACGCTAGACCGGACCGCGGCGATGGCCCCGTCGACGTCGAGCAGGTGGGTTACGACATCGAGCTCGATCTCCGGATGCGCGCGGTGGAAGTCGCGCAGTAGGCAGGCCGGCGCGATCCGCGGGTTGATCACGTCGACGCGCAGCGCGCGGTGGCCGGGACGCACCGAGGCAGCGGCCCGTTCCGCCGCCTGGAGCAGATCCCGGGCGTGCGGCAGGAACGCCTGCCCGTCGATGGTGAGCCTGGCGCCGCGCGCCGTGCGGGTGAACAGCCGCACGCCGAGGTCTTTCTCCAGCGCGGCGATGCGCTTGGAGACGGCCTGCTGGGTGACCGATAGGTCATCGGCGGCGGCGGCGAACCGGCCCGTATCCACGACGGCGACGAAGGTGCGCACGGCGTCGAGGTCCATGCCGACCGACCTTAGTGGCACAACGCACCGGTGTGGCTCGCCGGCGGGATGGTTGTTTGCCCCGCCGGCCCCCGGCTCGCTTTGATCGGGGCATGACAGGCAGGCGGTCGCTGGGACGGCAGGGCCGGCCGAGGTGTCGGTGCTGGCCGCGACGGGGCTGGCGGTGGGAGCGGTGGTCGCGGTCCCGCTGGCGATGGACCGGATCGCCCGCACCCTGTCCGCGTGGTCGGTCACTAGCGGCGCCAGCATCGCGGCCCTGACCGCCCTGTGGGGTCTGCTGGCCACCCCATTCCTGCTTCCCCGCCACGACCACACGCTTCAGCACGAGCCGGCTCTGGCCGGAGTCGGGGCGAACGTTCGGTCGGTTAAATAAGGAATGAGGTGATCGCGGCGGTGAAGAAGCCCGGATCGTCGAGCCAGGGGAAGTGCCCGGCTCCGGGCTGGACCGTCACCTTGGCGTGCGGGAACACGCGCGCGCCCGCCTCGGCGACCTCCGGGGTCGGAAGGTTGTCGAGCTCGCCCGCATACACCAGCACGGGCGCGGCGAGCCGGCCGACTTCTTCGCGGGTCACGGCCGGGTTGAACGCGCCTTCGGCATAGAAGCCCTTCCGCACCGGCTGGGCGCGCTCGCTGATCCCGGCATCGACGTGAGCCTGGGCCGCGGCGTCCCAGCGGCCGTACAAGAACGGCTGGTACGCGCGCCGGTTCTCCGCCGACTCGTGGCCGGCCTCCGCCTTCTCCACCGCGGCCAGCGCCGCCGGATACCACGGCTCCCCTGATCTTCGTTCGAGCGCTGCGCGCCACTGCTCGTCGGTTTCGTCGACGCCGACCGCCGCCAGGCCGGGCGCCAGCAGGATCAGGTGCGCCACGCGCTCCGGGTACGCCGCGGCGTAGAGCGCGGCCAGGTCACCCGCGGCCGAGTGCCCCAGCAGGTCCATACGGTCCAGGCCGAGGTGAGCGCGCAGCGCCTCCACATCACCGACAATCCGGTCGCAGCGGTAGCTCAGTGGGTCGCTCGCGTCGGCCGACTGGCCGGTGCCGCGGGTGTCCGGCAGGATCAGCTGCCGGGAGCGGCTCAGGCCGCCCAGGTCACCGAAGTACTCGCACGTCCGGCCGGGGCCGCCGGGCAGGCACACCAGCGGCGGCCCGTCGCCGAGCGTGGCGTAGCCGATCTGGGTGCCGTCGTAGGAAGCGAACCGGGTCATGGGGCCATCATGGCCGACCCGACGGGAGTTCTCCATGGGATTAATCCTGGGTCTAGTCTAGTTCTGCAGCGGAACCAGCTCACGGACGAAGGCGTCGGTGAACGGTTCGAACGAACCGGGACCGTTTTCGGCTGGGAGCGCGGCGGCCGGGCGGATCACGAACTTGCTCAGCCCGGCCTCCACGTACTGCTCGATCAGCCTGCGCGCGCCGTCCCAGCCGACCGGGACCAGCGCGGCCGGATCGGCGTCCGGCCGCCGGCGGCGGATCGAGGCCGCCAGCGTATCGGGCATGCCGTCCAGCACGACGGGCACGCTGAGGCCGAAGTGATCGGCCTCCACCTCCCGCCCGGCGTCGGCGGCGGCCTGCTGGATCGTCGTGACCGCCACGGCCGCCTCGGCCGGGGTGAGCAGCGAGCCGAGCCACCCGTCCGCCAGCCGCCCCACCCGGCGCAGGCCGGCCGGAGCCGAACCGCCCAGCCAGATATCCAGCGGCTTGGCCGGCCGCACCCCGACACTCGCCCCGGACACGGTGAAGAAAGACCCCTCGAACGACACCGACTCCTCGGTGAGCAGCAGCCGCAGCAGGGTCAGCGCCTCGTCGAACACGGCGGCGCGCTGCCCGTCGGGCACCGGGAACAGCACCCGCTCGGCGGCCTGGGCCGGCTGCAAGCCGAACACCGGGAGCACGCGCCCCGGCGCCAGCCCGGCCATCGACGCGAGCTGCTTGGCGACCAGCACGGGATGGCGGCCGGGCAGCACAGAAATTCCCGTGCCCACCTTCAGCCGGTGAGTCCGCGACAACGCGAACGCCATGCCGGTGAACGGCTCCACCACCGGTGAGTACACGTTCTCCGGGAGCCAGAGCGAATCCACCCTGGCCTGCTCGAGCAGATCGACCGCCGCCGCGAACCCGTCAGGCGTTCCGGCCGGCCCCAGTGACACTCCGATTCGAACCTTCATGTCCCCATCCGATCACAGCGAGGTCGCGGGGTGGATTGCTAGGTTGGCTGCATCGACGAGGCAAGGGGTGCGCGTTATGGCGGTGGGCGGCAACGGGGCTGATCTTGTCTTCACCGGCGGGAAGATACGCACCCCGGCGCACCCGTCCGGGTTCGTCCAGGCGCTCGCCGTCCGGGGCGGCGTGATCCAGGCGCTCGGCCGCGATGACGAGATCAGGGAACTGACCGGCCGCCGCACCCGCGTCATCGACCTGCGCGGACGGCTGACCCTGCCCGCCTTCGGCGACGCGCACGTGCACGCGGTGGCCGGCGGGCTGGAAAGCCTGCGCTGCAACCTGCTGGGCCTGCGGACCAGGCACCAGTGCCTGGCCGCGGTGGGCGACTACTGTTCGGCGCGGCCGGACGGCGGCTGGGTGCTCGGCGGCGGCTGGACCATGTCGGCTTTCCCCGGCGGGCTGCCGACGGCGGCGGACCTGGACCCGGTCACCGGCGGCCGGCCCGCCTTCCTGCCGAACCGGGACCACCACAGCGCCTGGGTGAACACCGCCGCGCTCACCCTCGCGGGCATCGACGAGAACACGCCCGACCCGGTCGACGGGCGGATCGAGCGCGACGAAGCCGGGCGCCCCACCGGGGCGCTGCACGACGGGGCCATGCGGCTGGTCGCGGCGCACGTTCCGCCGCCCGATCCGGCCGAGCTCATCGCGGGCCTGCTGGCCGGCCAGACCCACCTGCACTCGCTGGGGATCACCAGGTTCCAGGACGCCTGCGTCGGCGCGGCGGGCGAGCTCGGCATCCCGGACGCGTTCGACACCTACCTCATGGCCGCCGACTACGGCATGCTCAGCAGTCACGTCGTCGGCGCCCTGTGGTGGGATCGCAACCGCGGTCTCGATCAGATCGACGACCTGCTGGCGCGGCGCGAGCAGGCCAGCGGCGGCCAGTTCAGCGGCGGCCAGTTCCGGGCGACCACGGTCAAGCTGATGCTCGACGGCGTGTGCGAGACGTTCACCGCCGCCATGTCGGCGCCCTACCTGGACCGGGACGGCCATCCCGGCGACCACCGGGGCCGGCTGTTCCTCGAGCCGGAGGCGCTGCACGAGATCACCCGGCGGCTAGCCGCGGCGGGATTCCAGCTCCACTTCCACGCCATCGGCGACCACGCGGTCAGCACCGCCCTGGACGTGCTCGAGGCGCTCCCGGCCGGGCCGCGCCGAGCCGCCCGGCACCACCTGGCGCACCTGCAGTTCATCACCCCCAGGGACATGGGCCGGTTCGCCGCGCTGGACGCGGTGGCCAACTTCCAGCCGCTCTGGGCCTGCGCGGAAACGCAGATGGAGGAGCTGACCATCCCGTTCGTCGGCGCCGAGCGGGCCGCCTGGCAGTACCAGATCGGTTCGCTGGTCGCAGCGGGCACCCGGATCGCGTTCGGCAGCGACTGGCCGGTGTCCAGCGCGGACCCGCTGCAGGAGATGCACGTCGCGGTCAACCGAGTCCTGTCGGAGCGGCTCGGCCGACCTGGGGGACCCGAATGCGAGAACCCGTTCCTGCCCGATCAGGCCATCACCCTGGACGCCGCGATCGACGCCTTCACCGCCGGGGTGGCCTGGGTCAACCACGAGGAAGACGTGGCCGGCCAGCTGCTCCCCGGCCTGCGGGCCGACCTGGCCGTGCTCGACCAGGACCTGTACGCCATCCCGGCGCGTGACATCGGCAGCACCTCGGTGGTCATGACGGTCGCGGGCGGAACCATCGTGCACGGAGACCGGTAAGGATGAGCTTCCCCGACTTCCGTCTGGCGCCGAACCAAGGGGGCCGGCCCGACCTGTACGAGCTGGAGAACCGGGCGATAGATCCAGACGGACTGGTACTCCAGGCGATGCGGCAGCTCGCCCCGTGGGCCGGCCGGACCCTGGTCGACCTGGGGTGCGGCAGCGGGTACTGGCTACCCGGCTATGCCGCAGAAGCGAGCGAGGCCATCGGGGTGGAGCCGGCCCCGGCCTGGCTGGCGGATCATCGGAGGCGCGGGGGCTCAGCTACGGGTACGTGCTGTTCGCGGTGAGGCGGGGTTGAGCCGCGGATCGTTCGGGAGAAAAAGAGAACTTCGCCTGGGGCGGCGGGTGACCGGGCGGCGGGGATGTGCTCTGCTAGGGGCGTGAGCAGCGAACTCGCCGATCAGTTCAACGCGCTGCCGTTGAACTGGGCATCCGACCCTGACCTGCTGGCTGGCCTGAGGGTCGACGACGACGACGAGCACGACGATCCGGTCTTGCGCTACGCGGACGGCCGCGTGGTCGAAACCTGGCGCGAGGATTATCCCTACGACGAGAGAATGTTGCGGCACGAGTACGAAAGCTTGAAGCGCCCGCTGCAGATCGAACTGGTCCGGCTGCAGAACTGGGTGAAGTCCACCGGGCAACGCCTCATCATCGTGTTCGAGGGCCGGGACGCGGCCGGCAAGGGCGGCACGATCAAGCGCTTCACCGAGCACCTGAACCCCCGCGGCGCGACCGTGGTAGCGCTGGCGAAGCCGAGCGCGCGGGAACAGACCCAGTGGTACCTGCAGCGTTACGTGCCGCACCTGCCTGCGGCCCGCGAGATGGTCATGTTCGACCGGTCCTGGTACAACCGGGCCGGGGTGGAGCGGGTGATGGGCTTCTGCACACAGGCGGAGTACGAGGAGTTCATGCGGGAGGCGCCGGACTTCGAGCGCATGCTGGTCCGCTCCGGGCTGCACCTGACCAAGTTCTGGTTCTCGGTGACGCCGGCCGAGCAGCGCACGCGTTTCATCATCCGGCGGGTCGACCCGGTCCGGCAGTGGAAGCTGAGCCCGATGGACATCGAGTCGCTGGACAAGTGGGAGGCCTACACCGAGGCCAAGGAAGCGATGTTCCATTACACCGACACCGCCCAGGCGCCGTGGACGGTGGTCAAGAGCAACGACAAGAAACGCGCCAGGCTCGAGGCGATCAAGCACGTGCTGGCGAAGTTCGACTACGACGGCAAGGACGAAAAAGTCATCGGGGAGCCGGATGAGGCCATCATCGGGCCGCCGTCCGTGCTGTCCGAGCACAACCCGGACCGGGTCTATCCCAAGCTGTAAGTGGTTTACGCCGTGGCGTCGGGAGTGGCTCTGGCGCTGCCGCCAGGCGGCCACCCGGGCCCGGTTCTGGCAGGTCACCGAGCAGAACCGGCGCTGCCCGGCGGGTGAGGCGTCAATGAAGGCGTCGGCGCAGCGGCGGCCGGAGCAGACCCCGACCCGGTCCGGGGTGTGCTCGGCCAGCTGGTGACGCAGCGTCAGGGCCGCGGCGGCGAGCAGGGCATGACGGGCGTCGGCGACCCGCCAGGTCGCGCCGGGATGGCCGTCGGCCAGGTCCAGGGCGGGGGTGACCGCGGTCTCAGCCAGCAGCCCGGCCACCAGGTCAACCCGCTCGCTGAGGTCCGCAGTGGTGAACACGCGATGCAGGCGGTCGGCGACCTGGCCCAGCGCACGGTCGGTCAGTGCGGCCGGCGGACAGGAACGGACCCCGGAGCCCGCGAGCAACGCGGCCAGCAGATCGGTGTCCGGATAAGGTGCCTGGTCTTCACCCGCCGCGGCCCGCGGCGCCGTACCCCACTCGTTGACCAGCCAGATAAGGACGTCGGGGGACAGCGGATCGACCAGCATGACGCTAGTGTAACGCGAAAATGATCGCCAGCACGTTTACATGTTCCCACTGAGGTAAGTAACGTATTGGTTAGATCTAAAGCGTTACTGATGATCTGGAGGCGAATGCGATGACAGGGCCAGGCCGGCGAGTGAGCATCCTCGGGGTACCGACCTCGGCGGGTTCGCATAATCCCGGCCAGGACAAGGCTCCGGCCGCCTGGCGGGCCGCGGGGCTGGTCGACGGGCTGCGCCGGGCCGGGCTGGACGTCGAGGACCGCGGCGATCTGCCCGGCGCGCCGTTCCGCCCGGTGCGGCCGGCCGACGGGCTCCGTGACACCGAACGCGTCGTCACCGTAGCGCAGGCCGTCGCGGCCGAAGTGGCCGCGATCCGGGCCGGCCGGCGGCTGCCCCTGGTCCTGGGCGGCGACTGCACGATCACGCTCGGGGTGCTGGCCGGGTTCGGCGAGGTGGGTCTGGTGTACTTTGACGGCGACGCGGATCTGGCCACCCCCGAGCGCAGCGAGTCCGCGGTGGCCGACACGATGGGGATGACCCATATGCTCGGCGGCGGCTCACCGCGGCTGGCCGGCCTGGGCTCCCGCGTCCCGTTGCTGCGGCCGGAGCAGGTGGCACTGTTCGGGTTCGACCCGGCCGAACTGGATATCAGCCAGTGGACCGAACTGGTCAGCCGGCATCTCTACGCGGCTCCGGCTCCCGCGGTACGGGCCGATCCCGCTGGACAGGCCCGGGCGGCTCTCGCCTACCTGGAAAGGCGGACGGATACCTACCTGGTCCATCTGGACGTCGACGTCCTGCACACCGGGCTGTTCCCGCTGGCGAACTTCCCGCACTTCGCCGGGCTCACGCTGGACGAGGTCAGCGCCGCCCTGGCTGTTTTCACCGGCAGCGAGAAGTTCGGCGGGCTGGTCATCACCGAGGTGAATCCGGACCACGACCCCGATGGCCAGCTTCTCGCCACGCTGGCGCAGGTGGTCACGGACGCTCTTACTGGGGTTCCTGAGCGGCGGTGAGCTGGCGGACGAAAACCTGAGCGTGTTCGGCGAGGGCGCGGGCGGCGGGGTTCGCGGGCGGCGCGGAGTTCCACGCGAGCTCCAGGCGGGACCGTATCGACGGGCTGGTGATCGGCACGATGGTCGCGGCCGTCGCGGCCGTCGCGGCTGAGGCCGGGATGATGGCGACGCCCAGGCCCCGGGTGGCCAGCTGAGCGACCATCGGCAGGGCGCTGGCCTCGAACACGATCCGCGGCGCGAAGCCGGCCTGCGCGCAGGCGGCGTCGAGGGCCGCCCGCACGCCGGTGCCGCGGGGCAGGCTGACCAGCGGCAGGTCCCGCAGCGCGTGGACCGTGACGGCAACGGACGCCGCCAGCGGATGACCGGGATGCACCGCCGCGACCAGTTCCTCCGCCACGATCACCGCGGTTTCGACGTCGGACACCGGATCCCCCGCCGATCCGATCAGGGCCAGGTCAAGCTGGCTTTCCCTGAGCAGCTCGACCAGGCGGCCGGAATTCTCCTCGGTCAGCGCGATGCTCACGCCGGGATACAGGTCGTGGAAGCCTGCCAGCAGCTCGGCCAGGACCGGCAGGGCGCATCCGCTCACCATGCCCACCGTGACCTGCCCGCGTACCAGCCCGGCTAGTTCGGCCACGGCCAGCCGGGGGTTCGCGACCGCGCTGAGGGCGGCCCGGGCGAACGGCAGCACGGCCGTGCCGACCTCGGTGAGCCGCACCGACCGGCCGGAACGGTCAAGCAGCTGCTGGCCGAGCTCGGACTCCAGCCGCCGGACCTGGGCGCTGACCCCCGGCTGGGCCACGTGCACCCGGGTGGCCGCCCGGGTGAAGCTGGCTTCCTCAGCGACCGCGACGAAGTATTCGAGCTGGTGAAGTTCCATAACTGATAATTCTAGATATTGCTCTTCAGGTGGCTAGATGCTTATGGCATCGGCTCCGTCAGCCTTCGGGCAGGACGGGCTCAGGGTCGCTATCACCTGGGCATCGGCGGGTTCAGATAGAGGCGACGGCGCGGGCCCGGTCGGCCATGGCTCGCTGGGCGGACTTGGCGTCGGGGGCGAATCTTTCCCAGCCGTGCGGGACTCCAGGGTGCACATGCAGTTCGACCGGAACCCCGGCGCGGGCTAGGTTCTGCGCGTAGGCGATGTCCTCATCGCGGAAGATATCGAGGTCGCCCACGTCGATGTAGGCCGGTGCGAGACCTTTGTAGTTTTCCAGTCGGGCCGGGGCCGCGACGGGGTCGACGTCGCTGGCGCCGAGCTGGTCACCGAGGACGGCGCTCCAGGCCGTGTAGTTGTCGTCGTAGGTCCAGGTGAGATGGGGAGCCCGTTCGGGATCGGGGGTCTGGTTACGGTCGTCGAGCATGGGATAGACCAGGATCTGCCGGGCCAGGGCGACGCCCCGGTCGCGGGCCAGGATCGCGGCCCCGACGGCGGGCGCGCCGCCTCCGCTGTCACCCATGACGGCCACCCGCGCCGGGTCGACACCCAGCTCGCCGGCGTGACCGAGCAGCCAGGTCAAGCCGGCGAAGACGTCTTCAGCCAGGGTCGTGCCGGTCCCCTCGTCAGGCGCGCGCCGGTACCCGACCGACAAGAAGGGGACGCCGGTCTGGCCGACGTACTAGGAGATCACCTCGTCATAGAGGTCAAGGGCGCCCATCACCATGCCGCCGCCGTGGGCGTACACCACGGCCGGCCCCGGCTCGGCTTCTGGCTGCCGGGCTGCCCCGGCTCTGGCCTGGCCGGTCGTGGTGTACCAGCGCAGCTCGATGGGGGCGCCGTCATTGCTGGTGGCGTGGAAGGTGGCGGTCTGCACGCTGGAGGACGGGGGAACGAGGGTGGCCAGGTAGGCCTGGCCTTGCTCGCCGGCTTGTCGCAGGGCCTTCCAGTCACCGCGCGCCGGGGCGGGTGTCGCCGCCGACTGCCCGGCTAGGGCGGCCATCACGGCGGCTAGTTCGGGATCGAGTTCGTAGCTCATGTTTTGGCGCCTTTCGCGTCGGCCTGACACGTACCAGGCTCCCGCCTACGCCATGGGGAGGCTCAAGACACCGGCCGGGACTTTTCTCTCCCCTAGGGGGAGGTACCGGACCGCGGCTACGTCCGACTGGCCGCTCGGCAGCGACGGGGGCTCGTGACGGCACTTAGGCGGATCCTTTACAAAGTGACACATCACGGCTAGGGGATCGGGCATCGGCAATCCACCAGCCGTTAGGGACCAAGCTGCCGTTGGCTTTCCAGAACTGGATGTTCTGATACAGGACCGCGATGCACGTGCTGTCGGTCTGGAGCTGAGCAGTGTCGCCGCTAGCCGTGACGGTGACCGTAGGACCTGGTATCGCATGAGTGACAGTGCGGGTAACCACCTTCGGCGGGGACGTACGCGTCACCGTGTGCGTGACCGTGACCGTCCGCGTGCCTGGGTGGTGCAGGGTATACCCGCCAGCGGCAGCACCAGCGAGAAGGACGAACGCGCCAGCGCCCACGGCAGCGGAGGCAACCCATCGGTTCATGCCGCCATCCTTCCCGACGGGGAACATGACTGACCCCTCCCGGACGGAGCACGGGAGGGGAAACTAGAGGCTTCACGCGGGATGCTGCTCCCGGTACTCCGTGATGATGGCTTCAGGAAGCCTCCCGAGATCGGCCACCGGGTAGCCCCGCGCCTTCGCCCAGGCCCGGCAGCCGATGATCTCCGCAGCCAGCCGGGCAGTGTCCGTGAGCGGGTGCTTGCCCCTCCGCGCCAGGGGGCGTGCAGGTCTGGCGTGCGCGACGTAGGGCGCGAAGATCTCCCTCAGCGCCTTCTCGTTGATCTCGCCTAGCTCGATCCGGAAGCTAACGCCGTCCAGCCCGAACGCCACCGTCCGCACCTTTTCCCAGGTGGCCGCGTGCGTGCATACGGACGGGTCCAGGTCATCAGTCATCACCGGGACCACTATCACTGCCATGATCAGCCCACTTCAGGGTGACGGCGCTGGAAGTCAGCCCTGATAGCGCGGTTCAGCGCGTCCGGGGTGTCGCCCGTAAGTACGTCATCGTCGCCGGCGTCCTTGTAGTGCGCACCCCAGCCGGCGCCATCGTGGAACCAGATCTCGTCGTACTCGTCAGCCCACGCGAGCGTCAGCGCGTCAAGTGCCTTGTCCACGTCCACCGCGAACGGGTCGCGCCCGTGCTCCGTCATCCGCCCGCCTCCCGGTAGCTCGCTACCTGCAAGGCGATCTCGCTAAGGGTGTCCCCGGTGAACACCACGGGGGTACCGTCGCTGGGCCTCGCCATCGTCACCCCGTCCACGGTGATCAGGTCGTAATCGGCGAACAGCCCCGCGAACATCCGCCCGGCAAGGTCGGCGGGGATCACGGCAGCTCCAGACGCGCCCATACGACCCTGGTCCCGTCCCCGGTCTCCTCCAACTCCCATTCCCCGCATAGTGCTGTCACGATGTCCAGCCCGTGCGTCCCGTCGCCTGGTTTGCGCTCCCACTCGA
>Ga0209839_10000553_pt1 | contig 18780 bp, 18 predicted proteins | sample OrgsoiDNA2013050_FD_185800 | JGI IMG/M metagenome (GOLD analysis project Ga0209839, IMG submission 185800) | Permafrost soil microbial communities from the Arctic, to analyse light accelerated degradation of dissolved organic matter (DOM) -... | ecosystem: Environmental > Terrestrial > Soil >... | reverse complement strand
GTTTGAGGAAGCGATGGCGAGGCTGAAACTTCTCGACGCTAAAGCGTTATCTACCGGTATTGTTATCCAGCGCTACGAAACGGCGAAGTAACGGGAGGCAGCGTCATGTCCGACGCCAACAGGACAAGAATCATCCGCGCCATCTTTGCCGCCTACCTATCGAACGATCGCCACGTCGTTGAGGATTCCCTCACCGATGGCTTCCGTTTTACCACCCCGTATGACGACGAGATCGACAAGACGACCTATTTCGAGCGCTGCTGGCGCAATAGCGACTGGATCCAGCGGCACGAACTGGAAAAGATCTTCGTTGAAGGCGATGAGGCCTTTGTGACCTACAAATGCCTGGCAAAAGGCGGCAGGAGTTTTCGCAATACGGAGTTTTTCAGCTTTGAAGGCGACAGGGTCAAACGCATCGATGTGTATTTCGGCGCGACATATCAGAATGGCGCGTTCGTGAAACAGCGGCAACAGGAACAGCAGCAATAAAAAGGTGATCGATATGTCGGATCGGCGCGATCTGGTTCGTCGTCCCGTGGAATCATTGTTGGATAACCAAGCGAGGAAAGAGATCATGAACATGACCAGCGCCGGTGGATTGTCGAAAACGCGCCTGCGACGCATGCACGACGTCATGGCCGGCCATGTCGATGACGGAAGCATGCCCGGCCTGGTGTCGCTGGTCAGCCGCCGCGGCGAGGTTTTTGTCGACGCGATCGGCCGTATCGCGATCGACGGGGCGCCGATGGCGCGCGACACCATCTTCCGGATCACCTCGATGACAAAACCGGTCACCGCCGTCGCCGCGATGATCCTGGTCGAGGAATGCAAATTACGGCTCGATGATCCCGTCGATCGGTGGCTGCCGGAACTGGCGAACCGCAAGGTGCTGCGCGCGATCGATGCGCCGCTCGACGACACCGTGCCGGCCAGGCGTGCGATCACGCTGCGCGATCTGCTCACGTTTCGGTTGGGCTATGGCATGATCATGGTGTTTCCGGATCGTTATCCGATCCAGAAAGCCATTGCCGAGGCGGGCTTCGCGCCGGGGCCGGTGTTTCCGTCCTTCCCGCCGGATGAACTGATGAAGCGCTACGGCGGCCTGCCGCTGCTCTATCAGCCCGGCGAGCGCTGGCTTTACCACAGCGGAACGGAAATTTTGGGCGTGCTGATCGCACGTGTCGCCGGCACCACGCTCGGCAGATTTTTATCTGACCGCATCTTCGCGCCGTTGGGAATGAAGGACACAGCGTTCAGCGTGCCGGAAGCCAAACGCGATCGGTTCGCAACCTGCTATATCGGCGATCATGCGACGCAAAGCCTGAAAGTCTTCGACGATCCCGTCACCGGCAAATTCTCAAGCCCGCCGGTGTTTGAAAACGGCGGCGCCGGGCTGGTCTCGACCGCCGATGATTTCAATGCCTTCGCCCAGATGATGCTCAACGGCGGCCGCATCGGCAGCGAACGCATTCTGTCGCGGCCATCGGTCGAACTGATGACGACGGACCAGATCACCTCGGAACAGAAATTGGGCTCAGAGCTGTTTTTCGGCGATGTCAGGGGCTGGGGCATGGGCCTCTCGGTGTTCACCAGGCGCGAGGATATCTACACCACGCCGGGCCGTTTCGGCTGGGACGGCGGCTACGGCACCTCGTGGTACTCCGACCCAAGCGAGCAGCTCACAGGCATTCTGCTGACCCAGCGAATGATGGAGTCGCCGCAACCGCCGCGCGCCTTCGTCGATTTCTGGACCTCGGCCTATCAGGCCATCGACGATTGACACGGCGCTTGCCGTGCCATTTTGCCGGCAATTACCTCTGAAATAATTTCGTCTGACATGTCGGCGCTGCAAAACCGGGTTCGTCATATTGGCGAGCCATGGTTCGGCGAGGCGAACCGGCCGGTTGATCAACGGAGAGTGATGATGCGATTCATGGTGATTGTGAAAGCCGACAGGAACAGCGAAGCCGGGGTGATGCCGAGCACGCAATTGCTGACGGCCATGGGCAAGTTCAACGAAGAGATGGTGAAGGCCGGCGTCATGCTCGCCGGCGAGGGGCTGCACCCGAGCTCGAAGGGCGCGCGCATCAAATTTCCAGGCAAGGGACGCACCGTGAGCCGCGGTCCGTTCGGCCTCACCGGCGACCTGGTTGCCGGCTTTTGGCTGATCCAGGTCAAATCGCTGGACGAGGCGATCGAATGGATGAAGCGGGCGCCGTTCGATGACGACTCCGAGATCGAAATCCGGCAGGTCTTCGACGCCGAGGACTTTGGCGAGGCGCTGACGCCCGAATTGCGCGAGCAGGAGCAACGTCTCCGCGCGCAAGCGGGGAAGAAGTAGAACCATCCACTGTCATTACGGGGCAGCCCACAGGGCTGAACCCGGAATCTCGAGATTCCGGGTTCGCGCGGAGCCTGTCATCGGGCCGCGCTTTGCGCGGACCCGTTGGCGCGCCCCGGAATGACCGCAAGCTGTAAACAGGACACTCCACCATGCGATTCATGATGCTGATGATTCCCCTGGGCTACGAGACCGCGCCGCCGGACGTTAAGCTCGATCCCGAGCGCGTGGCGGCGATGATGAAATACAATCAGGCCCTGAAAGACGCCGGCGTGCTGATCACGCTCGACGGGCTGCACCCGCCGTCAATGGGCGCGCGGGTATCGTTCGCCGGCGGCAAGCCGGTCGTGACCGACGGTCCCTTCACCGAGGCCAAGGAAGTGCTCGGCGGCTACTGGATGATCGACGTGACGTCGCGGGAGGAGGCGATCGGCTGGGCGAAGCGCTGCCCGGCATCCGGCAGCGAGATCATCGAAATCCGCCAGGTACAGGAACTTTCGGATTTTCCCGCCGACGTTCAGGAAGCTGCCGCCGGACTGACCGAGTTGCCGGGCAAGCCGGCACGATAGTTAATGGCCGGTCAATACCTCGTGGCACAGCGAGCGCGCTAGTGACCTTTGCGCCCGGCTCATGTAAAAGCCCTTCACATGAGCTGGCGCAAGGAACAACGCCGCGCCGAGCGCGGCTATCATCACGGCAACCTGAAAGAGGCGTTGCTGCAGGCGGCGCTCGGCTTGATTGCCGAAAAAGGCGCGGCGGGTTTCACCTTTGCCGATGCCGCGCGCATGGCGGGGGTCAGCCCGGCAGCGCCGTACCGGCATTTCCGCGATCGCGACGAGCTGCTTTCGAGCATCGCGCAGCGCGGTTTCGAGCAGTTCGAGGTGGTGCTGACCAATGCCTGGGACGATGGCCGGCCGGATACCGTCACGGCGTTCGAGCGGGTCGGCAAGGCCTATCTCGCGTTCGCCCGCGACGAGCCGGCGTTCTATTCGGCGATGTTCGAATCAGGGCTTCCGGTCGACCTTAATCCAACCTTGCTGGCGGCGAGCGAGCGCGCTTTCGGCATCATCCGGGCCGCCGCCGAGCGCCTTGCCGCGATGGCGCCGCCCGGCACGCCGCGCCCGCCGGCGATGATGATGGCGCTGCATATCTGGTCGATGTCGCACGGCGTGGCGTCGCTGTTCGGACGCGGCGATGCGGCGCGCCGCAAGCTGCCGATGTCGCCCGAGGATCTCCTGGAGGCGCAGGTGCTGATCTACCTGCGTGGCCTCGGTTTCCTGACCGACCGTCCCGCCGGGCAAAAAGACGCGACGGATCAAAAGCCGGCCGGGCCGCCGCCGATACCGCCATCAGGTCCGCCTTCAGGTCCCTGGGGCACCCCTAAATAAATTCGAGCGCGCTACCCGCGGTCGGCTTGACAAAAATCCGGGATGGGTTACGTATGTAAATGTTATTTACATTCACAACGGCGTGATGCCGTCATGGAGAGGGAAATGGCCTACACCGCAGATGTCAATCGATGGCGCGGCCCCGACAACGAGCCTCAGCGCCCGCATATGCTTGATTCGCCCTGGCACCCCGGCTGGATCGCCGTGACCGTGCTCGGTTTCATCATCTGGTGGCCGATCGGGCTTGCCCTTCTCTTTTTCACACTCGGGAGCAGAAAAATGGGTTGCTGGAATCATCAAGACCGCTGGGCCAACAAGATGGAGCGGATGCAGTACAAGATGGAGCGGATGCGCGGCCACATGGAGCGCCGCGGCTTCGGCTTCGGCGGCCCGCCCTCGAGCGGCAACCGCGCGTTCGATGAGTACCGCATGGAAACCCTGCGGCGCCTCGAGGAAGAGCAGACCGAGTTCAAGGATTTCCTCGATCGTCTGCGCCACGCCAAGGACAAGGAAGAGTTCGACCAGTTCATGGCGCAGCATCGCACCCGGCCGACACCGCCGCCCACGGACGGTCAGCCCCAGGCATAAGTCTTTCGAAATCCGAAAGGCTCGAGCCTCGGGCGCATTGCCACGATCGAATCTGAGGCGAAAAAGCCGCCCGTTTGCGATAAGCAGACGGGCGGTTTTGCCTGTTTGTGAGCCGGATTTTGGAGCAGCCGGTCGATCCCCGCTGCCGCCCTTTGCCGCAGCCAAATTCCCCTTTGGTAACCTCGCATTAACCATGGTTGGCGTCTGGTTAGGGACGTAACGTCGCGCCGATAGCCCTCGTTTTGACATGTTGGCGGCGGATGCAGGCCTTGGCTTCGGCGGGCCTCCCATCCGACACAACAAGGCGTCTGCGTTGGCGCTCACCGCCGCGCCCGACGCGCGGCTGTGGAACCGGCAGCCATTTGCTCCCGGAGGATTTGGGACGCTTGCGTTGAGAGGATACCGCTTATGAATCCGGCCGACGTGGCCCAGTCAGCGTTGCCGCTGGCATCCACCGACGTATCGCTGATCGCACTGTTCCTGCAGGCTCACTGGATCGTGAAAGCGGTCATGCTGGGGCTGCTGGCGTGTTCGGTCTGGGTGTGGGCGATCGCGATCGACAAGACGTTCCTTTATGCGCGCACCAAGCGCGCGATGGATCGCTTCGAACAGGCGTTCTGGTCCGGGCAGTCGATCGAGGAACTTTATCGCGCGCTCTCCGCCAAGCCGACGCAGTCGATGGCGGCCTGCTTCGTCGCGGCGATGCGCGAATGGAAACGTTCGTTCGAAAGCCAGGCCCGATCCTTCGCCGGGCTTCAAATGCGGATCGAGAAGGTCATGAACGTTTCCATCGCCCGGGAAATCGAGCGGCTGGAACGCCGCCTGCTGGTGCTGGCGACGGTCGGCTCGGCGGGCCCGTTCGTCGGCCTGTTCGGCACGGTGTGGGGCATCATGTCGAGCTTCCAGTCGATCGCCGCCTCGAAAAACACCTCGCTGGCCGTGGTGGCCCCGGGCATCGCGGAGGCCCTGTTTGCAACGGCTATCGGCCTTATCGCCGCCATTCCGGCCACTATCTTCTACAATAAGTTCACCTCCGAGGTGAACCGGCAGGCGCAGCGGCTGGAAGGCTTCGCCGATGAATTTTCAGCGATCCTGTCGCGCCAGATCGACGAGCGGGCATGAGGCGCGATATGCTAAGAGCCCCATTATGAGAACCAGATCATGGCGATGAACATGGCGGGCTCGTCGGGCGGCGGCGGTCGCCGCGGCCGGCGCCGCGCGGTGATGGCGGAGATCAACGTCACGCCGATGGTGGACGTAATGCTGGTGTTGCTGATCATCTTCATGGTGTCGGCGCCGCTGCTGACGGTCGGCGTGCCACTCGATCTGCCGCAGACCCAGGCCAAGAGCCTGGATCAGGACAAGACGCCGCTGCAGCTTTCAGTCGATGTTCAGGGAAAGGTGTTCATCAATAATACCGAAGTGGCGATGAACGAACTGATACCGAAATTAAAGGCGATCACGGACGCCCGTGGTGGCATGGACGAGCGTATATTCATGCGGGCGGACAAGAAGGCGGATTACGGAACCGTGGCGAGGATCATGGGACAGTTGTCGGGCGCCGGCTTCAAGCGGCTGGCGCTGGTTACCGAGGTGGAGCAGGGGTCCTGAAGGTGAAGGTCGACAAGACACTCGTTGCGTCCGTGGCCTTGCACGTCGTCGTGCTCGGCTGGGGACTGGTGTCGTTCTCGTCCAGGGCATTCGAGTCGACCGAGATCGAGTCCGTTCCCGTTGAATTCGTGACCGACAACGAACTGTCCAAGATTACAGCCGGCATCAAATCCGGTAAAAAGGAAAATCCGAAGCCGCTGGTGGAGAAGGTCGCCGAAGCCAAGCCGATGGATGACGCGGTTGGCAAGGTTACCGAAAAAAAACCGGTCGTGACCGACGCGGCCCCCGATCCGACGCCGAAGCCGGTGGAAAAACCCGTCGAGAAAACGCCCGATCCGCCGAAGCCGGTCGTCGAGACCAAACCCAAGGATGAACCGAAGCCGATCGAAAAGAAGCCGGATCCGCCCAAGGTCGATTCGATCGCGGAGGCTTTGAAAAAAGAAGAAGCCAAGAAGCCGGCACCGAAGCCGGCAGCCAAGGCGGCACCGCCGCCGCCGGTCAAGAAACGCGAATACGTATTCGACAGGGAATCCATCTCGGCGCTGGTCGATAAACAGGCTCCGTCCCGACAGGCGTTTGCCGGCGACGCGCTGAATTCGACCGCGGCGCTCGGAACGGCCAAGGGAACCGCCGCAACGCTGTCGGCAAGCTACCTTTCCGCGCTTGTCAGCAGGATTCACGATTGCTGGCAGCGCGACGGCGGCGGGTTCGATGAAGACGATCTGAAGATTCCGATCACGCTCACGTTCAAGGTCGACGGTACGCTTTCATCGGCGCCGTTGATCGAAATCGAGCCGCGCAATATCCGCGAGCGAGCAATTTTCGAAGGGGCCCGACGGGCTATCATTGCCTGTCAGCCATACACCATGCTGCCGCAGGCGAAATATGCCGAGTGGAAGGTGCTTCCCTTCTTGTTCCATAACAAGGCTTACTAGCATGTTTGATTTGTTCCGCGGCAATCCGACGCCGGGTCTGTCGTCACCGATGTCCCGGCGCGCTTTCACATTTACGGCTGGTGCGCTGGCGGTGTCGGGAATGATGCGTCCGGGTGGACTCGCCGCGCAAGGGCAGCAGCGACTTGAAGTCGTACCCGGCGGCACCGCGGCGATCCCGATCGCGATACCGAATTTCGCGGCCGGAACGCCATCGGACGGCGAAGCCGGGGTGAATGTAGCCCAGGTCATCACCAACAACCTCAGGCGCAGCGGACTGTTCGCCCCGATCGATCAGGCGGCCTATATCGAAAAAACCATCAACATCGACGCCGCCCCGCAATTCCAGAACTGGAAGACCATCAACGCCCAGGCGCTGGTGACCGGTCGCATGACCCGGCAGCCCGACGGACGCCTGAAGGCGGAATTCCGCTTGTGGGACGTCACCTCGGGCCAGCAGATCACCGGCCAGCAATATTTCACCTCGCCGGAATATTGGCGCAGGATCGCGCACATCATTTCCGACCAGATCTACGAGCATATGATCGGGGACAAAGGCTATTTCGACAGCCGCGTGGTGTTCGTCGACGAATCCGGGTCCAAGGAGCGGCGCGTCAAGAAGCTGGCGCTGATGGATCAGGACGGCGCCAATGTTCGCTATCTGACCAAGGGCGCCGATCTCGTGCTGACGCCGCGGTTTTCGCCCGCGCGCGACGAGCAGTTGATCACCTACATGGAATTCGGCCAGGGCGACCCGCGGGTCTACCTGTATCGAATCGAGACCGGTGAGCGCGAAATTGTCGGCAATTTTCCCGGCATGTCGTTCTCGCCGCGTTTCTCGCCGGATGGCCAGCGCGTGATCATGAGCCTGCAGCAGGGCGGCAATTCGAACCTGTTCGTGATGGATCTGCGCTCGAAATCGACCACGCGCCTGACCGACACACCCGCGATCGATACCTCGCCGTCTTATGCGCCCGACGGGACCCGCCTGTGTTTTGAATCCGACCGTGGCGGAAAGCCGCAGATCTATGTGATGCCGGCAACCGGCGGGCCTGCGCAACGCATCTCCTTTGGCGAAGGCAGCTATTCCACCCCGGTCTGGTCACCGCGGGGCGACTATATCGCCTTCACCAAGCAAGGCGGCGGTCAGTTTTCCATTGGCATCATGAAGACCGACGGCTCGGGCGAGCGGATCCTCACCAGCGGATTCCACAATGAGGGACCTACCTTCGCGCCGAACGGCCGGGTTTTGATGTTCTTCCGCGACCCCGGCGGCAATGGCGGGCCTTCGCTGTTCACCGTGGACGTTTCCGGACGTAATGAGCAACGGGTTCCCACCCCCGGCTTCGCGTCCGATCCGGCCTGGTCGCCACTGCTATCCTAGGATCGGCGCCGCCATCTCCGAGGTTGGTGCCGTGGTGATCGGCAAAGCTTGCCTAGTCTGCTGATTTATCAGGCAGATTTTCGCTTCCGGATAAAAAACAACTTTCCGGTAACGATGTTCCCTCAGAAAGACTTCATCTGCGAGAGGTAAAACTGCGCAGCCCAAGAGGACGTGCGCGCACCCGATGCAGCTTGCAAGCGAGACCGGAGACCCCGACGACAAGATGCCGCCGTCGATCTATGCGGCGCTGATCGATTCGTTATTCCAGGATCCTGGTCCGCTGTTTGCGGGCGCGCTTTGCGCCGCGGCCGGGGCGATCATGACGGCCGTGAAGACCGGCAACCCATGGCTCTGGCCCTGCGTCGCGCTTCTGGTTGTGACCGGCGCCGTCCGTGCGCTCGACACGCGTCAATATCGGCAGCGCAATTGCGGTCTGACGTCGAAGGAAGCGGCACGCTGGGAAGTCCGCTACCAGTTCGGTGCGATGCTCTACGCGGCGGCGCTCGGGCTATGGTGCGTGGTGACGCTGCTGGGGAGCAGCGATGCCGTCGCACACATGATCGCCATCTCGGTCACCCTTTGCTACGTGGCGGCCGGGGGCGGTCGAACCTACGGCCGCCCGTGGATCTTTCATGTCCAAATGCTGCTGGCCTGCGGGCCGCTGACGGTGGCGCTGGCGCTTTATGGAAGTCCGTACTATTTCGGGATGGCGGTGCTGAACGTACTGTTCTTCCTCGCCCTCAAACACATCTCGACCAGTCTGCAGAAGATCTTCGTACGGGCGCTGGTTGCACGCGAGCGCGAGGCGGCACTGGCGAGCCAGTTCGACACCGCCTTGAACAACATGCCGCACGGCCTGTGCATGTTTCGCGCGGACGGCCGGCTTGCCGTCGTCAATCATCGCTTCACCGCCATGATGAACCTGCGCGACGACCTCGTGCATCGCGGCGCCGGTGCGCCCGATATTGTCGACGCGTGCGTCAGCGCCGGGTCGCTCTCGGCGGCGAGCGGAACGATGATTCTCTCGGAAATCGGCAATTCACAGGCCAAGGACATCATCACCACCGACACCGGTGCCGCGAGCGGCCGGTCGGTGGCCTGGACGTTTCAACCGATGGCCGGCGGCGGCACCGTTGTGCTGGTGGAAGACATCACCGAGCGGAAGAATGCGGAAGCCAGGATCAGCCGTCTTGCGCGTTACGATGAACTGACCGCGCTGCCCAACAGGGTCAATTTCCGCGACGAAATCGAGCGCCTGCTGGCGATTTCGCACAGCGCCGAGCGATTGTCGGCATTGCTGTTTGTCGATCTCGATCAATTCAAGCAGGTCAACGACACCCTGGGTCACCCGTGCGGCGACCAGTTGTTGTGCGCCGTCGCCGACAGATTGCGCGAAATGCTGCGCCCGGAGGATTTCGTGGCGCGGTTCGGCGGCGACGAATTCGTGGTGTTCCAGCAGAACATCCTGTCCAACGAGGACGCCGCGGGCCTCGCCCGGCGCATTGTCGATCGCCTCAGCGAGCGTTACAAGATCGACAACCATCTGGTCGAGATCGGTGCCAGCGTCGGCATCGCGATGACGTCGCCCGCCGGCATCAGCGCCGATACGCTTCTGAAGAACGCGGACATGGCGCTCTATCGCGCCAAGGCGGACGGCCGCGGCACCTTCTGCTTCTTCCGCGACGAGATGGCGCAAACCGTCGAGGCCCGGCGTATTCTGGAGCTGGACCTGCGCAAGGCGCTGGCCCATGAGGAATTCGAGCTGTTCTATCAACCGCTCGTCAATCTCAAATCCGGGCGGATCGCGACCTGCGAAGCGCTGCTGCGATGGAATCATCCGGTGCGGGGCACGGTTTCCCCGATCGACATCATTCCGGTCGCCGAAGACATGGGCCTCATCGTCGATCTTGGCCGCTGGATCCTGCGCAAGGCCTGCATGGAATGCATGAAATGGCCGGAGGGCGTCAGCGTCGCGGTCAATTTCTCGCCGCAGCAGTTCCATCAGCGCGACGTGCTGAGCGAGGTTCGTTACGCGCTCGAGGTTTCCGGGTTGCCGGCACACCGCCTCGAAATCGAGATCACCGAATCGTCGCTGTTGCGCAACACGCAATTGACCCACGACGTGCTGTCGCAATTGCACATGATCGGCGTGCGAATATCGCTGGACGATTTCGGCACCGGTTATTCAAGCCTGAGTTATCTGCATAATTTTCCGCTGCAGAAAGTGAAGATCGATCGTTCCTTCCTGGAAGGCATCGATAGCGATCGTCCGCTGACGCTGTTGCGCGGCGTGGCGCGGCTCAGTGCCGATCTTGGAATGTCGGTCGTGGTCGAAGGCATCGAGACCAACGAGCAACTCGAACTGATCAGCGTCGACGGCACGGTGTCCGAGGCGCAGGGCTATTTGTTCAGCCGGCCGGTGCCGGCGGTGCGGATACGCCAGTTGCTGAACGCTTCGCACGGCCGCCGCCAGCCGGGCCAGAACTTGCTCGAGTTGCCGTCGCGATCGATCGCCTAGAAAATCCGGAAAATAACGACAGTTCGTCGGTGTGATTTTTCCACACCGGCTTGGGCGCGCGTCGCGGAGTTCGAGCCGCCGGATTAACCCTATCGCCGCGATCCCTTTGCATTGCCGTTAGCAAGCTGTTAACATTCTTCTCTGCACGCATAAGTAGTTTAAACGTCGTCGCGCGCGGAAGTTGTTGGGAAGTTGTAAGGAGTAGCATATGAGGCCGGCGGCCGAAGCAATCGCCCTTGTGCCTGAACGAACCGCCGATCCCCTCGAACATGTCGACTACCGCCTCGCCGAAACGCCCGAGGACAAGGACAGGATTTACCGTCTGCGCTACCGCGCCTATCTTCGCGAGGGCGCGATCCTGCCATCGGAATCCGAGCGCGTCACCGATCGTTACGACGACCTGCCCAACAACTTCACATTCGGCGTGTATGTTCAGGGCGAGCTCTACAGTTCGATACGCATCAGCGTCCTGACCTCGGAGTACCGGGGATCTCCCTCGTCCGAAATGTTTACCGAGCTTCTGCATCCGGAGCTCGACCGGGGGAAGGTCATTATCGATCCGACCCGCTTCGTCGCGGATCCCGAGAAGGCGAAAACCTTTCCCGAGCTTCCCTATGTCACGGTGCGGCTGGGCTATATCGCGTGCGGCCATTTCGATGCCGATATCGGGCTTGCCAACGTCCGCCCCGAACATCGGGCCTTCTATCGCAAGGTCTTTCTGCAAGAGCCGTGGGGCGAACCGAAATTGTACCCGGGCCTGATCAAGCCGGTCGGATTGGTGGCTGCCCATTATCCGAGCATTCGGGAAAAGGTGTTCCAGCGCTTCCCCTATATGCGTTCCAGCGCGTTCGAGCGACGGATGTTGTTTCAGCGTCGCGGCGAGCGCGATTCATCGTCGCCGGGCGCGATGGCCCAGCCAACCGCGATTCTCCCGCGGTGGTCCTGACGAATCAGGGCCGTGCGCTTCCTGCCAGTTTTGCGCCAATAGGCGCTGGCGGCGGTTTCCACGGCAGGTTCCCGCTCGGCAGGCACGCATTGCGCGAGGCGGCCGCGCGTTGCACGAAATGGGCGGATTTCGTTGACCTGAAAACGGGTTATCCCCATTGCGCATTCGCCCGCCTTCACCGTCGCGCCACATTTACAACTCATTAACTATCGCGGTTGCTTTTCGGTATTTGCTTGCATTTGATCGGGTCTGGCAACACCTCATCAAGGTTGACGGAACGTTCGCTTAACCATCGCCCTGTAGACCGGGTAACAGTCGAAAAACGCGAGCGTGGAGGCTCCCGAATGAAACATCAGATGCGTATCCTCCAGGGATTGAAGCTGGCCGCGGTGCTCGCGGTGGCGCTTTCAATGGGCGCCTGCGCGAACAAGAACCTCGGTGCCGACGGCGCCATGGCAAATGCTGCGACCCCGGGTAGCCAGCAAGACTTCGTGGTCAATGTCGGCGACCGCGTGTTCTTCGAAAGCGACCAGACCGATCTGTCGCCGCAGGCGATCGCGACCCTGGAAAAGCAGGCGCAATGGCTGCAGAGCTACAACCGCTATTCCTTCACCATTGAAGGCCATGCGGATGAGCGTGGCACCCGCGAATACAATATCGCGCTGGGTGCGCGGCGAGCCCAATCGGTTCGTACCTACCTCGCATCGCGTGGCATCGATCCAAGCCGGATGCGGACGATTTCTTACGGCAAGGAACGCCCGGTCGCGGTGTGTAACGACATCTCGTGCTGGTCGCAGAACCGCCGTGCCGTCACGGTGCTGAACGCCAGCTCTTAACGCGTTCACTTCAAAAAAGTCTTTCGCCGGCGCCTTCGGGCGCCGGCTTTGTTTTGGCGGCTTTGCTCATTTGCGTTCGATGAAGTCTCGGATCACGGCCATGGCACGTTCCGGCGCATCGGGGACCACCGCATGCCGGCAATTGGCAAACCGTTCGAATTGCACAAGATGCGCCGGCAGCGCCGCTGCGATTTCGGCCTGGCTCTCGATCGGGTGTATCGGATCATCCTCGCCACCGAGCACGAGGGTTGGGCACTGGATGCGTCCAAGATCGGGAAACATATTGAACGTGTGGCTTTCGCCGCCCGGTTTTGTGAACCAACGCAGCACTTCTGACCGGATGACCGCGCGGCGTGCCATGTCCGGATCGCGCGGGGTCCGCGTATAGAGCGGAAAGGCCAGCCGCTGCCAGGCGTCGAGCGAGGCCTGGTCCGGGTGACCCCCAACCTCAAGGAACCGGCGGCGCGCCAGGGCGCCGACTTCCGGGCCGCCGAAGCGTTCGAACAGGGCCACGCGGCGGTCCCGATGGGTGCCTCCGGCGGCTTCGGTGCTGATCAGCACCAGCTTGGAGGGGTGGGCCGGATGGCGCGTCGCGTAAGCCAGCGCCACCATGCCGCCAAATGACGCGCCGAGGACGATTGGGCTCTCGATGCCCAGGACGTCGCAGAACGCATGCACGTCATCGCCCCACTGCGCCAGGTTCCAGCCCGCTTGAGGACCATCCTCGCTTCGACCATTGCCGCGATGATCGAGATAGATGATCTGCGCGACATCCGCCAAGGCCGAGTAGGCCGGCCTGTAGATCGAGTGGTCGAAGCCGGGACCGCCATGCAGCAGCAGCAATGTCGGCCGTTCCCGCATGGCGGGACCGTTTGGAACCAGTTTTGTTCCTTCAACATCGAAGAACAGCCGCACCCCGTTGACCAGTACCCGCATGGCCGAATCTCCCTGCGAACCAGCCTCGCTGCGAATCGGCGGATCGATCCGGCTGGTCAGGCCGCTTGATTGTTTCGCAAGGGACATTAGACCATGCGGCATGAGACGAACGGCGGATGTGACCCAGTCACATTTTTGGCGTACTCCCTCACTCAATGTGCTCCGCTTTCGATGTCAGGTCGAATACGTCGTCAGGCCCCAATGTCATCCAGATTTCATCAAATTACGTGCGCGGCGGCCATGTTCGCCATGCTGGCGCTGTCCTCACAGGCGTCAGCGCAATCCGATGACGTCGACCCGGAAATGCGAATTCAGCAGCTCGAGAATCAGCTGCGGCAGCTCACCGGCCAGAATGAGGAGCTGCAATACCGCAACCGGCAACTTGAAGATCGCCTGAGGTCGCTCCAGGCCGGGGCGCCGGGCGCCCCCGTCGGTCAGGCCGCCGTCGCCCAGCCCAACATGGCCGCAGCGGCGCCTCCGGTGCAGCCGTATCCGCCGCTCGGGCAGCCGCAGGCCCAGCAGCCGGGTTATGGCCAGCAGATCGCCCCGCCGGCGCCGATCGCCGCGGAATCACCGGGCGTTCCGCCGGCACCGCAAGGCCGGCGCCGTGGCGACGCCTTCGACCCCAATCAGAATCCGAACGCTCCGGGGGCGCCGCGGGCCCTCGGCGGCGGTCAGCTTCCGGTTCCGGCCGAAGCGCCGATCGGGGCACCGGGCGGGCGCGGGGCGGGGGAGCCACTCGATCTGGCCAACACGGCTCCGCGCAATCCGGCGGGCGCCTTGCCGCCAGCGCCGCGCAGCGCCAACGCGGCGGGTACGCTGACGACTTTGCCGCCGTCGGCAACGCCGAAGGACGAGTTCGATCTCGGCATCGGCTATATGCAGCGCAAGGACTATGCGCTGGCCGAAGAGACCATGCGCAACTTCGCGCAAAAATACCCCAGCGATCCCTTGACCGCCGATTCACAATACTGGCTGGGCGAGAGTTTTTTCCAGCGCCAGCTTTATCGCGACGCCGCGGAATCCTTTCTCGCGGTGACCACCAAATTCGATAAATCGGCAAAGGCTCCCGATTCATTGCTGCGGCTCGGGCAATCGTTGGCGGCCCTGAAGGAGAGGGAGGCCGCCTGTGCGGCGTTTGGCGAGGTGACGCGGAAATATCCCCGCGCCTCGAGCGGCGTCAAAGCGGCCGTGGATCGTGAACAAAAGCGGGTTAAGTGCTAAAGCGTGGCCTCGGAACTGATCCGAGGCGGAAACCGGGTTTCCGAACGCCATGCCCGACGACGACAATTCCCCGATCTCGGCACAACATGCAAAGCGCCTGTTCGCGGACTGGAAGGCCGCGCCTGCGATCGTTCTCGCCGTTTCCGGCGGCCCGGATTCGGTCGCCTTGATGTGGCTCGCGGCCCGCTGGCGCCGCACTTTGGCGCGCGGTCCGCGCCTCGTCGCCGTCACCGTCGATCATGGCTTGCGCGCGGAGGCCAAGGCTGAGGCACGTGACGTCAAGCGCCTGGCGCGCGCCCTTGATCTGCCGCATCGCACGATGCGCTGGACCGGCGCCAAGCCGAAAACCGGGTTGCCGGCCGCGGCGCGCGCCGCGCGATATCGTCTGCTGGCGCAGGCGGCGCGGGCCAGCGGCGCCACGCATATCCTCACCGCGCATACCCGTGACGATCAGGCCGAGACGCTGTTGTTGCGGTTGCTGCGCGGCAGCGGGATCGCCGGTCTTGCCGCGATGGCGCGGCAGTCCGAGCGCGATGGCGTGCTGTTGGCACGTCCGTTTCTGCATGTTTCGAAATCGCAGCTCATCGCGACCCTCAAGAAGGCAAAGCTCGGCTTCGCGGACGATCCGACCAACCGCGACCTGAATTTTGCCCGGCCCCGCATCCGCACGCTCATGCCGGTTCTTGCCGCGGAAGGCGGCGATACGCGCAATCTGGCGCGGCTGGCGTCGCGGCTTGCCCGGGCCAACCAGGCCGTGGAAGTTCTGGTCGATGGCGCCGAGCGCTATCTCGCGCTGAGGGATCGCGAGGTCTCGCGTCCGCAATCCCGCGCTGGCGCCAAGGCTTTCAAGGCCAAGATCTTCGATGCCAAGACCTTCGATGCCAGGATCTTCGATGCCGAGGCCTTTGTCGCCATGCCGGAGGAGATCCGCCTTCGGCTGCTAAAGCGCGCCATCGATCGGTTCGGACATGAGGGGCCGGCCGAACTCGGCAAGGTCGAAGCTTTGCTGGAGGTGGTGGACCGGGCCGTTGCGGAAAGCAGGAGAGGGCGCCTGCCAAGCCTTGGCCAATCAAGCCTTGGCCAATCAAGCCCTGGCCAATCAAGGCTGAAACAGACCCTTGCTGGTGCGCTGGTAAGCCTGATCGACGGCCGGATTCGCGTCGAGCCGGCGCCACCACGCCGAAGCCGGGTCGGTTGAGAGGCAATCGAACACTGGCATCGTCGTCCTATTCCATGTCGGATTCCGTGCTGGAGCCTTAACCACTTCGGAAATCACCCTTTTCAACGTCATTATTTGACCGGGAATCCCGCCAATATGCGCTAAATAGTCCTATGAGGTTCCCTTGGCAGCGACCAGGGTGGCACCTAGATTGTATTGCAGTCGACCGGGGGATTCCCTCGTGCCTACCCAAGGACACTACCCAAGGAATAAGGCCGCGATCCGCGCGACCACGAAGGAAGATCGATGAACGCCAATCTGCGCAATTTCGCCCTCTGGGTCATTATTGTCTTGCTGTTGTTGGCATTGTTCACGCTTTTCCAGAATCCTGGTCAGCGGGCATCCTCGCAGGACATCTCGTTCTCGCAGCTTTTGACCGAAGTCGATCAGAATCACGTTCGCGACGTCGTCATCCAGGGACCGGAAATTCACGGTACCTTCACCAACGGCTCCAGTTTCCAGACCTACGCGCCGAACGACCCGACGCTGGTCTCGCGCCTGTATAACGGCAAGGTATCGATCACCGCGAAGCCGCCCGGCGACAACGTGCCGTGGTTCGTCTCGCTGCTGGTCTCCTGGCTGCCCTTCATCGCCCTGATCGGGGTGTGGATCTTTCTGTCGCGGCAGATGCAGGGCGGCGCCGGCAAGGCGATGGGCTTTGGCAAGTCGCGGGCCAAGATGCTGACCGAGGCGCATGGCCGCGTCACGTTCGAGGATGTCGCCGGCGTCGACGAAGCCAAGCAGGACCTGCAGGAGATCGTCGAGTTCCTGCGCGATCCCGGAAAGTATCAACGGCTGGGCGGACGGATTCCGCGCGGCGTGCTGCTGGTCGGCCCTCCCGGCACCGGCAAGACGCTGATCGCGCGCGCGGTCGCGGGCGAGGCCAACGTTCCCTTCTTCACGATCTCCGGTTCGGACTTCGTCGAGATGTTCGTCGGCGTCGGCGCCTCCCGTGTCAGGGATATGTTCGAACAGGCCAAGAAGAACGCGCCCTGCATCATCTTCATCGACGAAATCGACGCGGTCGGCCGCCATCGCGGCGCCGGCCTCGGCGGCGGCAATGACGAGCGCGAGCAGACGCTGAACCAGTTGCTGGTCGAGATGGACGGTTTTGAGGCCAATGAAGGTGTGATCCTGATCGCGGCGACCAACCGGCCGGACGTGCTCGATCCGGCGCTGCTGCGCCCGGGCCGGTTCGACCGCCAGGTGGTGGTGCCGAATCCCGATGTCGTCGGCCGCGAACAGATCCTCAAGGTTCACGTCCGCAAGGTGCCGCTGGCGCCGGATATCAACCTCAAGACCATTGCCCGCGGCACTCCCGGTTTCTCCGGCGCCGACCTGATGAACCTTGTCAATGAGGCGGCGCTGACGGCGGCGCGACGCAACAAGCGCATGGTTACCCAGGCCGAGTTCGAGGAGGCCAAGGACAAGGTAATGATGGGCGCCGAGCGCAAGTCGCTGGTCATGACCGAGGAAGAGAAGATGCTGACCGCCTACCACGAAGGCGGCCACGCCATTGTCGGCCTCAACGTGATCGCGACCGACCCGATCCACAAGGCGACGATCATTCCGCGCGGCCGTGCGCTCGGCATGGTGATGCAGCTGCCCGAGCGCGACAAGCTGTCGATGTCGCTCGAGCAGATGACCTCGCGTCTTGCGATCATGATGGGCGGCCGCGTCGCGGAAGAACTGGTGTTCGGCCGCGAGAAGGTGACGTCGGGAGCCTCGTCCGATATCGAGCAGGCGACGCGGCTGGCGCGGATGATGGTGACGCGCTGGGGCCTCTCCGAGGCGCTCGGCACCGTGTCCTACGGCGAAAACCAGGATGAGGTTTTCCTGGGTATGTCGGTGTCGCGCACGCAAAATGCTTCGGAGGCGACGGTGCAGAAAATCGACACCGAGATCCGGCGTTTTGTCGAAGAAGGCTACAACGAAGCGACGCGTATTCTCACGGAGAAGCGCGCCGACCTGGAAGCTCTGGCAAAAGGCCTGCTTGAATTCGAAACGCTCAGCGGCGACGAAATCCAGGATCTGCTCAAGGGCAAGAAGCCGAACCGCGAGTCGGTGCTGGAGCCGAGCACTCCGCGCACGTCGGCCGTGCCGCCGGCCGGCAAGCCGCGCCCGCGCCCCGATCCGGACGCCGGCCTGGAGCCGCAGCCGCAGGCCTGACGCCCGCCGCATGTCGGGCTACACCGGCAAACCTCTCGTGCAAAAGCTCGGCATCAAGCCGGGCTTTTGTATTTTTGCGGCGGGCGCGCCGGCCGGCTACCGCGACATGGTTGGCAAGCTGCCTGCGCAAGTGACGATCGTGACCCGGCTGACTGATGGCGTCGATTTGATCCATCTGTTCGCAACAAGGGCGGCAGAGCTTGGCGACAAGCTTCGCATCTCGCGTGACGCGATCAAGCCTGACGGCATGGTTTGGGTGTCATGGCCGAAGAAATCTTCCGGCGTCCCTACCGACTTGACGGATCGCGTGGTTCGCGAAACGGCACTTCCGCTCGGGCTGGTCGATATCAAGGTCTGCGCGATCGATGAGGTGTGGTCCGCCCTGAAATTCGTGATCCCGAGGGATCAGCGGGTCAAACGCTCGAAATAGCCTTTGCCGCTTTCCGGATTTATTCTGGCCGGGGTCCGGAAATTCGACGATTTCTCGATTTGCGGAAGTGGGAGTTCGGCATGCACGTCATTGAATGCGATGTCCCGTCCGGCAGCGCGCTAAGCCGGGAGCTGATCGGAAACGCACACTTTCACGATTCCTACCGCGCGCCGCTGGCGCGTCCGGAACTCGGAATCGTCGACATTTTCTTTGCTCTGTTCGGACACACTCCGCTCTGGATGAAGCTCATGTTGATCG
>Ga0209839_10000552_pt1 | contig 18803 bp, 16 predicted proteins | sample OrgsoiDNA2013050_FD_185800 | JGI IMG/M metagenome (GOLD analysis project Ga0209839, IMG submission 185800) | Permafrost soil microbial communities from the Arctic, to analyse light accelerated degradation of dissolved organic matter (DOM) -... | ecosystem: Environmental > Terrestrial > Soil >... | reverse complement strand
GAGCCTCCCGACGGCGCGCAGGCCGGGTCGCGCGGACTCCAGCGACGCGGATCGGGTAAAAGTGGCGCACCATCGGGCTGAAAAGGAGGTCGGAGTGCCTACGTACATCATGCTGTCGACGCTCACGCCGGACGGCGTGCAGACGATCAAGAACAACCCCACCCGCATTCGCGAGGTCAATCGCGAGCTCGAGCAGCTCGGGGCGACGGTCAAGGCGCAGTGGGCGACGCTGGGGCGGTTCGACTTCGTGAACGTCGTCGAGGCACCGGACGAGGCGACGATGGCCCGGGTCTCGCTCGAGCTCGGCTCGCGAGGTACGGCCCGGTTCGAGACGCTGAGCGCGATCCCGATCGACGACTTCATTGGCTCGATCTGACGCCCCCGGCGCACCGCCACCCGGCGATCTGCGGCCCGGCGCGCCGCGGCGGCCGCGAGTGCTCGTCGTCGGCGCCGGCGGTCGCGAACATGCCCTGGTCCACGCGCTCGCCCGCTCGCCGCAGGATCCGGAGATCCTGTGTGCGCCCGGTAATGCCGGCATCGCCGCCGATGCCCGGGTGATCGACGTCAGGGCAGACGACGTCGACGGTCTGATTGCGGTCGCACTGGCAAACGACGTGACCCTGGTGGTGGTCGGCCCTGAGGCGCCGCTGGTGGCAGGGCTCTCGGACGCGCTGCTGGCCGCCGGGATCCGCAGCTTCGGTCCCAGCGCCGCCGCCGCCGAGCTCGAAGGCTCGAAGACGTTCTCGAAGGAGATCATGGCTGCGGCCGGCATCCCCACTGCCCGTTACCAGGTGGTCAGCGACGTCGACTCGGGGATGGGCGCGATCGAGCGCTATCCCGTGGTGATCAAGGCCGACGGGCTTGCCGCCGGCAAGGGGGTCGTGATTGCGGAGGACGAGGCGCAGGCTCTCCAGACGCTCCATCGGCTGCTCGTCGAGCATCGGTTCGGCACCCAGCGGGTCGTCGTCGAGGAACATCTCGAGGGCCAGGAGCTCTCGCTGCTGGCGCTGTGCGACGGCCGCAGCGCCGTCCCGCTCGCCTCCGCCCAGGACTACAAGCGGATCTTCGACGGCGACCGGGGGCCGAACACCGGCGGCATGGGCTCATACTCGCCGGTGCCCGCGATCGGCGCCGAGCAGGCCCAGGAGATCTGCCGCGCGGTCCACCAGCCGGTGCTCGATGAGCTGTCCCGGCGCGGAATCGCCTTTCACGGCGTGCTCTACGCCGGGCTGATGCTGACCGGGGACGGGCCCATGGTGCTCGAGTTCAACGTCCGCTTCGGCGATCCCGAGACCCAGGCGATCCTCCCCCGGCTGCGCTGCGACCTGCTGGCGCTGCTGCAGGCGGCGAGCACTCCCGGCGGACTCGGTGCCATCGAGCTCGAGTGGGCCGCCGCGAGCGCTGTCACCCTCGTCCTGGCCAGCGCCGGGTATCCGGAGACCGCCTCGCACGGCGACGTGATCACCGGCCTGGAGCGGATCCCGGCGGGAATCGACGTGACCCATGCCGGCACCGCACGGAGCGGCGACGGGGATCTCGTCACCGCCGGCGGGCGGGTGCTGGGAGTGACGGCGCTCGGGCCCGACACGGCTGCTGCCCGCGCCGCCGCTTATGCTGCCGCGGACATGATCGAGTTCGCGGGCAAGCAGATCCGTCGCGACATCGCCCTCGGGGTGGGGGCATGACCGAACAGCCGGACACCCGGCCGCAGACCCTGACCGAGCCCGACGCGGAGTTCGAGGACCTGGAGGTCGACGCGCCGAGGGTCGGGATCGTGATGGGGTCCAAGAGCGACCTGCCCACGATGGAGGCGGCGGAGAAGGAGCTCACCGAGCGCGGGATCGGTTGTGAGGTGAGGGTCATGTCGGCCCACCGCGAGCCGGACAAGGTGGCCGACTATGCGAAGAACGCCAAGCTCCGCGGCCTGAGGGTGATCATCGCCGGCGCTGGGCTGTCGGCCGCGCTGCCCGGGGTCGTCGCCGCGCACACCGAGCTGCCGGTGATCGGCGTGCCTCTGACCAGCCGCACCTCGGTCGCCGGGGGCCTCGACGCGCTGCTGTCGATCTCGCAGATGCCCCCGGGGGTTCCGGTCGCCTGCGTCGGAGTCGACGCGGCCCGGAACGCGGCCGTGCTCGCCGCTCGCATTCTCGCCGCGTGAGCTTTGTCGCCGCGTACGTGCGTCGTCACAGCCTGGCCGTTGACGGGCCGCTTGCGCCCGATCCCGTGTGCTGCCCCAGGCCGCGCTAGCCTGTGCGGACACGGCTGATGCCCGAATCGATCGTCCATCTTTCGTCGGTCGCAGGGAGCCCGTTGCTGGACTCCGCGGGGGAGCGGCTCGGGCGAGTCGAGGACGTGATCGCGCGCCTGGACCTCGATGAGGGCCTCCCCCCGGTCACCGGGCTCAAGGCCCGCATCGGCGGCCGTGAGATGTTCGTCCCGGCTGACCGGATCGAGCGGCTGGGGCCGGCCGCGGCCCGCACCGCGACGACCAAGCTCAACCTGGCCCAGTTCGACCGCCGCCCCGGAGAGGTGCTGCTGCGCTCGGACATCCTCGACCGCAGCCTGATCAACGTCGACACCGCTCGCCTGGTCCGGGCCCGCGAGGTTGAGTTGATCTGCGACCAGGGCACCTGGCGGGTGGCCGGAATCGATCCCAGCCTGAGCGCGCGGCTGGCGCGCCTGCGCCCGCGGCGCTTCCGCACCCACTCGGGCGAGCACCCCCAGTTCGTCCCCTGGCGCGACATGGAGCCATTCGTCAGCCACGTGCCCACGTCGAGGCTGCGGCTGGCCCACCGCCGGCTTGCGCGCCTGCATCCGGCGCAGATCGCCGACCTGGTCGAGGCCGCCTCGCACGAGCAGGGAGAGGAGATCCTGAAGGCCGTCGGTCACGACAAGGAGCTCGAGGCCGACGTGTTCGAGGAGCTCAACGACGAGCATCAGGCCGAGTTCCTGCGCGAGCGCTCCGACGAGGAGGCGGCGGCCGTGCTGGCGCGGATGGCCAGTGACGATGCCGCCGACCTGCTGCTCGAGATCGAGCAGGACCGCCGGGTCGCGGTGCTGAACCTGCTCCCGCCGGCCAAGCAGCGCAAGATCAAGGGTCTGCTCGGCTATAACCCGTCGACCGCCGGCGGGCTGATGAACCCCGACTTCCTGTCCTTCGGCGCCACCACATCGGTGGCCGACGCCCTCGACGCCGTACGGACCAGCGAGCTGGCGCCCCAGCAGGAGGCGATCGGGTTCGTGGTCGATGGCGCCGGCGTGCTGGTGGGAGCGGTCTCGCTCGCCGAGCTGGTGCGGGCCCCGGCCCAGAGCAAGGTGTCCGAGCTGATCGAGAGCGCGGTGCCGATGGTCTCCGCTGAGACCGACCTGCCGGAGGTCGCGTGCCTGATGACGGACTTCAACCTGATGGCGATGCCGGTGGTGGACGCGGAGAACAAGCCGCTGGGCGTGGTCGCGGTGGACGACGTGCTCGAGCAGATGCTGCCCACCGAGTGGCGCCGGCGCTTCGGGCTCGCCCGCAGCTGACTCCGTTTCCTGGTACCACAACGCCTCCGCTGGTACCCTCGTGCAGGCCGCCGCACCGGCGGTTTTCAGAGGATTCATGCGATGAGTGATCAAGGCACGCACCAGGACACCGAGCTACCGCGAAGTAGCAGGCTCGCGGCTGTTGCCGTGAGGTTCACCGCGCTCGCCGGCGCCTGACCCCGGCTGCCGCAGGACCTCCGCTTCGGCCGCGTGCGTTGCGACCCGGATCGGAAAGGAGGTCGAGCAGATGACGACAGAGCCGTCGACGCCGGTCGCGCCGCCTGGGTCGCGCGAGCGCGCGGTGCTCGACTCCGCGCACGTCGGGGACATCAAGGGCGCGTTCGGGACCATCCGGCAGCACGACGACGGGCACCGCAATCTGCGCTCGAAGGCGCTCGCGCTGCTCGCGATCATCGGTCCCGGCCTGATCGTGATGGTCGGCGACAATGACGCCGGCGGGGTGGCGACCTATTCGCAGGCGGGCCAGAACTACGGCACCAGCCTGCTGTGGGTGCTGCTGCTGCTGGTCCCGGTGCTGATCGTCAACCAGGAGATGGTCGTCCGCCTCGGGGCGGTCACGGGCGTCGGCCACGCCAGGCTGATCATGGAGCGCTTCGGTCGCTTCTGGGGCTGGTTCTCGGTCGGGGACCTGTTCCTGCTCAACTTCCTCACGGTCGTCACCGAGTTCATCGGTGTCAGCCTCGCGCTCGGCTACTTCGGGGTCTCCAAGTACGTCGCCGTGCCGATCGCGGCCGCGGGTCTGATCGCGATCACCGCCAGCGGCAGCTTCCGCTTCTGGGAGCGCTCGATGTTCGTGTTCGTGTTCATGAACCTGCTCGTGGTGCCGTTGTTCTTCATGGCCAAGCCGCACTCGGGGAGCATCGGTCACGACCTGTTCGTGCCCGGCATCCAGGGCGGCGCGACCTCGAGCGCCGTGCTGCTGATCATCGCCATGGTGGGGACCACCGTGGCCCCGTGGCAGCTGTTCTTCCAGCAGTCGAACATCATCGACAAGCGGATCACGCCCCGCTGGATCAACTACGAGCGGCTCGACACCTGGATCGGAGCCTTCATCGTCGTGCTGGGGGCGGGAGCGCTGATCTGCATCTCCGCGTTCGCGTTCGGAGGCACGCCGTACGCAGGCCACTTCACCGATGCGGGTGCGACCGCGTCCGGGCTCGAGCACGTCCTCGGATCGACTGCCGGCGCCTTCTTCGCCGTCATCCTGCTGAACGCATCGCTGATCGGCGCCGGCGCCCTGACCCTGTCGACGAGCTATGCGTTCGGGGACGTGTTCGGGACCAAGAGCTCGCTGCACCGCAGCTTCAAGGAGGAGCAAGGCTTCTACCTCATCTTCGGAGCGCTGATCGCCGGCGCCGCGGCGATCGTCCTGATTCCGGGTGCCCCGCTCGGCGTGATCACGCTCGCGGTCCAGGCCCTGGCCGGGGTGCTGCTCCCCAGCGCGAGCATGTTCCTGCTGCTGCTGTGCAACGATCGCGAGGTGCTGGGGCCGTGGCGGAACAAGCCGTGGCTGAACGCGCTGGCCAGCGTGATCGTCGCGGTGCTGGTGCTGCTGTCGCTGATCCTGATGCTGACCACCCTGTTCCCCGCGATCGACGTGACCAAGGTGGCGCTCATCGGCGGGGCGGCGATGGCCGTCATTCTGATCGCGTTCGGGCTGGTCGCGCTGCGCTCGCGCAAGGGGGCGGAGGCCGTCACGGTGATCGAGACGACGCCGCAGGTCCCCAAGGAGCAATGGACGATGCCGCCGCTGGCCCTGCTCGCGCGCCCGGAATGGTCGAGCGGGCGCAAGGTGGCAATGCTCACGCTGCAGGGGTACCTGATCCTCTCGATCGCGCTTCTGATCGTGAAGGCCGTGCAGCTCGCCGGTGGCTGAGGGGGCCGCGGGGCAACCGCAGCGGATCACGGCGGACGCGGACACGCTGCCGCTGTCATGCGATCTCGCCGGCCGCAGGACGGTCGCGAGCGCCCCGCGGGTGCTACAAGACGTGTCGTCATGATCCCCCGCTACACCCGCGCCGAGCTGGGCGCCATCTGGTCCGACGAGGCGCGCTTCGCGGCGATGCGCGAGGTGGAGGTCGCGGCCTGCGAGGAGATGGAGGGACCCACGGCGCAGGAGCTGGAGGCGATCCGCGCGGCCACCTTCACCGTCGAGGAGATCAACGAGCGCGAGAAGGTCACCGATCACGACACCGCCGCGTTCGTCGACGTGCTGGCGGCCTCGGCGGGTCCGGCGGGTCGCTGGATCCACCATGGCCTGACCTCCAGCGATGTCCTCGACACCGGGCTTGCGCTGCAGCTGCGCCGCGCCGGCGAGCAGGTGCTGCCCGGCTCGCGCCGGCTCCTCGAGGTGCTCGCCGCGCGCTCGCGCGAGCACGTGCACACGCTGTGCATCGGCCGGACCCACGGGATCCATGCTGAGCCGACGACGTTCGGGATCAAGCTCGCCGGCTTCGCGTTCGAAGCCGATCGCAATGCCCGGCGCCTGCAGCGCGCGTTCGAGCAGGCGGCCGTGGGGGCCATTTCCGGGGCGGTCGGTACGTATTCGGCCACCTCGCCCGAGTTCGAGCAGCGGGTGCTCGGTCGTCTCGGCCTCGAGCGCGAGCCCGTCTCGACGCAGGTCGTCGCCCGCGACCGGCACGCCGAGCTGCTGCAGGCGATCGCACTCGCCGGCGCCGGTCTGGAGCGCTTCGCGACCGAGGTCCGGCATCTGGCCCGGACTGAGGTCGGCGAGCTCCAGGAGCCGTTCGCCGCCGGGCAGAAGGGCTCGAGCGCGATGCCCCACAAGCGCAACCCGATCAAGTCCGAGCAGGTCACCGGCCTCGCGCGGCTGCTGCGCGGAAACGCCCAGGCCGGGCTGGAGAACGTGGCCCTGTGGCACGAGCGCGACATCTCGCACTCCTCCGTTGAGCGCGTCATCCTGCCCGACTCGACGATCCTGATCGACCACCTGCAGCGCCGGGTGATCGCGCTGGCCGAGGGGATGGTGATCAACAGCGGCCGCATGCGCTCGAACCTCGAGCTGACCTGCGGCGCGCTCTTCTCCCAGCGGGTCCTGCTTGCCCTCGTCGAGCGCGGGCGGGGACGCGACGAGGCCTACCGCAGCGTCCAGCGCCTGGCCCAGCAGGCGCTCGACGAGCGGGTTCAGCTGCGCGAGCTGCTGGCGGCGGACCCGGCCGGTGAGGGCCTCGAGCTCGACGCGATCTTCGACTACCGGCCCTACGTCCGCTATGCCGATGCGATCGTCGGGCGGCTCGATTCGATCGCCTGATCGGGCCCGGATGGGCGCCGCTGCCGTTGCTAGCATCGCTGCCCGTGACCACCCTCGCCGACCTGCCGCTCCTCGCCTCGGGAAAGGTGCGCGAGATGTACGATCTCGGCGAGACGCTGCTGATGGTGGCCAGCGACCGGATCTCGACCTACGACGTGGTCCATCCGACGCCGATCCCGGACAAGGGCAAGGTGCTCACGGGGATCTCGGTCATGTGGTTCGACCTCACCTCGGAGATCGTCCCCAACCACCTGATCTCCTACACCGATGGGGTGCCCGAAGAGGCACGGGGCCGGGCGCTGGTCGTGCGCAAGCTCGACATGCTCCCGGTCGAATGCGTCGTCCGCGGCTATCTCAGCGGCTCAGGCTGGAAGGACTACCAGCAAACTGGCGCGGTCTGCGGGATCGAGCTTCCCGGAGGCCTGCTCGAGTCCGACCGCCTGCCGGAGCCGATCTTCACCCCGGCCACCAAGGCGGACGTGGGGCACGACGAGAACATCGACTTCGAAGGTGCGGTGGAGCTGATCGGCGACCGCGGGCTGGCCGAGCGCCTGCGCGAGGTGTCGATCGCGCTCTACCAACGGGCGGCTGAGCACGCGCTCTCACGCGGGATCATCCTGGCCGACACCAAGTTCGAGTTCGGCCTCGACCAGGCGGGTACGTTGGTGGTGGGGGATGAGGTCTGCACCCCGGACTCCTCGCGCTTCTGGCCCGCGGACAGCTACGCCCCGGGCCGCTCCCAGCCCAGCTTCGACAAGCAGTTCGTGCGCGATTGGGCCTCATCGACCGGCTGGGATCGCCGGCCGCCGGCGCCGGCGATCCCAGCCGGCGTCGTCGAGCGCACGCATCAGAAGTACATCGAGGCCTACGAGCTGATGGCCGGCGAGCCGTTCGCCGAGTGGCTGCGCCGGGCGGAGTCCTGACCGCAGGCCACGTGATCGCGGCGAGGCAACACTGATGCGGGCCAGGGTACTGGTGCGACCGAAGGCGGGGATCCTCGACCCACAAGGCCAGGCCGTGGAGCGCGCGCTGCCGGCGCTCGGCTTCTCCGGCGTACGCAACGTCCACGTGGGCCGGCTGATCGAGCTCGACGTCGAGGACCCGGCTCACCTGCCCGAGATGTGCGAGAAGCTGCTCTCGAACCCGTTGATCGAGGACTACGAGATCGTCGAGGCGTCGTGAGGCCCGGCGCGCGATGAAGTTCGGGATCGTCCGCTTCCCCGGATCCTGCGACGACGTCGACGCCCTCTTGGCCGCGGAGCGGGTGGGAGAGGCGGCGATGCTGTGGCACGCCGAGCGCGATCTGCAGGACGTCGACGCCGTGATCGTGCCGGGTGGGTTCTCCTACGGCGATTATCTGCGGGCCGGCGCGATCGCCCGGTTTGCGCCGGTCATGGAGGAGGTGGCCGAGTTCGCCCGCGCGGGCGGCCTGGTGCTGGGCATCTGCAACGGATTCCAGGTGCTGTGCGAAGCGGGCCTGCTGCCGGGAGCGCTGCTGCCCAACGTGTCGCTGCGCTTCATCTGCCGGCAGGTCGGGCTCGAAGTGGTGCGCAGCGATACCGCGTTCACGTGCGCGGCCACGGCCGGGAGCCGGTTGTCGATCCCGGTCAAGCACACGACCGGCCGCTTCTATGCCCCCGAGGCCGAGCTCGACCGGCTGCAGGCGGCAGGACAGGTGCTGCTCCGCTACGCGCCGGCCCAGAACCCGAACGGCTCGGCTCGCGACATCGCGGGGGTCGCGAACGAGGCCGGGAACGTGTTCGGGCTGATGCCGCACCCCGAGCACGCCGTCGACCCGCTCACGGGCTCCGCCGACGGCCTGACGATCTTCGAGTCGATGCGAGCCCAGGTTGCCGACCGCATCTCGGTCTAGCGAGGCGGCGTCGTTGCGCCATCGTGAGCTGGGTCTCACAGACGCCGAATACGAGCTGATCGTCGCCAAGCTCGGCCGTGAGCCCGGCCATGTCGAGCTGGCGATGTTCTCCCTGATGTGGTCCGAGCATTGCGCCTACAAGCACTCCAAGAAGCTGCTGCGCCGGCTTCCGACCGAGGGGCCCCACGTGCTGCTCGGTCCGGGCGAGAACGCCGGCGTGGTCGACGTCGGCGGCGGGATCGCGGTGGCGTTCAAGGTCGAGTCCCACAACCATCCCAGCGCCGTCGAGCCGTTTCAGGGCGCGGCCACCGGGGTTGGGGGGATCCTGCGCGACGTGTTCGCCGTCGGCGCCCGCCCGATCGCCGTGCTGGACTCGCTGCGCTTCGGCGAGCCGGCGACCAGCGCGCGCTCGCGCTTCCTGCTCGAGCGGGCGGTGGCGGGGATCGGCCACTACGGCAACTCGATCGGGGTGGCGACCGTCGGCGGCGAGATCTACTTCGAGTCCTCCTACGAGCAGAACTGCCTGATCAACGCCATGTGCCTGGGCCTCGCTCCCCGGGAACGCCTGATTCGCAGCGCCGCGGCGGGTCCCGGCAACGTGCTGGTCCTGCTGGGCGCGCTGACCGGGCGCGACGGGATCGGCGGTGCATCGGTCCTGGCCAGCGCGGAGCTCGGCGAGGCTGATGACGCCAAGCGGCCCTCGGTTCAGATCGGCGACCCGTTCGCCGAGAAGAAGCTGCTCGAATGCTCGCTGGAGCTGCTCGATCGCCGGCTGCTGGTCTCGCTCCAGGACCTCGGTGCGGCCGGGCTCACCTCCTCCAGCGCCGAGATGGCCAGCAAGGGCGAGGTTGGCCTCGACATCGACGTCGCGAAGGTGCCGCTGCGCGAGCCCGGGATGGAGTCCTTCGAGATCATGATCTCCGAGTCGCAGGAGCGGATGCTAGGCGTGGTCGAGCCCGATCGCGTCGCGGAGGTGCTGGCCGTGTGCGAGCGCTGGGAGACGCTGGCCACGCCGATCGGCGAGGTGACCGCAGGCGCGGAGCTGCGCGTGCTCCGCGGGGAGACGGTGGAGGCCGAGATCCCGGTGGCGGCGCTCGTCGACGACTGCCCGCTGTATGACCTCGACCCGGCCGCGCCCGACCGGCCGCTGTACGCGGCCCCGCCGCCGCTTCTGCACGGGGGTGAGACGCCGGATGAGTTGCTGCTCGCGCTGCTGGCCAGCGCCAACATCGCCTCCCGCCGCCCCGTGTTCGAGCAGTACGACTGCATCGTGCAGTCGCGCACCGTGCGCCGGCCCGACGCGGCGGACGCGGCGGTGCTCGATCTGGGCCGGGGCGCGATCGCCGTCTCGATCGACGGCAATGGGCGCCGCGTGGCGGGCGACCCCCGGCGGGGAGCCGCCGAGGTCGTGTTCGAGTGCGCCGCGAACCTCGCCTGCGTCGGCGCCGAGCCGCTGGGGCTCACCAACTGCCTGAACTTCGGCAATCCCGAGAAGCCGCACGTCGCCTGGCAGCTGACCGAGGCGGTCGAGGGACTCGCGGAGGCCTGCGAGGCGCTCACCATCCCGGTGGTGGGCGGGAACGTGTCGCTGTACAACGAGGCCCCCACGGGCCCGATCTTCCCGACGCCCGTCGTGGGCATGGTGGGAAAGCTCCCGGACGCCGCGCGTGCCGGACGGCTCGGCTTAGCTCACGAGGGCGACGCGATCGCGATCGTGGGCTCGTTCACGCCGGGATTGGCCTGCTCCGAGCTGGCCAAGCTACGCGGAGCGGCGCCCGAAGGCCCGCTGCCGGATCTCGACCGCGCGTCGGCCGCTGCCACCCACGCCGCCGTGCGCGAGGCAGTCCGCTCGGGGGCGCTGGCGAGCGCGCACGACGTCGCCGAGGGCGGGCTCGCGGTGGCCCTCGCGGAGGCGTGTCTCGCCGGTGGCCTCGGGGCCGAGGTCGCGCTCGCCGGAGAGGGCGGGGATGCCGAGCTGTTCGGCGAGGCTCCGGGCCGGGCGTTCATCGTCTCTGGCGCGGAGGCGGCACTCCGCGGCGCGGCCCTGCCCGGGCTGAGGGTAATCGGCCGCGTCGGCGGCGATGCGCTCGAGCTGAGCGCCGGAGCGGTCCAGTTCAAGGTCGCACTTTCCGAGCTTCGCGCGGCGCGCGAGGGCGGCCTCGTCCAGTTTGCGTAAACGCCGAGTTCCACCACTGGTAGCCTTGAAAGAAGTCCGGCCGCGCGGCTAGGCATGTTCTGATCCGTCATGCCCGATTTGAACGATCATCGCGATGGGCCGCGAGACGAGTGCGGGGTGTTCGGCATCTATGCGCCGGAACGCGACGTTTCTCGTCTCGCCTACTTTGCGCTGTTCGCGTTGCAGCACCGGGGTCAGGAGTCAGCGGGGATCGCGACCGCCGTGCGCGGCGGCGACATCATGGCCGTGGTCGATCAGGGCCTCGTGGCCCAGGTGTTCGACGAGCACACGCTGCGATCGCTGATCGGAGACATGGCCGTCGGCCATGTCCGCTACTCGACCACCGGCTCCTCGCAGTGGGAGAACGCCCAGCCGATCGTCCGTAACGACCAGCGCACCCTTGCCCTGGCCCACAACGGGAACCTGATCAACGCCGTCGAGCTCCACTCGGAGCTGCGCGCGCAAGGCGTCCCGTTTCGCTCCACGTCGGACTCCGAGATCATCGCCGCGCTGCTCGAGACCCATCCCGCCGAGCAGATCGAGGACGCGGTCGCCGACGTGCTGCCCCGCCTCCAGGGCGCGTTCTCGACCGTGGTCATGACCGATGATCAGGTGGTCGCCTTTCGCGATCCGCACGGGCTGCGCCCGCTGGCGCTGGGCGAGCTCGATGATGCGGTGCTCGGCGGGCCCGCCTACTGCGTGGCCAGCGAATCATGCGCGTTCGACCTGATTGGGGCCAAGTTCCTGCGCGAGGTGGAACCGGGCGAGATGGTCACCTTCTCCTCGCGGGGGGTGCGCTCGCAGATGGTGGCGCCGTCCGAGCGACGGGCGTTCTGTGTGTTCGAGTACATCTACTTCGCTCGCCCCGATTCGCGCATGGGCGGAACCGTGCTGCAGGTCGCGCGAGCCAAGATGGGCGAGATCCTGTGGCGTGAGGCGCCGGTGGAGGCCGATCTCGTGATCCCCGTGCCGGACTCCGGCAACGCCGCCGCGCGGGGGCTGGCCCGGGCCGCCGAGCTGCCTCAGGACGACGGCTTCATCAAGAACCGGTACGTGGCGCGAACGTTCATTCAGCCCGGACAGGAGCTCCGGCGCCAGGGCCTGCGGCTGAAGTTCAACCCGTTGCCCGAGGTCGTGGCCGGCCAGCGCCTGATCGTGGTCGACGACTCGATCGTCCGCGGCAACACCACACGGCAGATCGTGCAGATGCTGCGTCAGGCAGGGGCGGCCGAGGTGCATCTGCGGATCTCCGCCCCCCCGATCAAGCACCCGTGTCACTACGGCATCGACATGTCCACGCGTGAGGAGATGATCGCCCACGGACGCTCGGTCGACGAGGTGGCGACCGAGCTGGGCGCGGACTCGCTGCACTACCTGTCGATGAAGGGCGTCTACCAGGCCGTGGGCGGGTCCCGCAGCACACACTGCGACGCGTGCTTCACCGGCGAGTATCCGCTGGCCGGCAGCGAGGACGCGAGCGGCAAGTTCGCGCTCGAGTCGGCGCTGCCGCTCGTCCGGGCCTGATCGCGGCGCGCGGGGGCGGACGCCGCGAGCGTTCGGCCAGCCGACCCCGGCAGTATCGTCGGCGCCGATGGACGCTCGCGACGCGTTGCGCCGGACCTTCGGGTTCGACCACTTCCGCCCCGGTCAGCAGGAGGCGGTGGCCGCGGCGCTCGAGGATCGAGACTCGCTGATCGTGATGCCCACCGGATCGGGCAAGTCGCTCTGCTACCAGCTCCCGGGGCTGATGCGCGACGACCTGACGCTGGTGGTCTCTCCGCTGGTCTCGCTGATGCAGGATCAGGTGGACGCGCTCGGCACGATCGCTCCGGGGCGCGTCGCCCTCGTCAACGCCCAGCGCGGCGCGGCCACGAACGCCGAGGTCATCCGCCGCGCACTGCAGTCGGAGTTGAGCCTCCTGTACGTCGCGCCGGAGCGGTTCGCGGCCCGGGGCTTCGTGGACGCGCTGCGCAAGGTGCGGGTGGGGCTGTTCGTCGTCGACGAAGCCCATTGCGTCTCCCAGTGGGGGCACGATTTCCGCCCCGATTACTTCTCGCTGGCCGACGCCGCCGCCCGGGTGAACGCGAGGGCAACCGTGGCGCTGACCGCGACGGCCACCCCGCAGGTGGCGGATGACATCGCGCGCCGGCTCCGTCTCCGCGATCCGGTCCGGATCGCCACCGGCTTCGACCGGCCGAACCTGACCTTCGCTGTCGTCCCGAGCGCCAAGGAGTCCGACAAGCACCGGGGGATCGCAGCGGCACTGCGTGAACCGGGCGCGCTTCCGGCGATCGTGTACGCGGGCACGCGCAACGCCAGCGAGCGCCTGGCCCGCATGCTGGCGTCCACGCTGGGGGAGGACGTCCCGGCCTACCACGCCGGGCTCGATCGCCAGCGCCGGGCCTCGACGCAGGAGCGCTTCATGTCCGGCCGGGTCCGGGTGATCGTGGCCACCAACGCGTTCGGGATGGGGATCGACAAGGCCGACGTGCGCACGGTCTGCCACGCCTCGGTGCCGCAGTCCCTGGAGGCCTACTACCAGGAGGCGGGTCGCGCCGGCCGCGACGGTGACCCCGCCAGGTGCCTGCTGTTCGCCGAGCAGCGCGACAAGGGACTGCACGTGTTCTTCATCCAGCGCGCTCGCATCGAGGACGGCGCGCTGGACCGGGTGGCGGAGCGCCTGCGCTGGGCTGGGGCCGACGGCCGGTACAACGTGGCGCTGGCGGAGCTCGCCGCCACCGTCGGGCCGAAGACCGACGATGAGAACGTGCGGGCGATCATCGGCCACTTCGCCCGCGCCGGCATGGTCGGACCCGAGCCGGCACCGCCCGACCGTGCAGCCGGATGCCTGCTCGCGGCCTGGGACGGCCGGGCACTCGCGAGGAGCCGGGCATCAGTGCGAGAGGCCGCGCAGATCCGCTGGCGTCAGTACCGGACCGTGTGGGACTACGTGGAACGCTCGCAGTGCCGCCGCCAGGCCCTGCTTCGCCACTTCGGCGACCGCTCGCCGCCGACCCCGGCCGTTCCGTGCTGCGACGCGTGCGACCCGGCCGTGCTGCCACCAGTCCCGGCAGCGCCGGCCCCCGGCCCGAAAGCCGTCCGGACTCGGTCCGGAGCCGGGCCGGTGGCCCGGCTCTGCCCGCCCGCGGACCTGCCCGCGGACCTGCCCGCCGCGCTCGACGACGCGATCCTCGAGGTGGTGCACACCGCCCGGCCTGCGGTCGGACGTACGCGCGCGGTCGAGATCCTGCGCGGCGGCCGCTCGAAGGTGATCGCCGAGCATGCCTACGATCACCTGTCCTCCTACGGGACGTTCGCGCACCTCCGCGCCGAGCACGTGCTCGGCCGGGTTGACGAGCTGCTCGCCGCCGGGACGCTGCGGTCGACCGGCGGGCGTTTCCCCAAGCTCCGGGCGGCATGAGGGTCGCGGTCCTCGCCTCGGGCGCCGGCACCAACCTGCAGGCGCTGATCGACCGGGTGCACGGCCGCGAGGGCGTCGAGCTGGTCGCGGTGGCCTCGGATCGGCCGGCCGCGCAGGCGCTCGAGCGCGCTCGCGCCGCCGGGGTGGCCGCCGAGGCGTTCGTGCTCGGCGCTGACCAGAACCGGGCCGGACGTGACCGCGCGATGGCGTCGTGGCTGGCCGAGCGGGAGACGGAGCTCGTGGTGCTCGCCGGGTACATGCAGCTGCTGAGCCCTGAGTTCCTGAGCCGCTTTCCCGGCCGGGTGATCAATGTCCATCCTGCGCTGCTGCCCGCCTTTCCGGGTATCGGTGCCGTCGAGCAGGCGCTCGAGTACGGCGTCAAGGTGTTCGGCGTCACGGTCCACTTCGTCGACGAGGGCGTCGACACGGGGCCAGTGATCCTGCAGCGCGCGATCGAGCTCCCCGATGCCCGCGAGCCGGCCGAAGTGCTCGAGCGCCTGCATCCGATCGAGCATCAGCTCCTGCCCGAGGCGGTCCGAATGATCGCCGCCGGTGCCGTCCGGTTCGACCCAAGCAACCCGCGTCACGTGATCGTGGACCGGTAGAGTCGCCCCCAATGGAGCACATCGTCGACCCCGCCGCCGGCGCCGCACCGGTCAGGCCAGGGGACGTCCGCGTGGCGCGCGCCCTGCTCTCCGTCTCCGACAAGACGGGCATCGTCGAATTCGCGCGGGGTCTGTCCGAGCTCGGGATCGAGATCATCTCCACGGGAGGCACCGCTCGGACCCTGTCCGAGGCCGGCGTGCCGCTACGCGGAATCTCGGATTTCACCGGTTTCCCGGAGATCATGGACGGTCGCGTGAAGACCCTGCACCCCAAGCTCTACGCGGGCCTCCTGGCGGTGCGCGATGACGAGTCGCACATGCGGGCGGCCCAGGAGCAGGACGTCGAATTCGTCGATCTGGTGTGCGTGAACCTGTATCCGTTCGAGCGCACCGCGGCACAGCGTGGGGTCACGGACCCCGAGGTGATCGAGAACATCGACATCGGCGGTCCGACGATGATCCGGGCGGCCGCGAAGAACTCCGCCTTCGCGGCGCCGGTCGTCAGCCCCGAGAGCTACGATGCCGTCCTCGCCGAAATGCGTGAGTCCCAGGGCCGTCTGTCGCTGAGGACCCGCGAGAGCCTCGCCGCCGAGGCGTTCGCGTATACGGCCCGCTACGACACGGCGATCGCGCGCTGGTTCCAGGAGAAGGGCGAGGACTTCCCGCCGCTGTTCGTGCGGGCCTTCGAGAAAGTGCTCGACCTCCCGTACGGCGAGAATCCCCACCAGCGGGCCGCCTACTACGCCCAGGTCGGGGCCCGGACCCACGTCCTGTCGATGATCTCCCAGCTGGGCGGCAAGCAGCTGTCCTACAACAACCTGCTCGATCTCGATGCCGCTCGGCTGATGATGGGCGAGTTCCAGATCCCGGCCTGCGTGATCGTGAAGCACAACAACCCCTGCGGCGTGGCGGTGGGCTCGGGCGTGCTCGAGGCCTACCAGCGCGCCTTCGCCTGTGACCCGATGTCGGCCTTCGGCGGGATCATTCTCGTCAACCGCCCGGTCGACAGACCGCTGGCCGAGGCCCTGATCGATCAGTTCGTGGAGGTGCTTTTCGCGCCCGGGTACGAAGCCGATGCGCTGCAGGTCCTCGGGACCAAGCCGAACATGAGGATCCTCGAGGACTGCGAGCGCCGCACGGCCAACCTGCTCGAGCCCGCGTTGCGTCAGGTCGTCGGCGGGCTGCTGGTGCAGGACCGCGACTTCGATCTCGAGGACCGCGCCGAGATGCAGGTCGTCAGCAGCCGCCGGCCGACCGATGCCGAATGGAGCGAGCTCGCCTTCGCCTGGAGGGTGTGCAAGCACGTGCGCTCCAACGCGATCGTGCTGGCCAGGGATCTCGGCACCGTCGGAATCGGGGCGGGTCAGATGAGCCGCGTCGACTCGGTGCGCCTGGCGCTGGAGAAGGCACGCACGGACCTGGCCGGCGCGGCGCTGGCCTCGGACGCCTTCTTCCCGTTCTCGGACGGCCCACAGCTTGCCCTCGAGGCGGGGATCACGGCGATCATCCAACCCGGGGGCTCGGTGCGCGATCCCGACATCGTGGAGGCGGTCGATGCCGCCGGCGCCGCCATGGTGTTCACCGGCCGCCGGCATTTCCGCCACTGATGGCCGGCCAGGATCCCGGCGGAGGAAGGGTCGAGCGCTTCGCCGGCGATCCTCCCTCCCCCTGGGAGGGCCCGTTCGGATTCAGTCGCGTGGTGGCGGCGGGTTCATTGATCCTGGTCGGCGGCACCACCTCGGTCACAGTGGACGGAGTGGTCCTCGGCCAGGGACCCTACGAGCAGACGATCGAGATCCTGCACAAGATCGAGCACGAGCTCGGCCGGGCCGGAGGCCTGCTCGCCGACGTCGTATCGACTCGGGCCTACGTGACCGACATTGCCCGGGCCGAGGATGTCGGGCGCGCACACGGAGAGGTGTTCGGCGCGATCCGCCCGGTGATGACGATGGTCGAGGTCTCAGGCCTGATCGACCCGAGAATGCTGGTCGAGATCGAGGCCGTGGCCGTCGTCCCGGCGTTTATCTCTCGCCGCGCTGGGTGACCAAAACCAGTCCATGGTGCCCGTCGCGCTGGAGCTGGAGCCGCGTGGTGGGGCCGCCGGCGCGGCCCGCTGGCTCCGCGCCGTCCGAAGCCGCGGTACGCGATCATGGCTCGGCCGCCGTAGCTCAGTTGGCAGAGCAGCGGACTTTTAATCCGAAGGTCGAGGGTTCGATCCCCTCCGGCGGCACTGGGAAGGCCCTGCAAAAACGGCACTTCCTGCCCGAGCCCGACCGCAAGACGGGTACCAGGCGAGTACCAGAACGAGCACGACAGGTCCTCAGCGCGATGCACAATGGCCGCGTCTACGGACGTTGCGGACGTAACCCGCAACCGCGAGCACCCCGGCCACGGCACACACGCACGCGTGCCTGACTGAGGGTCGGCAGCAGCTACAGCACATCCGTGTGCTCCGTAGTGACGCCCACGCACGCGCACCTGACATGAGATCCGCAGCAGCTACAGCACGTCTGAGCGATCCTCCGCCCTCCTGTCGTCGTCCAGCACGCAGGACACCCGAGAACCCCTGCAGGCTGGACCCGCGCGGCACGACCTGGGCGGCGAGGTGCAGGCACAGCGCCCGCCACGAGCGTGCGCACCTCGCGCAGGCCCAGGGGACGACCCCCTTAGCATGATGAGGACCAAACCGTCGCGACGCTGTGGCCCAGCTGCTGCGCGACGTACATCGGCGGGTGGCCCTCGGCCAACAGCAAGCTGGCGAAGCTGTGCCTCAGGTCGTAGGGCCGCGGGACACGGTCGATCCCGGCGGCGCGGCATGCCGGGGCCCATCGATCGACGTTGTGGATCGTGCCGGGCTGAACTCCGGCCTTGACCCGCTCGGCCTGCCAGGCACGTAGGCGACCGACCGTGATCTCTGCGAGCGCGAGCCCGTCGAGTGCCGCGCAGTGCGTGGCGTAGACCTCGCTGTAGCGCTCGCGGGTGGACTGCGCCAGCGTCACCCCGTGCTCGGGAGCCCAGCGGTCGGTAATCCACGGCCCAACGTCGGGCCGTGGCGCTCGGTCAGCTGCTGCACGGCGAGCGGCCCCAGCTGGCTCCCGCGGCGGCGCTCAGCCTCGAACGCCTGAGCGTCGGCGTGGCGATCGAACGTGCGGGACGGGGTTGGACCCGCCGTCGCGCCAGCGGACCGTGAAAACGCGGGAGCCATCTTTGCGGACGCGGACGTGGATCCTCATCGTCGCCGCGCCCTGGCAGCGTCGCGAAAGTCCTCCGGCAGCTTCCCGCAGGAGAGATGCCTCAGCTGCTCGTGGATCTTGGGACGGCACGCCTCATAGCCGTCGGCGAACTTCTCCAACCTCTGGGCTCCGCGCTCCGGGCATGGTCAGGCCGATCACGTAGAGGACGATGATGCCCAGGGCCAGCAGGGGGCGACCGTGAGGCCGATCACTACGGCAAGCGCCAGGAAAGCTGCTGCGAGATGCGTTTGGGGGGGTGCTGCGCAGCGTGTGGTCGGTCCGACCGGGGTCCACTCGTTCGGGTGAGAATGCAGCGTTGAAGTCGAGCCCCACCTTGAGCCCCGACTCCTCCAGGATCGGCACGAGATGATCGCGCGTGGTGCCGGGGAACGTGGGCGATTCGAGCACGACCAGCTGCCCGGCCTGTAGAACATCCCGCATGCCGCGGGCGGCTGAGAGCAGCGGCCCCAGGTCTGGCTCGCGGTTGCGAGTCAGGGGTGTCGGCACGCAGATGATGACCGCGTCGGCCTTCGCGAGCTTGGCGTAGCGGGTCGTCGCGTCGATGCGGGCCGCCAGCAGGCGCTCGCTTGAGATGTCTTCGATGTAGGAGTCGCCGCGGTGGATCGCCGCGATCTTGCGGACATCGGTGTCGAGCGCGACGACGCTGTCACCAGCTTC
>Ga0209839_10000551_pt1 | contig 18840 bp, 18 predicted proteins | sample OrgsoiDNA2013050_FD_185800 | JGI IMG/M metagenome (GOLD analysis project Ga0209839, IMG submission 185800) | Permafrost soil microbial communities from the Arctic, to analyse light accelerated degradation of dissolved organic matter (DOM) -... | ecosystem: Environmental > Terrestrial > Soil >... | reverse complement strand
GGATCGTGCTCGACGGCGAGTTTAGCAATCCCTTCCAGTTCGTGACGCGCGATGATCGCGCCAGTGGGATTGTTGGGATTGCCGAGCAGAATCATCTTGGTGCGCGGCGTGATCGCGACGGCGATCTCAGCAGCGCGCACACCGAAGTCGTGTTCTGCGTACGTGGGAACGGGAACGGGAACGCCACCGGCGAAGATGATATCCGCCTCGTAGGCGACGTAGCCAGGATCGGGCGAGATCACCTCGTCGCCTGGATCGATCAGGGTGCGCATCGCCAGGTCCACGCCCTCGCTGACACCGACCGTGACCATAATTTCGTTGGCGGCGTTGTAGATGAGGCTGTAGCGCCGCTCCAGCATTGCAGCGATCTCTTCGCGCAGCGCAATGGTGCCATAATTAGAAGTATAGCGCGTGTGGCCCTCTAAAATAGATTGCACACCGGCATGGCGAATATGCTCCGGCGTCACAAAGTCAGGCTCGCCGACGCCGAGGGAGATCACTTCCGGCATGGTATTGATAATATCGAAGAATTTGCGGATTCCTGAAGGTCTGACCAGGCGTACTCTCTGCGCCAGGACTTCGCGTTTGACTGACATAACTCTACCCCTTCTCTTTTCAGCAATGAGAGCTTCCTCCGGCAACACCGATGTTGCCCATCCTATGGCAACCCTCTCTGCTCACATTCTACAATATTGTTTACTGAGACTAACTTTACAGAAGCGTCAGTGATCTCAGCGAAATTATCTTATCTAGAGTTTGCTGAAACTCTACCACATTGAGGAAATGTAGACAATGCTCCAAAATAAGGATTTTTCGGCCTCAAAGACCAGCCAATACGTAAAACAGAGTATACTGATCGATACCGATATCGGCGATGATATCGATGACGCGCTGGCCCTGGCCCTTGCATTGAGGTCGCCTGAGATCGAGCTACTGGGCGTGACAACGGTCTTCGGCGCTACACAGAGACGAGCGCAACTGGCCGCTCACCTGCTCAGTATTGCCGGGCGCGAGGATGTCCCGATCGCGCCAGGAGTTGCGCAGCCGTTGCAACTGCGCCATCGTCCATCCGGCGTACCCCAGGCCGCCATTCTCGATGAGCGGGCTGTGTTTCCAGCCATTAGCCAGATCGCGGCACCGGAGTTTATTATACAGACTGCGCAGGCCCATTTCGGGCGTGTGACGCTGGTCTGCATCGGTCCGCTGACGAATGTCGCGGTGGCCCTCACAGCGGAGCCAGGACTCTTCATGGCGCTACAAAGGATCATTATGATGGGTGGCTCCAGCAGTATCCCACTGCCCGAGTGGAATATACGCAGCGATGTGCGGGCCGCGCAGATCGTGCTGGGCAGCGGCGTTCCCATTACGCTAATTGGCCTCAACGTCACAAGACGCTGTCAGTTGCGCGCATCCGATATCGCGCAATTACGCAATTCTGAAGAGCCGCTGCCACACCTGTTGAGCAGGCTCATAGCCGTGTGGCAACGGCACCGACCACGCGGTCAACCAGCATTGCCGTACCTCCACGATCCGCTGGCTCTCGCGGCCCTCTGCCGACCGGAACTCTTCACCTTCGCAGAGATGCCGGTACGCGCCATCACCCGTGGACCGTTCGAGGGATTTATGGTGCCGCGCATGATGAAGGGTCCCTGGGTGAATGCCGCCGTCGACATACGGGCCGAGGAGGCGCGCTCATGGATTATGGAGCGGCTCCTATCTAACCCATCAGGAGCGCGCTAGAGGCCCAGACTACGAACCTTCTCAACAATGCCCGGAAGCGTGGTCAGGACTGCCTCTACATCGTCTTCAGTATTCGCCTTGCCCAACGTTAAACGCAAGCTGCCATGCGACCATTCAGGCGACAGGCCCATAGCGATCAGGACGTGTGAGGGATCGACGGAACCAGACGTGCAGGCGGAACCGGTGGAGGCCGCGATGCCATGCAGGTCAAGGCTGAGCAGAATCGATTCGCCCTCGACTCCCTCAAAGCAGAAGCTGGCGTTGTTGGGAAGGCGCTGCTCGGGATGGCCTGTGAGGCGACTCCGGGGAATGGCTAAGATGCCCTCGATCAGGCGGTCGCGCAGAGCTTTGATGCGCGGCGTCACCTGTGGCATCTCCTCCTGTGCCAGCTTGAGGGCCGTCGCGGTGCCGACGATACCAGCGACATTCTCGGTCCCGGCGCGCCGTCCACGCTCCTGCGAACCGCCCTGCAACTGCGGCAGAATGCGCATCCCCTGGCGCACATATAGGATGCCCATGCCCTTCGGACCGTAGAACTTGTGCGCGGAGAGCGAGAGCAGGTCGACGTTGAGCGCCGTGACATCGATTGGCAGCGCGCCGCCCGCCTGCACGGCGTCCACGTGGAAAGGAACCTTGCGCGCCCGACAAATGCGCCCGATCTCGGCAATCGGCTCGATCGTCCCGACCTCGTTATTGGCGTACATAATCGAGACCAGAGTTGTCTGATCGGTGATCGCGCGCGCCACGTCATCGGGATCGATGCTTCCATATTCATCGACGGGCAGGTACGTCGTTTTGAAGCCAGCGCGTTCCAGGTACTGGCAGGTATGCAGCACCGCGTGGTGTTCGATGGACGAAGTAATTAGATGGTTGCCCTTCTTCTGCGAGGCATAGGCCATCCCCTTGATGGCGAGATTGTCGCTCTCAGAGCCGCAGCCCACGAAGGCGATCTCGGTGGGACGACAGTGAATAAGCTCGGCGACCTGCTCCCGCGAACGGTCTATCGCCTGCATAGCGTGGCGTCCGAGCGTATAGATGCTGCTCGCGTTGCCATACTCACTTGTAAGGTACGGAAGCATCGCGTCCAGCACGCGTGGGTCTAGCGCGGTCGTCGCGGCATGGTCAAGATAAATGGTGCGTTCTGGCATGGTATCGTGTTCCTGCTACTTTGTATGAAACATATAAGGAATATGCCCGTTCCATTCACAGATTTTGGAACGGGCAACGCGTTTTAATAGATTATAGCACAACTGGTACTCGCCTCAGATCGCTCAAGGAACACAACCCAGGCGAAACAGCTATAATCCGTTCCAGTTATAGATCGTGTCGGGCTTGACTCCCGGCGAGTGATAGGCCAGGGTAATCAACGCGTGCGGATTAAGCGGGATAGCATTGAAATCGCCACTATAGGCTTTGCCATCGACGTATGCCTGCCAGCCGGAAGTATTGTCAAGTTGCGAAGGATATTGCAATTGCGAGAACTGCTGTTTCCAGAGGTGTAGGAAGTTTCCCAATGTAAAGGTCGTCTGCTGCGGTGCCTCTATGTGAATCACGCCACTGGTATCGTGCGTGTGCAGCCAGTAGAAGCAGGCATTTGTGATGCCGACATACTGCGATACGGGCACCGCCTTCCCATTGATGTAGAGAGAAAGATGGGCGTGGACGTGGTACGTGAGCTGCTCCGACGCGTTGCACTGTACATTGTCGACGGCAGGGCTGAGCGCTTGCTGAGCACCTGCATTGGCAGGCGTCGATGCACTTGTCACGGTGGGAGCTGCTTGCGTAGCGGTTGCGGCTGTTGTGGCGCTCGTCGAGCTGTGGGTAAAGTACAGGAAAGAGGCAACCGTTAGTACAGCGGCGGCAATGATGACGCCGACTACGATCCAGCGCAAACGTGTCGCGCGTCGCTGTGCCGCCGCCTGGCGCAGCTGCTCCTCGCGGCGTTCGCGGCGGCGGTCCTGTTTGGTTCCTGCTTTTATTGGTTGGTTCGTGGATGGTTTAGGCATAAGTAGATTCCAATTTCTTACTGGCTGATCTTTTTCTTCTTAAAAAAGCCCTCGTTCATACTCCCGCTGCGATAGCCCAGCAGGTCGATAGCCACATATGCGTAGCCTATTTTGCGCAGGCCATCGGTGACGACGCGACTCATCTCCTCTTCGATAAGGCGTGGCATCTCAGCGCGCTCGACCTCAATGCGCGCAATTTTATCGTGGTGGCGCACGCGCAATTGATGGAAGCCCAGCTCGTGCAGCAGCTTCTCCGCCCTATACACCATTTGCAGCGAGGCAGTATCAACCTTGCTGCCATAGGGAATGCGCGACGAGAAGCAGGCCATCGCGGGCTTATCCCAGACGGGAACGCCAAGTAGGCGAGCGACCGCGCGGATCTCGCGCTTGCCCATATCAGCTTCTTTCAAGGGTCCGCGCACCTGAAACTCGCGGGCAGCGCGCTGACCAGGCCGAAAATCGCCATCATCATCTTTATTGACACCATAGGCAATATGGCGTAGATTGTGCTGCTTCGCGAGTGGCTCTAGTTGCGAGAATAGCTCAGTTTTACAGAAGTAGCAGCGATTCACGTTATTGGCAACGTAGCGCTCATCTTCCAGCTCGTGGGTCTCCAGGGTCAGCAGAGGAATACCCATTTGCGTGGCGACTTCGATGGCCTCGCTGGTCTCTTCAGGCGCGTAGGCAGCCGAGGAGGCGATCGCCCCCAGCGCACGCTCGCCCAGCACGTCGTGGGCAACTTTGAGCAGCAGCGCGCTATCGACGCCGCCCGAATAGGCGATCAGCACCGATTCCATCTCGCGTAGAATCGCCTGCAAGCGCTCATATTTCATCTGTGTCTCGGCGTCCAGCGCCTCAACATGTCCAGTATTGACATTAAAGGTCTCAAGCATTATGGTTACTCCAGGGCAAGGTACAGGACCTACTTTTTCCATACATCTTTTCAGGTCCGTCTCAGGTACCTGGCCCCTATTATAGCATAGAGCTACGAATCTCCAGGATAACTACGGAGTGAGTTACACATTCTTTGCAATCATACACAGGAGGCCCGCACATGCCAGAACATTCCTCGATAGCCGCGCTCATCCTGGCCGCCGGCAGTTCCAGCCGCATGGGTGCGGGGCGACACAAATTGCTCTTGCCGCTTGGAGATCGCCCGGTCCTGGCCCACACGATCGAGGCAACATTGGCATCACAGGCGCGTCCCATCGTCGTCGTACTGGGCCACCAGATCGAACAGGTACGCGGCCAGATCTCGCCATACCTGGATCATCCCGACGTTTTCAGCATAGAAAATACCGACTACCTGCAAGGCATGAGCACATCGTTGCGCGCAGGCATACAGGCGCTCATAGATAGAGAGAAAGAAGCAGGACCGGCGGCGCATTCCCTCGCGGGCGTCCTCATCGTGCTCGGAGATCAGCCACTGATGACGGCGCGCGTTCTCGACACGCTTATCGCCAGCAAACGTGCAACGAGGAAGCGCATTCTCATCCCATTTTACAACGGCGAGCGCGGCAATCCGGTCCTCTTCGACGCCAGCCTCTTTCCCGAGTTGTTAGAGATCACCGGCGATGGAGGTGCGCGCAGCGTTATCGAGCGCCACCGCTTGGAAATCGCACACATCGAACTGGGTGCCTCAATGGCGAGCTACGACGTAGACACCTGGGATGCATATCAAGAAGTCGTGGCGGAATGGGAAAGAAAACGCGGATCGTGAGGAGATCGACATATGGATAAACAGGATGATACGCGGAGGCAGCAGGCAAAGTTCTGGCTGGACTACAGCCAGCAACTATCGACCGCTATCCGCTACGTCGAGGCGCTGGCGGCAGCCGAACGCGCGATCAGGCTGGACAAGACCAGCGCGGAGGCACATTATGTAAGGGGAACGTGCCAGGCGATGCTGGCACACTACGACGAGGCGCTGCTTGATTTCGACGCGGCGCTGCGGCTGAACGCAGATTACGTGCCAGCCTGGGATGGGAAAGCCTGGGTGCTCGGTATCAAAGGGCAGAAGACTGAGGCGCTGGCGGCAATCAATAAAGCACTGGAACTCGATCCCGAGTATTTCGAGGCGCTGAAGCGGAAGAGACGATTGGAGGCCATGTAAGAAATTTTGTACCTATTGAATATGTAACTTTTTACGTGCCTTATGCGTGTAAAGAAGATCTAAAGAAGAAATTTTGAGGGAATCACCTCACTCCCTTTGCCCTTAAGGGAGACAGATCCAGGCGGATCTCCCAATCATTGTCAGGGATTGACCAACCTGGTGAGGTGAAGAAGACAGATGCCCTCTCAATGTTGAAAGGAGCAGAAGTATATGACTACAACAAATGAACATTCAACCCTAATAGCTGTTTTTGCAGATCATGCTCAAGCGAATCAATCTATTGATAACCTTCGTCATGCTGGATATGGTTATGACCAGATCAGGTTAGTGGAGCGTGGCACGAACAGTTTTGTCGAGAACTTCAAAAGTTTGTTTACGGGCCAGACGACTACCACTACAAACTCAGCTGATGACTGGATGAGAATAGGTGTACCAGAGCAAGATGCGCACAACTATCAAAGGGAACTGGATGCGGGCCGCAGCATTGTGCTCATCAAATCTGTGAGCAGCCCGGAGCAGGCTCTCGGTATCCTGCGTCAGGGTGGTGCATATGATATTGCTTTTCGCTGGCGAACGACACCACCGGCCATGGCACAGGGAACCTCCAACCCTGATGTCGCTCAAGGAACATCCTATCCCAATGTTCCTCCAAGAACATAAAAAAGACAACCTGACAAAAAACTTCTGAGAAAGTTGAGGCTTCTTGTCTGAGTTCCCCAACTATTATCTCTACTGTATCAACACATTTCATGCCGTCCCGAAGGTCAGCCCAAATTGTCTGAGCCACTTCCGGTACGCAATCGCCGTGCGATCGGAGCGCAGGTGCAGTTCCGCCTGCAGGTCGAGCGGCAGGAGTTCGGGGCGCTGCGACTCGACAATCGGCACGTCTTGCAACGTAATCATATCTTCAAACTGGCGAATCTGCTCCTCGGACTGGTTGTCATAATCCATCATCACATACGTCCAGGCGATAGAAACGAGTTCTGAGACGGGCGTTACCGTAAAATACATGGTGAAGCGCGGACCCGTCGAAGATTTCACGAAGTAAGCTGTCAATGGGCGTACGACGGTATAGGTGTACGTAACAGTAGCGCCTACTCCTGAGCCATCGGGATCGGGTTGCCAGATGGAGATATCGCGTGCGATGACGCCCGTTTCGCTAATCTCCGCTTCGTAGTCGTTGATCTCGGGATGCTCCTGGTCGCCGAGGTAGCCCTGGTGGACGAAGGGAAAGTGTGTGACATCGAGGAAGTTCTCGACGGCGCGAGGTGCGCTGGCATTGTAGATATAGGGACCGCAATGGATTTTGCGGAAGGTCGGATCATCCCAGAAGGGTAGTTCGGGAAGCTCCTGAGTGGGATTCCCAGGCGTTACCCAGATCCAGTTGTACTTCTCGCGTGCCTGATATACCTTAGCATGGGCGGTAGTTGGCGGCTTCTGGTTAGGATGGGCAGGAAAGCGGATACACTGGCCGTTCTGGTCGTAGGTCCAGCCGTGATAGGGACAGACCAGCGTATCACCCTCAATCTTTCCCAATGAGAGCCGTGTGCCGCGATGCATACATAGATCGCGCCAGGCACAGATCTTCTCACCGACGCGCCACAATACAATATCTTCGTCCAGCAGGCGAACATACATGGGCTTGTTCGCTTGCAGATCGGGCGCGTAGGCCACTACAGGCCAGTCATTGAGGAGAACAGGATCGCTGAGCATAGAAGCTCCTCTCGTTTGCTAGAGTTATAATCAGGCCGAACGTAGCGCAATGTCAAGGTCCGCGAGAATATCTTCCACATTTTCCACGCCCACGGAAAGCCGTATCAGGCCAGGGGAAATTCCCGCCGCAAGACGTTCTTCAGCGCTCTGACGAGCGTGAATCATCGAGGCCGGATGGGTAATCAACGTTTCGACTCCGCCCAGGCTAACGGCTAAGAGGCAGAGTTCGGTATGCCTGATGACGTTATAGGCCGCGTCGTAGCCACCTTCCATCTCAAAAGCCAGCATACCACCGAAGCCGCCAACCATTTGTCGGCACGCAAGCTCATGCTGTGGATGCGAGAGTAGACCTGGATAGTATACGCGCTCGACTGCCGGGTGCTGCTCAAGAAAGCGCGCAACCGCCAGGGCATTCTGATTGTGAACCGCCATGCGCAATCCGTAAGTTTGTAGTCCGCGCCGTAACAGCCAGGCTTCGAAAGGATGGAGGACTGGACCATGCACACGGGCGTATTCCCACGCACGCTGGATCAACTGCGTCGAACCCATAAGCGCGCCCGCCGTTACGTCGGCGTGCCCATTGAGATACTTGGTAGCACTGTGAACGACCAGATCATAGCCCAGTTCCAGAGGACGCTGATTATAGGAGGAAGCAAACGTATTGTCCGTTATGGCTAAAGCACCTATCAAGTGGGCAAGCTCAGCAGTAGCCTTCAGGTCTGTCAGTTCCATCGTCGGATTCGTTGGCGATTCTGTATAAATAATTCTGGTGTTGGGCCGTACCGCCTGCGCGAAGGCTGCACTATCGCGTTGCTCAACCTGAGTTACCGCAATGCCATAGCGCGGAAGGATATCAGTGAGTAGTGACATCGTAGCTGTGTAGTGCGTTTGTTGGGCTATGATGTGATCACCGGCCTGCAAATGAGCGAGAATAGCCGTGGTAATAGCTGCCATACCAGAGCCAACGGCAAGCGCCGCTTCGCTACCCTCAAGCTCGGCAAGAAGAACCTCTACCTGTTTTGTGTTCGGTGAGCCATAGCGTGTATAATACATCGCTGGTGCGACCTGCTCAGCCAGCTCCGCTCCCTCCTCCGGCGTTCGCAGCGCAAAGGTGCTGGTCTGAAATATTGGCGGAGAAACGGCGGTTGTCTCGTTAGCACTATTGGCGCGATGGATCATCCGCGTCTGCAAGCCTTGTGCCCGCTCGTCCATGTTCATTGGATTAACTCCTTACTTGCTATGTACACAGGAAGATAGAGTTATTCTAGCACGTCGCGCTGCTAAGCTTTTGGCACACCTAGAACTTCATCAATTGGGCTACGTATTGAAGATATTTGAAGATTGCAGGACGAGGCAGCGGAGGTCTGGTCATAGCACTAGCTTGCTTACCAGCGCGACGATCTCCTGGTGAATCTGCTCCACTGATTGAGAGGCGTCGATGACTTTGATGCGCTCGGGATGCGTGCGTGCGAGCGTCAGGAAGGCGGTACGCAGGCGGCGATGAAACTGCTCGGACTCTTTGTCAAAGTGGTTTTGCTGCTCACGATATCCATTCATATTTTGAGATATATCGGTACGAATATGAACTTTCATAGGATCAAGATCGAGAAGGATAGTGAGATCAGGCACATGGTTTTGGGTTGCTAGTAATGAGAGTTGCTCTATACGCTCCATACCCAATCCTCTTGCGCCTCCCTGGTAAGCTATGCTCGAATCGAGGCAGCGGTCAGTAATCACAACCTTTCCATTTGCCAATTCAGGCAATACCAGGGTCGCAAAATGTTGGGCACGATCAGCTTGAAACAGAAACGCTTCAGCAAGAGGGGTGATAGCCAGATCAGGGCGGTTGAGGAGGAGCTGACGTATCTCTTGACCAGGCGGTGTACCTCCCGGCTCGCGAGTACGCACATAAGAAATATGCTGTAACTCCAACCAACGTCCTAACAAGTCCATTTGAGTAGTCTTGCCGGAGCCATCAAGACCTTCAAATGCTATAAGTCTCCCCTTAGTCATTTATTTCCTTTTGTACCATCCTCTTTTTCATCCAACATTATGAGCAACGGCACTACGAATGAGATCTTTCAAAGCGGACTCATCAACTGCATCGCCTTCATGGAAGTCAATCGATCGCGTCTTTTTTGCATCAAGGCCAGCATTGAAGAGTGTATTTTGAAAAAGACTCCTATTTCCCTCTATCCGAACGGTACACGTCATAATCCCAATCGAAATACGGCTTGGGCAGCATATCCTCCGGCGTCCACTGCTGGCCGCTCTTGCCGTATTTGCCGTGGTACTCTTTGAGCGTCTCGCCGACATATTCGAAGGTGAGCTGGCAGATGCGGAAGCCGACCGGAACGAGAATCGTGGTCTGGGTGTGGTTGCTGATCTCCATAGTCCAACGGCTGATGTAGCCAACGTCGCCAACGCCAGCGCAGCGACAGACCGAGAGGCCCGAGCGCGCTACGGTGCTGCGCGAGTACATTTTGGCGAGATAGCCATTGTGGCCGCCGATGATCTCCTGGGTATGCGCCAGGATGGTTGTACCGGGCCGGATAGCGATCTTGCCATCTCTGGCCTTGCGCGGCTCGCCCCAATAGCCACGGATCTCAGCGGGAATCTCCAGGTGCATCGTCTCGATATTGGCGTTGCCCTGAAAATACCACTCACCCAGGCGGCAATCGTAGGAGTTCGTGCCCAGGTGCCGCTCATCGAATGGCTCAATGATGAGATTGCCATTCTTCAACTCTTCAAGTATACGTTTGTCGGATAATAACATGCTCGCACTTTCAGTATCCTTGCACTTTCAGTATCCTTGTACGGATCGATGTGATATGAAACGTCAGAGAGCTTGCCACTGCTTGTCGCACTGCCTGATACGTCTCATTTTAACAGAGCGAATCCGAACAAGTCAAGCGGTTTTGCATCAGGCAATATCCTCCGTGTGCGGAAGTGCGTCGACGCCTTCCTCAGAGGGCACGGGAGGCGGCAGGGCGCGCACGGCATCCACCTCGGTCCAGACGCGCTGCACCAGAAGTTGCGCCTCCTCGCGATCGGTGAGGGCATGCTGGAAAGGAAAGAAAGCGCGATCATCGCTATGTCGGTGTATCCAGCGACTGATGATGTTGATCTGGTCGACCTCGGCCTTGCCGACGATATTGGGCGGCGCTCCCAACTGCGACGCGAGTTCCAGCAGCGAGTGCAGCGCGTCGTTCATCGCACCAGCCTCGTGAGGGGCACAGGCCTGATGCACCAGCCGTCCATGCCGGATGAGGAAGATCTCGTTATGCTCCTCTTTCGCAGAGGGATAGACGATGAACAGGTTATTGGCCTCGACGGCACCGGTGATGAGTCGTTGCCCGATGAGGATCTCGTCGACGCTGCGAATGGCGTCACGCAGCCATGCGGCACGCTCGTAGTTCAAATTCTGCGACGCTTCGAACATCTGGCGGCGCAGGCGCTCCACCAGATCCTCGCGCTCACCACCCAGGAAGGCGCAGACCTGCTCGATCACCTGCTGGTACGCGGCGGCATCGCTATCGACGCCACGACAGGGGCCGGGGCAGCGATTGAGGTGCAGGCGCAGACAGGGATCGGATGGCTTTGCCTGTGGCGGCAGGCTACGCGTGCAGGTACGAATGGGAAAGATCTTCTGAATCAGTTCGATGGTGAGATCGACCAGGCGTCGGCTGCGGAAGGGTCCAAAGTAGCGCGCGCCATCGGCGGCGACCTCGCGCGTGGCGTAGACGCGCGAAAAGGGATGCTGAACATCGATCTTGATAAAGGGATACAGCTCGTAGTTGCGCAACTGCACGTTGTACGCGGGCTGCAATTCTTTGATCAGGCGCGACTCGAGTAATAGAGCCTCCAGTTCGGAACCCAGGACGATCGTCTCGATCTCCTTGACGCTCTGCAGCAATCCATCCATCTTACGCGTATAGCCAAGCGGCTGACTGTAGTACGATGAGAGCCGATCCTTGAGACATTTGGCCTTCCCCACGTAGATCACCTGCTGATGAGCATCCTTCATAAGGTAGACGCCGGGCTTCGTCGGAAACTCGCGCTTCTGTACGGGATCAAGGAAGAGGCTGCCGTTGGGGCGCGAGGTCGCGGCTGCGGCTGGCGTCAACTTGCCATCAGCGCGCCACAACTTCCCCTTCTCGCTGGCAACGGCCTGCGTTATGTCGCCGCTCCAGGCGACGGGAAGCTGTACGCGCAGTTTGAGGTGCCCGAGCGTGTGTATGCCCTGCTGCTGCGCGCGTTCAAGAATGCGCAGGAAAACAGCGGCGGTCACCTCAGCATCGCCGAGTGCGCGGTGCCGGTGCAGCGCCTGAATCTTCAGGTGCTCGGCCACCATATCGAGCTTGAAGCGCTTCAAACCCGGCAGGAAGCGCCGCGCCAGGAGAATAGTGTCGAGTCCATCCAACGCACAGGATTGTCCCAGCAGGCGCGCCTCGTACGCCAGGAAATTGATATCGAAGCCCAGATTATGCCCGACCAGCGTAGCATCCTCGATAAACGAAAAGAAGTCGGGCAGAATCTCCTTCGCCGTGGGCGCGGTCTCCACCATCTCCGGCGCGATGCCGGTAAACTTCACAATAAAAGGCGGTAGGCGACGACCGGGATTGACGAGGCTGTGGAAGGAATCGATGACCGCGCCGCCGCGCAGGCGCACCGCTGCGACCTCGATCACGCGATCAGGGCCGGGACGCAGGCCCGTCGTCTCGGTATCCACTACAACAAACTCGCAGTCGTCGAGCACCTGGTGGGTGCTGCGCCACGAGCTCAGCGACCAGAGCAGCGAGCTACCGATGCCGGTCTCGCCGCTGGCTTCAAATAACGCGGAACTCCTCAATGTTTTGCGCAGGTACACCGTCCACAGATGCGTGTTGCCGCTGGCACCAAAGAGGTGCTGTATCAGCAGATCTTCGGACGTGGGCTGGCCCAGCGTCTCCAACAGCTCGTGCGCGCGGCGCAGCAACGTCCCACGTTGTGGTAACGCTCCAGCTTCCTCTTGCCCCATAGCGCTGCTCTCCCGAATCAGAAATAGGCAGTTAGATCATCTGTACCAGAATAGCACGCCTATAAGCATTTAGCAAGCTTCATATGGAAAAAGTACCTTTTCTCTCCGGCGTTGACTTCTAGCCACCTGTACAGTATGCTAATTTCAGTACCCTCAAGCGGGTCGTAGAAGAATAGTGGTTCCAACTGTCCCGCTGGGAGGTGGATACACGCGAACCTCTAAAAGGTCAGACGAGGAAGTATATGCAAGAACAGAACGCTAACTCCGCGCCACAACCCGGTCAGCCCGCAACGCCATCCGTCGTGTATCGTATTCCCGCGATGGAACAGGCCAGCGTCCAGAAAGACCTCATCTATAAGACCGTCGATCGCTTCGACTTCAAGCTGGATGTCTACTCTCCCGCCACCATGCAAAGTGACGCACGCCTGCCTGCCGTTCTGTTTATTCACGGCGATGGCACACCCGAACAGCTCAAAGACATCAAGGATAGCGGACAATACGTGGGCTGGGGACAACTTGTCGCCGCGTCGGGCCTGATTGCAGTTACCTTCAATCACCGCTCGTCAATGACCCTGCTCGATATTCACGGCATCACCAGCGATATCGCCGACCTGATTACGTATGTGCGCCTTAATAGCGAGGCGCTGCATATCGACGCCGACAGGCTCGCCATCTGGGTTTGCTCCGCCGGAACACCCTATGCCTTGAAGGTTGCCCTGGACGAAGCGCCCGCGTATATACGCTGTAGCGCGTGCTACTACGGCGTTACCGACCTGCGCGTCTTCTATGAAAACCAGGCCAGGCCACCTTCCGAGCGGGATTCCGAGCCGACGCTGCCCCTGCTCTCCGACGAGAAGTTTGCCGAGTTCTCCGCCAGCGCGCACCTGCACAAAAAAGCAGGCTCCATTGCACCGCTTCTGATCGCGCGTGCAGGATTGGACCAGCGAGACCTCAATCGCTATCTCGACCGCTTCATCATCGAGGCGATCACGCAAAACGCGCCGCTAACATTGCTCAATCATCCCACCGGCCATCACGGCTTCGATATATTGGATGACGATGAACGCTCACGCGAGATCATCAGAGCGACGCTGGAGTTTTTCCAGGCGAATTTGACATAACACCTTAGCGCTCCAATGGAGTCGGAGGAGGTACCTGCTCCAAAAGCTGCAAAATCTCCTGTGAAGGCTGAGCCAGGTGCAGAGTCTTACAGAGCCAGATTGCACGATCAAGACGAGCTTGAGCATTGAATTCATGACCGCAGTTTTCATACCAGGCAATTTTTTTGGGTTCGCTCGCCAGCTCAAAATACCTGTATCCATCTCCCGCTACAACACCCGTGTCGTTTTCAGCGAACTGAAAGAAGAGATGTGATGGCGCAGCATGATTGATATAGTGACGAGCATCGAGCGGAGCCATCGCATCCATATAGATTGCAAAAACCTTTGCAGGGATCTTGTTGCGCGCTTCCGCCAGAACTGGAACAGCGCTGGTGCGCGCCAACTCCGAAAGGGCATACCAGCCAGCCATTAAGACAAACGCGCTGATCCGCTGTTCAACTCCGGCTACGACGCCTCCAAAGGTTGCCCCATAACTATGCCCAACGTATCCTATATGCTCAGGAGGAAGCAAACATGTTTCCAGCAGAACATCGACGCCCAGGCGCACATCGACGATCCACTGCAATTCCATCTGCGGCTGCGTCCTCTGCGGTCCATACTCAGCAGGTCGGCGACCGGGAGCATCCAGGCAGAGCGAGACGAAGCCGAGGCGCGTCAGCACTATAGCCTCATCTACAAACTCGGTCCGATCTCCCTCTCCCCAATGCCCAAAAATCAAGCCTGCTTGTGGCGACGGCTGCACAGGAAGAATAAGGTAAGCCGGAACTTTCCCCCCGTGTGGGCTGGCATAAGTAATATCCTGAATAAGCGCGCCATCTTGTACATGCTCTGCTAAGATCTCCAGGGCGAGTGGTGCCTGCTGATCATAAGCAAAAGAGGATGGATCAAGCATGGGTATTCTCCTTCTGGCTAGGAATAAGTATACGGAAGATAATAGCAACATCTGGAAAGGTCTTTTGGAACTGTTCAGGCGCTTGCCACGTTGCCGCTTGAGACAACCCTGCAATACACGCCGTAACGGCGGCCACTAGCTGGTCCGGGTCATCGTCTGCAATTTCGCCTGTAGCCTGGCCTTCAACAATAAGCTGCCTCAACACGCTTCGGTATGTTCGGCTCTGCTGTTGCGCCAGTTTGCGAAGTCGAGTCTGCGCGGCTTCACTATCTAAGGCTTGCTGGATAGAAAACCGATACGTCTGATCCGTCTTCTGGTCAGGCTCACCAGGATAAATACGCTCCACTTCCTCGCCAAGCATCTGTTGAACGAGCAAAATAAATTCAGGATGCTCGCGTACACCAGTGATTACCAGTGTAAGCAGTGAACGCAGGCGCTCTTGCGGCGTGCCAGGCAGATCCAGTGCCCCTTCGAGCGCTCTAAGGCTGTCGCTCAAGACCTTCTCTACAAGCTCTACCAGCAGCGCATCTTTGCTGACAAAGTAGCGATAAACCAGTCCATAGCTCACGTCGGCGGCAGTAGCCACCTCGGCGATGGTAGCTTCCATGCCCTTACGCGCAAAGACGATAAGGGCGGCCTCTAAAATCTTTGCGCGCTGCTCCTCGCGAATGCGCTGGTTGGCTTCTTCCGTACGCGGCATTTCAATCTCTCTTTTTTGATTGATATAATCAGTCATCCATAAAATAAGTATAAACTTTTGCTATCCTGGTGTCAAGTTTTTTATGCTGAGATGCTGAGCTTCACCCAGAAATCCGGAAGATAGAGGAAGGCCAGATGGCGAAATCTGGGACGAGATCCTTCAATTTCTCCCGTGATTTTTCTTATAATTCTTGCACCCATGATAAATGATATGTGATATTTATTCTATTGACAGTGCTTCATTAATCCTATATAATCTACTGTGGAAGATGAATAGGCACGAATTTCTCAGTCTTGATTAAAAACGCTAATGATCAGTGTTGTGAGAAGCTGTACAATTTGAAGTTAACCTCGCTCAGTCGCTCAAGGTTAATTTGTGCAACTCTTGTTTGTAGTAGTCATTAATAAACAAGGCAAGGAGTCCGCTATATGGCCAAACAAAGCCAATTCAGGCGGGTACTGTTCCTTCTCACAGTTTTGGCTCTAATAAATATCCAATTAGCAGCATGCGCAGGGGGAAGTACCATAAACGGGTCGAAAGTGCCTACTACAACTACTCAGCCACCTCAAATCAATTACGGTTTGCCTCCTTGGTGGACAGACAATACCGGCAAGCGAGTTGATTGCGACAAATATAACTACATTCATGGTGTACCAGGCGTTGATCCCACAACAATTAAACCGCTCGCTACCTGGCGTGGCCTTGAAGCATGCGGACCATTGCCTGGTTTAGTTCCTAAACTCCAACCGGATAATTTTGTTCACTTTTTCCCTGGTGCAAGCGAGGAGCAGGAATTCGAATGTACGGAGCTTGTTAAACGATATCTCTATATGGCATATGGTTTAGCTCCCCTCCGTAGTACCAATGGAAACCAGGTCGTGGACAACTATACGGCACACTATCCCATGTTGCACAGAGTCCTCAATGATGGAGCCAGTCAGATAACACCGGTGGTAGGAGATGTGCTGAGCTATTCGCTCAACCATACCGCAATTGTCACGGGTGTCAATACAGATGGTTCAATTAATGTTATCCAACAAAATGTCGCTTGGGCCGGAGTGCCTGTACCAACAGAAACATTGCAGATTCGTAATGGTGTTATTCAACCGAGTACACATGGTGCTGGCTCTGTAATTTCTTGGATGACAATACAAACCGTTCCATTCCAGCACGCTACCCCTACCCCTATGCCAACTCCAACTCCTACCAATATTCCCACCCCAACTCCTACCCCACCAGCGCCTGTGCCAACGCCCACGCCAGTACCAACTTCTATCCCTTCTGGAGGTTTCACGACTGGTACATGGCAAGGTCAAGGTCAAGGAATCTGTCTAAACACGTCATGCCAATTCGACATGACACTTACTATCACCGCTATTAACAGCAATTCGTTCTCAGGTACGCTACGAGAAAACGTGTACAATACGACAGTGAACATAAGTGGCACGATAAATGGTAACACCATTTCGTTTACCGATACTTCCTACGTAAGTGGGAATCAAATGCAGTTAGGATGTACCTACACAGGATCTGTATCAAATAGTACGATAAACGGTACTTGGGTTTACCCTAATCCCCAGAATGGTAGTGGTACACTTTCTCTCAGTTTATCGCCATAACCACGATATAAAAGACAGCTCTAAGTCCCATCTCAAGAAGCAAAGTGCGAAATTTCCTATCTTCCAACGTCTATACTATTGGTATCTTTTTTAAGAGGACTGGATACGCCGTAAGGCAAGACGTTTGCCATCCGGTCGAGACCAATATGAATCAGCATATATGTTACTATATGGTTATAAATTATACTTACGCCAATAGAAAATTTTTAGAGTTGCGAGGTACTTGTATTATGGCTTTCTGTGGGCAATGTGGGCTACTCCTCAATTCCAACGTCGCAAAGTGTCCGCGCTGTGGAACTGTGTCAGAGATTAATGTCGTATCACCGGAGGCACCAATAGGTGGGAATGACGCAACTATCGCAGCTCGTGGAGAGAACGCTACCCAGGTAAAGGAAACGTTTCACACACCACCGCCGCAAGCGGGCTATCCGCAACAAAACGTTGGCAACTATCCCTCCGACGCGGGGACACAGGCCGCTTATCCGCCACCCGGCAACTATCCTGGGCAGGGAGCTCCGTCATCCGGCGTACAAAGCGGCGGCAATTATCCCTCGTACAACACACCCGTCTATCCTTCTCAGCCGGGTGGCTATTATGGTCCACCAGGAACTTCACAGCCCGGCATCTACCCTTCAACCAATCCGGGCTATCCGTCGCAAGCGCCTATTCCACCGCGCAAGAGGCGCGTATGGCCCTTTATCCTGGCACTCCTGCTCGTTCTGTTGCTAGGCGCAGGCGCGTCAGCGTTTCTTATACTGGGACCATCTCACCTGCCCTGGCTGGCTGGTCAGCAGAATTCTGTGACGCCTACAGCACCTACAGCACCTGCAGCACCTACAACAGTTCCAACGGCTCAACCATCGCCAACGGCCCAGCCCCAAAACACGCCGACCGCGCAGCCAGCGCCAACGGCCCAGCCATCGCCAACCACGCAGCCAACGCCAGTGTCGACGCAGCCAGCGCAGGCAGCCATCCAACAGTACTATGCCGCTATCAACAATAAAGACTATCAAAGCGCCTATAATCTGTGGGTTAGCTATCCGGACACCTATGCTCACTATAAACAGGGCTTTGCCCACACGCGACGCGACGATATCACCCTCGGAGATTCAACTGTACAGAGCGACGGCAGCGTACAGGTAAACATCACTATACAATCAACCGAGGACGCGACGACGGGCACAGGCACGCAGGTCACGACCTACCAGGGCTACTATAGCCTGGCCCAGCAGTCGGACGGCACGTGGAAGATTGTGACTGCCAACATCAATAAGGCGTAGAAAGGAACCCCGCATGAACGATCTCCCACGCCTGGCAAGCCTGCTGAAATCCAGAAATACGATCGATGACAAAATCTCCGCGCTGATCGGGCGTACGGCGCAGGCGAACAATATCGGCGAATATATTGCCTCGCTCATCTTGCGCATCACGCTCGACGAGAGGGGCAAACGCAGAGGATACGATGGCCGCTTCAGTTCAGGTCCGCTCGCCGGGCAAACGGTGGACATCCAGTGGCATCCCAGGCACGATGGACTACTAAATGTAAAGTTGGATGCCCTGCCCGACTACTATCTGGTCCTGGCGGGACCCGACGCATCGTCGCTGGGCATTGCCAGCCCCTGGGTAATCGAGTCGATCTTCCTCTTCAACGCCAGCGAACTCCTCAACGCGCTACGTGAACGCGGCGTGCAGATCGGCAGCGGCACTAGCGTCACCGGACCGCTATGGGAGCGCGCAGAGATCTATCCAGTGCCACGCAACAATAGATTGACGATAGCAGACGAGGAGCGCAGGCTGCTCGTTCTTTTTGGTTAGATGCTCATGCTTATCAGAACGATCCATCTCAATGATGCAGAACAATTCCTACAGCTCTGTCTGCATCTCGATCAGGAGACGAAATATATGCTGCTTGAGCC
>Ga0209839_10000549_pt1 | contig 18899 bp, 18 predicted proteins | sample OrgsoiDNA2013050_FD_185800 | JGI IMG/M metagenome (GOLD analysis project Ga0209839, IMG submission 185800) | Permafrost soil microbial communities from the Arctic, to analyse light accelerated degradation of dissolved organic matter (DOM) -... | ecosystem: Environmental > Terrestrial > Soil >... | reverse complement strand
TTCCTTCCACGCACGCAACGCCTCGATCCGCGCCGCGCGGATTTTTTCCGGCAGGTGCGCCGGATCGGCAATGTCTCGCGCGATCGCGCCCGCGTCAACCGTTTTCACCACGCCCAGCGCAGCATTCATCCAATGCGCCGGTGCGTAGCTTTCGAGTGCGCGGCCCGGTCTCGAAAGCGCATCGGCGGCACAGGCTTGCTGCAGCCACAATAGCCGTTCCGGGCGGCGCAAGGCATCGGTCGCAAGCAGCAAATCGAGCAGCGTCGCCGGGCGCAATTCCGAGACGCGGTGCACGGTGCCGTGATAGCGGGCGGTGAGCACCGCCAGCTCGCGGCAATCAGCGGGCGCGCGCAGGCGCTCGCTCATCGTTTCTACCAGACGAACGCTTTTCTGCTCGTGCGCGATGTGTCGCGGCCAATCCGAGCGCGCGGTCGCGCCCTTGCCCAGGTCATGCGTGAGCACCGCGAAGCGCACCGGAAGCGCGTCGCCCGCGGCAGCGGCGTAGTCCAGCGCCTGCAGCACATGCACACCGGTGTCGAGCTCGGGATGGTGCGCCACCGGTTGCGGCACTCCGAACAGCGCATCGACCTCGGGCAGCAACTGCTCCAGCGCGCCGCAACGCCGCAGCACGACGAAGAAACGCGAGGGAAGCGATTCCATCAGCGCGCGCGAAAGCTCCTGCCACACCCTTTCGGGAGCCAGCGTCGCAATCTCCCCTCCGGTGGCAATCGCGCGCATCAGCGCCTCGGTTTCCGGGGCGACCGCGAAGCCGAACCGCGAGGCGAAGCGCGCCACGCGAAGCACGCGCAGCGGGTCTTCGGCAAACGCCGGGCTCACATGGCGCAGAACGCCCGCACGCAGATCGCGCTCGCCGCCGTAGGGATCGATCAGCGTTCCATCGGCGTCGCGCGCCATCGCGTTGATGGTCAGGTCGCGGCGGCCGAGATCTTCCTCGAGCGTCACGTCGGGCGCGACGTGAAACGTAAAGCCGTGATAGCCGCGGCCGCTCTTGCGCTCGGTGCGCGCGAGCGCGTATTCCTCGTTTGACTGCGGGTGAAGAAATACGGGGAAGTCGCGACCGACCGGCCGGAAGCCCTGCGCCAGCATCGCTTCCGGCGTCGCTCCCACGACCACGTAGTCGCGATCCGAAATCGACCGTCCGAGGAGCTCGTCGCGCACGGCGCCCCCGACTCGATAAATTTTCATGAATGCGGAGGCGGGCGACGTTTCATGCCGACGTCACGCTAAAGTGTGCCGAGTCGGACCGTTTTCAGCGACCGCTCTGCGCGCGAAACTCGTCGTAGCGGCTTTTGATGGCGCCGGTCGCCAGGTAGCCTGGCGCAACGGCTTCCAGCGCGGTGGGCGTGAATCCGAAATTCGTGAGCATGCTGGCATCGCAAACGCTGTCCCGCTCCATCGACGCCAGATTGTCGCGGCTCATTAACGGCCCCGGAAGCCATTCCAGTACGCGCGCCTGCAGTTGCGACAATCCGCGGCCGAGCGGCAGGATCGGACGTTTGTATCCGGTCAGCTCCCCGACGTAGGCGACCAGCTCGCGCAATGTGTAGACCTTGGGTCCGCAGAGGCTGTAGCGCTTGCCATGCGCGGCGTCATCGTCGGTCGCTGCGTCGAACGCGCGCGCGACATCGCCGACAAACACCGGCTGAAACCTGGCCCCTGAACACGCCAGCGGAATAAGCGGTGCAAACCTCTCCAGCGTCGCGAACAGGTTCAGAAACGAGTCTTCCCGGCCGAAAATGATCGACGGGCGGAAAATTGTCCAGCGGAGGCCCGAGCTCGCGACGATGGCTTCGGCCTCGCCCTTGGTCCGCAGATAACGGCTCGGCCCGTTCGGGTCGGCGTTGAGCGCACTCATGTGCAGCAGGCGCGCAACACCGGCAGCGGCACAGGCAGCGACGAGCTTGCGCGCGAGCTCGACATGAACACGGCCGAACTCGCCGCGACGCGGCTCGTGCAGTATGCCGACCAGATTGACGACGACAGACGCCCGGCGCACCAGCTGCGCCAGCACGGCTTCGTTGTGCACATCGGCCTCGACGACGTCGACCGTTGGAAGCACGATCAGGTGTTTCGCGCGTTCGCGTTGCCGGGTCGCAACGACGACCCGCCGTCCGGCGGCGGCCAGTCTCGCCACCAAATGCCGGCCAACGAAGCCGCTGCCGCCCAGAACGAGCGTCGCCGTGTCGCTCATGGCGCGGCTTTCGCGGTGTCTGCCGAACGGTCGGGAATATCCTCACTCGATGCGCCGCCGGCGCCCTTGGGCTTCACCACACCCAGGCGCTCACGCAGCCCGACGTACGGCAGCCCGAGTTGCGCCTGATAGAACATCGCATTGGCGAGGACTCTTTTCACGTAATCGCGAGTTTCGTTGAATGGAATGGTTTCGGCGTAGATCGCGCCTTCCATTGGCGCCGTGCCGCGCCACGCTTGCGCGCGTCCAGGGCCCGCATTGTACGCCGCGGTCGCGAGCACCGGCATGCCGTCGAGCCGATCGAGCACATGGCGGAGATAGAAGCTGCCCATCTGCGCGTTGAGCTGCGGCTGATCGAGCGAAGCTTGCCGGTAGTCGGCACGCCCGATCTGGCGCGCGACCCAGCGCGCCGTCGCCGGCATGAGCTGCATCAGACCCACCGCGCCCGCGCTGGACATGATGTCGGCGATGAATCGGCTCTCCTGCCGCGCGAGTCCGAACGCCAACGCTTCATCGATCTGATTTTCGCGCGCGGCGGCGATGATCTCGGTTCGATAGGGTGTCGGGTAGCGCAGCGAAAAATCGTGCCGCCGCTGGGTGCGTTCCGCCGTGTTGATCGACCGGTCGTACAGGCCGTTGCGGCGCGCCACCTCGGCCGCAAGCAGCAGACTGTCGTCGTCGAGCGCGCGCACCACATAAAACCATTCTCGCTGTGCTTCCGGGCGCAGGTCGAGCGCGGTCAGCCGGATGACGCGCTGGACATCGTCGCGCGCGCCAAACGCCGTCAGCGCAGACGCATCCGGCGGCAACGGCTCGCTTACCGGCATGACCGAGGCGCCAAGCGCCTCGGCGGCCAGAAATCCATAGAAATGATGCTCGGTGGCGAGACTGCCATAGAGGCGCGTCGCGTCCTCACCTTTGCCCGCGACCGACAGCGCACGCGCTTTCCAGTAGCGCCACGCCGGATCCTGCCGCTGTGCATCGGGCATGGCGTCGATCGCGCGCGCGACGTCGTCCCAGGCGAGCACGCGCAGCGCGGCGCGCACGCGCCACGCTTGCTGCTCGCTTTGCGAAGATTCCTCGGCTTCGCCATACCAGGTGTTCGCCGACGGCATCAATTGGCGAGCCGCGTTATACGCGACGAGCAGATTGCCGTACTTGCGCTCGGCATCCGGAACCCGCGGTCGCCATTTCGCCCACGCGTCGTGCGCGGCCGCAGCGTCGGCGCGAGCGGCGCGATCGAGCGCGTAGAGCGCAAGCTCGCGGCCGGCGCGCGACGACCAGCGGAAATCCCCTTTGGCGAGCACCTGCGCCGGATTGCGATCGACGCGCGTAACGTCCTGTTGCGCCGGCCTCTCGCTCGTGGGCAGCCAATCGAGCAGACGGACCGCCAGCCGGTAGCTGCCCGCTTCGTGCGCCAGGCGGTAGCGTGCCCAGACGTCCTGCGTCGTGAGCTTGCCCTGCGCCAGAAGGACCGCGAACAAGGACTGGCACGATTCCGGCTGTTCCTGTCCGCTGAACCACAGCGGCCGTGCCGCGTCGAGCGCGGCGTCCCCGTCGCGCGTGCGCTGCCACTGAATCGCATAACAGGCGAGCTCCGCGTCGTCGCCGGCGCGCTTCGGATACTCGGCGGCGAACAGCGTCCACTGCCCGCGCTTGGCCAGCGATTTAAGCCACTCGCCGCGCAGGCGGTCGGCGAGCGGTCCGCCCTCGCGGCGCGCGATGAAGCTGCGGACGCGCTCGGGATCGGCGTCATCCAGCTTCAGCCGAAGCTGCCAGTACTCGACGTAAGACTCGAGCAGATGGCCCTTGAGGCGCGGGGCGATCCGGTCGAGCCGGGTGGAATCGCCGGCGTGGAATGCATCGCGAGCGAGTACCAAGTCGGCGTCGGCCGGTTCGGCCCCGGCCGCGTGCGACGCCGCCAACGCCCAAGCCATCGCCAGCACCATACGGGCGGCGCGCAGGGCAACGTCGGGAAGCGGGCGAATGCGCATCGCCGTCATTATCGCTCAGCGCCGATGATTTTCAGCGATCGGCCGCAATCGACGATTCGACGCGCATCCGGCCAGGTGCCCGCCGGATGCCGACGGGGCCGATGGTAAAATCAGCGTTCTCGACGTGCGGCGCGCATTTGCGTATCAGCGGTCAGAACAACAAAGGACGATCATGGCTCGACAGAAAGGCTCGCCTCGGGTTGGCGTCGTCATGGGCAGCGACAGCGATTGGGAGATCATGGAGCATGCGGTCCAGCAGTTGACCGCCTTCGGCGTGCCGTACGAGGCGAAGGTTCTATCCGCGCACCGTACGCCTGACGACGCTTTCGCATACGCCGAAAGCGCGGCCTCGCGGGGGCTTGCCTGCATCATTGCCGGGGCCGGAGGCGCCGCGCATCTCGCCGGAGTCCTTGCCGCAAAGACTATGGTCCCGGTGCTGGGCGTGCCCATCCCGTCGAAGTATTTGCGCGGCGAGGATTCGCTGTTGTCGACGGTGCAAATGCCCAAGGGCATTCCGGTGGCGACCTTCGCGATCGGCGAGGCGGGTGCCGCCAATGCCGCCCTTTTCGCCATTGCGTGGCTCGCGCTCGGCGACCCGTCGCTGGCGGCCAAGCTCGCCGACTTCCGCAAGAAGCAAACCGCGGCTGCGCGTGCGAAGACGCTTCCGCCAGCCAGGAAATAGTTCTTGCCGGGGGGAGCGGGCTCACTTCCGCTTCGCTGGATCGCGCTCAGCCCCGGCTGGCAGGGCGGCGACGCGCGTCATCTCCGGGTCGGTGAACTTGCAGCCCTGGGCGAGAAAGTCGGCCGCCATCGCGGTTGCGTCGACGCCCCAGAAGAGCTCGTCGCCGATGGCCAGCGTCGGCACGCCGAAAACACCGCGCGCGATCGCGTCGTCGGTGCTTTTCCGAAGCGCGTCCTTGACCTCGGGCGAAGCGATGCGCTGCGCCGCGTCGGGGACGTCGAGCTCGCTCATCAGCTCGGCCCACTCGATCGGCAGATCACCGAGCCTCCCGTCGCGCCACACAAAGCGAAAGATGCGCCGCACCGCCGATGGCTCGCAGTCGGCCGCGATCGCAAGCCGTAGCAGCGGCAGTGGATTGAACGGATGCACGGCGGGAAACTTGAGCGGAATGCCGAGTCTCGCCGCCTGCCATATCACGAATCGGTAGGTGAAGCGCCGTTTGGAGGCGATCTCGGCCGGACCTTTATGCCCGTGCGCCTGGAGCAGTCCCGCGAACAGCACCGGCCGGTAACGAATCCTGACCGAGCGCTCCAGCGTCGGCAGTTGCTCGCACTGCAGGTAGGAAAACGGAGAGACGAAATCGAAATACCAGTCAGCGCTCGGCATGATTGTCCATCCGCGCTTCGATCGCGGCGCCGAATTTCGATCGCCGCGTCTTGAGCGACGAGATTACATCGCGCTTTTCCGTGGCCGACAAATCGATCCACCCGGCGATTTCATCCAGCGTGCGGAAGCATCCGCAGCACAAGCCGGTGACCGGATCGATGGCGCACACGCTGGTGCAGGGAGAGGCGACGGCAGCGGCGTCGACGCTTCGACTCATGCGAGACCCGCGGCCGCCAGCGGCTCCATGGCATCAAGCGCGCGCGCTACGCGCGACGCCGGCGGACGGCCGAGAAAATCGCAGATGAATTTTCCCGCGAGACGCAGCCGCGTCATGTCGACGCCGGTCTCGATATCCAATCCATTGAGCAGGTATAAAACGTCCTCGCTGGCGACGTTTCCGGTCGCGCCCTTTGCATAGGGACACCCTCCGAGGCCCGAGACGGAGCTGTCGAACGTGGCGACGCCGAGCTCCATCGCAGCGTAAACATTGGCGAGCGCCTGGCCGTAGGTATCGTGAAAATGGCCGGCGAGCTCCGCGACGGGAACCGCTGCCGACACGGTGCGCAGCAGCTGCTGGGTCTTGCCGGGCGTTCCGGTGCCTATCGTGTCGCCGAGAGAGACTTCGTCGCATCCCATCGCTTTCAGCGCCGCCGCGACATCGCGTACGCGCGATGGCGCGATCTCGCCCTCGTACGGGCAGCCGAGAACGCAGGAGATATAGCCGCGGATGCGTACGCGGTGCGCCTTCGCCGCGGTGGCGACCGGTCTTGCGCGTTCGAGGCTTTCGGCGATGCTGCAGTTGATATTTTTTTGAGAGAACGTCTCCGACGCTGCGACGAATACCGCCACTTCGTCGCAGCCGGCGGCGAGCGCGGCCTCGAAGCCCTTCGGGTTCGGCGTCAGGACCGGGTAGCGCACGCCCGGCTTGCGGCGGATCCTCGCCATGACCTCGGCGTTGTCGGCCATCTGCGGCACCCACTTCGGCGAGACGAAGCTTGTCGCCTCGATCGCAGGCATGCCGGAATCGGTCAGCCTGTCGATCAGTCCGACCTTGATCTCCGTCGGCACCTGCGACTTTTCGTTTTGCAATCCATCGCGCGGGCCGACTTCGACCATCGTGACACGTTGCGGCAGTTTAATATTCAATAGAAGCTTGCGCGGTCGACAACGCCGCTTACCGGCATTCCCGACTCGATCCGCCGGATCTTGGCGGCGATCTGGTCGACGGATTCTTCGATTCGCGTTTCCGCGGAGACATGCGGCGTGACTACGATGCGGGGATGATGCCAGAAAGCGTGCGAGGGCGGCAAAGGCTCGTCCCGAAATACGTCGAGCGTGGCGCCGGAGAGCGCTCCCGAATCGATGAGCGCGAGCAGATCTCCGTCGATCAGCAGCGCGCCGCGGGAAACGTTGACGATGTAGCTTCCCGCGGACAGATGAGACAGCGTCGCCCGGTCGAGCATTCCTCGCGTTTCGCCGGTAAGCGGCAGCAGGCAGACCAGTACACGGCAACGGCCCAGGAACTCGGCCAGCTCGCCGCTGCCCGCGAAGCTCCGCACTTCGGGAATCTTCTTGCGCGACCGGCTCCAGCCATCGACCGGAAATCCGAAAAGTCCCAGCGCTGCCGCGACCGCGGCACCTAACAGACCCATGCCCAGGATGCCGACGCGAAAGGCGCTTTTGTCGAGCCGTCGCCGCGGCCGCCATTCGGAACGATGCTGCGACTCCGCATAGGCGTCGAATTCCCGGTAGCGCCGCAGGACCGCGTGAACGACGTACTCGGCCATCTGTTCCGCCATGCCGGCGTCCTCGAGCCGGATCAGCGGCACCGCTTTCAGCGATGGCGGCATCGACTGCAAGCTATCGACGCCGGCACCCAGGTTGAAAATCGCCTTCGCGCCACCGAGCTTGGCGAGCAGCTCGGAGGGCGGCTTCCACACCAGCGCATAGTCGGCCATGCCAGTCGCGTCCTCCGGCCAGGTGCGGATGCTTGCATCGGGCATGGCACGCGACAATGCATCGACCCATGCGGCGCTGTTGCTGGCAGCCGTGCAGAGCAAGAGCCTCACGCAGCGGGCAGCTTCGCGTTGCCGGTATCGGCGACCAGAGCCTCGACGTCGATAAGATCGGCTCCCTCGCTGACCTGGTCACCCTGGCGGTAATGCACGGCGCTTACCGTGCCCGCCGCCGGCGCGGAGATCGTGTGCTCCATCTTCATCGCTTCGAGAATCAGCAGCGGCGCGCCCTCGGCGACCGCGTCGCCGGTCTTGACCAGCACCGCCACGACGGTGCCGGACATCGGCGCGGTCAGATGTCCGCTGCGATGTTCCTCTCCGGCCGCGTACGCCAATGGATCCACGAGCGTTAATTTTTGCAGCCGCCCTTCGACATACACATAGCGCTGCTCCCCGAACGGCACCACGCTTGCGGCGATTTGCTCGCCATCGAGCGTGATCGCGATGTCGTCGCCGCGCCTGCTTCCCGTCGCACTGAAAACCGCACCCGCCGCGCCCGCGGCACCGGCAACGCTGACCGCGATGCCCCCGGCGGTCGTTCGCAATCGCACCTCTTGCGGCACGCCATTGGCTGAATAGATGAACGAAATCGCGTGGCCGTCCGAGTTGAGCCACCACGGATCGACGGCTTGCCACGGCGAGAATCGGTCTCCGGACGCTTGCGCGTGCCGAGTCGCCTCGTCGATCATGCGCAAAAGCTCGCCGATGGCAGCAAGCGCCAGGACCCGCGCTGACGGCGCGGCGGGCGGCGCAAGCAGCTCTGCCTGGTAACGGGCGATCAATCCGGTATCCAGGCGCGCGTCGGCAAAGGCCGGATGCGCGACGACGCGCTGCAGGAACGAAATGTTGGTCGTCACGCCGACCACACGGTAGCTCGCCAGCGCACGGCGCAGCCGGCGCAACGCGCTTGCGCGATCCTCTCCCCAGACCACGAGCTTGGCGATCATGGGATCGTAGAACTGGCTGATTTCGTCTCCGCCGCGCACGCCGGTGTCGATGCGAACCGAGTCCGACTCCGCCGGCGCGGACAGGTACGCGATGCGCCCGATCGACGGCAGGAACCCTCGTTCGGGATCCTCCGCGTAAATGCGCGCCTCGATGGCGTGCCCGAAAAAGTCCAGCGACGCCTGCGGCAGCGGCAGGCGCTCGCCCGCGGCAACGCGCAATTGCCATTCGACCAGGTCCAGGCCGGTGATCATTTCGGTTACCGGATGCTCGACCTGCAAGCGCGTATTCATCTCCATGAAATGAAAAAGCCCGGTCTTGTCGACGATGAACTCGACCGTCCCGGCACCGACGTATCCGATGGCTTCTGCCGCCGCCACCGCGGCGGCGCCCATTTCGTTGCGGCGTTCGCGCGTCATTCCGGGGGCGGGCGCTTCCTCGAGCACCTTCTGATGCCGACGCTGCACCGAGCAGTCGCGCTCGAACAAGTGGACGCATTGCCCGTGCGTGTCGGCGAACACCTGCATCTCTATATGCCGTGGCTGGTCGAGATACTTTTCCAGCAGCATCTTGTCATCGCCGAAGCCGGCTTTCGCCTCGCGCCGCGCCGACGCCAGCGCCGCCGCAAAATCCGCGCTCCGTTCGACGATGCGCATGCCCTTGCCGCCTCCGCCCGCGGACGCCTTGATCAACACCGGATAGCCGATGCCCTCGGCTTCGCGCGCAAGCAGCGCATCGTCCTGGTCCGCACCGTGATAGCCGGGCACCAGGCGAACGCCTGCCGTGGCCATGATTGCTTTCGATTCTGACTTGGAGCCCATGGCGCGTATTGCGGCCGGGGGCGGACCGATGAAGACGAGCCCCGCCGCCGCGACCGCGGTGGCAAACGTTTCGTTCTCGGACAGGAAGCCGTATCCGGGATGGATCGCCTGCGCCCCCGATGCCAGCGCGACTTCGATAATGAGATCGCCGCGCAGATAGCTCTCGCGAGGCGGCGCGGGCCCAAGACGATGTGCTTCGTCGCAGGCGGAGACATGAAGCGCGCCGGCATCGGCATCCGAATACACGGCAATGGTATGGATTCCCATGCGCCGCGCGGTGCGGGCGACGCGGCAGGCGATTTCGCCGCGATTCGCGATCAGGATGCGGTCAAACATCGGCGTGCCTTCCCGACACCGCCGGCCGTTGCGCGCCCCCGCCGCGCAATCCGCGCAAGATTCGCGCCGACATCGAGCGAACGAATCGCCACAATTTCGGGAGCAGCCACAGCGAAGCGGCAACGAGCAGCGCCAGCACGATCAGCAACGCGATCGGATGCGCGAGCGCGAGATAGATCAGGACCCCGACCAGCAAGTCCTCGCCGAACGACGCCACCCAGTTAGAAACGGGCTCGGGCGAGGTGTTGATTGCCAGCCGCGCCCCCGCCTTGGTGAAGTGACTCCCGGCCGCAAGCGTTCCGCCGAGGATCGCGGAGGCAAGCATCCACGCCGGCGGCGAATCGCCGAAGACGCTCGCCGCAAGTGCCGCGCCCGCGGGAATGCGAATCAGGGTGTGGACCAGGTCCCATACCGAATCGAAACCCGGAATCTTGTCGGCGAGGAATTCCGCGGCGACCATGAATCCGGATGCGCCCAGGACCAGCGGATGCGAGAGCACGCGCAGGTGCTCCGGAATCTCGAACCATCCCGCATAGCCAGCGGCGCCAACGATAAACAGCACCGCGTACAGCCGTATCCCGCTCGCCCAGCCGAGCGCGGCAGCGATCGCGATCAATTGCAGCGTGTCGAGATGATCCATCGGAAGCTTCGGCCGCTCACTTATCCTGCAAAAGCCAGGCGGGCTTTCGCTTGGCGAGGAACGCGGCAACACCCTCCTTGCCCTCGGGTGTTGCGCGAACCCGTGCGATGCGCTTGGCGGTGTCGCCGATGACGCCCTGGTCGATCGGCCGCTGCGCGACGGCGCGAATCAAAAGCTTCGCTTCCGATTGCGCCTGCGGGCCGGCCACGAGGAATGCCGCGACGAGACGATCGACGGTGGCGTCCAGCTCGGACTCGGGCACGACCTCGTGCAGCAGGCCGAGGCGGTAAGCCTCCCCGGCATCGAAGCGTTCGGCGGAAAGAAAATAGCGCCGAGCCGCGCGCGCACCGATCGCCTCGATCACATACGGGCTGATCGCGGCCGGAATCAGGCCGAGGCGAGTCTCCGACAGCGCAAATGTCGCCTGCGGCGTGCCGATGGCAACATCGCAGCAGGCGACCAGTCCGACACCGCCGCCGTACGCAGCGCCATGAACTCGAGCAAGGGTCGGCTTCGACGTGTTGTTCAACGCCGACAGCATCGCGGCCAGGGCATTGGCGTCGGCGAGGTTCTCGTCATGCGAGAAACCCGCCATCTTCTTCATCCAGTTCAAATCCGCGCCCGCGCAGAAGCTCTTGCCGCGGCCTTCGAGCACAAGCACGCGGATCCGCGGATCCGCGTCGAGGGTCCGGATCACATGCGTCAGCTCCGCGATCAATGTCTCGTCGAACGCGTTGTGCACGTCGGGACGGTTGAGCGCGACCCGCGCGATCGCGCCGGTGGCCGAGACTTCGAGCCCGGAATTGCTGGCTGTGGAATGGTCCATGGTCGCTACATCCGGAAGACGCCGAAACGGGTCGCCTCGTTCGGCTTGTTCAGCGCAGCGGAGATTGCGAGAGCGAGCACCTTGCGCGTATCTGCGGGATCGATCACGCCGTCATCCCACAAGCGTGCACTGGCGTAGTACGGATGGCCTTCGCGCTCATATTGGTCGCGGATCGGCGCCTTGAATGCCGCTTCCTCTTCGGCGCTCCAGGCGCCTCCCTTGGCCTCGATCGCGTCGCGGCGGATCGTCGCCAGCACGGTCGCCGCCTGCTCGCCGCCCATGACCGAAATGCGCGCGTTGGGCCACATCCACAGAAAACGTGGATTGAACGCCCTTCCGCACATGCCGTAATTGCCGGCGCCATAGCTGCCGCCGATGATCACCGTGAACTTGGGCACTTTGGCGCATGCAACCGCGGTGACCAGCTTCGCTCCGTCCTTGGCGATGCCGCCCGCTTCGTACTTCTGGCCGACCATGAAGCCGGTGATGTTCTGTAGAAAGACGAGCGGGATGTTGCGTTGACTGCAAAGCTCGATGAAGTGCGTGCCCTTGAGCGCGGACTCCGAGAACAGTACGCCGTTGTTGGCGACGATCCCGATGGGGTAGCCCCACAGCCGCGCAAAGCCCGTGACCAGCGTCGTGCCGTAGCGGGCTTTGAATTCGTCGAAATCGCTGCCGTCGACCAGACGCGCGATGACCTCGCGCACGTCGTAGGGCTTCTTGATGTCGGCATTGATGACGCCATAGAGCTCGTCCGGATGAAACAGCGGCTCGCGCGGCTCCGCGACGTCCAGGGCCAACGATTTCACGCGGTTCAGCCGGCCGACGATCTGCCTCGCGATCGCCAGCGCATGATGATCGTTTTGCGCAAGGTGATCGGCGACGCCGGAGATGCGGATGTGCACGTCGGCGCCGCCCAGCTCCTCGGCGCTGACGATCTCTCCGGTCGCCGCCTTGACCAGCGGTGGCCCGGCAAGAAAAATCGTTCCCTGCTCGCGGACGATGATCGACTCGTCCGACATTGCCGGCACATAGGCGCCGCCGGCCGTGCACGAGCCCATCACTACGCTGATCTGCGGAATGCCTTCCGCCGACATCGTCGCCTGGTTGTAGAAGATGCGGCCGAAGTGGTCGCGGTCGGGAAATACGTCCGTTTGATTGGGAAGGTTGGCGCCGCCGGAATCGACCAGGTAGATGCACGGCAGATTGTTCTCGCGGGCAATTTCCTGCGCGCGCAGATGCTTTTTCACCGTCATCGGGTAATAGGTACCGCCCTTGACCGTCGCATCGTTGCAGATGATGACGCATTCGCGTCCCGCGACCCGGCCGATCCCGGTGATGATGCCGGCAGCGGCGATGGTGTCGTCGTACATGCCATACGCGGCGAATTGCGAGAACTCGAGAAACGGCGAACCTGCATCGAGGAGCGCGCGCACGCGCTCGCGCGGCAAGAGCTTGCCGCGTCCGGTGTGGCGCTCCCTCGCCACGGCGCCGCCGCCTTGTTCTATCTCCCCGACCTTGGCTTTAAGATCCGCGACCGACGCGGCGAGCGCGTCGCGATTCCTCGCGAACATGGCATCGCGGGTGTCGAGGCGGGTTTCAATGACCGGCATCGCTCGCTCCGCTATGGGCTCGCGGTCGCCGCCGGCAGCGGATGGCCCGGCATCAACTTGTACGGATGCACCCAGCGCGGCTCGTCCTGGATGCGCGCCAGCCAGGCGCGAATGCTGGAATACTGCGCCCAATCGACGCCGATCTCTTCCGGCCAGAATAGGTAGCCGCACAACGACAGGTCGGCGATGGTGAGTCGATCGGCGACGACGTAGCGGCGGCCGCTCAGGTGCGCGTCGAGCACGCCCCAGGCAGTCTCCGCGCGGCCGCGAAGGTAGGCGAGCACTGCGGCGTCCGGCCTTTCGGTGAAGGTGCGCATGAAGCGCAGCGTCGCCGTGAAGCTCGTCAGCTTGTGGTTGTCCCAGAGCAGCCAGCGCAAAATTTCGCGCCGCTCGACGGGGTCCGCGGCGCCGAACCGTCCGAGCGACTCGGCGAGATAGTCGAGAATCACGCCCGACTGCGAGAATCGGACACCGCGGTGTTCGAGCACGGGCGCCTCGCCCATGACGTTGAGGTCGCGAAAGGCGCCGGCGCGAGTCTCGCCCCCGAAATAATCGACGTAGCGCGGCGTCCAGTCGGCGCCGGCGAGCTGCATCGCGAGCGCGCATTTGTATGCGTTGCCCGATTGCGCGAAGCAATAGAGCACGTACTCGCCGGTTCGTCCTGCCGTCCTGCCTTCGCTGGAAATTTCGCTCATTTCGCTCACTTTGCTAACCATCTCACCATCCGCCGGTGATCAGCCAGCGCTCGACCTGATCGAGCCTGTCGAGTCCCCAGAACGGCTCCCCGTCGACGATGATGAACGGAGAGCCGAAAACGCCGCGCGCCATGGCGTCGTCGTTGGCCTGCCTCAACGCGTCCTTGACCGTCGGATCGTCGATCGCGGCACGCGCCGCGGTGGCGTTGATACCGCATTTTGCGGCGGCCGCGACCGCATTGTCCGGCACCGAAATGTCGATGTCGTCAACGAAGAAAGCGCGGTAGAGCGCGTGAACAAGGCTGGCTGCAAGCGCCAGGTCACGCTGCTTTTGCCACAGGACGATGCGCGCCGGCGCTTGGCTTGGAATCGGAAACTTCGACGGCATGCGAAACTCGCTGACGCCGTGAAATCGCGCGCTGCGCTCCATGTCGCGCCGGGAGTAATCGCCCTTGAGCGGGATCATGGTCAGCGGTGCGGCGCCGGTGTGCTTGAAGACGACTCCGAGCAGCATCGGGTGCCAGTCGACACTGCGGCCGTGCCTCGCCGCGATCGCCTCGATTCTCTCCGACGCCAGATAGCCGTAGGGCGAAGAAAAGTCGAAGTAGAAGTCGATCGGCGCGGACATTTTTCTTTCTCGATTATGCGACCAGGGCGCGGCCGATGACCATCCGCTGGATGTCGCTGGTGCCTTCGTAGATCTGGCACACGCGCACGTCGCGGTAGATGCGCTCGACAGGAAAGTCGGCGACGTAGCCGTATCCGCCGTGGATCTGGATCGCGTCGGAGCAGACACGCTCGGCCATTTCCGAGGCGAACAATTTCGCCATCGACGCTTCCTTGAGGCATGGCTGTCCCGCATCGCGCAAGCTCGCCGCATGCCAGACCAGCTGACGCGCCGCTTCGAGCGCGGTCGCCATGTCGGCAAGACGAAAATTCACCGCCTGATGGTCGGCGATCGGCTTGCCGAAACTGGTACGTTCGAGCGCGTAGGCGAGCGCCGCCTCGAACGCGGCGCGGGCCATTCCGATCGACTGCGCGGCGATGCCGATGCGTCCGGCCTCGAGATTGGCGAGCGCGATCCGGTAGCCCTCGCCCTCGCGTCCGAGCAGGTTCGCCGCCGGAACGCGGCAATTCGTCAATACAACCTGCGCCGTGTCGGATGCGCGCTGGCCGAGCTTTTCCTCGATCCGATCGGCGCTGTATCCGGGCGTAACCGTGTCGACGATGAATGCCGATATGCCTTTCTTGCCGGCGGATTTTTCCGTCACCGCGAAAACGATCGCAACGTCGGCGCTTTTGCCCGAGGTGATGAATTGCTTGACGCCGGTGAGCACGAAGCTGTCGCCGTCGCGCTCCGCGCGGGTAGTGATGGCGCCCGCGTCGGAGCCCGCCTGCGGCTCGGTCAGGCAGAAGCAGCCGATCTTGGCGCCGCTTGCCAGCGGCTTCAGGTACTTTGTCTTCTGCTCCTCGTTGCCGAACGCGAAAATCGGTCCGCAGACGACCGAGTTCTGCACGCTTAAGATCGTCGACGTGGCACCGTCTCCCGCGGCAATTTCCTCCAGCGCCACGGCCAGCGACACATAGTCCAATCCCGCGCCGCCGTACGCCTCGGGTATCACGATCCCGCATGCACCGAGGCCCGCGAGCTCGCGCAGCGCCTCGCGCGGAAAGGTATGGTCACGATCCCACGCGCCCGCAAACGGGGCGAGCCGCTTCTGCGCAAAAGCGCGCATGGTGTCGCGCACCATCTGCTGCGAGTCGTTCAGCAGCATGCGCGGCCCGGCGTCACCGGCGCGGCATCGGAGCGAGGCCGGATGTTCCGTCGATCCATCCCGGCGCAGTCGCAGCGGACGTTGGCACTCATTTGCGCGAGTCGACCGCTAGTCGCAATGCGATGCCGGCGAGAACGACGCCTAGCACCCAGCGCTGCACCGATGACCACAGAGGGCGGCGCGCCAGCCATTGGGTGATCGCGCCCGCCGCGAATACGAAACAAAGGTCGCCGATCGTGTTGATGGCGATCTGGAGGAAGCCGAGCATGAGGGCCTGCAGCAATACGCTGCCTCGGGTCGCGTCGATGAACTGAGGAAAGAGCGCCAGATAGAACATGGCGACCTTGGGATTGAGCACGCTGGTCAGCAGTCCCATGCGAAACAGCCGTGCCGGAGAGTCCGATGGCAGCGTCCGCGGTGAAAACAGGTCGTGTCCGCCGGGCCTCACCGCGTCCCAGGCAAGCCACAACAGGTAGGCGGCGCCCAGGTAGCGCATCACGTCGTAGAGCAACGGGACCGTCAAAAAAATCGCCGATAGCCCGAGCGCCGCGGCAATGACGTGAAAGAGGAATCCGGACGACGTCCCCGCCAGCGATACGATGCCCGCGCGCCGTCCCTGACAAAGCGCGCGCGACACCAGATAAAGCAGATTCGGTCCCGGCGTGAGCGTCAACAGCAGGCACGCCAAGGCGAACAAGCCGAGACTTTGCGCAGAGGGCATCAGCGGCGGCTTTCGATCACCACGGCAACTCCTTGCCCGTGTAGTCGAGAAAATGGCCGCTGACACTGGGTCCCGCACGCTCGATCACCGCGCGCATGCCCGAGACGCTCGTCGCGGCGTCGATGTCGGCGCCGGCGCCACCCATATCGGTCCTGACCCATCCGGGGTGAAGCGCAATCGCGGTGACGCCACGCGGTGCGAGCTCCAGCGACACCGCCTTCACCGCCGCGTTCAGCGCCGCCTTGCTTGCCCGATAAATGGCGCTGCCGGAACTGCTCATCGCGCCGATGCTTCCCATCCGGCTCGACACATAAGCGATTTTGCCTCCCTGCCGCACGCGGTCGGCGAGTGCCGCGGAGATCAACATCGGCCCCAGCACATTGGTGTGCATGACCTCGTCGAACTCGGCCTGCGTCACCGGATCCAGCACCGGTTTCCGCGACCCGGAAACGCCGGCATTGCAAACCAGCAGGTCGATGCTCGTCCCGGCCAAGCGCTTCGACACGGCAGCGATGTCGGCGGCGTCGGTGACGTCCAATTTCATGACTTCGGCGCCGGTGCCGGCAAGCTCTGTGGCCGCATCGGGATCGCGGCAGCAGCCGATCACTTTCCAGCCGTCTCGCACGCACTGGCGCGTGAATTCAAGGCCCAGGCCGCGATTCGCTCCGGTGATCAGCGCCAGCGGCATCGGCGTCACGCAAGCTCGATGGCCAGCGCCGTCGCTTCGCCGCCGCCGATGCAGAGGCTCGCCATACCGCGCTTCCTGCCCAGCTTGCGCAAGGCACCGATGAGCGTCACGACGATGCGCGCGCCGGAGGCGCCGATGGGATGTCCGAGTGCACAGGCGCCGCCATGGATATTCACCTTCTCCGCGGGCAAATTGAATTCCTTCATCGCCGCCATCGTCACTACCGCAAACGCCTCGTTGATTTCATACAGATCGACGTCCTTCGGTGTCCATCCGAGCTTGGCGTAGAGCTTTTTCATCGCGCCCACCGGAGCTGTCGTGAACCACCCGGGCTCCTGCGCATGCGTCGCGTGGTCGAGGATGATCGCGAGCGGCGAGAGCCCCTTTTTTTCCGCCAGCGAGCGGCGCATCAGAACGAGCGCGGCGGCGCCGTCGGAAATCGAGCTCGAGTTTGCCGCGGTGACGGTGCCGTCTTTCCTAAACGCGGGCTTGAGGCCGGGGATCTTGTCGGGGCTCGCCTTGGCCGGCTGCTCGTCCTTGTCGATGACCACATCGCCCTTGCGACCCGCGACCGTCACCGGCGCGATTTCCCAGCTGAACGAGCCGTCATTGTTCGCCGCCAAGGCGCGCGCCAGGGAGCGCAACGCGAATTCATCCTGCGCTTCGCGGGTGAACTGAAATTTGTCCGCACATTGTTCCGCGAAAACGCCCATCAGCTTGCCCTTGTCGTAGGCATCCTCGAGGCCATCGAGAAACATGTGGTCGTAGACGGTGCCGTGGCCCATGCGCATGCCGGACCGCGCCTTGGGCAGCAGGTACGGCGCGTTGGTCATGCTTTCCATGCCGCCCGCGACCATGATGTCGGCGCTTCCCGCCAGAATCGCATCGTGCGCGAGCATCGCCGCCTTCATTGCCGAGCCGCACATCTTGGACAGCGTCGTGCAATTCGTTGACAGCGGCAGTCCGGCCTTGATCGATGCCTGCCGCGCAGGCGCCTGTCCCTGTCCCGCCATGAGACAGTTGCCGAAGATCAGCTCCTCGACGTCGGCGGGCTGGATGCCGGCACGCTCGACCGCCGCCTTGATCGCGACGCCTCCCAGATCGCTCGCCGCCAGCGTGGCGAAATCGCCTTGGAAGCCGCCCATGGGCGTGCGCGCGACGCCGACAATGGCGATGGGATCATTTTGCAAGACGTTCTCCTCGGTAGGGTCGATCGAGTCGACCGGGATCCTGGCGTCGCTTGCGGCAGGCGCTGAAGCTACAGGCTCGTTGCCGCGGCGATCAACTACCCTGCGTGTCTGCGGCCGCAGCTCCTGCGGCGCCCTTCAGACGATTGCGCCTGGGCCGTCGGACCAGCTCTGCATTGCAGTTGGGGCAGATGCCATTCAGCGCGTTGGCGCAGGTCGCACAGAAGGTGCATTCATAGCTGCAAATGAACGCGCCATCCTCATCGGGAGCCAGCGGCCACGCACATCGTTCGCATCGTTGGCGCATTTCGAGAGCCATGTCCGTTCCTTATTGTCCCGACGTTGGCAAATGCAGTGGCCACTGCATTTGTCAGACGCTACTTCGTCTCGTTGAACAGCTCGCGGCCGATCAGCATCCGCCTGATCTCCGACGTGCCCGCGCCGATCTCGTACAGCTTCGCGTCGCGCCACAGGCGTCCGGTCGCGTACTCGTTGATGTATCCGTTACCGCCGAGCGTCTGAATCGCCTCACCCGCCATCCACGTCGCCTTCTCTGCTGCGTAGAGTATCGCACCCGCCGCGTCCTTGCGCGCCATCTCGCCGCGGTCGCATGCCTGCGCCACCGCGTACACGTACGCCTTGCATGCGTTCATCGTCGCGTACATGTCGGCGACCTTTCCCTGCATGAGCTGAAACTCGCCGATGGGCTGGCCGAACTGCTGGCGCTCGTGAATGTACGGAAGCACGACATCCATGCAGGCGTCCATGATCCCGAGCGGCCCGCCGGCGAGCACTGCGCGTTCGTAGTCCAGCCCGCTCATCAGCACGTTGACGCCGCGCCCTTCCTCCGAGAGTACGTTTTCTTGCGGAACCTCGCAATCCTGGAACACCAGCTCGCAAGTATTGGAGCCGCGCATGCCGAGCTTGTCGAGCTTCTGCGCGGTGGAGAAACCCTTCATTCCCTTCTCGATCAGGAACGCGGTGATGCCGCGCGGACCCGCCTGGCTGTCCGTCTTGGCGTAGACGACGAGCGTGTCGGCGTCGGGTCCGTTGGTGATCCACATCTTGTTGCCATTGAGCACA
>Ga0209839_10000548_pt1 | contig 18914 bp, 20 predicted proteins | sample OrgsoiDNA2013050_FD_185800 | JGI IMG/M metagenome (GOLD analysis project Ga0209839, IMG submission 185800) | Permafrost soil microbial communities from the Arctic, to analyse light accelerated degradation of dissolved organic matter (DOM) -... | ecosystem: Environmental > Terrestrial > Soil >... | reverse complement strand
ACGGCGGTGCAAGCGCCCGCCGACACGCACGACACCCCGAACAGGGAGCTGTCGTGAGCACCGGTCGGGTTGGGGGTGGTCTGGATCGCCCAGCGCCTTCCGTTCCACCGCTCCGCCAGCGTCACCAAGGTGCCCGCGCTGTTCTTGTAGTCGCCGACGGCGGTGCAAGCGCCCGCCGACACGCACGACACCCCATCTAGGTGACCTCGCGGCACCAACGGGTTCGCGCTCGGCCCCAGCGACCAGCCCGCCCGCGAGGCGACCGCCGGCATAACCCCAACCACAGCCACGAGCGCAACAACAAATCGCCTGACCCGCATAGTGCGCATCACAATACTCCGCTTGTGCGGCGTCGTCGGGAGCGCATTTCCAGCGCGACGGGCATCTGCGGCAGACCGATGACTTCCGGTGTCGACCATCAGCGGTCGTCGGGCGGCCGGGCGGTAGCGCATGCAGTAGCTGTCGGCACATAGGTGAGAGCCGCCCTTAATTACCGGTCTGCAGACGGAACGCCGAGCGAGTCGCACGGCCCGCCGATCAGGAAGTTGGTCGTATCGCCCCTGCTGGTCGCGGTGAGCAACACGCCCGACCGCAACTCATGCGCGAGGCGGACCGCGTCGTCGTAGGGGGTGACCGGGTCGCCGGTGCTGCCGATCACGACGATCGGCGGAGCGCCCGCCGCCGTGATCGGCAGCCGCGGCGGCTGTGGCCGCACCGGCCAATCGCCGCAGACCGCGTTGTTGTAGAGAGCGTGAAACGTCCGAACCACGGAGCGGCCGCGACGAACCGGTGCTGCAGCGCCACCGCGGCGTGCACGCCGTTGATCCCACGCCCGTCGACGCAGTTGATCGCGGTGTTGGCCGACATCTCGGTCGAGTAGGTCCCGTTCGGCGGCCGGCCGACGTAGTCGTCATAGGAGGCCAGCAGCGGCGCGCCGTTGCCCTTCACCGCCGCCGCGAGCGCCTTAGCGAGCTTCGCCTGCTCGTCGGTGTAGAGCGGGTTGGCGACGCCGCGGACGTGGGTCGGGAACATGTTCGCGTAAACCGCGCCGAGGTAAGCTACCGGCGGTCAAGCGTGGGAGCGAGGTGCCGATGCGCACCATGGGGAGCATCTGCATCGTCCGCAGCCTCGCCGGCACCCCAGCCCCAGCCCCAGCCGGCGGACGGTCGCACGGCGTGATTCACCGTGGCCGCGATCGACCCTCACTGCTCAGCCAAGGCCGCCTGCCATCTGCCCTGGCGGCTGCTGCCCTCTGTCCCTTGCTCCAGGTGGCTGCCGGTCGGCCTTGGGTATTCCTCGCTCATGAGCGGGCTTGAGAGGACAAAGTCGGCGGTCGCGCGGTTACAAGCGGTCGGAACGTTGCAGACGACGGCGATCCGGAGCAGCGCCTTGACGTCGACGTCGTGGGGCTGTGGCTCGAGCGGGTCCCAGAAGAAGACCAGGAAGTCGATCCTCGCCTCCGCGATCGCCGCGCCCACCTGCTGATCGCCACCCAGCGGACCGCTCAGGAACCGGTCGACCGTGAGGCCGAGCTCGTGCGCCAGCAGCGCGCCGGTCGTGCCGGTCGCATGAAGCTCATGGCCGGCCAGGGTCTCCCGATTGAACCGCGCCCATTCGAGCATCTCGGTCTTGCAGTTGTCGTGGGCGATCAAGGCGATCGCCTTGCGACGGGTCATCAACCTAACGACGTCACCCATAGACCATTACCTCGGCGATCGATCCTGTTCTTGAACCAACGACGGTGGACAACGGCGATTGTAGGGTGGCACAGACCGCTAATTGTTACTCCCAGATGTCCGCTCCTCACCGAGCACGGGATCACCTCGCGTCGGTCAGGTAGACCTGTGGCGGATCGGATGGGTTATCAGGCGAGTACGCCGCTTCCGCGAGTGGCTGTCCTGAGGGCGACCCGGTGGTCGACTGCCACGGTGGCTTTGGGTTTGGGCTTGTTGCTGGAGGGTTTTTGGGTCATCGCGTAGATGCCGACCGCGGCGACCGCGACGACGAGAACGCCGCAGACCCCGCTGAGCGTGAACAGCGCGTAGCGTTCGGCGGGGCGCTTGGCCGTCTTCCCGCGGGAGATGCCCAACAGCAGGAAGCCGAACACGATCACCACGCCGGTACCGCCGATCAGCGCGGCGAGGACGATCTTCGCCAGCGCGTTCCAGTTCACCAGCGCGGTCGCGACAGTCGTGATCATCGCGACGGGCTCACGTCAGCGCGGGGGCGGGATCCCCGATCCGCGCGGCTTCGGCGTCGGGGGTGACATGGGTGCGGTCAAGCTCGTCCGGGGTGATCTTGTTGCGCTGCGCGAGCCGGAAGATCAGCAGGGCGGCCAGCGACGAGAGCACCGCGATCACCACTGAACCGGCGGTGCTGCTACCGAACAGGTCAGAGATCTCCCACGCCGCCGCTCCGAGCACCGCTGCGGACGGGATCGTGAAGATCCACGCGGTGGCCATCTGGCCGATCACATCCCAGTGCACACTCGCCATCCGCTTACCCAGCCCCGCACCCGTGACCCCACCGGACACCACCTGCGTCGTGGAGAGCGGATAGCCGTAGTAGGAGGACGCCAGGATCACCGCCGCGCTCGAGGACTCCGCAGCGAACCCCTGCGGAGACTCGACGTTGGTCAGCCGGTTCCCCATCGTGTTGATGATCCGCCAGCCGCCCGTCGCGGTACCCAAAGCGATCGCCAGCGCACACCCGATCTTGACCCAGAACGGCACGTAGAAGTGAGCCGCGCTGATATCGCCGTGCGCGATCAACGCCAACGAGATCACCCCCATCGTCTTCTGCGCATCATTCGTGCCATGCGCCAACGACACCAACGCCGCCGAACCGACCTGCCCGATCCGATACCCCTTCACCGCCTCGCCCTTACGCAGCATCCGGATCAGCCGATAGGCCGCGAACGTCCCCAGCAGCGCCACGAACCCGCAGATAAACGGCGAGAGGACCGCCGGAACGATCACCGACTGGCCCAGATTATGGACATTCACCGCGCCCGCGCCGCTCGCGACGATCGTCGCCCCGATCACCCCCCGATCAACGCATGCGAAGAACTCGACGGAATCGTCAAATACCACGTGATCAGATTCCACATCATCGCCCCCAACAACGCCGCGAGCACCAGCACCAGCCCATCCCCACCCGCCAACACGGTCGGGTTCACGATCCCCTTCGCGATCGTCGCCGCGACACTGATCGAGATGAACGCTCCCGCGAAATTCAGGCACGCGGACATCAACACCGCGACCCGCGGCCTCAACGCCCCCGTCGCGATCGACGTCGCGACCGCGTTCGCGGTGTCATGAAACCCGTTCGTGAAATCGAACGCGAATCCGCCCACCACCACCAGAACCAAAATCAGCTCAGAACCCATGCGGCGGCCAGTCTGCCCACCCGCCACACCCGCCATGTAAACGACTCGTGAAGATGCAGCACCAACCGGATCGCGTGGCTAGTGTGGACCTGTCAACAGGTTGGACAACCTATGTGAAGATGTCGTGACTTGTCTTGACACGCTGTAGGGCCACGATGATTCTCCCGCGCCGAAACTAACCCGACGGGGAGGTCCTGACGTGAAGAGAATCGCAGCCATCGCCGTTGCGCTCGCCAGCCTCGCGCTTGCGGGCTGCGGGTCGAGTTCGTCGAGCTCCTCGAGTGCATCGACCGCATCAGCAGCACCTTCAGCATCCGGAACGACGAAGAATGCGTCGCTGACGGTCACGTGCCCGCATAGCCCGGTTCGGTTCGCGGTCGAGCCCTACGACGCCGGTCCCGCGCTCGAGAAGGCGTACAAGTCGCTTGCGAGTGACCTGCAGGCGGGCCTGGGGTGCCCGGTGCAGCTGATCATCTCCGACAGCTACGTGGCCGAGATTGAGGCGATGCGGGCTGACCAGCTGGAGATCGGAGAGTTCGGACCGCTCGGCTATGTGCTGGCTCATCAGCTCGCGAGTGCTCAGCCGGTGGCGGCGTTCGGCGACACGAGCGGGAAGCCCGACACCTATACGGCCGGTATCTGGGTACCGAAAAAGTCATCGATCACGAGCTTGAAGCAGTTGAACGGCAAGACCCTCGCCCTGTCGAGCACGACGTCCACGTCGGGTGGGCTGTATCCAATCTCGGCCTTGGTCAATGCCGGGTTCAAGTGCACCGCGACCTCGTGCCAAGGCGTGAAGATCAAGTTCGCCGGCGGCCACCCGGAGTCGTTGCTCGCGCTGACCCATGGCACCGTGGATGCGGCCGAGGTCAACAGCCAGCAGCAGTCCAGCGCGACCGCCGCCGGGCAATTCAAGGCGGCTGACTACCGTCAGATCTGGAAGTCGACGCCGATCATCAACGACCCGGTCACTGTCCGTGGCGACCTCCCCGCCGCGTTCCGGGCGAAGGTGGCGAAGGTCCTGCTTGGGTTGAGTACCGCCCAGGTTTCGACGGTCGACAAAGAACTCGGCACCGCGAGTAACGGGCCGATGGTCGCGGCGACCGATGGGCTCTACAACCAAGTGCGAGCGGTGGCGAATGCGGTCCATCTGACGACCAAGGATCTGGGCTGAGCCTTTGGACGCGGAGATGGCCGCCAGTCCTGGCGTGAAGCCGGTTGCGTCCGGGGCACCCGCCCCGGACGCTCCATTGATCATCGACGGGATTTGCAAGAGCTTCGGCGAGAATGCGGTCTTGAGGGGAGTGAACCTGCGGGTCGCACGCGGTGAGCTGCTCACGGTGCTCGGCGCGAACGGTTCGGGAAAGTCGACGTTGTTGCGTTGCGCAATCCGGTTGCTGGACCCCGACGCCGGCAGTGCGCGGTTGTGCGGTAAGGATCTCGCGGCGCTGAAGGGCAAGGAGCTTCGGCTCGCTCGGCGTGAGGCCGCGGTGGTGTTCCAGCAGATCGCCCTAGTCAAGCGTCGCACCGCGTTTGACAACGTGTGCTGCGGGGCGCTCGGTCGGATTCCGCTCTCGCGCTCGCTCACCCCGGCCGCCTTTCCCCGGGAGGTCCGCGATCGTGCTGCCGTCGCTTTGCAGCGCGTCGGCCTGCTCGACGCGGCGTGGCAGCGCGCGGGAACCCTGTCCGGAGGTCAGGCGCAACGCGTCGCGATCGCGCGGGCGTATTGTCAGCAGGCGTCGGTGATCCTCGCCGATGAGCCGGTGTCCGCGCTGGATCCCCGGGCTGCCGAGGAGGTGCTCGCGCTGCTCGCCGACCTCGCTCACAACGACGGGCTCGCCGTGCTGACGGTGCTGCATCAGCCTGAGCTGGCCCTGCGCTACTCGGATCAGATCGTCGGGATGACGCGCGGCGAGGTGTCGTTCGACAAGCCGCCCGCGGACGTGTCTGGGGAAGAGGTAAGCGCCCTCTACCAGCACCTCCATGGGGCCTGAGCGGGATGCGTCAGCGCCCGAGCACCGCGGCCGCTGTCGACACGATCGGGATCTCGTCGCCACCGCTGCCGCCTCGCCCAGGCGGCCGACGTAACCGGTGGCTCTGGCTGCTCTGGGGCGTGCTCTTACTGGGGTTGCTGGTGTACTCGTGGATTGAGGTCGGTGGTTCGATCAGCACCTTCATCAGCGGGATCTTCGCCCGCAAGGGCCTCATCCGCGATGTCTTCCCCAGCACAGTGCCGCCCGATCTCAGCGTTCTCTGGGATGGCATCAAAGCGGCCATGGTCACGCTCTGCATCGCTATTCTCAGCATCGTTTTCGGGGTCGTGTTCTCGCTTTTGATGCTTCCGTTTGCCGCTCGCAACATCACTCCGAACCGAGCGCTGTACGAACTCGCACGATTGATCCAGGCCATCTTGCGAGCGATCCCGGAGCTGATCATGCTCCTGATCTTCAACGTGGTGATGGGTTTCTCACCGTTCTCGTCCGTGCTCGCGCTGACCTTCCACGGTATCGGCGTGAAGGGCAAGCTGTTCGCCGAGGCGGTGGAGGAGATGGACACTTCCCCTGTTGACGCCTTGCGCGTCGCCGGGGCCCGGCGAGGTCAGATCTTCCTGCACGCCGTGCTTCCCGGCGTGCGTAACACGCTGTTGGGGCTGACGCTGTACCGGCTGGACGCGAACTTCCGCTCCGCGGTGACCCTCGGCGCCGTCGGCGGTGGCGGGATTGGGTTCCTGATCGACAATGAGCTGAACGTCTTTCAGTACAAGACCGTCCTGACCTACCTGATCGTGCTCGTCGTCTTCGTGCTCGCGATCGAGCGGGTTTCGACGATCTTGCGCGCACGGTTTACCTAGTGCAGCACTAGTCGCCTGGCCGCCGCGAGCGACTAGGACGCGCGGTCACCGCTGAGTAGTTCAGGAGAGCTGCCCAGCAGCTCGTCTAGGACGCGCGGCGCGAGCCCGAGGGCGCTCGTCATCCCGAAGCCGGCCACCACCTCGACCACGCGGACGCCAGGCAGCGGATGGCTCACCAGAAAGGGGTTGCCCGGCGCGACGGGATACACGCCGTGCCACCGTTCGCGGACTTCCAGGCGAGGCACGCCCAGCAGCCCACACGCCTCTGCGAGGACAAGCCGATCAAGGTCCTCGCGCCCGAACGGGGACACCGGCTCGCCGTACTCGTGAGTGTCGCCGAGGATCAAATCGCCAGTCGGGAGCTGTGCGACGATCAGGTGGATCCCGGCCGCGATGAGCTCGGGGCGCTCGGCCTCCAACCGCGCCTGAACCAGCCCGAAGCCCGGCATAGCCGTGAAACCGGGATAGCGGAGGAGGCTGAGCCCGGTCAGTAGCACAGGCCTGTAGCGGCGCCGGTCCGGCGCGGCGACGCGGAGCATCTGCAGCTTGCAGCTGGTCAGCCCCGGCCGGCGTGGGATCACCTGAGGCGGAAGCGACCGATAGTCAGGGCCCGGGCAGACCACCACGAGCGGCGCGCGAACGCTCGCGCGCGTGCTCTGGACTCGTCCCGGTTGCACCGCGTGCACCGCCGCTCCCCAGAGGATCCGCGCGCCCTCATCGCCCTCGAGCAGCTGAGCCAGGCACGAGACCGCCTGGCGTGGGTCCACGCGGTAATCGCGGGTCGCGTGCAGCGCGCCGAGCAGTCGATCGGTCGGGATGGGCGCGAGCGCTCCCGCTTCACGAGCGGTCAGCATTCGGGCGCCGCGCCGCTCGTCCTGCGCGACGCCGTCCATCACCGCGAGCTCATCGGCGTGCCGAGCAACCACGACGCTCCCGCACTGGAGCACCTCGAGCCCGGCGCGGACCCCGAGCTCGAGCCATCGCTCCCGGGCCGCGATTGCGCAGTCGAGCGGTTCGCCGTCTCCCATCGCCGCCAGGAAGCCATGACCGAAGTTGCGCACGCTCGCGCCGACCGCACGGGCATGGCGCTCGAGCACGACGACTTGCAGCCCGCGCGCACGCGCCTCGTGGGCGTGAGCCAGCCCGACGATCCCCGCGCCGACGATGCAGAGATCAGCGTGAATCGTCGAACCGCTGTGCACCTTCTGGATACAAGTCGATGAGGGATGGACAACCTGTGACAATCCGGTTACCGGGCGCCGGATCGTCGTTCCGACCCGCCATACCCACTTATATAGTCGGGTCATGGGCGCCAGCTTCGAGGCCAATGACCGGACGTACAAGGTTCCACAGCGCCCCGTGTTCGCAGTATGCGCTGACGGTTGGGACCCCGAGTACGTCGACGACGCACTCGATCGTCGGCTGATGCCACGCCTGGCCGAGACGCTCGCCGGCGGCGGAACGTATGTGCACGCCCGCGCGCAGGTACCGACCTTCACGAACCCGAACAACATTGCGATCGTCACCGGCGTCTGCGCTGCTCGCAACGGCATCGCCGGCAACCATTACCGGGCCGAGAACGGCGAGGAGGTGCAGGTCACCGATCCCAGTTTCCTGCGAGCGACGACGATCCATGCCGCTGCGCACCAGGCGGGGATGAGCGTTCTGTGCGTTACGGCCAAGGAAAAGCTCCGCCGCCTGCTGGCCGACGGCGGCGTGGCCGCATTCAGCGCAGAGTGCGCCCACGCACAGACGCTGGCGGATGGAACGCCTATCACCGCGCTACTCGGACGGGCGAACCCTGGCATCTATGACTGGGAACTCTCCCCTTACACAATTGACCTCGCGCTCGCTCTGGCCGAGCGGATGCAGTCAATCCTGGTGTACGCGTCGCTGACCGACTTCGTGCAACACGCCGCAGCTCCCGGGGAGCCATTGTCCGACGAGTTCTACCGCACCGTCGACGCGGCGCTGGGACGCGCGGTCGATGCCGGCTTCATCGTTGGCCTCGCCGCCGATCATGGGATGCGTGCGAAGACCCAGGCCGACGGCAGCCCGCGCGTGCGGTTCCTGGATGATGCGCTCGCTGCAGCAGGCGTCGTCAGCGGGCACACGCTATGCCCGATCACCGATCCATACGTCGTCCACCACGCCGCGCTCGGCTCTCTCGCCTGGGTGCACCTCGACGAGCCGCATGAGCTCGACCGCGCACGGGGCGCACTTGCTGCGCTGCCTGGCGTCGAAGGCGTGCTCGACCGCAGCGCAGCGGCGGAGAGCTTCGACCTTCCGGCCGACCGGATAGGAGACCTCGTCGTTCTCGCCGACGCTGGAACGGTGCTCGGCAAGTCGCGCGAAGCTCACGATCTCAGCGCGCTGGAGGGCGGGCTGCGTTCCCACGGTGGCCTGCACGAGCGCACAGTTCCGATCATCGTCTGCGAGCGAGTGGCGCCGGCCGGGCTCGCGGGCCGCGACCTGCACAACCGTGATCTCCACGACCTGTTGCTGAACCACGTGGCCGCCGGATGACTCCCGCGCCGGCAGTCGCAGTTCGCAACCCGTACACCGGGGAGGTCGTCGGGGAGGCGCCGATCGCGAGCGCCGAGGAGGTCGTTGGCGCGCTCGATAGCGCTGCCGGGTTCGCCAGCTCGCTCTCTCGCCACGAGCGCTCCCAGCTGTTGTTCTCGGTCGCCGACCGACTGGGCGCGCTCGCTGACGAGCTGGCGCACCTGATCTCATCTGAGTCGGGGCTGTGCCTGAAGGACACTCGTCATGAGGTGAGCCGATCGGTCGACGTGTTTCGGTTCGCCGCCATCGAGGCGCTGCGCGACGACGGCGAAGTTTTTGCCGGTGACATCTCCACGAACGGCCGCGACGGTCGTGCGTACACGTTCAGGGTGCCGGTTGGGCTGGTGGCGGCGATCACGCCGTTCAACCATCCGCTCAACCAGGTCGCGCATAAGCTCGCCCCCGCGATCGCGGCGGGCGCTTCGATTGTGCTCAAGCCATCGGAGAAGACGCCGCTGGCGGCGCTGCGCCTCGCCGAGCTGCTGTGCGACGCAGGCCTGCCCCCGGGCGCCGTCCAGATCGTGTGTGGCGATCCGGCCGCCATCGTCGACTCGTTCCTCGCGCACGACGCCGTCGAGGTCATCACCTTCACCGGCGGTGTGGCGATAGGCAAGTCGATCGCCGCCAGGCTCGGCTATCGCCGCGCGGTACTCGAGCTCGGTGGTAACGATCCGTTGATCGTGCTCGCCGACGCCGATCTCGAGGAGGCGGCGCGACTCGCGGTCCAAGGCGCCTTCCGGAACTCCGGCCAGCGTTGTACGGCGGTCAAGCGGATCATCGCCGTGAACGAGGTGGGCGACGAGCTCGCCGAGCGTGTCGTGCACGGCGCCCGCGCGTTGCGCGCTGGCGACCCGTTCGACGAGAAGACGGACGTCGGCACGGTGATCGACGCGAGCGCAGCCGAGAGGATCACGGCGCGGATCGAAACGGCCATCAGGGCCGGCGCAACCCTCCTCTGCGGCGGCGAGCGCAACGGCGCGGTTGTCACTCCAACCGTGCTTGACCGCGTCCCGGTTGAGACGGAGCTGGTCGCGCGCGAAACGTTTGGGCCCGTCGCGCCGATCATCCGAGTCCGCAATCTCGACGAAGCGATCGTGACCGCGAACGCCACGCCGTACGCGCTTTCGAGCGCGGTCTGCACCTTCGACTGGCGGGCGATCTCCCGCTGTATCAGGGAGCTCCGTGCCGGAACCGTCAACATCCGGGAAGTCCCCGGCTACCGCAGCGAGATCACGCCCTTCGGCGGCATCGGCGACAGTGGGTTGGGGGTCAAGGAGGGCGTGCGCGAAACGATGCGGGCGATGTCCTACACCAAGCTCTACACCTTGCCATGGACGTGACCGACCCCGATCAACTGGTGATCGTCACGGTCGAGGAGATCATCGCCGCGTGTCAATCGATGGCGGGGAGCCCCTACGACGGTGAACCCGTGGACCAGCTCGAGCACGCGCTGCAGTGCGCATCGCTGGCCCGCGACTCGGGAGGGGATCGCGACTTCGTCATCGCCGCGCTGTTACACGACATCGCCCGTGCTCCCGCCGTCGCCGGAATCCCCTTCGACGGACCCCGCGAGCACCACGGCGAAATCGCAGCACGATGGCTCACCCCCCGGGTCGGCGCCCAGATCGCCTGGCTCGCTGAGCAACACGTCCCCGCCAAGCGCTATCTCGTGGCAACCGACGTCAACTACCACGCACAGTTAACCGAGGTCTCGGCCCGCACCCTGCTTGCGCAGGGCGGCCCGATGAGCGACGAAGAGGTGGCGGCTTTCCGACGAGCGCCGGATTGGCGACGGGCCGTGCAACTGCGCGATCTCGATGACCGCGCAAAGGTGCCCGGCGCGCTCGTCCCAGACCTTGACACGTACCGAGGTGACCTGACCGCGGTCGTGGCCGGCGCCCTGGCTCGCTGATCAACCCGGCGCGCTCGCTGCGTTCACCGAGCCGAGCAGAACGAGATCGGGGGTGACCACGGAGCGCTCTGCCGGGTGAAGCCCCTCCACGATCTCGGCGAGTCTCTGGTTATAGAAGAAGTGACCGGCCATCGGGTGCACGTGGGCGGTGGTGTTGCCCATCGCGGCGACGAGATTGCGGGTGTGAGCGAGCGGGACGAGAGGGTCGGCGCGCCCGTGCCAAACCGTCACGGGGATCGCGATCTCGGAGGGATCGAAGCCCCAGGGCGTTCGACAGACCACGTAATCGTCGATCATCGCTCTGGGGGACGCTTGACAGCGCAGACGCAGAGCCTTCAGGCAGATGCCGGCGACGATCGGTCCCGAACGGGGGGCGCCAAACGGTATGAGTGGGATTCGGTAGCGGAAGCTCGAGCTGGATCCGGCGCCGTCCGGTGGGCCGAGCGGACTCACGGCGGCCACCGCGGCGATGCGGTCTGGCAGCGCCCAGGCGCAGGCGATGGCATACGGGGCGCCGGCCGAAACGCCGACCACCGAGAAGCGCTGGTGACCCATCAGGTCCATGAGCTCTCCGAGGTCACGGGCAAAGTCGAGGACGGTGCGACCGGGGCACGGGTCCGAGCCACCGAATCCAGGACGGTCGACGATCAGGTATCGAATTGCCCTTCGGTGGATGAGCGCGACGAGCTCGGGGGTCCGCCAGCGGGGAGAGCCGATCACACCGTGGCAGTACACAACCGGGAAGCCATCGGTGGGTCCCGCGACGGCAAAGGTGATCGAGCGCCCATCCCGCAGGCGGGCGGTGCCAGTGGTCCCGACGGTTGCGGTGGCCATCTGTTTCGATCCCTGACACTCAGGCTAGAGACACCTCGCGCGATGGTTGTGATCAAACGGTTACGGGTCTGCGAGCCGCCGCACTATCTCAGACGCTCGAGCACCCGCCGCAAAGCCAGGGTGAACTGAGCGGGTCGCTCGAACTGCGGGACGTGAGCGGCGTTGGGAATGGTCTCGACGACAACGTCGGGCCGGACCGCCAGTATCGACCGTATCGTCTCGACCGGGACGACGCGGTCGTGTATGCCCCAGATCAGCCCGAGCGGACGATTGAGCCGGGTCAGCTCGCTACGCAGGTCCGATCTGAGGACCTCGGCCACTGCCGCACCGACGCGCGAGGATCCGCGCGAGCCTTGGAGCATGGTGCGGGCGTCTTGTGCCGATAGCTGCTGCGGAGCGTCGACCGTTCCCCACAGCAACACCCGCCGGGCGATGCCGACGCTGACCAGCGGAGTGCCGATCACGCGTCGGAATCGGATCAGCGGATCGCTCAACCGTCCGACGGCGGCAGAAGCGAGCCGAGGCCGGGGGGAGAAGCCTGCGGGGGCCACGAGGATCAGGCGGCGCACCAGCTCAGGGCGCCGAACGGCCAGGATCAGACCAACGGCACCGCCGAGCGAGTTTCCGACCAGATCGAACGGCTCGCGCACCCGTTGACTGAGCTCCTCGGCGAGCGCGTCGGCAGTCTTCTCGAGAGAAAAGGCCGCTCCGGCCGGTGGCGAATCGCCGAATCCGGGCAGGTCCGGAGCGAGGACGAGGCGATCGGCCGCCAGCTGATCGATGACCTTCCGCCAGATTCCGCGACTGGCACCGACGCCGTGCAGGAGGACCAGCGGCTCTCCGTGTCCGATCGTGTCCAGCGCGATCGTCATTGACGGGTCACCTTCGCTTCACGGGGATTTAACAACCTTGGCGCGGCCGTGCGCCACCGTGCATGTGTGACCGGCACCGTTGCGCGGCCCGTTGACGGCTGCGAGCCCCTTGTCGTGTGCGACATAGCCATGTTCTACGCCGCGCGGAGCGGAGGCATTCGCACCTATCTCGATGAGAAGCGGCGCTTTGCGGCGGCGACCGGCGCGTTTGAGCACCATCTGATCGTGCCTGGCCGGCGCGAACGCCACGACGGCAGTCACCACGAGCTGCGCTCCCTCCAGCTCGCCGCCTCCAATGGCTATCGCATTCCGTTCGGCGCCGGTGCGCTGAAGGAGACGCTGCGAAGGCTCCGGCCGGACGTGGTCATCTTCCACGACCCATTCTGGCGTCCGCTCAGCGTGACTCGGGCGGCGCACAGGCTCGGCGCCCAGGTGGTGGCGGTCCACCACGCGTCCCCGGCGCTGAACGCCGCGGGTATCCCCGGTCCCGACGCGGTCTATCTCCCGCCGCTGCGTCGCATCTATCACCACGCCTACGAGCACGTGGACGCGGTCATGTCGACCGTTGATTCCGAGCCCGACTCGGGCCGGTCTGCCTCGATCAAGCTTCGTTTTGGTCTGCATCCCGCGTTCCGACCTGGTCCGGCCGCGCGCCGCGGCGAACATCTTCTCTACGTCGGTCGCCTGTCGCTGGAAAAGAGAATCTGCGATCTGCTCGCGGCGATGGCGGGCGCCGGTTGGGATCGCCCGCTTGTGCTGGTGGGCGATGGACCGGCGCGGAGCGCCATTGAGCTGCGGGCCCGGCGATTGGGAATCTTCCCTCTGATCGAATTCCGGTCGTTTGTGAGCGACCGGCGCGTTCTGGCGCGGCTCTATCGCGAGGCGGCCTGTGTGATCGCCCCGGGGACGTATGAGACGTTCGGACTCGCGGTGCTCGAGGCAGCGGCCAGCGGCGCCAGTGTCGCCGCCTGCGCATCGACCCCAGCCGCACTTCTGGCCGGCCCGATCGTGCAGAGGTTCGCGGCCAAGGACCCGCCCGGATTGGCCCGAGCGGTCGAACGAGCCATCGCGACCCCGATTGACGTGACCGCGGCCGCCGCGCTCGGCGCGTCGATGAGTTGGGAGCGGGTATTCGAGGCTGAGCTTCACGATCTGAAGCAACTCTGCCGGTGAGCGGATCATTTGGCGAACGGCGAATCGCCAGGCTAAGAGCAGATGCCCATCGCGTTCTCTGCGGTAACTGGAGGGAGGGTCGCCTGGCGGACGGCAGCTCGTATGGGTTCACGTGTCCTTCGCCGCCGCGCTACCGGCATCAGTGGTACTGGGACTCATGCTTTCACGCGATCGTGTGGCGCCACTTCGCGCCGGAGCGTGCTCGCGAGGAGCTCCGGACGCTGCTGCGCGGAGGGCGTCTGGACGGGTTCATTCCCCACACCATCTTCTGGCATGACCGCGCGGGGTGGCGCCGCGCGCCGTTCTATGCCACTCACTCCTGGCGCTGGAATCGCGCGACCGCGCACATCCAGACACCGCTGCTCGCGCTCGCCTGGGAGGCGGTGGCGGCCGTCTCACCCGAGGAGCGGAGTTTCGCCACTGAACCGGTCGGCGCTCTGCGCCTTCACTATGACTGGCTCGACCGGCACCGCGATCCCGACCGCGACGGCCTGATTTCGATCATCCACCCCGACGAATCGGGGCTCGATGACTCACCCAAATACGACGCGGCGTTTGGTTGGATGAGCCATTACCGCCCCGGCTACATGTGGCTGGTGCAGCGCTCACGGCGACTGCGGTATGACTCTCGCGCGATCATCGCCCGCTACGACGAGCACGTCGAGGACGTACTCGTCAACGTTTTCTACGCGCTGGCGTTACGCGCGCTGGCAAGGCTGAGTGGGGAGGAGTCGTATCAGGCTCGTGCCGAGCGCACCGAACAGGCCCTCCTGACGCGCTGCTGGGACGAGCAGCGTGGCCTCTTCTGGGACCTGGCCGGACGCGACCACACCCCCCTGAAGGTTTCGACATGGTCATCGCTGGCGCCGCTCGCCTTGCCCTCCCTGCCCACGCCGATCGCCAAGCGGCTGATCGAGGAGCACCTGCTCAACCCGCGCCGCTACCGGTCGCCGTTCGGAATCCCCTCCGTGTCGATGGAGGAGCCCAGCTTCCGAGCCGGGTGGCACCTGTTTCGATGCTGGCGCGGACCGTCCTGGATCAACACGGCGTGGCTGCTCGTCCCGGCGCTTCGCCGCCATGGCTACCCAGCTGAGGCCGAGCGCATCGTCGCATCGTGCATGACCCTAGTCGAACGCCACGGCTTCCGCGAGTACTACAACCCACTCAACGGAGAAGGCTTGGCGGCCCGACGATTCGGGTGGTCAACTCTCCTCGTCGATCTGCTCCCGTCCGTGGCCGATCAGCCTTGCGACCCACCACCGTTGTTTCACGGGAGCGCCCGCGGCGAGCTTGTGTCGATGGGCACCGAAGCGGCTGCCGAGAGTCATCGGCGCCTCCGTGCGCGGGCGGCGGCGACCCGGAAACGGTTATCGGCGTGATCATCACAGTCACAGGGCGTCTCGGGGATATGGGTGTCGGCTTCCGGCGGTCCACATGAGTGCCTCCTTGTCCGAGGCTCCGCGTGGAGCGAGGCTTTCCGCGTGCCGGCTTCTGTAGCTCGATGGGGATGTGGGTGACGTGTCCTTTCGACGGCGGGCACTCCGTTGCGGGCTGTGACCGTGATCCCCGGCACTGCCGGGTCAGCCCAGCTGGACGATGTCCCCGAACCGGGCGCCGAGCTTGGATCGGTGGTGGTCGAGACGTTGGCGGTGGGGGTGTGCGGAACCGATGTCGAGATCGCCGGCGGGCTTTACGGGTTGGCACCACCGGGTAGGGAGCGGCTGATCCTAGGTCACGAGTCGCTGGGCAGGGTCCTCGATCCGGGTCCGAGCGGGTTTGCGGTGGGCGACCATGTTGTTGGCATCGTGCGGCGACCGGACCCCGTGCCGTGCCCGAACTGCGCAGCGGGCGAGTGGGACATGTGCTCCAACGGCCGCTATACCGAACGTGGCATCAAGCAGGTTGACGGCTTCATGGCCGACCGCTGGCGGATCGAGCCGGAGTACGCGGTGAGAGTGGACAAGAGCCTGGGCCTGCTCGGCGTGCTCCTGGAACCGACGACGGTGGTGGCGAAAGCATGGGAGCACATCGCGTCAATCGGCGGGCGGAGCTTCTGGGATCCAAAGACGATCCTCGTCGTCGGTGCGGGACCGATCGGGCTCCTGGCGGCGCTGATCGCCTCGCAGTATGGGAGCGAGGTCCACGTGCTCGACCGCGTCACCGGTGGACCAAAGCCGGTGCTGGTCGAGGCGCTCGGCGCGACGTACCACTCCGGCGCTTTGTCCGAGCTGGGCCTGAGCCCGGACATCGTCGTCGAATGTACCGGGGTCGCGTCCCTGATCCGAGACGCCGCCGAAGCGGCCGCGCCTGGGGGCATTGTGTGCCTCACCGGGGTCGGTCCGCCCGTCGCGCCGCAGAGCAGGTTGACCTCGCTGGCCAGCGACGCCGTGCTCAAGAATCTCGTTCTCTTCGGCTCGGTGAACGCCAATCGCCGTCACTACTACCGCGCGGCGCAGGTGCTCGCCAGAGCCGACCCGTCGTGGCTTGAGCAGCTCGTGACCCGGCGCGTCGGCCCGGACGCGTTCGAACAGGCCCTCGAACGCGGTCCGGACGACATCAAGGTCGTGATCGACTTCGCGCAGCCATAGACGGTGAGCGCGTGACCGCACCGCTGCCGCCGGTTCCTGTGCCCTGTTCGGCGACGCCGGGAGTGCTCAGCGAGGGACCGCGCTGGGATGCCGACCGCGACGAGCTGCTGTGGGTCGACATCGTCGGATCGCGCCTGCACCGAGCACGCTTCGGCGCGGACGGTCTGCTCCACGAAGCCCCGTCGCTCCAGTTCGACCGCTTCGTGGGCGCGGTTGCGCCGGTCGCCGGGGGTGGCTACATCCTCGCTGCGGGTGCAGGCTTCCTGTTTGCCGACCTGTCGGGCCTGGTTCGCGAGCTCGCCCAGCCGGAGGCCGGGCGCAACGACGTGCGGATGAACGACGGCGCCTGCGATCCACAGGGCCGGTTTTGGGCCGGGACCATGGCCCACGATGAATCTCCCGGAGCGGGCGTGCTCTACCGGCTCGAGCTCGACGGGAGTTGCACGACGGTCCTGGCGGGACTCACGATCTCCAACGGGATCGGCTGGAGCCCCGATAGCACCACCATGTACCTATCGGACAGCGGCACCGGCTGCATCGACGCTTTCGACTTCGATGCCACCAGCGGCGATATCGGCGGACGCCGCACCATCGTGCGCATCACCGAACCCGGTGTCGCCCCGGACGGGCTCACCGTCGACGAACGGGGTGACATCTGGGTGGCGCTGTGGGACGGCGGGGCAGTGCGGTGCTACAGCCCGGAGGGTTCGCTGCGCTCCACCGTGCAGGTTCCGGTCGACCGCCCGACATCGTGCGCGTTCGGCGGCCCGGACCGCGCGACGCTGTTCATCACGACCGCCCGGCACGGGCTCACCGTGGCCGCCCTGGCGCACCAGCCCGACGCTGGGCGGGTGTTTCGCGTCGACGGCCTCGGCGTCGGTGGCGTCCCCTGCGCAACCTACGCAGGTCAAACGACGCCGTCGCGACAGGGACCGTGAAACTGCTCGTGATCGGCGGCGGACCCGCGGGCATCAACGCCGCCTTGCACGCCCGTGAGCTCGGCGCGGACGTCACACTGCTCGAGGCAAAGCAGGTCGGAGGCACCAACCTGAACGACGGGCCGGCGCCGGTTCGAACACTCGCTCGAACGGCCAGACTGATCCGCGACGCCAAGTCATGGGATCGCCTTGGCCTGAGCGGGAGCAGTCCTCAAATCGACATCGCTGCCGCGCTTGCCAGTGCCCGGCGAGTCGCCGACTACGTGCACGATCAGCAGCGGCTGGTCGAAGCGCTCCGCCGTCGTGGGATCGACCTCGTCGACGGCACCGGTCCTTCGGTGTTCGTCGATCCGCACACCGTCGCGATTCCCGACGGACGCGAGTTTCGAGCAGACGCCGTCGTGGTCGCGGTCGGCGGACGCGCCGGGCGGCTGCCGATTCCCGGTGTGGAGCTCGCACTCACCTATGAGGATCTCCGAAACCTCACGGCGCTGCCGGCATCTGCCGCCGTCGTCGGGGGCGCCGACACCGGCTGCCAACTCGCCTCGATCTTCGCCGACTTCGGCGTCGAGATCACCCTGATCGAGGCGGCGCCCAGGCTCGTCGCTCGCGCGGACCGAGACGTGTCCGAGGCGCTCGCAGAGTCCTTCAGCGACCGCGGCATCGTGGTCCTGACCGCCACGCTCGTCGAACGCCTCGAACGCACCGCTGCCGGCCTCACCGCCCACTGTCGATCCGGGACGCAGCCCGCGCGGCTCGATGTCGAGGCGGTGTACCTCGCGGTAGGATGGCCCGGCAACGCCGACGTTATTGACGCCGCCAGGATAGGCCTCGAGACCAATCTCGGATACATCACCGTCGACGAGACGCTCCGCAGCAACCTCCCGCACATCTTCGCGGCCGGGGACATCAACGGCATCAGCATGTTGGTGCCCAGCGCCCGTCTCGAGGGCCGCGTGGCCGCCGAGAATGCCGTGCTGGGCACCCGGCGCCGATTCACGCACGAACTGGTCCCCACCGGCAGCTTCACCGACCCCGAGTATGGGGGCGTTGGACTGACCGAAGCACAAGCCCGCGAGCGCTACGACTGCGAGGTCGCGGTCGCGCGCTACAAGCATCTCGTGCGCCCAGTGATCGACGATCACCCCGAGGGGTTCTGCAAGCTCATCGTCGAGCGCAATCGTCGCTACATCCTCGGCGCTCACGTTCTCGGCGAGTACTCAGCCGAGGTCATCCAGACCGCCGCCGCATGCATGGCCGCCAACCTGCGGATCGAGCAGATCGCCGAACTCCAACCCGCCTTTCCCACCTTCACCGAGGGCATCACCGTCGCCTCCCAAATGATCGTCCGACACATGGGCATCGCTCCCACCGCCCCGACCTGGGGCGAACTACAGCTCAGCGAGACGCCGCCCAGCCGATCAAGCGGCTGAGTGTCAGGAATATCAATATTTATTGAATTTTGTGGCGGCACATTCGTCAATAGCTCAGCTGCTCATCCCAGTCGGCCGGACGGCCCTCGGGGGTGAGATCGAACAGATTCCACAGCGGCTCGAATGTATGTGCTGGTGGCAGCGTGTTGATCCTGAGTCAGCCGGGCCACCTGACGCGCCAGCACTGTGTTTTGCTCGAGTATCCGCGCGTGCTGCTCCGAGAGCTCCTTGTCCTGCGTAAGCATTGCGCCTGGTGCTCCTCGAACAGCCGGGCTCGCTCCGCCTCCCGCTCGCCGTGCTCGCGTAGCGCGTGGTCGCGAATGTGATCGCGATCCGCCTGACGCGTCTGAGCCGCTCGTT
>Ga0209839_10000547_pt1 | contig 18916 bp, 15 predicted proteins | sample OrgsoiDNA2013050_FD_185800 | JGI IMG/M metagenome (GOLD analysis project Ga0209839, IMG submission 185800) | Permafrost soil microbial communities from the Arctic, to analyse light accelerated degradation of dissolved organic matter (DOM) -... | ecosystem: Environmental > Terrestrial > Soil >... | reverse complement strand
GAATGTCGCTTCCAGTACAATCACCGTCGCCAGGACAGACATCGCAACCCACCAGGCCGCATCCTTGTTGGTCTGACTCCAGATGAAGAAAAACACTTCTATCTATATCCCCGAATAGCGTATTAATTTTAGCCGTTGGCATGCGCTGCTGTTTCAACTGGCATGTCTCAACCAGTCGCTTGTATCGATATGCGTTGCTGCTTAGCGGTCCCGATCTCCCGCCACAGGAACAGCCTTGCGAAGCAGCCAGACTTGACAGGAATTATTTACTAGTGCAAAATGTCATATATTGGAGGAGTTTTAGATTCTCGCTTTGCCAAAAAGTGCTGAGGCATGCAGGGAGGAGTAGCATATATGGTTGCTTCTGCTCATCTTCACTGCGCCAAATGTGGCACAGACAACCCGACACACGCAGCTTTTTGCTTTGCCTGTGGGCAATCCTTGCAGACTGCTACGAGTGGCTTCGCTGTCACCTCTTCCACTGGATCGCTTGTTCAGAACTCCAGGCTCAAGGAACGCTATCATATTCTTGCTCTGGTTGGTAAAGGTGGCTTTGGAGCCGTCTATAAAGCAGCCGATACTCTCTTTGGCTACCGGTGCGTGGCCGTCAAGGAGATGGACCAGAGCCGTCTGGGTTTGTATGTAGTAGCCGAGGCTATCGAGGCTTTCAAACGCGAAGCACTCCTGCTCGCGGGCCTTCAACATCCCAATATTCCCACCATCTATGACTATTTTGGTGAAGCTGGACACTGGTTTCTCGTGATGGATTTTATCGAAAGTGCGACGCTCGAGGAACACCTGGACCAATCGAGGGGAAGGTACTTGCCTGTTGAGAAGGTGCTCGATGTCGGCATTCAGCTCTGCACGGTACTTGGCTACTTACACACCCGCCAACCGCCTATCATCTTCCGCGACCTCAAACCTGCTAACATTCTGCTGACTTCCTCTGGGCGCATCTATCTGATTGACTTTGGCATCGCTCGTCACTTCAAGCCAGGGCAGTCTCGAGATACCATTGCATTCGGCTCACCGGGCTACGCTCCCCCCGAACAATATGGCAAAACGCAGACCACTCCTCGAGCGGATATTTATGCTCTGGGAGCCACGCTCCATCAACTGCTCACAGGGGATGATCCCTCACAGACCCCCTTCCGCTTTGCGCCTCTTCAGCTACGTAGTCAGATGACTCCTGTGGGCCTCGAGACCTTGATTATGAGCATGCTTGAGATAGATGAGAGCAGAAGACCGGCTAGCATGCATGCTATCGAGGTAGATCTGCAGCGCTTTGCAGCTCAGCGAACTGGCAGGCAGGGGGGCATCATACACCCTGCACTTGTTCCCAGGCCATCTTTTCCATCTTCATCGTCGAGAACAGGGAATGTAACACCGGGAAGTATCCTCGTCCGCTATAATGGTCATGCCGATCAAGTGAATGGGGCGGCCTGGTCACCCGATGGCAAACGTATCGTCTCTGTGAGCAACGATACGTCTGCCCAAGTATGGGCGGCTGCCAGTGGAGATCATCTCTTTACCTATCCAGGTCATGCCGATCGGGTGAATGCCGTGGCTTGGTCACCCGATGGCAAACGGATCGCTTCAGCCAGCAGTGATTCTACTGTCCAGGTCTGGGAGGCTGATGTTGGAATATGCCTCTTCACGTGCCGTGGTCATTCTCAGGCGGTCCGTGCCGTGGCCTGGTCGCTCGATGGCAAACGGATCGCTTCAGCCAGCGATGATACAACAGTGAAAGTGTGGGATGCCACCGATGGTCATCATCTTTTCACCTTTCACTGTCACTCTGCTTGGGTTCGCGCGCTGAGCTGGTCACCAGACGGCAAACGGATTGTCTCAACCGGCGATGATTCCACGATTCTCGTCTGGGACGTTACAACCAGGCGCAATATGTTCTTCAGCAAAAATGTCTATCGTGGTCATTCCCAGACGGTCCGTGCCGTGGCCTGGTCACCAAGTGGCTCGCTCATCGCTTCAGGCAGCGATGATAAAACCGTACAGGTCTGGGACGTCGCTTCCAGGAAACCCGCCTTGATCTACCAGGAGCATGCAGATGGACTGCACGCCGTGGCCTGGTCACCTGATGGGAGGTCCATCGCTTCAGCGGGGGGAAGCCGTATTAATTATTATGCAGAAAATACAGTGCGCATCTGGGATGCCGTCAGCGGAGTGAATGGCTATATCTATCACAGCCTCTCTGGGTATGTGCTTGGCGTGGCCTGGTCACCTAACGGGCAACAAATCGCATCGGCTTCATCGGATCACTCAGTGTCAGTGTGGCAAGCGAGATAAATGAAGTTAGCAGCCCTTCTATTCTCTCATGCTGCTGTGGAATCACACGGCTCAAACTTTCTGAGCATTGCTATCAAGCAGTTTTTTCATTCCTCCATCTGCATCCTTTTCATTTTCTCTGTGTGTAACTCACCGTTCGCTTAAATTTTTGAGCATAAAACGAATTGCCTTCCCCACTTAGGGACAAAAACGCCTGTAAAATGGTGTTCATCCCCCACCTGTTAATAATGTTTGAGATTAAACTCAAGCTTCTTTCCAAAGCAAGAATCAATTGTAGTTTAAATGCTCAAAAATCAGATGCTTGAGAGGGTTATTCTCAAAAACCGCCTGAAATTTAAGCGAACGATGAGCGCCGCCTAATCCAAAGATGTCGCCTTCTTCCAAGAATGGCACAATCTGCTCTGAGCAGCGCAAGTATTGTAATGCAGAGACACCTTGCGCCGAGAGCACCGCCTTCATACCGTGACGATGGCGCGTAAGGTATGCAGCTGCCTGGACGGTGATCGCGACGGCGATTTCTGCATCCTGCTCAGACCATCGGGTCTTGTGTCTGATACCGCCTTCCCATTTTTCATCAATGAGCAGGTCATAACTTGCGCGATGGCTGATTTGCCCTGCATAGCCATAGCGTTCTGCATGTTGGACTTGCCGCTCTAATGCTGCTTCAACGGATAAGCGTTGCTCAAAACTATCACAGAACGCGCCGCTATCCTGAATGATGGCAACATCAGAGGGAACCGTCACACGGTTACACTGTTTCGTCTGAACGGACTTTCCATAGACAGGCGAGATGCACGCAAGCGGCCCAGGTGTCACGGGGTGATGGTTCCATTGACGCTCGTTGACACCACAATAGAATACGATCATGGCGACCTCAAAAAAAGCTCTCACCTGTCTTGCAGAGAGAGCTTCAATGAAACTATTTGAACACATCGAAAAGATTTTGTACAAACAACACAAGGACGAGAATGACGAAACTAATAACGATAACAACCGCAAAAAGCTTATCCGGAAACCTATCTGAAGCTGCTTCAATCCAGAGCCAAAACAGGGTTTTCAGATAAGCTCAAAGAGGTAAAAGAGGAAAGGTGTTATGTCCATTTTTCATCCTTTCAAGATGCAAAAAAGCTCTCACCTGCACAATGTAGAGAGAGCTTGAACTTGTATTTAACAGAAGACAATCAGCATCTCCTTCTCAGTTCTTCACAAGCCGATGAGGCACCTAGCAGAACAGGCATCTGCTTAGTCTTTCTTCCAGTAAGGGCCAATGAAGACATCCGGCTCAGGGATATGCACGACCTTGAGGTAGTCGCGACATGCCTGCACCATCGTCCTCTTCAGTACTCGCGTTGCCTCTTCACGCAGCTCTTCAGGGCATTCCAGGACGATTTCATCATGCACGGCCAGGATGATATGCGCCTTTTCGAGGAGCGTCTCGTAGAGCAGGGCCAGCGCACGCTTGAGGATATCAGCATTGGTGCCCTGAATCGGGTGGTTCTTCGCCGTGCGCTCTATTGCAGCGCGGCAGCTTTTGTCCAAACCAGCAACATGAAAGAAGCGCTTGCGACCCGCCAGCGTTGCGGCGTAGCCTCGTTTGAGCGCCTCTTGCGATGTGCAACGCAACCAGGATGCAACACCTGTATAGGTCGCAAAGTAGGTGTGCATCAGGTTACGAGCCTCCTCCACGCTCACATCAAGACGCTGGGCTAAGCCTGGCGCACCCATGCCATAGGACAGCCCGAAATTGATGGTTTTCGCAATGTCGCGCACCTTCACCCCTTTGTAGAGGTGCTTTTTTGTGTCCGTGTCCGGTGGTAAGCGGAACATCAGTTTCGCCGTTTCCGCATGCAGATCCCTGCCTTCTGCAAAGAACCTGAGCATGGTTGCATCCTGCGAAACCTCGGCCAGAATGCGTAACTCAATATTGGAGAGATCGGCGGTCAGCAGGCAGGAGCCGGGCGGGGCAACAAAGCACTGCCGAATATCTTCGCCCTCCGCATTATTGGCTTGTTTCTTGGGGATCTGTTGCAGATTGGGACCGCTACAGATGATACGCCCAGACACGGCTCCGGTCTGGTTGAAGTTAGCATGGATACGGCCATTCGCGCGCACGAATGCGAGCAGGTTCTCTCCAAAGGCGCTACAGAAGTGCGAGAGCTTGCGCCATTCGAGCAGGCGCGCAATCACGGGATGAGCGCCTGCGTGCTCTTCAAGCGCCTCTTCTTTGGTTGAGGTGACATGGACACCTATCTGGGCCAGCGCTTCTATAAGTTGTTCTGAGGAACTGAGATTGATGCGCTCTTGCGGTGCTTTGGGCTTGTCGGGCTGCGGATGCTGGACTGACCATGTGGCAATTCCATGTGCACAGAATGCCTTCCAGGTCTGTTTTCCTCGTTCGTTGCTTGCAGCGTAGGCGTACATGAGACGCTTCTCTTCCGCCCGTAGCGCTTGCTGGTAGGCTGCGTATCTTGTGCTCTGTACCTGATATGCCTGCCCTTGAGCCTTCCGCAATGCTGCCCCAAGTTCCTGTACCAGATCCTGCTCAAGCGCCCGTTGGCGAGCGCGCTTACCCTCAAGAGCTTGCTTCCATCGTACCTGATCTATGAGCGCGCCGTGAACTTCCATCGCGGCGATCGCCGGAAGCGCGGCATGTTCCAGCCGTGCGACCTCTTCCAGAACGTGTTGTGTGAGCAAGGGCCGCTGTTTTTCCGCGATGCGATACGGTACATCGATATCTTGAACGATATAGGTGAGTTGTTCCTCGGGGAATGGTGCCTCCCACTCCTCTGGACGCTGATGCAGATTGATAAACCAGGAGCGCTGGTCTTTGGTGACGGCGATATCATAGCGTTGTGCTGTTTCCAGCAGCGAAGCAGATACCCTTCCTTGCAAGAGGCCCGTTCCATGCACAAGCTGCTCCACTATCATCGTGTCATAGACCTGCCCAAGTCGAACTCCGAAATGGACATTGAGAAAGGACCAATCAAACTTGAGGTTGTGCCCGATCCAGGTCACGCCGGAAAGGTGGAGCAGCTCTGCCAGCGCCTCCCTCCATCGTACCTGTTCCTCTTTCGGGAGATCATAGTACGGACGCATATCCAACACAACCACGCGGCGGGGCGTTCCGAGGGCGAGCGAAACCACTTTATCTTCATGCATGTTGAGGCCCGTTGTTTCCAGGTCCAGCGCCAGCTGCGGTATATGCGTTTCACGGAGATGTGCGACCAGGGCGCATATCTCTTTCACAAAGGTCGCCGAAGTGGTGCAGGTCACGACAGGAGATTGCTCTTGTGCCGACACTTCAGAAGGGCGCACGCGCTCATTCCAGTGGCGGGCGCAATAGGCGATTCCCTGATCGCTGTAGTATTCGACTTCGGCTCCACACCTGCAACATCGTGTTGCGATCTCTGGGGCGGTTGGAAGGGGCTGCACCGCTTCCCGTTCCCCCAGGCCCGTTGCCAGCCACTCCGGTAAGTCGGCTCCATCTTGCAGCATCTGGTTGACATCTTTCCACCAGGGCCGGAGCCGTTGCGCATTCTCAAGTCGCTCCATCCACCAGCGCGCTGCTCTATCGCCTGTGTCCTCTGCATCAAAGGCAATGAGCACCTGCGCTTGTTGCGCCAGCATCGCCACCCAACGCGGGGTATGGCTCCCTTGCGTCGTGCCGGTTGCGACGACTGCAACCCGATCGCTGCATTCTTGCGCGACAGAGAGCGCATCAAGTTCGCCTTCGGTCATGACCACGAGCGGGCGCTTCAAGGCAAGGGAGTCCGCCAGGTACAACCCGTTTGACCCTCCTGCAACTTGTGTATAGCGCCTGGACCCTGATGTGAACCGTATATCTCGTAGAGTGAGACGCCAGAGCCTGCTCTCAAAAAACCAGGGAATGACGATCCCTGGTGAGAGCCTGACGGCGCGCCCCCAGACCCGCGCAGGGCCGTACGTCTCATGGGGATGGTAGCCAAGCTGCGCGGTTTTGATGGTCGCATCAGTCAACCCACGATGTCGCAGATAGGCCAGTGCATCGCGTCCACGCTCAGACCAGAGAACGCGCTGGCAGTGCTGACAAAAATCAAGCGCGCCTTCTTGCCAATACTGCGGCGGCTCGTCCCATTGGGGGCGCATATCAAACACTGCGTCGGGGATCTGGAAGCGGGGAGGGCCGCTATCTCTGGGCGTCCATCCTACCACTGCGAGAGCATCCCGTTTCGAGAGGCCGCGCTTGAGTATCAGGTAGTCCACTGCGCTGCCCTTACGCCCACATTGATTACAGGCAAACCATCCGTAGGTGCCCTGGGAGGGCTGAATCCGAAAGCGGTCCGTCCCCCCACAAAAAGGGCAGGACCCATTCCATTGACCGCCTCGACTCATTGACGTTGCAGCAACTATAAACCCGTCTTCCATTGCGAAATCCAGGAGGTTCGGTTTCATAGCAAAGCTCCTCAGTAGGAAATGAAGAGAAAATCTCTCTCAAGCCACGCTACAGGCTCTTGTAAGGGTATAGTTTCTCGTTCACCGAATTTACCGCAACCACCGCAGTGTCTTTAGACACACTGCGGTATTGCGGTAAACTGAATTTGGCACCGTAAGAAGTGCAAATTGCGGTCATTTTGCGGTATTGCGGTAAGAGGATGCTTACTCATTTTCTAGTTCCTGCTCAGACTCAGGAACTAGAGAGTAGAGTTTCCCCGCCAGGCGGACCCTTCCAGCTTTGACCAGTTTAGCGATGGCTCCTTGCGCCGTTCGTTCGCTCATTTTGTCCTTGAGCTGCTCTACATACGCGATACCCGCCTGAACCCACTCGCCGTAGGTCAGCTCCTTGCCGATGAGCGCGGTATACATAAAGGTTTCTGAGCGGGTCATTTTGATGGGCGCGTCGTTGCTGCCAAGAGTGAGTACCGCTGAATTGTCCTCTTCCTGCGGTCCATACTGCACCTGTTGCAGTTTGAGGCCGAGCGTCTCGAACTTGGGCGCATCCTTCTGCTTGAAACAGACCACTTTGCACCCTTCGTCAGTTGGCGCAACCTCAATAATGGTTTCGCTATTGCCGATGAGCGAGGATGCACCGCGTGGGCCGCGATCGCGGTCCTTGCCTGCATGATGCACAATAAGGACGGTGCAGCCAAATTGCTGCTGGATGATATCAGCGGCGGCAATCACCCTTGCCATTTCGGTATTGCTGTTCTCATCCGCGCCGCCGCTGCACCGGCTCAGGGTGTCGATCACGACCAACACCGGCGGGGTGGTGAAGTCCTCAGCAAAGGCGGTCATGGTTTCTCCCAGATTGCTGGCATCTTGCAGGATCACGGCTTCATCAAACCACTGGACGCCGCTATTGCCGGTGAACTCATGCAGGTGCTTCCATGCCTTCATACGCGGTCCTAAGCCGAACGATCCTTCGCCTGCAATGTAGGCGACTGGCCCCTGAAGCACTGCACGCCCTAACCAGGGAGTGCCCGAGGCGATACAGAGCGACCAGGCCATGGTGAGAAAAGACTTCCCACAACCAGGAGGGCCAAAGACCATAGCAATTCCTGATTTGGGCAGGATCGACGGAATGAGCCACTGCCTGGGAGGGCGGTTCTCATATTCGCTATCAGGGAGGAAGCGGATACGGCGTGTCGGCTTCTGTTCGTGTGTTGCCTCATCTGGTGATTGAGAGGCCAGCTTTCCGAGCCAGGGGCGGTCTTTGACCAGAGCAGTGAAGGCTTTGTAGACCGCCTGCACACCGTCGGTATGGAGCGCATTCACGAGCGCATCAATGCACGCCCTGGCTTCTCCGGTCAGAGCCGCTATATCAGCGCTGCCAGGCTCACGCCCTGCAAGGACTTCCTGCAAGGCGCGGGCCAAATGACCCTCTAGATCGCGTTCATGAATGGACACGCAACACCCCCTCTCGTTGGCAATCATCAGGAGCTTCTTTCCACAAGGGCAGAGGTGCTATGATTGGCGCGGAAGGCGGATAGTTGCACAGTAACATTTCCGTTGCCCGTTCCCGCACATCTACGCCGCGCTGCGAATGTTTCACCGTTTCCCAGGTCACGCACCGCCATTTCTGTGCAGGGTAGAGGCTGTCAAGGAACGGGTGTGGATAGTAGCTGAGCGCTACCTGTGCCGAGGTCTCATTGAGCAAGCCCGCTAGACGCTCGTGATCGTGCAGGCCGAACGCGATTCCGTCCCCTCGTTGGTAGTAGTCCTCTTTCTCAATGTAGGGCGGGTCAACGTAGAAGAGTGTACGCGGGTTGTCGTGGGAGCGCATAACTGCTGCAAAGTCACGGCAGTCAATGAGTACATAGCGCAAGCGCCGCTGCAGCGCCTCAAACAAGTCGAGCGCCGTATGATAGGCGACCGACTCCAACCGACCAGGACTCGCCAGCCAGCCATGATGCACCGGGCCAATATAGGCGTTGAAGGTACTTCTGAGTACATAGAACCACCGAACCGCACGTTCAAGCGGGTCCAGTGCTTCTCCATGATAGAGGTCTTGGTGATACTGGTAGTGCAGCGCCCGGCTGTAGGGTAACGACCTGCAGCGCGCTTCTAGTTCCTCTGCATGATCGCGGCATTGCATCCAGAAATTGACGAGATCCTGGTTAATGTCGTTGTAAACCTCTGCATGCCGCTTCTCAAAGGGGCGGTGAAGCAGCACATGCGCCGCTCCGCCAAAGAGATCCACATAGGTATCGTAGCTGGACGCAGGCGGAAAGGCTGCCACGATCTGAGGCGCGGAATAGTATTTCCCCCCGATCCAGGTCAACGGTGAACGCATGCTTTGCGCCATCATGAATGCACCTCCCTTTCACCTATTGCCTCGAATAACCGTCCTTGCTGACTTCTGAATGCTTTCCTATTGAGCCAAAGCACTTCTGTCCGTCTGTTACCCTTCTCCGCCTGTACTTGCACGGTCGTCCGTTGCCATCCCTGTAACTGCTCATCGTAGAGAGGATGGGCATAGCCGCTGAGTACCACCGGGCCAGGGTGCCGCTCTAACACGTTGAGCAATTGGAGATGTTCCCTGTCGGTCATTTCATCAGCATACAGGTTATAGGTCCGTGTTGAGAGAAGGTAGGGGGGATCAACATAGAGCAGGTAGTCCGGGTGCCGATAGTAGTCAATGAGTTCCAGGGCCGGTTTGCAGCGAATCTCCGCATCTTTGAGGCGATCAACCACAGCAAGAATGCGCTCTGGGACCTGCCTCCAAAGGGCCGTTGTGCTTGCATTGCTATGCACCCCCTTGTGTCTCCACCCGCAAGTCGATCCGAGCTTCGTGCCGTGCGCCTGCCAGCAGCGAATGAGAAACTGGCGGGCATCCTCAATGGGATCTCCACTTTGTCCATAGGACCGCTCGTAGAGGTGATATTCCTCTTCGATCCATCCCGTTAACGCGATCCGGCGTGCAAGCTCCTCTCCATGATTTCGTATCACCTGAAAAAGGTTGATCACATGGCTGTTGATATCCCCTAACACTTCATGCTCAACCCGGTCTTTGGAGAAAAAGGCCGCAGCGGAACCACAATACGGTTCGAGATACCTCCTGTGTTGCGGGAAGTGTGAGACAATCCATTGCGCTTGTGACCACTTGGCACCGGGATACTTGAGGATCGGTTTGATCTCTGATGCGTTGTTCACCATACTACCTCCCTTTCGCCGGCGGTCGTCTCCAACCAGGACTCTTGATAACAGGGTGCTCGATAGAGGCGTGGCTCTCGCGTCCGAAAGCTCGCTAACCAGTCATGAGTTTGCATCACATGTCGCGCCCTTTCAAGACCACGGCATCGGGCATCGGGAGGGCATAGCGGCGCTTTGTTGCCATCTTCATCCTTCGCCTTGCAACTGGCAAGAATAGGCGGAACCGGGTAGTGATTGTTGTACCAGGAGGCATAGCCCCACGTCGCGTAACCCGTCTCCCGGTCCTTTTTTACAGGCCGCGTCGACGGTCCCACGCTATCCGTTGAGAGGTGAATGCGGTGCTGAACATCGAGATTGCCCTCTTCATCGTGATCGCACAACCAGAGCAATTCGCCGAGTGCCTCAGCGAAGCAGACGCCCCAGATATGCACCCGCGAAATGCCCTCTCGTTTGAGCAAAGGAATGACCAGGCGCATCGTTTGACGGAAAACGGGCAAGAGGGAGCGGCGCAATCCCAGAATGCACCAGCCGCCCAGGCCGAGGATATCACCCGGTCGCATGTACCGAAGAATGCGCTCAGTACATGCAAGGTATTGCTTTGGAGAAACCCCTTGTGCGCTCATCACGCAAGCGATCCCGTTGCGATGCTCATTGAGGTAGGCTGCAGCGGCAACGGTTTCTTCAACTGCAAGATCCGCATCGGTTTCACTCCATCGCTTCTTTATGCGGCTGAGGCCAGTTGCCTTCTCAATCCACGTTTCATCAATAAGCACGTCATAACTGGCTCGCGCCTCCACCTGACCCTCGTAGTTGAAGTGTTTCGCGTGCTGTTCTTGTCGTATGAGTGCTTCCTTGAGGGTCAAACGGCTTTGTGTGATCACGACCATCTGTCGATGTGTTCCCCGCAAATGCAAACACGCATCATTGAAAGCGCCGCTATCCTGAAGGACACAGGTGCCTTCAGGAAGAGCGATGGAATTCACTTTCTTGATATCGCTTCCACTCACTGGTGAAACGCATGCGTAGGGGCCAGCGACCACGGGATGGTGGTTATAAGACTTCTCTCCAATCCCACAATAGAAGCGAATCGCTTCCGTAGGAGGCAATGTCGAGGAGGGGTGAGTAGTCACGCGCTTGCCCTCCCTCTCTTACGGCCTTGCTTCGCGCCCTTCTGCGCAGCTTTCTCGGCTTTTTCTTTCTCCCGTTTGGCAATCTCGCGGCCAATAAGGTCCGACGCCTCACCACTGGTCATTGCTTCAGTGAAGGGGATATCGAACTTTCTGAGCATGTAGAGCTGCTTATTGCTGACCGGAAACGACCGCCACGGCGCGTTATTATCCACCAGGACCAGCTTCTTTTCACTGGATTGAATAAGCTTCGCCTTCATCTCCGCGTGTGTTTGCGCCCATTCCAGCGGTGCATCTGGGAGCCACTGTTGCATTTTGAAATCGGGCGCAAGCCTGGCCCAGACGGAGTAGTACCCGGTCACACGTTCTGAGGGAAGCAGGATAACCTTATGCTTATTTTCGCCCACTTCCAGGTGGTAGCCGCCGTTGGGCTTGCGCTTCCAATCGAAGCGGTTAAGCAGGTTTATTTCCAGATCCTGCACCCGCTTCGTGACCCTGGTTGTGCGCTCTCTGGCCTCCATTAATTCCCCTGTCAGCTCGCGCTCCTGCTTTTCGCGCTCTTTGGCCTCGATGATGCTTTCCCCATCGGCAAGCTGCATCTCAACGACCTTGCCCAGCGTGAGCGGCTCCAGGCGCAGTTTGAGACTGTTATCAGTGATATCGAGAATGATGCAATCTGTCTTCCCAGGGGCTAAGCGCGTACCCCGTCCAATCGCTTGCGTGTAGAGCGCCCGCGACTTCGTAGGCCGCGCCATCAGGATACAGGACGTTTGGGGCGCGTCGTAGCCCTCCAAAAGCACGCCACAGTTACAAAGTACCTGCAATGCCCCGCGCTCGTAGTCGTGCAGTACGTGCTTGCGTTCCTCCGGTGGTGTTTCCCCGCTCACCAGTGAGGCAGGCACTCCAAACGCCGTGAAGGTTTCAGCGAGATGCTCGGCATGAGCGACTGTGACCGCGAAACAGAGGGCCTGCCGCCCATTGCAGTGTTTCAGGTAGGCATTGACAATGCGCTCATTGCGATCGGGCGTATCGACCGCAACTTCCAATTCATCGAGCTTGAAATCTCCATCTTGCGTGTGCAGATCGTCTAATGAGGTGGTTGTCGGAATGGCGATCGCCCGCAAATTGGAGAGGTAGCCTTGCTCAATCATGTCGATGATGGAAGCAGAGAAGATGGGCGCACCAAAGATGTGCTCAATACTCTGTTTATCCAGGCGGTCAGGGGTTGCCGTTACGCCTAAGACGAATGCATCAGGGAGGGCATCAAGAACGGCTTGATACCCTGATGCAGCACTGTGATGGCATTCGTCTATAATCACCAGGTCGTAGCCGAAGCGCGCCAGCGCTTTGAGATGCTCGGGCCTGCTGATCGTTTGCACACTGGCAACGGTGATCGGCGCGCCCCATTCGTGCCTGCCCGCGCCCACTTGCCCGATGATTGCGGTAGGATCGATCATGCGGAACTTATCCGCCGCCTGTTGGAGCAGCTCTTGCCGGTGCGCGATGATGAGCGTATTCAATCCGAGACGCCGGGCGGTTTCGGCAAAGACCAGGGTTTTGCCGCCGCCCGTGGGAAGCACGAGCAAGGCTCGGCCTCCTTTCGGGGTACGTTGATAGGCGTCAAGGACGCGCTCAACACACGTTTCTTGATAGGGCCGCAGGGTGATGAGCGGCGCGGCATCGTGTTGAGTTAGTGCGAGCATGAACGCACCGCCTTTCTAGCTGAAGGAGACGCAGGCGGTGGAACGAGCACGACACTGCTTGCACCAGGGAGTACGTGTTCAACGCGCTCAAGGCGGCGCTCAACGCTCAGGGTTCTGAAACAGGCCGTGCAACAGGGATAGGCATAACTGGAAGGGTCTTCTTTAAGAAGAACCGTATAGACGCTGTAGCGCAGGTAGCAGATCTTGCAGAGACCAAACCCGAATCCGATACAACTGGCCTGCTTGCCGTGAATGGCGATATCCAGAGTACGAAGTGCAGCCTGTACCTCTTCTTTGAGGGCTGTACTCTCTTGAGAGGCTCCTGGTAGAAACCACTGCCAACTGACCGCATCATAGAGCTTGTGGAGGGCTGCCAGCGCCTCTTTGCGCATCATAACCGCATTCTGGCGTTTCTTCATTAGGCACCTCCTGCGGCGGCACGCGTGAAGAATGCAGGCCCCAAGGTGCGCTCCAGGACGATCAGGGCGCGCTTATGATGATAATGGGCGTTGCGCGGCGACTTGGGAAAAAGGTGGCGGCTTATGATGTTCAGAGGCTCCGGTGCGCATCCAAGCCCGTAGTGACGTAGCATCACCAGCCGTTGCTTCTCTGGCAGCGTCTGAATGGCTTGATAGAGCAAGGTAAAGGCGGTATCAGCCTCACGGGGTGCTTCTAAATGTATCTCTACAGAGAGAGCATCAATGAGGGATGAAGTGCCTTCATAGTCCGAGAGGTCTAAGCCGAGAAGAGAGCTCTGCTCTTCACCTTTTTCTTGTGAAGCCTCTATTTCCCTGATGCAGTCAATCATAGTGAGGCGAGCGACTTTCATCAGGTAGGAACAGGGATTCTCTTTGGTTAAAGCCCGTGAAAACCGCTTGAGCATGACCTCATTCGCTTTTTGAACAAAGTCCATACGCTCCGTCGCCTGCTCTTTCCCGCGCAGGTACCTGGAAGCCAGGCGGTAGGCGAGATTGTACACGCGTCGTTGTAGGGAAAGAATAAGCTCATTTCTGATAGGCTCCCCTGCAAGAGCGCGCTCAATCAGGGCGTGCTCTTGTTCTTCAGTGAGCTGTGGGAAGGTGAGAAGAAGGCTTCGGTACTGCTGCTCTGCATCGAGCTGCGTCGGAAACACCGCTTCAGTAGATGCTTGCTGTTTCATACGCTTGCCCTCCTTTACTGGCAAGGATTGACAGCGAGGCTCCTGGTTCTGTACTCTACGAGAGGGTATCTGAGAAAGCCTTGCTGTTTCGAAATGGGAGGTGAGTTGATACTCAACGGGCCTGTGTGTTGGTAGCACATGGGCCTTTTTCCAAGAAGGAGAAAAAGAAAAGGTTCAGCGAGGTCGGGCTTGAACCGCCTTGCGGGCCTTTCACCCGCGCTTGTTGTGCGTGCCATTGCACTGTTACGTCGCATTGTTTCTACTTTCGTGACATCCATCACCAGCATGCGCCGCTTTGTCGCCATCGTGCTCTAATCGATAAGCACCTCCCTTTACTTGTCACACCGCTTCTTGTGCGGATCTATGCTATAAAGTGTAGAATGAAATCGGGTAGCATAGAATGACGCTCACTTGCCAAATCTTGACGACTACTTGCCGGTTTCATGCCAGATATTAAATGTACGTCTAGAAAAACATTTATTGATAATAATGTACGTCTAGAAAAACATTTTGTCAAGTGTAGCAAGGGCCAATTTTTGATGGTATACTCAGAAAAGAGAAAAATGTTCGTCTGGGCAAACAAGTATGGAGAGAATGAGATGCCGCAGCAAGTTGGCGATCGGGTACTACTTTCTACTGCTGAAGCCTGTGAGGCGGCGGAAGTTAGCCTCACGTATATCCAGCGCCTCTTACGTGATGAGCGCGTAGAGGGTATTAAAATGGGGAGAGACTGGTTTGTCTACGAGGACTCACTTAAAACATTCATGACTCAACCGCGTAAGCGTGGTAGACCTCATAAAGAAGATATTCAAGGTGATTCGGGTAAGTAAAGAGGTATAAGGGTATGGGTAGGAAATCAAGTAGACCAAGTCGACCTAATGATCTTTTACGCTGGGAACGTGAGAAGAGAGGATGGACTCAAGAAAAGGTAGCGAGTCTAATTGGCGCTGATCCTACTATGATCTCCCGGTGGGAGCGCGGTGCAAGAGGAACAGAACCTTTCTACCAAGAAAAACTTTGTGAGCTGTTTGGTAAGGATGCTTTAGAGCTTGGATTTGTTGATCCAATAACACCTGGAGAAGCCGTCTCAGCGACAGAAAGCGATAAAGGAGTGAATAGGCGCGAAGCTGGTAAGAAGATTGTATCTATGGTTGAAGGAGCTTTTCTTGCTAACCAGGTTGTACTGAACCCGCCACTATGGGAGCGCCTCTCTAAGGTACTTGAAAGAACTTCTCGCATTGATGAAGTAGGGATAAGCGGTCTTGAGCAGAATATCAGAGATTACTGGAACCTTCGTATAAATATTGGCTATCGGAATCTACTTTATGGGTTTTCTGGACACCTTGAAACTGTTATTCAACTCCTTCAATCTTCACAGTCACCAGCATCCAGGCAGCGCCTCTGTGCCCTTGCTGGCGAGATAGCTCAGCGTATGGGGGCAATATACTTTGATATGAATAACTATGAGACTGCACGAAAGTATTACAATGCCTCAATAGAAACAGCTAGGGAAGCCGAAGATTATACTCTTTGGGCAATTGGATTAGTACGTATGAGCTCTTTGCCTATCTATGATAAGGAGCCTCAGAATGCTCTTCCCCTCCTCCAAGCAGCAAGGCAGTTAGCACAATCAAGTGGCGCACCAACTACACTGGCTTGGATAGCCTCTATGGAGGCCGAAGCATATGCAAATCTCAATGAGGAGCGTGCTTGCTTTCAAACGTTAGGGCAAGCAGAGCATATAGCGGAGCGATTAGGCAATAAAGAAGATCCTTATGGAATAAAGTTTGACTACGCAAGGTTTTTAGGCTATAAAGGTGTTTGCCACTTGCGTCTTCAGCAGCCAGCAGAGGCACTTTCAGCCCTTTCTGGGATAGCTGGCCCATCAGGTGCAATATCCTCACGTCAAAGTTCTATTGTGATGACGGATCTGGCGGCAGCATATAGCCAGTTAGGGGAGGTTGAAGAGGCGTGTAAGTTGGCAACGCAGGCCCTAACGAAGGTAGATCAAACGAAGTCTCTTCTAGTAATCCAGCGCCTTCTTGATGTCAGACATGATATGAAGCCCTGGCAAACTTCACCAGCCGTGAAAGAACTCGACAAACAGTTAGTTCTTCGAGGCGCTCTTCCTGCTTGAGGTTCTTATGAAAGAAATGAATGGCACTAGAACGGTTCTCTATCATGTTATATGCGCCGCGCCCCCAGCACAACAGGTGCAAGACTTCATTGCGTTAGCTCAAAAAGCAGATTGGGATGTATGCGTTATTGCGACCCCTCAAGCAACAAAGTTTATTGATATTCCCTTTCTTGAAGAACTGACAGGGCACCCTGTCCGTAGCGAATACAAGGCCATTGGCATGCCTGATGTGTGGCCGAAAATGGACGCAATGACTGTAGCTCCTATGACCCTGAATACACTAACAAAGTGGGCGCAGGGCAATGCAGACACTTTGGCGCTAAGCCAGTTGTGCAAGGGGATGGGCTTGGGGCTTCCTATCGTCGCGGCTCCTTGTATCACTGGTCCTTACTCACGACACCCCGCATTTTCCCAAAGCATGGCCGTGCTTCGAGAATGCGGAGTGAAGATTTTGTACGATCCAGAGCTCTATCCAGCCCCTAAAATCGTTCCATGGAGCGCCGTTTTAGATGCATTGAGTGCTCTTGCTCGACAAAGTGCAATCTAAAACGTAGGTACAATCGCTGATTCGGCTGCGCAAATGCCCCTTTTCAGTCGAAAGGGATCACGAAAAATGGAGATTGCCAATGTCAGATCAAGGAGTATTACACAATGGATCAAATTGACCAGCTGATTGAAAATGTACGCACCTTTTGCGCGGTCCTTGAGAAGCTCCGTTTGATGGAAGGGCCAGAAATGCTCTTGCCAGGACGTGTTGAGATGTACAACAGGACACTTGAAGACGCCTACACTGCCTATGCTCAGGTGGAGACGGCTGTGGATGAATGGGGCCAGGAACTGGAATACCAGCACATGCGCCTGGATGAAGGCGTGAAGCAGTATGGGCAAACAGAACAGGACAGAAACGGGTAAGAGACGCTGCTTGTGCTCTACAGCTCTTCATCCTTCAGAGACGCGCTACAAAGCGAGTTTGAGTGGGTAGATGCAGTTCTATAATTTTGTTGCGCATCCCGAGGGGATCTACGATACCTCCATTGGAGCATCCTTCAACCAATCCTCTTGCTTGACCTGTTGCGCCAGCTCCTCTACCAGCTTCACCGTCTCAACACTGACAGTCACCACTTTCCCGACCAGGTGCACGATATACTGCTCATCGTCCTCCCGATTGGGGTCACTGACAATCCCGCTCCTGGCATCAGTGCTGACCTGATACTGGTCGATGACCCATTCCAGGGCTGAACGATTCCCCAGGCGATACTGGTAACACTCCTGTGGAATATGAGCAAGAGTCAGCCATTCATTGACCTTCAACGTGCTCTTGTCTGGCGAGAGGCGCATCTTCTCTATGCGCCACGTGATCGGTACATCCGAATTCTCCTGCCACGTCAAAGGATATTCCTGCGCCTCTTCATAATGTAGATGCAGGTCCATCAACTGCTTGCCAATACCGATACATGTCATGAACGCTTCCTGACTTGCTAGTAGAGGGATACGGGGTAGGTCGTGCTTCAAATTCTGGGCATAGCGTTCCTTATACTGTGGATGGTACAGCAACGAGTAGACATAATGAAAGATATCCCACTTGTTGACGCCAGCCTTGTATTTGACCTGGAATTGTGCTAACGCCCAATCGGTGATATTCTCCCGTCGGTTATTCCCATCCTCTGAGTAGGTGTAGTAGGGGAAGCATTGGGAGCCACCTTGGGGCAGAAGATTGGGAATAACGTTCGTTGCCAGTGTAAACATTGGCCATTCTGAGCCTATTTTTAACCAAATTACAGCATTTTCTGTCTCGGTAGTTAGTGTAGGAAAAATCTTATCAAACGAGGCTGGACGATCGATAAGTAGAGGACTATAATAAAGCCATTCTTTGCAAAAGGGACGGTAAGCAGAAACACGAAAAATATTACTATCAAACTTTCCGTATCGCTCTCGCTTCAATTCATTTTTAAGATGTTCGCTCCACTTCACCTTATCATAACGTAGAAAGCCATCAATATCTCGGGGCCTTCCTCCTATTGCCCACCGTGAAATCTCTGCATTATAATCCTCAATAAATTGATTAACGCGTTTCCTCAGCTTGTGGTAGTCAAAGTCGTAAACAATTGCGTCTCTACTTGTATTGACACCTAATGAATATGTTTTAAATATTGCATCGGCTAATACACCTTTTATACCTTTAGTCTCCTTTGTACCCATTGGTACAAATGTTGCGAACTCAGTTTGTAAACCCTCTGTAATCCAGTTATATTTTTCATCTGGTTGCAATTCTTGCCAATCAATTGCTGTGACGCTCCTCTTTTCTGTAAGAAGGGCTAATTTCTCAGTCTTGCGCCAGTTTTCGGGTACCCGGTAATAGTACAATTGTTTTACAGGATTTTTTGAAATTCGTACCGCTATTGTAATACCTACACCAACCTGTATACCAAAAACATTGTGTGTTGTACCGGATAATTTCGGATTTTTGCGCACGTTGCCGTGCATATCCAGATGGTAAATGAGATTGAAATCTTTTAAAAGGTGTTTACGCATTCCATCAAAGGCTATTTGGTCAAGGAACGAATTATTAGTGACATAACAGACAATACCATCACGCCCTTGTAGACGATCTGTCGCCCATCGGAAAAACTTTACGTAGGCATCATAAAGTTTGTTTATATTAGATGCTTTAGAGTCCTTAGCATAGGTTTCACGAATGTGTTTATCAATAACAGGATAGGGATGGTTCTTGTTATTGTCATTTTGATATCTTTGACCAACGTTGTATGGAGGATTGCCAATCACCACCATAATCTGTGCTTGTCTCTCTCGCTCAATGCGCTCAGTATTTCTCTCACTAAAAAGTTCCATTTGTTGC